>JADMIO011301979.1_pt1 | contig 35887 bp, 42 predicted proteins | sample 8958161 | NCBI WGS metagenome assembly JADMIO01 (sample SAMN16585339, study PRJNA669376) | soil metagenome | isolation source: Crop rotation soil | place: USA: Cullars Rotation, Alabama | collected 2011
CAATCATATGACTACTGTCGTTCACAAGAATATTTGCGTCAACTTTGTTGTTTTGTGAGGTTTCTTGGGGTCTGCTAAGGACAGCAAATATTACACCAAGGCCAATAACAACAACGGCAATGCCGAGCAAAACTTTTGCTTCTTTACTCATGGAGATTTCCTTTTCTATAAATAATTAAAAATAAATTTATAAATGCGAAAGCAATAAAGGAAAGCAGGGGAATCGTAATGAATCCCAAATAGTTAATTTGAAAGGTGGTACAAGAAATTCCATTTGTGCAAGGAGCAACGCTTTCTGGAAGAATCTTATAGTACAAAAGATTGTGATACAGAGAAATTAGTATGCCTATTATGCTAAGAGGCAAGGCGTAATCGCTAAGATTCTTGTCTTTCTTAACTATACCGATACCGATTATAAGTATTAACGGGTACATAAAGATTCTTTGAAACCAGCAAAGCACGCAAGGAGGTAGATGTCTTATATTGCTGAAATACAAACTTCCCAGGGTTGCCAGCAAAGCAATTGTCCAAGCCATGTAGTGAGAATATTTTTTTATAGGTTCAATCATGTTTTTCTTTTAATTTTTCTAATAGACGATCAATCAATGCCGATTGTACTTCATTCAATTTGAGCCTTGCTTCCTCAATTGTAAAAAATTCGCCACGATCGTTTTCCTCATACTCATGAATTTTACCGGATTTTGGCGGCCACTCCAAAGAGAATTTGTTACTTGCAAAAGGTTTTTGCAAGCCTCCTTCGAAGGCCCAAGCGTAAATAGTTTTTCCGCTTTTCAATTTTACCGTTCCTAGTTCGATGAGGATGCGAAAAGAGAGTTTCAAGAAGAAACCAACAATCCCCCGGTGGCTAAAGAAGATTTTACAATATATTTTTCTGGATCACCATTTTCAACTTCTCCTTTGGGAATTGACCAATGGCCTTCGTCTTTTTTCAAATAAAAAGGGCCGCCAGGATGAACCAGAAAAACTTCTAAGCGGTTTTTGTTCTCTTTATTAAATTTATACATTAATAATCCAGCACTGATATTCGCCATTTTCTTGATATTTAAAGGGTTTTTAAGGCCTTTTCAGTATAAGCTTTTTGATGTAAAATGTCATGAAGCGGATAAAACAAATTCTGCCGATACCCGAGAGAAGGAGGTTGTGTGGAGAGCGTTAAGACCGGCGTGATCGTGGTCGCGCTCCCTGTGGGTTATTCCAAGGATTACTTTGTTTACGTGATCGAAGACGAAAGCCGCCCCGCCGACTTCAAAGTCAAGGGACAGCGTTCAATGATCATGGGAACGAGTGAGCCGGGAGAAACCCCAGAGGAGACGGCCTTGCGAGAGGTGCCCGAGGAAGTTCCGGGGTGTTTGGTTCTCGAGATGGAAAGAGTTGGTATCTTCGAGTTCATCAACCTCGAGGGCACGTTGGTAAGGCTGGTTGTGTTCATGGCGCTAGTTGATTTCTTGCCCGGCACTGTAGCTAGAATCGGGCATGCGAACCATCTTCGTCAGACACGAACCCGGGAGCGGTTCCCGCGGCTGACCAGACACCGTCCGTACCCCGACGTAGAAGATTTCCGGATCGGGAGCGTGCCGGCGTGGGACATGGTCAAATGTCATCTCCGAACCCGTCAGAGAGTGGCTGGCGGATGAACCCTCGTAGCGAAGTTAGCTGCGGGGGTTTATCTTATTTCAGTGCCAATAACTTTTTTATTTTTTAGAGCTGATTCGATGCGACCCTTTTTAAGTCCATTTACGATTTGAATTTTTGTTTGCTTTGGTTTTTTGGCAATTTCATTTAATTTACCCGGTAAGTCTCCAGTTGCATCTTTGTCTTTGTAATCTCTTAATTCAATAAGAGCTTTATTTAAATCTTTTAAATCTAATTTTGAAATTAGCTTTTTTGTTTTCGGATCGATAAAGCCATCGACGTCGGTAGCAAAAATTACCCTTTCGACTTTGAAAAGCTTGCTCATTGTAATTGCAATTTTATCACCGGAAAGAATTGCAAAACTCTTTTTTTCATGTGGGACCATATCACCGTTCAGAACTGGAATTGTTCCGTTTTTTGCTAAAGTTTTTAATTGCAGTAAATTTTTAGAAATTAAGTTGTCGTTCTTGTCGTATAAAAAATAGCTGCCACTGTAAACTGGAAGAACATTTACTCCTTCATTTAAAAAAATGTCAGCTAGTTCTTTTTGTAGGGCAGCAACAATCAGGTGAGTTTGCATAGCGCCGAAAACTTGTCTTGGAGTTATTGCGCCTTTTTTTAAGTCATATTTTTTTGCTTCAGCATGTGTAGCGCCACCGGCACCATGAATTAAAATCAATGACTGCGGCTGTTTTTTTAAAGCCGATTTGATTTCTTTAGCTACTCGTTTTATGTCTGCGGTTCTTGTCTTACTAGTAGTCTTTTTATGGGTAATGACAGAACCGCCAATTTTTAGGATTATCATATGTTTAATTCTACTATAGCGTGCTATTATAGAAAAACCTAAGGAAGGAATCATATGAATGAAAAAATAGAAAAAAGCGAAGAAGATTGGAAAAAAGAGCTAAGTCCTGAGCAGTATCTGATTATGCGCGAGAAGGGGACAGAAGCGCCTTTTACGGGGGAATATGTGCATACAAAAGATAAAGGGATGTATGCTTGTGCGGCATGTGGCAATCAGCTTTTTTCATCGGACACAAAATTTGAATCAGGTAGCGGTTGGCCAAGTTTTGATCAAGCTATTCCAGGAAGCATTGAGCTTCATGAAGATGATAGCTTTGGCACGCGTCGAACAGAAGTAACTTGTGCAAAATGCGGTGCACACCTTGGACATTTGTTTGATGATGGACCTAAAGAAACAACTGGACAGCGCTACTGTATAAATTCAGCCTGCTTGCTTTTAAATAAAGAAGAAAACCATGTATAGAGAAAAACCTCATTTTGAATGTGAGATGCCGAATCCGGACCAAGAACTAAAGGTTTTAGTTTTGAATGCTTCTTTAAAACATGAAGGTGAAGGAGTTTCTAATACCGAAGAATTAGCACAGTTAGTTTTGGACAATATGAAGCCAAACAAAATTAGTGCGGAGATTATCCGTTTGGCTGATAAAAATATTCCGGTTGGCCTTGGTTTTGATGAAGGACCGGGTGATGAATGGCCAGAGATCGTAAATAAAATTATTGCTTCTGATATTATCATTTTTGCGACACCAATTTGGTGGGGAGGAAGATCCAGCTTGATGCAGCGCATAATTGAACGTATGGATGCTTTTGATGAAGAGCAGATCAAAGAAGGTCGTAGTGCTCTTTTAAATAAAGTTGCCGGTGTTGTTATTACTGGTAGCGAAGATGGCGCGCAATCAGTTTTGGCTGGAATTATGGAAGTTTTGACTTTTATGAATTTCACTTTGCCGCCACAAGCTTGCGCTTATTGGGTTGGGGAGGTAGGGCAAGATCCAAAAGGTGATCGTGAACGAAGATTAGCAAATCAAGCAACTAAACATATGGCGCAAAATTTAGCTAGAAATTTAGTTTTTTACGCGCAACTCTTAAAAATGCATCCTCTGAAGGAGAAGAGTAAATGACGGAATTACAAAGAGCAACTTTAGCCGGCGGATGCTTTTGGTGCGTGGAAGCGGTTTATAAAAGGCTGCAGGGAGTTACTTCTGTAGTTTCCGGTTATGAAGGTGATGGCACTGAAACCCCAAGTTACGAAGAAGTAAGCAGCGGAACTTCAGGGTATACTGAAGCGATACAAATTGAATTTGCTCCTTCGGTTATTTCATACGAAAAGCTATTGGAAGTTTTTTGGGCCGTGCATGACCCGACAACCTTGAACAGACAAGGAAACGATGTTGGTCCATAATATCGCTCCGCAATTTTTTATCACAATGATGAGCAAAAACAGATTGCTGAAGAGTCAAAAAGGAAAGCCCAAGAAAAATTTAACTTACCAATAGTTACAGCAATAGAAGCAGAAAGTAATTTTTATCCGGCAGAAGGTTATCATCAAGACTATTATGATTTGAATCGAAACCAACCTTACTGTCGACTTATAATTGATCCCAAAATTCAAAAATTATACAAAGAGTTTGCGAAAGATTTAAAAGAAGAAGGCTAGGAAATTTTCCAGCCTTCTTTGCTTTTAGTAAACTTTTCGGTTTCGCTTTCAATAAATTGATTGCTGTTTGCTTGTTTTTGGAATCTTATGATTTCTAAATCAGGGTAGTTTAGAATTAAAAGGTTAAACGAGTTTGTTTCATTGCGAAGGCGTGAAGAAATGGCTGTGCCAGCATGAATAAGCAGCGGACCATTATTAGGTATGCGGTAAGCAGAATCTTTCAGGTGCCGCATATTGGTATGGAGATGTCCTGATAAAAGAAGATCAATACCAATCTCTTTCATAAAACTTAAAGCTTTTTCGGCGCTTTTTAGCGGCTTTTCAGGATGGTCAACAGGAGTATTGAAAGGGTGATGACTGACGATGATTTTAATTGTATCTTCTGGAAGATCTCTAAAATCTTCTCTTACTTTTTTTAGTTGCCGCATCTGAATTTGTCCTTCTTTTCTGGTGAAAGCATAAGTAGTGTTAATGCCAGCAACAGCTATTTTTTTATTAATAAACCTTGATTCCAGCTCAGGAGAAATGTATTTTTTGTAATTTCGGTATGGCAAAAAGAGTCTTTCCCAAAAGCGATATAAAGGAATGTCATGATTGCCGGGGATGCAAAGTAAGGAAGCATCAATTTTTCTAAGAAGATTTTCCGCAGCAATAAATTCTTCAGTCTTTGCACGCTGTGTAAAATCACCAGAAATTATAACCAGGTCCGGTTTGTGTCTTTCAATTTGTGAAAGTAGAGAGGGAATCAAATCGGCTTCTACTCTCCCAAAATGTAAATCAGATAGGTGAAAGATTTTCTGCATATTATTTTCCAACTAAAATTTTTAAAGCTTGTGGGTGAATTTTGTAATGCAAAGGGGTTGGTAAAGCGATAGCTTCGCCATCGACAGAAACGAATAAAAATTCTTTTGGTGATTCGATAGTTAATTCTTGTGTTGTAAAGAATTCAAAATCTTTGTGCTCAATCAATTTACTAATAAAAGCTAAGAGAAAAAATTTTAAGATTCCGCGTTTTTGCGCATGTTTGGCAACATAAACACTCATTGCGTGTTGATTCAAACTTTCTCTTTTACCGATCCCTAAACCTTCCATCGTGTATTCGTTGTTACCAATCAACAGAAAAGGTGTTACGCAAGAGAAAGTTTTTTCTTTGGAAATAACTTTAATTTTTAGAAAAGGATATCCGCGCCAAACTTCTTTAGCAGCCATGGAAAAAGCTACCCACTTGTTCTTTATTCTTTTTTGTAAAGCTTCACGCTTACGAACTATTTTTGGATATATCCCAATGCCGGAGTTATTTATAAAGACGCGATCATTTACTGAGCAAACATCGATGGCTTTAGTTTTTCCTTCAAGAATAATCTTTACAGCTTCGTGCAGACTGCTTGGAATATTTAGATCCTTTGCAAAATGATTTAAGGTTCCAGCGGGAATAATTCCAAGAATTGCGTTTGTTTCGAGTAGAGCATTAGCAACCGAGCTGATTGTCCCATCACCACCGGCGGCAATGACAATTTCATATCCATCTTTTATAACTTGCTGAACTTTTTCTTCTGCCGTAATGCCTGGGATCAGGAGTTCGATTTTTATGTCATAGCCAAAATGGGCAAAGGCATCCTTGATTGCTTTTACTTTCTTCGTAATTCTGCTCTTTCCTGAGCCCGCGTTTAATATCACGCACATTTCCATGGGAATAGTTTAAGCATATCGTGAGGCGGGGGCAATGGATAATTTGTAAAATTGTCTAAAGCTAATTCGGCATTCTAATGCTAATATTTTCGAGAAACTAGAAAGGAAAAGTATGCCAGCAAAATCTAAAAAACAACAAATGGCCGCCGGAGCAGCTTTGTCGGCAAAGAAAGGGGAAACCGGTGTTTCTAAATTGCGCGGTGCTTCCAAACGAATGTATAAGTCGATGTCAAAGTCCGAACTAGAAGACTTTGCTAGTACGAAGCGCAAAGGTTTACCTAATAAGAAATAGGTTCTGAACTTAGAGGTTTAAGGCTGATTTTGTTCAGCTTTTTCGGGCTATTTGAGTGTTGCTAAAATTCCGACAAATTGCTAAAATATCGGAGTATTCTTTTAGTTGTCTGCGAAATGTTCAAGGAATCCAGGTATTTAAAAGGATAAAAATCGAATATTCGGGAGTAGCTCAGTGGTAGAGCTATCGGCTGTTAACCGATCGGTCGTGGGTTCGAATCCCACCTCCCGAGCCAAAAAGAAATGCACCCAAAAATTTGGGTGCATTTCTTTTTTTAGATTTCTAAGTGGAACTATGAAATCGGAAATGCTAAACTAAATTTATGCCAAAGAACTGGAAAACCCTAAGTTCAAAAGAAATTTTTAATCATCCAAGATTAACTTTAGTTGAAGATGAAGTGGAGTTGCCAAACGGGACAACAACTGCCTATTTAAAATACAAAGACAAAGGTAATGGCGCGACCATCATCGCTAAGAATAATAGTGGCAAAATCTTACTTCAAAAAGAATATTCTTATCCCTCTCAAAAATTTTTATATCAATTCCCGGGCGGATTTGTGCCTCTAGAAGAGGATATTCAAAAAGGTGCAAATCGAGAACTCCAAGAAGAAGCGAAGGTTAAATCTCATTCGCTTAAAGAACTCGGCCATTATTTAATAAATAATCGCCGATCTGCTTCTATAATGCATGTTTTTTTAGCCACTAATTTGGAAGAATCTCCTCTGCCATCAGACCTCGAAGAGGCCATTGAAAATTTTTGGTTCACTGAAGATGAAATCGAAAGCATGATGAAATCAGGACAGATCATCAATGTTCATGTTCTTGCGGCTTGGAACCTTTACAAACTCCATAATGCTGAGCTAGACAAAAAACATTAGTGAAAACTAGTGTTTTTTGTTTATAATATATTTATGAAAGATCTAATTGTCATTGCTGGTGCGCCAGGTATAGGCAAAACAACTATCAGTGAATTACTAGCTAAAGAACTCAATTCTTTTGTTCTGGATTTTGGTAGATTGCGAGAAATTCACCTGGATAGAGAGTGGTCTAATCAGAGCAAAGAAGAAGAGCAGATGGCTTTTGAGAATCTGGTTTTTGTTTTGAATAATTATCAAAAACATAATTATAAGAACATCATCTTAACTGACTTGCAAGACTTCAGGGTTAAACAAATTCCTGATGTTCTTAACAATTTTAATTTTGTAATAATTACGCTTTTTTCAACTGACGATGAAGAATTGAGGAAAAGAGTAACAGAGCCGCGTGATAGTGGTTGGAAAGACGCTGAAGGTTCGGTTGGGTGGAACAAGGAAGTAGAAGAAAGACCAGTGGTGAAGGGCGAATACAAGATCGATACGACCAGCCAGAGTCCAGAAGAAACCTTAAGGTCTGTGCTAGAAGTTATAAAATAGTTTTTAACATCATCTACAAAGTTCAGCCAAAACAAAACACCAAGAAATCTTGGTGTTTTGTTATTTGTAAATTTGATATTTATTTAGCTTTTTCAAATTCAATCATCCACTCAATGCCGTACTTGTCTCTAAAAGAGCCGAAGTAGGAACCCCAAGGACTATCTCCAGGAGAAGCTTCAATTTCTCCGCCCGCCGAAAGTCCGTTAAATAATCGCTCAGCTTCTTCTGAGCTTTCTGCACTTACCATAATCTTGCTTCTGTTTTCATGTTCATTTGTTTTCCCCATAAACTCAGGGACGTCATTTCCCATTAGCATACTTCCTGGACCAATAGGCAAAACTATATGCATAATCTTATTCATTTCTTCTTCTGATATAGGGAACTTAGTATTTTCGAGATCCTTGAAGCGTACAATCTTTGTAAATTCACCTCCGAATACTGATTTATAAAATTCAAAGGCTTCTTCGGCATTGCCGTTAAAATTTATGTGAGGATTTATTATTGCCATGAAACTCCGTTATTTTAATAATAAGAGTATACTATCATCCCTTGGAATCTATTCCTAATGGAGCCAAATGGAGAGCCAGTGCCTTATTCAATTTGAACACGGGACACAAAAGAGCTATTCTAGAAGCATGGATTCAAAGCATATTTATCATCCAATCCCAGAAAATGAAAGAATTTTTTCTATTGCTGAAAGATTATTTGTGCAGCAAAAGGAATTGATTCAATCACTTATTCCTTCGGCGCAAATCGAACATGTAGGGTCTAGTTCCATAAAAGGTGCCATAAATATTGGGGATTTAGATATTCAAGTGCGAATTCCTCAAGAAGATTTTGGGCAAGCAGAAGAAGCTCTTAAATCACTCTACTTTATAAATCATCCTGAACTAAGAAATGATCAATTTGCAATTTTTAAGTCTGTGGATCATGAATTGCCAATAGGAATTATGTTGACGGTAATTGATTCTAAATACGACGAATTTTATAAACAAAGAGACCTTCTTAGAAATGACCCTAAGCTTTTGGCGAGATATAATGATCTAAAGAGATCGTATGAAGGCAAACCGATTCAAGAATATAAAAAAGCAAAAAGCGAGCTTTTTGGACCTAATGGTGACAGTAGACTGCTGAGAGGTTTGTAATATGATCAAAACACTTCTGATAGATGGGGATGGCGTGGCCTTGAAAAAACATAGATATTTCAGCGATATATATGTTGAGGAAAATGATTTACCCAAAGGACTTATGACACCTTTCTTTAAAGGTGATTTTATTCTGTGTCAAAAAGGCCAAGCTGATTTGAAAGAAAAACTAAGCCCGTTTTTGTTAAAGTGGAATTTGAAAGATTCTTTGGATGAGTTTTTAAATAAATGGTTCAATGACGAGACAGAACCGGATAAAGAGGTTCTGGATATTATTCAACAGATCAGAGCAAAAGGTATAAAGTGTTACTTAGTAACAGACCAAGAACGATATAGAGCACAGTTTATGAATAATGTTTGGCAAATCGGTCAATATTTTGACGGGGCTTTATATTCTTGTGATATAGGTCATAGGAAAGCAGAAGAAGACTACTTTCAAGTTGTAATGAAAAATTTGAATCTCAAACCGGAAGAAACTGCTTATATAGATGACGATCCGGAAAATTTAGAGATAGCTGGGCGATTAGGAATCAAAGGCATACTCTATAATGGGATCCAGGATTTAAACGATTATTTAAATAATTAATAAAACAAATCATATGAATAAGTTTTTAAGGAATCCTTATATAAATGCTATTTACGCCGAGGTATACATAGTTATTATTGCTTTTGTAATGCGTCATGTTGGTGCTCCGGATACTCCTGATAATTTCTTTACGCCAATTGGTGCTCTTTCCTTGCTTGTTCTTTCTGCAGCAGTAATGGCGTATGTTTTCCTTGGTGAACCCGTCCAGCTTTACTTAAACGGAGAAAAAGGGCAGTCGGTTAGGTTTTTTATGAAGACTGTTATGGCCTTTGCAGTAATAACAATAATCGCTCTTATTGTTATGGCTCAGGCATCACGATAAAAGAATTAAATAAATTAAGAGTATGCGCAAAATAAATATTTTAATTTTCATGTCTTTGGACGGAGTAGTGCAAGCTCCTGGTGGTCCGGAAGAAGATACTTCAGGAAATTTCAAATACGGCGGTTGGACTTTTCCTTACATGGACGAAGTTTCAAATCAGATTATGGGTCAACAAATGTCACAGCCTTTTGATTTGTTACTTGGTAAAAAAACTTACGATATCTTCGCAGGTTATTGGCCCCATCAATCAAATGATAATCCTGTTACCGAACCATTTAACAAAGCGCATAAGTATGTCGCTTCGCATACGCCATTTGAACCAACTTGGGAAAATACAACTGTCATAACGGGTGACGTCGTTGGTCAGCTAAAGCAGCTTAAGTCTGAAGATGGTCCGGATTTGCAAGTTTATGGTAGCGCAAACTTTATCCAGACTTTATTGAAGAATGATTTGGTAGATGAGATGTGGTTGAAAATTTTTCCGGTCACTTTAGGGGATGGCAAAAAACTATTTGCTGAAGGAACAATTCCTGCCGCTTTCAAATTGGTTGATTCTAAAGTCACTCCGAGTGGTGTAATTTTTGCTAATTATAAACGTGACGGGGAAGTGAAGACGGGATCCTTCGTGTAAATATTAATATTATATATGTTTGATACTAACGAATTTGATAAGTTGCTTAATCACCAGCCTTATACTTTAAATATTAAGGGTTTTGATCTTTTGGTCGATGATAAAGTTTTTGCACCGGATCCAACACTGACAAACTCAACGCCTTTTTTATTAAATAACCTATCCGACTTAAAGGGTAAGTCGATTTTGGATGTCGGTACGGGAACGGGGATACTTTCGCTTTTCGCGGTTAAGAACGGAGCTTCTAAAGTTTTGGCTCTCGATATTGATGATGCTGCGATCAATAATGCTAAAAAGAATCTTGAAAAGTTTCCTAATGTTAAGGTTATTAAATCCAATCTCTTTGAAAAAGTAGAAGGCAAGTTCGATATTATCTTTGGGAATTTACCAATTCTAGATGAAATCTGGGATATTGAAGAAAGCACTGTCTCAACAATTGAAAAGTTTTTATCACAAGCAAAAAACTATTTAGAGCCGGAAGGGAAAGTTTATTTTACTTGGTTTTCTATCTCCGATGTAGAATTCATTAAGGATCTTTTAAATAAATATAATTACAATTACAAAATTATTACGGAATCGAAGCTTGACTTCGATTGGTATTTGTTTATTTGTTCAGTCATATGAAGAAGAAAACTATCTCCGGAGGAGTGGTACACAAAATCCCAGCTGATTTAAAAGAAGTTTTGCTTTCTGATTCCAAAGCCTTAGCGCTTTGGGAAAGTTTAACTCCACTTGCCCGTAATGAGTGGATTTGCTGGGTTATCTCAGTTACGCTTCCAGAAACTAGGAAGCAGCATATTAAAAGGGTGCGCACTGAACTCAAAGAGGGGATGCGCCGACCTTGCTGTTGGTTAGGTTGTATTCATCGAACAGATAAGACAATTAGCCCGTCAGTACAATCGATACTTGCGAAGAGAAATAAATCAAAATAATTAAAACCACTGATTTACAGTGGTTTTAATATCGATAATTATTTCAAAATTTTACTACACTTGCTTTATTAAATAAGATTCCCGATAAGGCAAATGATATTGAGAAGAATGCGCTGATCGCAAAGACCCCTGCAATTCCCGGATTTTCCATGATCAACGGCTTGGCAACAAGAAGAACAATTATAGGAGCTAAGATTACTGCCGCTGACATTATAAATGCCGTTCGAGCCAATCCTTTCGCCCGAAATCGTGAAAGTAGGGCTCCGATTATTCCAAACAAAGCAATTCCTAAATACATTAAATTAGGCCATTCATCTTCTCCAATAATTCCTACTGCTGCATTGATCCAGACTAAAAGCAAGGTTGAAATCACGGCAATTCCTACGGCAAACTTAAAAGAACGATTCGACATTTTTCTTGCAATTAGTTCAAAAGCAAGCGCGGCTCCATAAAGAACTACAATTGCAAAGATAAAATCAAATCCATTCCAAGGCCATCTTGCAAAGAGGGGAATCATTAAGACAAGTGCAATAATAATTGCCCAAATTATCAATCTTTTTAAAGTGTCTTGCATAAGTTTTAATCTTATATTTTCTTTAATTATTTCTGTGGATGTTTCGAAGAATGTCCAAACAGCAAAAGTAAACAATTCACCACCTTCTTTTTCACGCTCACTTAAGAGATCAGCAAAGGTTTGTTCTATGCTTTCGCCAAAACTTTCGTAATACGGCTTAGGATAATAGCGGAGAAGTTTTTTATATTGGAGCCGGTACTGATGAATTTTTTCAGATGCCATAAGAAAAAGCCTTTGGTGAAAGTTTTCTTTGTTTTGCCACCTTTACTACTTCAGTGTATCTTTCCAGTTCTGCTTTCAAAGCTTTTTGACCGAGACCAGTGATTTTATAGTAAATTCTCCTTTCATCATCTAATCTAGGATCAATCCGTTTTTCGCTTTCTTGGATTAGTTTTCCTTCAATCATTCGACCCAAGCTGCCATAAAGAGTTCCTGGCCCCATCTTAATTTTTCCTTGACTGTCGATTTCTACTTGTTTCATGATTCCGTAACCGTGTCTTTCTTCGGAAGACAAAGCAAGGAGAATGTATAATACCGCAGGAGTAAGCGGAGAGTTATTGTGTTTTTCCATGCCAATATAATATATCCGCTACGGATATATGTCAAGGTTTATTTATTGCAAAAACTTTTTGTTATACTAAAAACAAAGAGCCGTAATTGTTAAATGATGTGCTAGCGCTTCTATAAGCGAACTGTTAATATACGGTTACTTTAAAAATTATTAAAATCGAAATATGACAAACAAAGAATTTTTCTTAACGGTTTTAAGGGACGAAAGCCCAAGATTTAGAAAAGCAATCGAGGCTTTGCCGGAAGATCAGCACACTTATAAGGTTCATGAGAAAGCTCGTGAAGCGGCAAATATTACCGCTCAATTAGCCGTTCAGTGGAAAGCAATTTCCGGAATTGTAACCAAGGGTACGCCAGATTTCAATCCTCATGAAATGGGTCCGCAAAGCAAAGAAGAAATGCTTGCAAAGTTTGATCAAGGCATTGCTCAGTTAGAAAAAGATGTCGAAGGAGTCTCTGAAGAAGCATGGATGAACGACGAAGCAGCAATGGGCGAAGAATGGAAAGATAAAAAATATAATATGGCTTGGGGTTTCTTGTTTGATGCCATTCATCATCGCGGACAATTGTCTACTTACTTGCGTGCAATGGGCGCAAGCGTTCCTGCAATATATGGTCCATCAGCTGATTCAAAAAATTAAAATTTAAATTTATGAGCAACAGTAAACTAAATCCATATATAAATTTTAACGGCAATGCAAAAGAAGCGGCAGAGTTTTATAAAAGTGTTTTTGGCGGAAATTTAACAACTAGCACCTTTAAAGAAGGCGGCGCTCCTGTTGATGAAGCGCATGGTGATAAGATCATGCATGCTTCGCTTATTGCTGACAATGGTATTACCTTGATGCTTTCCGATCTCCCTCCGGGATGGCCGTACAATCCGGGGACAAACATTTCGATCTCTTTGAGTGGTGATAATGAAGGAGAATTAAGGGGGTATTGGGAAAAGCTTTCCGTTGATGCGAAAATCGATCAAGCTTTAAACACGGCACCTTGGGGCGATACTTTTGGAATGTTGACAGACAAGTTTGGTATTCATTGGTTGGTTAACATTTCCGGAAAGAAAGAATAATTTCATGACCAGTAAAGTATACTTTGAGATTCAAGCTGATGAGCCTGCCCGTGCAGTTAATTTTTATAAAGAAGTTTTTGCTTGGGAAATGAAACGCGAAGAACATTTGCCAATTGAATATTGGCGCATCGAAGTTTCTTATGGTGCAATCTTGAAACGGCCAGCGGCTACACCGCCTTTGGGAACCGGAACAAATGCTTATGTATGTTCTTTCGAAGTAGAAGACTTTGATGCTTACGCGAAGAAAATTATGGATAATGGCGGACAAGTGGCTTTGCCGAAGTTTGCTGTTCCGGGAACATGTTGGCAAGGATATTTCCTTGATACTGAAAATAATACTTTCGGAATTTTTCAACCGGACTCCGAAGCAAAATAATTATTTACTATTAAAGAAAAGATTATGCCAAATATGAATCCTGTTGTGCACTTTGAGATGCCATATGAAGATAGGGATCGCATGGCCGACTTTTATCATCAAGCTTTTGGGTGGGAAGCACAGAAGATGGGTGCAGAAATGGGAGACTATGTTGTTATGACAACAACCGAAATGGATCCACAAACCAGATTTCCAAAAAAGCCCGGACGAATAAATGGAGGCTTTTACAAGAAAAGTCCGGAAAATTCGAATCCATCAATAGTTATTGGTGTTGATGATATCCATGCAGCAATGAAGCGAGTTGAAGAAGCTGGTGGTAAATTAGTTCAAGGTAATACCAATGGTGAACCGGTAGAAATTCCTGGTGTGGGGCTATATATTTCTTTTGTCGATACTGAAGGTAATCATGTTTCGATGATTCAACCAAAGGGAATGTAAACAAGCTAGTTTTTGAAAGTTAAAGAAAAGAACCCTTTTAGAGGGTTCTTTTAAATTCAAATGCTTTGTTTATTGAATACATTTTCAGATTATTTAAAGGTCTTTAAGCTGCAGGAGAATATTAAAATAGTGAATTATGGAAGGTCCCTCTTTATATTTAGCTGCTGAGCAACTCCAACCTTTTGTGAAAAAGGTTGTTTTGGAGGTATCCGGAAACACCAAAGTTGGGAAAGAACGTTTATTGAAGAAAAAAGTGAAAGAAGTATTTTCTTGGGCAAAACAGTTAATTTTCCAGTTTGATGATTTTGCGCTCAGGATTCATTTTTTGTTATATGGAAGTTTTGAGGCAACAATAGAAGGGAAAACAGTAACCGGAGATTATAAAAGAACTTATGCTCCCCGATTAGTTCTGGTTTTTAAGAATGGGGAGATTAAAATGTTTGCTTGTTCAGTGAGAATTATAGAAGACCCTAATTATAAAAAGCATTTTGATTTTAGTGCAGACATAATGTCAAAAAAATGGAACTCAAAAGCAGCTTTTGAAAAAACGAAAAGATGTCAAAACGAAGAAGTTGCCGATGTTTTAATGGATCAAGAAATTTTTGGAGGAGTAGGGAACATTATAAAAAACGAAGTCCTTTTTACTGAGAAAGTTAACCCCAAAGAGTTATTGAAAAATATTCCCGAAAAAAAGTTGAAAGCAATCATAAAAGAAGCAAGAAAATTTTCTTTGCAATTTTATGAATGGCGTAAGGTCTTTCAATTAAAAGCTAACCTCAAAATATACAGGAAAAGTTTTTGTCCTGTATGTGGGGGCAAGGTCAAAAGAGAAAAAACTGGAAAAAGGAAAAGAATTAGTTTTTATTGTCCTGTTGACCAAGCAATTAATGAATAACCAAAAGCATACCGACAATCATTATTAAGCATGCAAAAGTTTTTACAAGGAGATTCTTTTCGTGAAATATTCTTCCACCAAATAAGGTTATGAAAAGGGTCGAGCTTCTTTTTACAGCGGTAACCAAACCAACATAAGCAATTTGCGTACTTTTGGCTTGTGCGTAACGATGGGCGACCGTTAAAAGAGCAATGACAATGATTAACCAGCCAAACCTTTTGAAACCAGGAAGCATTGTCGAAGGTTTTCCATATGAAAAAAGGTAGGCCGCAAATAATACAACCGCAATAAATAAGTGGACAAAAGCAATAAAGGCTTCAGCCTGCAGGTGATAGTTAGCTAAAACTAGCCTATCCATAACCCCACCAATACCCAAGAGAAAAACACTAAGCAAAACGTAATGAATGTACTTAGATTCCTTGATTATTCTAAAAGGTTCAAGAAGATTTCTACCTCTAACCTCTAAGGCATAAGCTCCTACAACAAGGAGAACAATCCCTAAAACTTGTTTAATAGTCAGCGTTTCTTTTAAAAAGATCATTGCAAGAATTGCCGTGAAGGCCGGAGCGATTACGTAAAAAGGAGACGAAGCGCTAACTTCCATGTGACGCATTCCTTTTGCTGTATAAAGTAAAGCAGCAGCACCTATCGTTGCGTTTATAAACAAAACAAAGAGAGCGGTAAAATGAATTTTTGAATAATTGATGAGAAAGAAAAAAGGTATTGCTAGAAGAAGATTTGCCAAAGCTAAGATTGTGGTGAACTCCATAGCGTGTTCTTGCAACAAGGCCTTCTTTTCTATTAAAGTGCTTACTGCAACTAAAATTGCAGCAATAAGGGCATAAATGTACCAGGTCATGTAAATCGATGACAATAATAATTTCTTTTGTTATTCTAAAGTAAATTTTTAAATTTATATAGTCATGCAAAAAATTACGCCGTTCCTTTGGTTTGATACTCAAGCTGAAGAGGCAATGAATTTCTATACTTCGATTTTTGAAGATGGAAAAATCCTAAGTATAAAAAGATATCCCGAAGGTCCTCTTGAAGGTCCTTGGAAAGGTTTGGAAGGTAAGGTTTTGACCGGTGTTTTTGAACTTGCAGGCCAAAAATATATGGCTTTGGACGGTGGTCCATTTTTTAAGCCAAGTGGAGCGGTTTCTTTCTACATTGAATGCGAAGATCAAAAAGAAGTTGATCATTATTGGGAAGGTTTAACGGCAGATGGGGATCCTAATGCTCAACAATGCGGTTGGTTACAAGATAAGTTTGGTTTTTCTTGGCAGGTTGTGCCAAAGAGATTAACCGAATTGCTTAGTGATCCGGATAAAGCAAAAGCTGATCGTACAATGCAAGCAATGATGAAAATGAAAAAGATCGATATTGCCGAGCTCGAAAAAGCTGCTAATGGCTAATATTAAATTTGCATATACAAATTAAAAACCCTGCTTCAGCAGGGTTTTAAAATCAAACAGATTAGTAACCAGAAAATTCTTCGGTTCTTATATAATCATCATTAACACCAGCTTCGTTTAAGAACTTGCGCATTGCCTCAACCATTCCTGGGGGTCCGGCAATATAGTAAATTGGACCTTCTAGATTTTCGCCCAAATATTTAACTAACATTTCTTTATTAATGTAACCGGTTTCGCCATGCCATTCTTCTTTAGAATTTGGCATGTCGGTCATTGTTCCAATAAATTTATAGTTTGGGTTTTCTTTTTCTAAGTTTTGCAAATCAGAAAGGAAAGCGGCATCTTCCGGTCGGCGGTTAGAATAAAACAAAAAAATTTTATGCGGAAGTTTTTGATTTGCAGCATTTTTAGAGATACTAAAGAAAGGAGTGATTCCAATTCCTCCGGCAAGGAAAACCGCTGGCTTACTAATATCGTTGTGAAGAGTGAAAGAACCAATTGGCGCTTCCATTTCCAATTCTGTTCCAAGCTTCATGTTTTTCAAGTTACGTTTGAATGCGGTATCACGCATGCGAGTAGCGATTCTAAGAAAATCTTCTTGAGGAGCGGCGCAAATTGAAAAGGTTCGCATTTTTCCTTCATCGTCAGTTTCGGCCGGATTTATAATTGTTAAATCCATAGTTTGACCGGCTTTGAACTGAAAACCTTCAGGTTTTTCAAAATGGAAAGCCATGGTTCCTTCAGCAATTTCTTCTTTTTTTGTGAGCTTTACATTGTATTTCATATCTCTAGTATATCAAAAAGAAGAAGCATCGAAAAATACTTTTCTATAATATTTTAGTCGCTAATTTAGATGGAAGATTGTACAGTTGTTTTCGATTTTTGATATGAGAAAATGCTATTAGTCAATTAAAACAAAGGCTATTGATATGAAAAAACTACTCTTCTCTTTTTTGATATTAACTTCGATTTTTTCTTTTGGTTTTTTTGGCTCTCAAGCAAAGGCCGCTGAAATTCGCCCAATATTATTTCCAGTGATTGGCAAGGTTACTTATTACGACGATTTTAGTGCCCCTCGCGTTGGTCATACCCATGAAGGGAACGATCTGATGGGTCAAAAGTTAATGCTCCTAGTAGCTGCTGTTGATGGGGTAATAACTTTTACACCATATCCCGAGCCGTCGTATGGCTACATGATTTCAATTCGTGACAAAGACGGATATACTTACAACTATTTGCATGTAAATAATGACAATCCCGGTACCGATGACGGTGCTGGTGGTGGAATCAATGCTTATGCACCGGATATTTTAGATGGCAATCCCGTCGTAAAGGGACAGTTGGTTGGCTGGATGGGCGATAGTGGTAACGCTGAAACCACGCAGGCGCATTTACATTTTGAAATCCGTCAACCTGATGGAACAGCAATCAGCCCTTTTGATAGCTTACAAGCTGCGCCTAAAATTACCGCACCGACTTATCCGTATCCGCCAATCAAAAATGAAATTTTGCCATATGGAAATAATTTTATGCAAGGAGCAAATATTGCTTATGGTAAATTCAATTCGGATTCGCAAAATGATTTTGTTTCCGCACCAATGCAAAAAGGCGGTCCGCATGTAAAAACTTATTCTTCTGACGGAACCTTGTTATCACAGTTCATGGCTTATGATCCAAAGTTTTCTGGTGGAATTGATGTGGCAACCGGAGATATAGATGGCGATGGGATTGATGAAATTATTACTGCTCCTAATGCCGGCGGAGGACCACACATAAAGATATTTAAACCCGATGGAACTTTAGCCGCTCAGTTCATGGCCTATGATCCTAAGTTCAATGGCGGAGTGCGGGTAACCACAGCGGACATAGATAATGATGGAAAAGACGAAATTATTACCGCTCCTGCAAGCAAAGGCGGTCCGCACCTAAAAATTTTTAAAAGTGACGGCACCCTTATAAATCAATTCATGGCCTACGATCCAAACTTTCATGGTGGAGTAGATGTTTCTGCTAGTGGTAAAGGTTCAAATGCAAGAATTGTAACTGCTCCAGGTTTTGGCGGTGGTCCGCATGTGAAAGTTTTTTCTACTGATGGAATTTTGCAATCACAATTCATGGCCTACGATCCAAACTTTCATGGCGGTATCCATATTAGTTTTGGTGATGCCCGTTCAATTTCCTTGAACTCGCAAATTATTACCATCCCAGCAAGTGGCGGAGGTCCTGATGTCAGAATCTTTGACAGCACAGGACAGCTACTTAAGGAACGAATGGAATTTGAACCATGGTGGATAGGTGGATACGATATTACTATACATCCCGGGGGATACTTTATTTCTTCCGGTCTTCCTTTTGAAACCCACACCAGAAGAACTTCAGTCAGGAGTAATAGTTATTAGTTTATTAAAGGTAAATGTCAAAGATTACAGTCACTACTTTTAATGTTCATTTTGGCGAACGAACTAAAGAAATTTCTGAAGCAATAAAAAAGAACCCTAACCTTAGGCGTTCGGATGTAGTAATGCTTCAGGAAGTTGAATCGCATAAGCACGAAGGAAAGAAACATCGTGCTGAGCGAATTGCTATCCAATTAGGAATGCGCTGCGCTTATGCGCCAGCACGAACAATAAAAGGCGAAGATACTCACGGTTTGGCAATTTTGAGCAAACACCCAATTTTATCGACGGAAGTTGTAAATTTGGAATATTTCAAATTGGGTATAATTTCCCGAACCCGTATTGCTCAAAATGCCGAAATCCTGATTGGTGATCAAGAAGTTTTATTTAGCAATTTACACCTTGATACACGTTTGAATTTTCCTGATCGTGCAACACAAGTAAATTCGATATTGAAAGAGCTGAAATCTCACCGCATAAAGAAAGTGGTCATTGGCGGCGATTTGAATACGATGCCATTCTTGTGGGCACGAAGAACTGTGCCGGTCTTTTATAGTAATCAACGGCGACGCTTGGACGACTTTATGTCTAAGCAAGGATTTGAAAATCAATTGTATAAGATCGGACATACCTTAAAGCAAGGTCTGGTTCGTTTTTCTTTGGATGCTTTTTATACCAGGGGGGTTAAGGTTTTAGATTTTGGAGTAGAACGCAGCGTAAAAGTTTCAGATCACAAGCCGGTTTGGGTTGATATTGAAATCTAGTAGGTTATGTTAAACTTTACTTATGATTTCAGAAGAACTTTCTACTCTAGAAGATTACGAATTATTAGACAGCGGGGGCGGGTATCGCTTAGAACGTTTTGGCGATTATCTTTTATCGCGCCCTGATCCAGCCGTTCTTTGGAAAAAAACCTTGCCTGAAAGTGTATGGCAAAAAGCTGATGCGGTTTTTGTAAAAAATGGCGAAGAAAAAGGAGCTTGGAAAAGCAAGGGTTTGCCTGTAAAATGGCCAATGCATTACGCAAAAGGAAAATCTCATGAGCTTACTTTCTTTGCCGAGCTTTCACCTTTTAAGCATACCGGAGTCTTTCCTGAGCAATCAGCGAATTGGGATTTTATAGTCCAACGAGCCAGCATAGCAAAGACAAAAGGTAAGAAGTTAAGAGTCTTAAACTTGTTTGGTTATACGGGGATTGCCAGTGTTCTTGCTGCAAAGTTGGGTTGTGAGGTTACTCATGTTGATGCTTCAAAACCCTCGCTTGATTGGGCCCGTCAGAACATGCTTGCCTCAGGGTTGCCTGATGATGCAATCCGATGGATTTTGGATGACTGCTTGAAATTTGTTAAGCGCGAGGTTAAAAGAGGCAAAGAATACGATGCTGTGATTTTAGACCCGCCAGCTTTTGGCAGGGGAGCAAAAGGCGAGGTTTGGAAATTTAACGAAGACTTACCCATCCTTCTCGATAATTTAAAAGAGATTTTAAGTAAAGATTTTCAATTTGTAATCATTAATGCTTATGCGGTATCGGTTTCTTCTTTATTGCTAAAGAATTTATTAGAAGATTTTTCTGAAAAAAGAAAAATTGATTACGGAGAATTAGTAATAAAAGAGAAGAGCGGAAGATTGTTATCGACAGGAATCTTTGCCCGACTATATTAATGTTATAATTTAGGTATGATTGAAAACGACGAAATTGCAATTCGTGTTCCGGGTGATGTTCCTGATCATGTTGCCCAGGAATATTTAAAAAATATGACCGCCGTCACTCATGGGACAGGAAGAATGTTGTTATTTGCAGGCGATCAAAAGATCGAACACTTGAACGATGATTATGTCGGTCCTGAAGCTGATCCCGAAGATGCTGATCCTGAACATCTTTTCAAAATCGCTTCAGGTACAAAAGTTACTTGTTTTGCCGCGCAACTAGAGTTAATTGCTAGGTATGGAAAAGATTATCCGGAAGTTCCATATTTGGTTAAATTAAATTCAAAATCCAATATCATTAAAGATGATGAAAAAGATCCAATTAGTTTGGCTTTTGTTAATGTTGATCAGGTCAAACAATTCAGGGATGATAGCGGTTTAAATATTGTTGGAATTGGTTACACTGTTTATTTGGGAAGCGAATTTGAAGCGGAAATGTTCAAGGAAGTCGAGAAAGCAATTTTGGATGCTCATCAGTTGGGAATGATCGCCGTAATTTGGATGTACCCGAGAGGACAGCATATTACTAATAAATTAGATCCTCATTTGATTGCCGGAGCAACTGGCGTTGCGGCAACCTTGGGGGCCGATTTTGTAAAAGTAAATTATCCTGAACTGCCGGATACCAAGGACATGCTTAAGCGTGCACAAGCTTTTAAAGAAGCGGTAACTGCTGCTGGAAGAACAAAAGTAATTTGTTCAGGTGGTGAGAAAATGCGTATTGAAGAATTTTTAGAACAACTTTGGAATCAAATTAATATAAGCGGTGCTAGCGGTTGTGCAATTGGTAGAAATTTGCACCAAAGATCACTTGAAGAAGCAAAACATTTTGTTGATGCAATGGATGCAATTATTTATCGTGGTGCTAGCGGTGCTGAAGCAGTAGCAATTTACAAGGAAGGTTAAAGTTGTGAGTAGACCAGAAGCGTTAAAAACGAAAATTTTATTAGACAGCGGCGATCCTATAGAAACAAAGCAGATTCATGATTTGCTTGGGTTTTTAGATGGGCAAACTACCAACCCCTCGTTAGTGGCAAAGAGCCCAGAAATTATTCAAGCTTTGCAAAATGGACATAAGTTAACTTTGGCTGAAGAAAACGCTGATTACAAAAAGATTGTCGAAGAAATTTCTATCCAGGTAGGAGATGCAGGAGTATCGATTGAGGTTTATTCCGATTTTAATACAACCGCTGAAGAAATGTTCGCGCAAGGAAAAGAAATGTATACTTGGGCTCCTAATGCATATATAAAATATCCTTGCACAAAAGAAGGTTTGCGAGCGGCAAACATGTCTGTTAAAGAAGGTATACGCGTAAACATCACTTTGTGTTTTTCCCAAGAACAAGCAGCGGCTGTGTATGCAGCAACAAAAGGAGCGAGCGCTCCGGTTTATGTTTCTCCATTCATTGGCAGGCTTGATGACCATGGCATGAATGGAATGAATCTAATTTCAAATATTTTAGAAATGTATAAAAATGGTGACGGTCATGTTAAAGTCTTAGCCGCGAGCATTCGTAGTCTCGACCACTTCTTGGAAGTTCTAAGGTTGAATTGTGATCTCATTACGGCACCCGGAAAAATTATTCAAGAATGGAACGAAAAGGGAATGGCTATGCCAGATGAAGAATTTTCTTACCAGCCGACAGGCTTATCGACCATTCTTTATCAAAACCTTAATTTAAATAAAGACTGGCAAGAATTTAATATCGAGCATGAGCTGACCAAAGCTGGTATTGAAAGATTTGTTGCTGACTATAAGGGAACTTTGCAGATTTAATTTAGATTTAATCTAGAGGATTTAACCTGTATTTCATGAGAATTACAGGTTTTTTTAAATCTCCTAAATTCAAAAGAATTGCTTCTGAGTTTAGCGAACGTTTAAATCAAGAAAATGAACTTAAGGGTTTGATTTATCTTTCCATTTCCAGCTTAAAAGAAATCTTTAATTTAAAATGGGTTGTTTTTTACGATAACAATAAGCAGCAAACTATATTTGGCCCCGGATACGAAAGCGGAAGTTTGGGAAATAGTTTCTCAATAAAGCCTGAATTTTCCGAGTATCATTCTCCAAAGTTTTTCACTACTAATATTTGGGTTGTTCTGCCAATTAAAGTAAGAGATTTTTCCGGTTATTTTATCTTAGGAAAAAGATTATTTGGAAGGGTCTTGGATAAAGAAGAGAAGTTTGTTTTGAGTTTAATCTACGAACATATAAAAACTGCTTTTGCAAAAGCAGTCCTTTATGAAGGTTTATCTAAACAAGTTCATGCACAAGTAAAAAACTTAACCTATAAAAATCGTAGGTTAAACGAAGTTATTAATAATCGTTTAGAATTTGTACAAACCGCATCACATGAATTACGAACACCCATAACTGTACTTAGCGGTGCTTTGCAGCTACTTTTACAAAATGAGATTTCAGACAATGAAAAAAAAGAACTTTTGCGTTTGGCATATAACCGCGCGCAAAATCTTGCTAGCTTAGTAACCGGAATTTTGCGTTTGGCAAAATATCAAAAAGACGATTCAGAATTGAACTTAAAAGAAAAAGTTAATCTTTTAAGTTTGTTTCAAGATGTTTTAAGTGTGGCAAGGAGCGAAATCGAGAACCGGGGATTGCAAATCAAAATAAATGAAGGTGAGAACCTTTATGTTTTAGGAAACAGAATATATTTAGAACAAGCTTTTTATAACTTAATAGAAAATGCGATACAGAACACGGAATCTGGAAAGATTGAGGTTTTCTTTATGGTTGACGAGAAACATATTGTTACCGCCATACGTGATAGCGGAAAAGGAATTGAAGAAAGTTTAAGAGCTAATATCTTTAAAAAACATGCAAAAGGAAAGACCTCTGGTGGTTTGGGCCTCGGTTTGTACTTAACAAGGGTAATCATAGACACTCATCATAAAGGACATGTTTGGTTTGAAAGCAGTCCTCAAGGAACAACCTTTTATGTGCGTTTGCGAAGAAGTATGGTATAATGGGCTTAATCTTAAAAAAGATAAAAATTCTTTTTGAAATAAAAATATGGAAGGAAAATACAAATACATTGCGATAGTTTTACTAGCTTTGGCAATAATCGCCGGGGCGTTGGCTTTGTCGAAATCTAAGCGCGAACAAACCCAACAAAAGAACGTTGATAAAGCCGTTGAACAAATTAACGGAACTAAGAAAGATGCTCCAAAAGGGGAATTGATCTCTGGATTTCCGTCTGATTTGGTGATGGAAAATAGCCCAAGCATCCAATCATCTTATTCAGTTCAATACGATGCAAACACCAAACAGTACACGGCAACTTATGAGCTAACAAAACCTATTCCTGAGGTTTACAATAGCTACTTGGATTATTTGGGAAAAAATAAGTATAGAATTGTAAATAAAAACTCAACCGCAGCGGTATCTAACATTTACGCAACCAGCGATTTGGCTGATATTAATGTTGTACTTTCTAAAGATCTTTCTACAGGAAAGAACATCGCGGTTGTTACTTACTTAAAGAAATAAAGAAATAAAGAAATACTTTTTGTGAACCTCGTGATTTAGTTAAAGGACTAGAGCCCCGAGAACCAAAAAGTATTTTTTATTTCTTAAGAAAGTTTGTAGCCAACGTTGTTTACGGTTTTAATAAGTTTTCGGGTAAATGGCTTATCGACCTTTTCACGTAAGTGGTGCATGTGAACGTCAATAACGTTTGTGATGCGTTCAACGCCAGGACCCCAAACATAACTTAAAATCATTTCTCGGGTTAAGACTTGTTCAGCATGACGCATTAGATATTCTAAAATTTTTATTTCTTTTTCACGTAAATCGATTAATTTATTATCACGATGAACCTCGTGTTTTTTCATGTCTAAGCGCAAGTCGGCATAAGTTAAAATTGAACCAACTTCAACTTTCTGTTTTCGAAGGTTCGATTTTATTCTTGCTAAAAGTTCTTGGAATTCAAATGGCTTGGTAACGTAATCATCCACACCAACGCCAAAAAGTTTTACTTTTGTATTTAAGTCACTAATTGCACTTATAGCAATAATGGGTGTTGTTACCCCAGCATTTCGGAGTTGCTTGCAGACCTCTTCACCGTTTTTGTCTGGAAGCATAAGATCTAAAACAATTGCATCGTAACCGCTAGAAACCGCCATTCTTAAACCAGTAATGCCATTTAAGGCATGATCAACTTCAATTCTTTCACTTCTTAAGGCTATCCCGAGAACCTTAGCGATTGCTGGATCGTCTTCAATGACGAGTATTTTCATGCCCCAATTGTATTTTAGCCAAGGATAACCGTCAAAAAAGTTAATCAAGATTTAATAAAAACATATTTCAGCAGAATTACACACACCCATAGCGCATTTTTATTAGAAATGATCGAAATTGAAGCAATATTATTGTAAGAAGTAACAATTTCTTACTTTATGAGGATGAGTAAAATAACTTTACCGATAGTAATATCGGTATTAGTTCTTACATCTTCTGGATTTGTTCTATAGGAAGTTTGGCTTGTCCTTTCTTCTTCGAACGATCTTTGAGTGATGTTTCCCGTAAGGGACGCGTAGGTTTGGCCTTCACGGCAATTTAAATCTACGAGAATATTTCAATTTCGGTACTTCAGAAACTAGTGAATGCCAAGATTAAAGTATTCGTCGAAGAACAGACACACGTAAGAGCCCCTGCCTACAGACAGGGGCTTTTTACTATTTTATACTTAGAAATTCTAAGCTTCTGGTAAAACTATTTTTCCGTAACGCAATTCACTTAAAGTTTTTATTGTTTCAGAAAAATCTGCTTTTGGATTTTTATCAGGCAATTTATTGCTTTTAACCATGAAAGGTTCATAAGGAATACCATCGATAGTTGGTTTGATATAGAAGTAATGCAAAGGAATATTTTGCATATCGTTTTCAGTAATGGGAGCCATTTCTTTTTTCAGGAAGTCTGCATCGGTGGCACCAATTTGAAATACTACTAAAGTCCCAATGTTGCCCATAATTGCATTGCGAATATTTTCCGGAAGCTGAGCAATATATTGGTTAGTTAAATGTACACCAAGACCATATTTTCTAGATTCCGAAAGCATGCTAATGAAAGCATCGGTTAATAAATTTTGAAACTCGTCGACGTATAAGTAGAATGGGGGACGTTCTTCGACAGGAAGGTAAGCGCGTTGCAAGACTGCCAATTGCAGTTTGGTCATTAGAATTAAGCCAAGCATTTGCGCATTAACTTCGCCAATTTTCCCTTTTGATAAATTGATCAAAAGAATTTTTTCATTTGCCAGAATTTCAGAAAAAGAAAAGGCACTTTGTTTTTGTCCGATAATATTTTTCATCAGACTATTGTTCATGAAACGACCGAACTTGGAACTGAAATAATTTAGCATCTCAGAGCGATGGAAGTCCGCGGTTTTTGCCATTTGTTTAGCCCAGAACTCTTGAACTAAAGGATCCTTCAAGAACTTTCTTTTATGCATTTCAAAATTCTTATCGACAAACAAACGCGGAATTTCTAATAAGGTTCCACCTTCAGGGTCAGCCATGACCGTTAAGGCAGCGTTACGCATCCAATGTTCAAATTGTGGACCAATCACTCCAGTGCCTTGAGGATCAAAGATTTTATAGAAAATTTGAATTGCTTCAGAAACTAAAAAGTCCTTTTCCGTTTCCGAATGCCATTCCAATAAGTTTAAGCCCATCGGTGCTTCAGTTTGCGAAGGGTCAAAGAGAATCACATCATCAATACGATTTTTAGGGATGCGTTGCAAAAGGGCATCAATAGCTTCACCGTGAGGATCAACAAAACAAACTCCTCGACCAGCATTGATATCTTGCAAAGCCATATTCATATATAGAGTGCTTTTGCCAACGCCGGTTTTTCCAATCATGTAAGTATGACGAACACGGTCAGCACGCTTCATGCCGACTTGTCGGTTCTGTCTGCGATATTCAGCTATTCCTAATTCAACTTCGTACATTATTCGATCCTTATGCTTTTAACTTTCATTAAACTTTCTTCAAAAAAAGCTTTTGGTAAAATTTGCGGCTTATTTTCTTTAGCAACCTCTACGCTTTTTTTGGTTAAACGATCTTGGATTTCTTTCTCTTCTTTTTTTAAGCGGTCAAAAATTAAGTTATAAGTTTTTAGAGGGATGTAATTTTTTATTTTTTCAAGTTTAGCAAAACGCGCTTTGATTTCTTCAAAGATTTTTTTAGCATCAAAAAGCTTTGTCGATTGCGGTGCGACTTGTTCTTCGGGATCTTTTTCTTCCACGTTTTTTAAGATTTCTGGATTTTCGTCTGGCATCTTATTTTCCACTACTTAAAATCTTTTGTGCGATCAAACTTTCGCAGGTTTGTTCAACAAATCTTTTAATGGGGCGAGCCCCTAAGCGATAGTCCATGATTTGTTTGATGCGATTTTGTAAAATCTCGGGATCGATATTGAATTTTATATTGTGTTCGGCAGTGCGATCTTCAATTTTCTTTATTTCCAAATAGGCAACTTCTAAAAGATCTTCTAAAGAAAGGGGATTGAAAACAATTATCGCGTCAAAACGGTTCAAGAATTCGGTGCGGAAATTTTGCATTAATATAGGCATCAGAGTTTGTTCGGTGAACTCATCGTTCAATTTACCGTCCTTGAAGGCTTCGACGATTTCACTTATTCCCAAGTTTGAAGTGGCAACAATGATTGAATTGCTAAAATCTACGGTTTGACCTTGGCCGTCCGAAAGGCGACCGTCGTCAAAAACTTGTAAAAAGATATCAAAAATTTTACTGTTTGCTTTTTCGATTTCATCTAGCAAAACCAAAGAATAAGGCTGTTGTTTGATCGCGTTAGTTAGTTGCCCGCCAGCTTCATATCCAACATAACCCGGAGGGGCACCAATTAAACGCTGGACTGTGTGTTGTTCGCCAAATTCTGACATATCGATACGAGTAAAAGCACGTTCTGAACCATAAACGTGTTTAGCTAAAAGTTTGGCCAGTTCCGTTTTTCCTACTCCGGAAGGGCCAAGGAACAGGAAAGAACCGGTAGGACGATTGGGATTTCGCAAACCCATACGTCCTCTTTGAACAACATCGGAAACAATTTTCACTGCTTTTGGTTGGCCAATTAAGCCTTTGCTTATATCAGCGTATAAGTTTTTTAAGACATTGATGTCTTTATCATTTAAGCTTGCACTTGGGATGCCTGTCTTTTCAGAGAATATTTCCTGAACATCTTTTTTGCTTAGGGCGCCATGGCCGCTAATCTTTGCAAAAGCAAGCGCTTCGTCCAATAAGTGAATTGCACGCAAGGGTAATTTTTTATCAGAGTTAACTTTCTTAGAAAGTTCAACAATATCTTTTATTACGCCAACCGGAATTTTTATCCTGTATTCTTTTTCAAAAGCCGGGGATAGAGCGCTTAAAATTTCAATACTTTCTTTGGTGTCGTTTTCTTTTAAAATGATAGTTTCGAAATGTTGAAAGAAAGCCGGGTTTTCTTCAAGCAGCTTATGATAACGTTGTTCGTTTAAGCTAATGAACAAACTATGTTCCGGATGTGAAAAAAAGTTCTCTAATACTTTATTTAATTCAAAGAACTTGTGCTCAGGAATAATGTTATCAAGGTCATCAATAAAAAGAATAGTTTCTTTAGGAAGGTTCTGGAAAGCACTTTGTAAATAAGCGACAACTTCAGGGTTATTGATTTGTTCAAGAAGTTTTTTTAAATCAGCATTATCAAGCTTCACTAAACTGGAGCTTTCGAAACCTTGGATACTTCCGTCGCTTGCTTGATAAGCAAAACCTTCCATAATTGCGGTTTTCCCAATTCCACTGGCACCTACTAACAAAATATTATTGTTGTATTGACGCTTTAAACTGCGAGCAATTCTGCGCAGTTCAAGATCTCTAGCAATGCAATTGCCGATGCTTTTTCTTTTTGCTTCTTTTTTTAGATCGTAATAAAGCATCTATCTTTTAAATTAAGCGGCGATTTTTCTTTCTTCAGTGCGTCTTGTTGGGTATCGGGATCTCATGCTTGGAGGAATGCTTGCGGTTGGCGTGTTTTGCTGATTTTGAGCGCTTGTGCTTTGACGAGCAGAGGACTGCCCTTGACCTTGTCTTGCTTCTCCAAGACCTCGGATCAATTCTAATGTAGTACGAGCTCGTTCGATATTTGAAGCTCGAGTAGGAGGTTCTTCTGGCTGCAATTCTCTGACATTTCCTTTAAGTTCAACAACTCGTAAGGGCTCTGTTTGGAATTGCGACTCTTCTAGAGCAATCAGTCTTTCAATACCGGTAGGATTATCATCGATAACGATCTCATCTTGTGGAGCTTCTACCTTTTCAGGTTCGCTAACTTTAATTTCAGCCATTTTTTGTTCGATGACAGCTGGAATTTCTGCGGCAAGTCTTGGTTCGATAGAATCATTTATAAACTCAAGAACTTCAGGAAGGCCTTCTGTAGGTTCTTCTGCGACAGGCTCAATTACTTCGTGGGTATCGATAATAATGTTCGCTTTGGTTTCTGTATCATTATCATTATTTAAATTCTGGACAAATTCTCTTTGAAAATCTTGTCTTGAGTCGGGGTTTAAGAAGGGCTGCGGTTCGTTAGGTTGATCTGGCCCAGACTTTGGAGGCTCGTTTGTGATAATCGAAGACACTTCATTTCTTTGCTGTGAAGCTCCTCCTCGATTGGTATTCTTTTCTACTGTTATTCCGGGTTGAGAGGTCTTTGTGACGGCTTCAGACTTTTGTTCGGTTTTGCCGCCGATACGAGCTTCATTGTTGAGCGCGACGCCGATATCTTGCTCGCTATTATATAGAGCAGATCTAGATTGAGCTTCAGGAGCTTTTTCAACTATATCTTTTTCAGCTTCGTTTTTGATTTCTTGTTCTTCGATGACTTGTCTGAATTCTTGGTTTTGTTCTACCGAAGGCAATATGGTTGTTTCGATAGTTGCTGATGAATTGGCTTTTGTGTCTAAAGAGAGATTTTTGTCTGAGATCTGGTCTTGATTAAGGGGCTGAATGTCTTCATTTGCAACTGTGGTTTTTCCCAGGAACTTAAGTAACCAGGTGGTACCAGTATCTTTTGCTTCGTCATTAGCCGCCTCTTTGGTCATTTCTCTTTGAGGTACTAAGGATATACCCGTGGTGGCAGCAATTTGGTCAGGAGTTGGATCGCCAATCTTTGTAGTTGTTTCCGCTTTGGGGTCATTAAGAGGTTCTTCTATATTTTCATCGGCTCGATCCGGGTCTCTGTCTTCTTTTGCAGGTTTCCACATTTCAACTATTACTGACATGTCTTCTTTAAGGAAGTATTGAACGATATGAAGTAGTTCACCTTCGGAATTGTAAACCTCAATTTCTGCTTCTCCATTGGCAGCCAACTCCATGATCATGGCCTGGAATACTTCTAAGCTAATTGACTGGTCGGGTTCGACATTATCTTCGATATAGTCTCTAAGGAGATGGGATTCATTACCGTCACCATCCTTAAAGACCAGGTCTAACTTACCATCTACCATTTTCAGTTCTGCTGCAGCAGAAAACCCATGCTCCATATCTGAGACATCTGAAAGACCAGGCTGTTCGTCTTCGTCTTGGCTTCTTGGTTGTTCTCCATCAGGAGACGGTTCACCCTCAAGATCAGAAGGGGATGTTTCGTAAAGACCTTCAATTTCAAAAGTCGAGCTGTTGTCTTGCGGCTCTTGTCCTTCAAAAGTAGATTGTCCTTCGGTTGTGTTCATTTGAACTTGATTTAAAATTTCTTGATCTAACTTCGGAGCTGCTTCCGCAGATGGGGGAGAGGCTTCAACCCAAACTGGTTTTCCATCTGCGTCGTATTGTATTTCTCCATCTTGACCAAGATGTTCTAGAATAAAATTTTGCAATTCTTCGTCACCACCCGAACCTTCGCCGGTGTATTGATTGTGATCAGCCTCTGTTCTTTCGCAGTACTCACCATGTTCGCATGCGCCACATAAGTCTGCAAACAAATCGTCAATTTCAAGCGTAGCTTCTTGTGATGAAATATTTCCTTCACCCATAAATTTAAATCCCTGCTTTTCAAAAGCAGGGAAGAGAAAATACTTTTCAATTTTTTCCTGCTCGGGAAAAGGTGGTTGCTTTGGTATCTGACTACTTCGACTTCTATATATAGAGCGAAGATCACAGTTGCGGCACAGTCCCGGAATCTCACCGGCTTCCCAATTAAGTTGTATATGAATAGTAGTTCAGGAGGGGGTAATTGTCAAACTAAAAAGCCTCGTTCTAGAAGAGGCTTTTTAGGTCAGAATCGTTGTTGATTTTTTCTACGGTGATTAGTCTGACAAAGAATTTTTCAGAAAGAACTTGGAGTTCGTTTACAACTTCTTCAGGTAGTTTATAGGGAGTGACCCAGATACTGTTTTGCCACTTCTTAAAACCTAGTTGCTTTAGTTTCACTCTGAGATAATCTCGAATTGGCCTTTGGCTTTCTGGGATATCAAATATTATCATTTTCCATTTCGTATCTTTAACGCGTTTCGTGTTTTCTAAGGTTGCTTCGCCCTTAGGGGAGATTCTTATGTACTCAATATCTTTGTGTTTGTACTTTTCAAGGTATCCACGCTTTTCAAGTTGATAGATGTGAGTATAGACCTTTCTGTACGATTCATTCTTAAATTTCTCTTTTATGAAGGAATAAACACTGATTTTACCCTCGTGTTTCACAAGCTTTAGAATGTGGAGGGCATTATCACTCAATAATTGGGGCATATGGGTAGTTATTTTTATTTTCGCTTATTTAGTGATTTCATATTATTACATATTACGTTCGTTCGTCAAGAGTTGGTAATCAATACCCACGGTTTATACACATATTAGCGAAAAATAGGATAACAGCTAATTTTCGCTTGTATAACTTCCGGTGCGCTCGAATCATTTCTGTAATATAAAAAATTACGTTCGGTGTCGATAAATATTGACGGGAGCGAAAGTTTTACTGATTGAATTTGCCGAACTGCTTACAGCATTGGAGCAAAATTGTGAGTTGTAATAAATCTATCTTCCGAAATTAGGAATATTATAACAATTTGCACGTTATTCATCGCGCCCGCGCGTCATCTATTTGTTTCAAAAAAATGTTTCTAAAATCGTCCACAACTTTTTGCTATTTTTGCATCAAATTTCATTGAAAAGAAGTACTGAAAATATTATGATTATTGCGTCATATCGGATAAATCTCGGATAGACGAGATCGAAACAAAAATACAAAAAAATCTAAAAATAGTGCCAGACGAACGCGAACAAGAAAATAAGTTTTATTCTCTCGCTGAAGCGAGCGAGCTAACAGGGTATCATCAGGACTACCTTGGTTTCTTGGCGCGTACCGGAAAACTGGAAGCTCAAAAAGTTGGACGTAACTGGGTTACAACACAAGCAGCGATCGACGATTTGATGAAGCAGCCTAATGGCCGTGTTGAGGTTGCTGATGAACATGGCCGCAAGATCCCGGTTCATGTTGTGAAAAAAAGCAAAGATAAGTTTCATGAATATGCTGAACAACATCCTGAGAATAGACCTGAAATAAATCCCGAAGAGATCACAAAACAGAAATTGGGCTTTTTGAAAGCCGCGGTTGTTTCCGAAATGGCAAAGCGCGTTGCTGAGCAAACCGTTGAAGAAAAATTAGCCCAACAAGCAAAACAAGAATTTGAAGGTTCGAATTTATTTACCGCTAAGCTCGCTGCTGAAAAAGCTGCTGAAGAAAAACGCTTTGGAGAATTACAAGCACAGCTTGATAGCAAGATCAAAGCGATCGAAACAGAAGTTAAAGGCGAGCTGACTGCAATTGCTGCAAAAACAAAAAATGAAATTGCTACTGATACTGAAGTTGCTCACGATGAAAATATTGAAGAAGGTTTTGCTGCAAGTTTGCCATTGCTAGCAGCAACCGAGCTAGATAAAAAATCCAGCAAAGGAATCGACTTTAAAAATAGCCAAAGAGCTTTTCAAAAATCTTTACGTTTTAGAAATGGCTTTGGTGTAAAACAGCTCGCTGCTGTTTCAGCTTTTTTGCTTTTGATCTTAAGTGCAGCAGGATACGCTTACACGCAAAATTATTTACCAAAGCAGATCAGTGGTTTACTAGGAAAAAATGTAATCACTTTGAAAGGTGAAAAAGGTGACAAAGGCGATCAAGGTGAAAAAGGCGCTGACGGTAAAGTTGCTTCAGGAAATGGTGGGCAAACAATTGTTCAAAAACAATATATTTATTTACAAGGAAAAACTGTAGCTGTCCAAGGACCTCAAGGTCCTGTTGGTCCGCAAGGTGCAAAAGGTGACCAAGGACCTCAAGGTCCACCGGGAACGAGTTTGTTTACACCAACGCCAATTGGCGGCGGTGGGCCAAGTATTCCACCGACAACAATTTTTAGCGCAACAGATATTTCCACGGCTCGCTTCTTTGCAGATACAGCAACAATTGGCGACCTCAACGTAAACGGAAACTTCACACAATCAGGATCGGGAACATTTACCACCGGCGGCGGTGATTTTGCCTTTAATAATACGAACATTAACTTGAATGCTAATGCGCCGGTTGTTGATTCAAAAAACGGAACCTTATCAATCAATACTGCTTCAAATAAACCGGTTACTTTTGGAACCGGCGCGGTAACCATACCTAATTTAGTCTTTGGAAGCATTTCTTCAACCGGCGGAACCTTTAGTTTAATTGGAACGACACAACCACAAATAACTGTTGGTTATGACAATGCAAACAATTGGGTAGGTTCCACAAATAGCACGGGCGTAACAACTTTTACTTTCAAGGGTTCGGCACCTGCTGCAGTTTTCAAGCCGCAAGTTGATTCTGTGGCAGCTTTCAACTTTGTTGATTCAGTTGATTCTTCGGTTTTGCAAATTGATACTACCAATCATCGTGTCGGTATCGCATTAGGCAATGCTAATCCAAGCGTAGCTTTAGAAGTTGGAGGAGCGACAAAGCTCCAAGATTTGGAAGTCACGGGCAATGTTAATTTCAGCGGTACAAATCCAGTTCTTGATCTTACCTCAAACTCAACTTTAAACATTAACACGACAACAAACCGACCGGTGACTTTTGGAACCGGTGCAGTCACGATTCCTAATTTGGTTGTTACGGCAACACAAACTAACAGTGGAACAGTTGATATCAACTCAAACGTGACTACCGGTGTGGTTTATAAATTAACAGGGAACGATTTAACTTCTGGAACTTTATTTCAAAAGAATTTAACTGCCAACGCTGGAAACGGACAAATTACAAAAGGCGGAGAAATTAATTTAGTTGATAACACGACAGGTGGTGGAGGTTTCACTGGTTTTGCAATTAACCTTTCTGGTTCCGGTACGGGTTCAGGCGATAAATTCTTATTTGATTTAAATCCTGGAGTAAATAAAGAAATCGTTTTTGATACCAACGGAGCATTGAGGCCAACAACAGCTGGAGCAGGTAATCAAAACTCAATTGGTTCGCCAGCTTATTATTTCAAGAATGGTTACTTCGATACATTGACGGCAAACAGTCTTGCCGGAAACGTTGTTAGCGGGTCAACTTCTTCTTCAACTTGGACAATTGGTTCTACTGAAGTTGGTGATACCGAGAAAGATTTGATCTTCCAAAGAAATTCCGGTTCTGGTAATGCAGAAATTTCTTGGAATGCTGGAAGTAATGATTTGCGTTATCTGAGCGTAAATTATCCTTTCAATGCTAACTATACCGTCAATAACTCTTCGATCGGTACAAACATCAATTTGTTTTCAGGAATCTTAACGAATAATACAACTTCCGGGACACAAAAATTATTGTCTTTGACAAACACGGGTACCGGTATAACCGAAACCGGAATTTATTTGAACAATACCGGTACAGGTACTACTGCCTTTGAAATTGCAGGAACATGGACGAACGGTATTGTTACTAACAACAATTCAATTAACACTGGCACGGGAACAATTAGTGGTGGCGCAATTTCCGGATCAACAGTTACTTCATCCGGTCAGTTAGTTTCCACTGTCGCCATTGGTACTGCTCCGTTAGTTGTAACTTCAACAACTCCTGTTTCAAATTTAACCCTAGCCTCCGATTCACAATTACCAACAATTTCCACTGCTGGTAAGGTTTTGAATTCAGCAACTACCGCAACTTCAGCAAATACAAACAATGCTATTGTTGCTCGTGATGGTTCGGGTAATTTTTCTGCCGGAACAATTACTGCAAACTTAGTAGGTAACGTTACTGGCAATGCTGACACAGCAACTAATTTCACCGGTTCTCTTGCTGGTGATGTGACTGGGACACAAAGTGCAACGACAGTTGCAAAAATTAATGGTGTTAGCTTAGGTTCAACCACAGCAACAGCCGGCAACTTATTAATTGGTTCTGGCTCACAATGGGTAACTAGGGCATTGAGTGGTGATGTCACGATTGATTCTACTGGTGTGACAACAATTGGTGCCGGAAGAGTAACCGCTTCAATGCTTGCTTCAACAACAGGAAGCGGAAGTACGGTAGTCTTAAACACAAATCCAACACTAGCAGGCGTTACTATTTCTGGTGCAGCTAGCATTAATACTTCTGGTTCATCTGCAACAAACATTGGAACAGGAACCTACTCTGGAACAGTAACCATTGGTAATGCTTCAACATCAGATCTTGCTCTTGCAGATGCACAGTGGTCAGTAACCGGAGCTGGTGTTGCAACTTTTGCTTCAATCAATACTTCTGGTGCTGGTACCTTTGATTCTTTGTCAGTAGGTAGTGGTTACGGTTCTACCGGAGTAACTATTTCTAATACTGGAAATATTTCTGCTAACGGTAATTTGGTGGTTGATGGAACGGCAACTGTTTCTAATGGGCTTTTGGTCACAGCAGGCGGTATTGATTCCACGATCACTAGTTCACGAATTATGCAGTTTGCAAATGGGGCTCGAATACTTAGATCTAATGGTGGAGCAACTATCGAGCTGCATCAAAATAAGGCGACTTTGGCAGGCGAAGAAATGGGCGTGATTGAGTTTTACGGTCTTGGGTCTGGTTTTATTGATGCAGATGCATCAGCGCGTATTTATGCCGCTGCTGAAGAAACTTATGATATTTTTGGACATGGACGTTCAAAACTTGTTTTTGCTACTCGTCTTCCAGCAGTAAATGATGCTGTAGATCGCATGGTTCTTACTAGCGATGGTTATCTTGGCATCGGTGATCTGACTCCGGCGGCCATGCTGACAGTAGGAAACGGTGATCTTTTCCAAGTCTCATCTGCTGGTGCTGTAACTGCGGTTGGTGTTAATGCCGGATCAG
>JADMIO011095999.1_pt1 | contig 35886 bp, 31 predicted proteins | sample 8958161 | NCBI WGS metagenome assembly JADMIO01 (sample SAMN16585339, study PRJNA669376) | soil metagenome | isolation source: Crop rotation soil | place: USA: Cullars Rotation, Alabama | collected 2011
CGCCGCCGCCGAGCGCGCGCTCGAGCGCCGGCAGATCGTCGAACGGCACCTCGACGAAGCCCAGCCGATCGACGACGTCGCCGAAGGGATCGCGATAGAAGCCGCGCCCCATGCACGCGAGCGCGCCGAGCGTAGTGCCGTGATAGCCGCGCGCGGCGTACACGATCTTCGTTCGCCCCGTCGCGAGCATCACCGCCTTGAGCGCGGTCTCGATCGCCTCCGCGCCCGAGTTGCAGAGAAAGGCGGTCTCGAACGACGGGCCCGCGAGCTGCACCAGCCGCGCGGCGAGCGCCCCCGCCGACGGGTTGAGGCTCTCGACCAGCATGCTCGGCGTGCCCGTGGCGAGATGCGCCTCGATCGCGGCGCGGATCGCCGGCGGAGAATGTCCGAGCGCGAGGGCGCCGAACCCGGCGATGAAGTCGGTCCAGCGCTGGCCGCGATCGTCCTCGAGCGTGCAGCCCGACGCGCGGACGAAGCGCACGTCGCGCCCCGCCATCGTGAGGAAGTGACCGAGCGCCGGGTTCACGTGCTTCGTGTACGCGGCGTAGCCGTCCACGCGTTCCACGATCGTCACACGCCGCCGTCCATCACCACCGTCTCGCCGCTCATGTACGAGTTGGCGTCGGACACCATGAACGCCGCGAGCTTCGCGACCTCGTCGAACGTGCCGACGCGACCGAGCGCGCAGTGCCGCAGGTAGTCGCCCAGCTTGTAGTCGGGGAGGTTCTTGCCGATGCCGTCCTCGAGGAGCCCGGGCGCGAGGCAGTTCACGCGCACCTGATGACGCGCCACCTCCTTGGAGAGCGCGCGCATGAAACCGACCAGCGCGGCCTTGCTCGCGCAGTAGTGGATGGGCGCCTCGAGCATGCGCGTGCCCGCGAGCGAGCCGATGACGAGGATCACCCCCGATTTCCGGCGGATCATGCCGCGCAGCACGGCCTTCGACGTGAGGAAGACGCCCTTCACGTTGATGTCCATGACGCGATCCCAATCCTCCTCCTCGAGCAACGCGAGCGGGAGGTTGGCGGTGACGCCGGCGTTGTTGATCAGCACGTCGATCCCGCCCCACGTCGTGTCGAGATCCTTGACCATCAGCGCGGTGCCGGGCGCGTCGAGCACGTTGACGCGATAGCTCTTGGCCTCGACCCCGTGCTTCTCGATCGCGGCGCGCGTGCCCGCCGCGGTGTCGTCGTCGCGTGTGTAGGTGAAAGCGACCCTGGCCCCCTGCTCCGCGAGCGCGTTGCAGATCGCGAGCCCGAGCCCGCGCGAGCCACCGGTGACCAGGGTGCGCTTTCCTTCGAGGAGCTTCACCGCGCCATGCTAGCGCCGCCGAAGGCGAGCGCGTCTGGAAAGGATAGGAGTCTGGCGCGGCTGCCGCGACAGGCTCCTAGCGCGAGGCGCGGCTCCGGGACGCGATCAGTGCACGCGACCGATTCCCTTCGCGATCGACGTCTTCGGAGGTGACGAGGCGGCCGACGACGTCGAGGCTCCGGACTTGGGCGGCGGGGGCGCGGGCGGCGCGCAGACGAGCGCTTTCAGGTCGTCGTTGCGGCGCCCGAGATCGCGCAGCACGCGCGGCGCACCGGTCACCGGATCGAACACCGTGGTCCCGAGCAGGAACGGCGAGAGCGCCGCCTCCGAGCCGGGGAACCGCGGCGAGATGTGCAGGAACGTCGTGTTCGTCTCCGGCGACGCGTGACAGCCGTTGCACGTGTTCAACGACAGCTTGTGACGCGCCTCGTTGTTCCGGATGCCCGGCGCGGTCCAAGGGATCAGATCGTTGAAGACCGAGCCGGCCAGGAACGGTGCGCCGTTCAACGAGAGCGGCACGTCGTGCTTCTCGGCGAGGATCGCCGTCTCGTTGTCGTTGACGAACTGCGCGAGCGCCGGCGAGCCGTTGAAGGAGAGATCGGGGGTGAGCTGGATCGGCGCCGGCTGCAGCGTGCCGGTCGTGGCCGAGAGCGTGAACTCGCGCAGCTCCCAGCGCTTGTCGAGCGTGTTCTCGTTCGTGCGCAGCTGCCCGAGCGCGCTGCCGTTGACCCGACCGGGGGCCGCGCCGCGACCGCTGAAGCGAAGCGTGAGCGCTTCGAGGGCGGCGTTGTACGACTCCGACGGGAAGGGCAACGCGCCGAGCGCGTGCCACGCGTTGGCCCAGCCGAGAACGTCGGCCTCCGTCGTCGCGGGCAGCTTGTACTCGAAGATCACGGTGAAGGGCTGCGGGAAGCCGCTGGGATCGAGGACGCCGAAGACGAAGCGCCCCTCGCCCGCGTTCCCCTTGGAGAGATCGCGCACGTCGACGCGATCGACGATCGCGAGGAGCCGCAGCGGAGAACGATCGAGATCGAGCTCGCCCGTCTTGGTGCGGGGCCACGCGTCGAGCAGGAGCGACTTGATCAGCGGGCGCGCGGTGATCGTGAAGCCGTTGACCGTCTGGTTCGTGAGCCAGGTCGAGAACAGCGCCTCGGTCATCGCCGGGGCTTCCGCGGCGCTCGGCGCGAGGTCGCGCATGAGCCGCCCGAAGGTCCAGACACCGGCGCCGGTCGTGCGGATCGGATCGTCGACGACGCTCGTGCTCGTGATCATCAATTCGCGCGGCGTCGACACGCGACAGCCCGTCGGCGCGCTCAGCTCGAACGACAGCTCGCCCGGCGTGTTCTCGAAGCGGGAGAAGTTGGTCACGTTGAAGGGGATGTGATGCACGCCCGAGGCGGCGTCCTCCGTACCGCTGACGTCGACGCCGAAATTCGCGGTTCCACCCGGAGGCACGTCGGGCACGAACGAGGGAAACACGGGCGCGCTGATGCCCGAGTTGTCCGGCGTGAACGTGTTCGTTTGCAGGAAGTAGCTCGAATTCGGGCACGCCCCGATGTCCTTGTTCGTCACCGCGATCGAGTAGTGCACCGTCGTATCGGGTGGGACGGGGCCGCCCGCGAGCGGCGTGACGGCGAGCGACGGCGGCGCCGCGATGCACGAGAGCGCCATGACCTCCGCCTTGCTCACCACGTTCGTGGAAAGCCAGACCTCGTCGATCAGACCGTCGAAGTGCTGCGTGTCGGTCGTCGAGCCGATGCGGATCGGCGCGAACACGTTCTTGATCGTGCCGACCTGCAACACCTGCCCGACCTGCTCGCCGTTGACGAACAGGAACAGGAACCGACCGTCGTAGAGACCGGCGACGTGCGTCCACACGTCCTTCGTGACGGGCGCGCGCGAGAGCACGGTGACGCCGGACGACAGCACGACGGAGAACTCGATGTTGCCGTCCTTCACTTGCAGGGACAGCGCCGTCTTGCCGCCGAGGCGCTTGAGGACGACCGGATGCGTGCCCGTGATCTTCGTCGGGTTGATCCACGCGGCGACGGCGACGCGCGCGCCGAGCGTGAACTGCGGCTCGTCCGGCACCTGCACGATGTCCTTCGTCGACGTGAACGCGACGGCCTGCCCGCTGATGCCCGGCTTGCACGAGCGATTCAGCGCGTGCGTCGCGTTCGCGCCGTTGCCGCTCGAGTCGATCAGGAAGTTCGACGCCGGCGAGCAATCGTCGAAGCGCCAGAACCCGGAGGGACCGGAAGCGCCGGTGCCGCCTTCGCTCGGCCCGGACTCCACGCCGGTGTCGATCGGCGGCTTTCCCGAATCGATGCCCGTGTCGACCGGCCCCGTCTCCGTCCCGCCTCCAGCGTCCGTCACCCCGGAATCGACTCCACCGTCGGCCGCCGCGGCGAGGTCGACCGGCTTGTCACCGTCGTCGGGAAGCGACTTCTCGGTCGCGACGACGAGCGCGCCCGTCGATTGCCCGAGGTCGTCGTCGGTGCGCGCGGAGAACGGATCCTTCTCCGTCGGTGCGCTCCCGCAAGCGCCGTACATCAACGTCGAAAGAATGAAGCTCGCGGACATGACGGGGCGAATCAGTCGCGCGCGGCGCTGAGGCTCGGACTTGGGGAGCATTGGATTTACCTCTAGGGGTGAACGTTTATGAAGAGTCGCCGTCGGCGCATTAGCGAGTCACGTGCCACTGCACGTGCGCAGGCAAATGCTCACCCGTGATTGGGGACACCCGGCAATCCCGATCATGGAATCGATCCTTCAAAGGCACTGATGGGCACAACGCATGTGCTCGCGCACGTCGCGCGCACGTGTCGACGTTGCGGTGCATGAAATGGATTCCGTTTCCGATGTCGAATTCGTCGTGCGATAGTCGAGTGATGGCGAACGACAAGGAACAGACGTCAGCGACCAGCGCCGTGTGGACCAATCACGTCACCGTGCCCGACACGCCCAAGGGCTTCACGGTTCGCACGACCATCCCCGGCAACCCGAACGGTGTCGAGGTCATGCTCGAACAGTGGGAAGCGGGCAGCGCCGAGCCGCCGCACGCGCATCCGGGTGACGACATGACCGTCGTCGTCGAGGGCAAGATGGCGATCCAGTTCTTCACGCTGGGGCCGAACGGGCTCGTGCCGGACGGCGAGCGCGTGATCCTGAACAAGGGCGACACGGGCTACGTGAAGTCAGGCCGCATCCACGACGCGAAGTACCTCGAGCCGTGCAAGCTCGTCTACGTGCACGACAAGGCGTTCGGCTTCAAGGCGCACTAACCGACGCGCTCGGCGCGGGCAGCGGGGCGCTCGTCGACGAGGCGGGCGCGGACATCGATGGTGCGGGCGCGATGACCGCGCTGCCGATCGACTCCGTCGTCACCCAGCCGATCTTGCCCGAGGGGACCTTCACGCGCGTCCATCCCTTCCCGGGCGACTCGACCACCTCGAACGTGGTCGGTGCGACGATGGACTCGATGGGCGCGAACATCGGGCCGGGGCCGCCGTGCAGCTCGCTGCCCGGCTTCAGCACCGGTTGCGGGGCGGCGGAGGCGGACACGCTCACCGACGGCCTGGGCGAAGGCGCGTCCGACTGCTGCGGATCCTTTCTCAGGAAGCGCACGTAGATCAGGTATGCGGCGGCGCCGATCAGCGCGGCGTCGATGAGCCAGTTCCACCACTTGCGCGCGCCCTTCTTGTCGGCCTTCTCGGCCGCGGCCGCCTCCTCGGCTTTGCGGGCGGCGCGCTCGGCGACGCGCTTCTGCCGAGCCTTCTCGGCGCGCTCACGGATCTCTTCGGCGGTGGGATCTTCGTCGCTCATCTTTCCTAGTGTCCGGAGCTATCACTCTTCGCTCCGAGCTTCACCAGGTCGTTACGCCCCCAGATCTGCGCCTTGCCCATGTCGGCGGCGTAGCGCGGATCCTTGTGGCGATAGAACATGTTGTACGCGCAGCCGGGCATGAGCTTGCCGTCCGGCATGGCGTAGTGCGTGCAGCACTTCTTGATGCGATCGATCTCGAACGTGTGCTCGTCCATGAAGGCGTGGATGAAGATCGTCTTCACCAGGCCCTCGCCGATACGCATGCGCTCCTGCAGCTCGAGCGCGTGATCGGGCGGATACATCACGGTGATGGCGCGCTTCAGCTGGTGGAGGATCTTGTCCGAGTCGGGGATCGAGCCGGCGCTCGTCCACATGTCGTCGATGGCCTTGCGCACGGCGGCCTCGAAGCTCTCGTCGGTGCGGATGGTGCCGCGGTTGGCGAGGATCTCGAGGTACGTCTCGAGATCGATGAAGCGGGGAAACGGCGTGAACTTCTTCGCGCCGGCGGCCTCGTCGCGCAGCAGGTAGGTCAGCCCGAAGCAGCTCGGGTGGGAGCAGGGCAGCGGGAGGAAGTCGCTCTTGCTAAGCAAGCCGTCCGTCTGCTCCTCCATGCAGCGCACGACGTCGGGGATCGTCAGGGTGTTCATCGGATCGTGCTTCGCGAAGTGCGCGCCGCCGTACCCGGTGTAGCTCGCGGGCTGGAACATGAGCGAGAGGATGAAGTCGCGCTCGTAGAGGAGCTTCACGCACTCGCCGATCTGATCGTCGTTCACGCCCTTGGCCACGGTGGAGACGATGGTCGTGCGGACGCCGTGCTTCTCGAGGTTGTCGAGCGCGCGCATCTTCATCTTCTGGTGGTCACCGCCGCCGCGGAGCACGCGCAGCGACGGATTCGACAGCGCGTCGAGCTGCAGGCTGACGTAGACGTTGCGCGCCGCGAGCTCCTTGCAGAAGTCCTCGTCGGTGGCGCAGCGCAGGCCGTTCGTCGAGATGGAGACGCGCGAGATCTCCTTGCGCGCGACCGCGATGTCGAGCATCCGCAAGAAGTCGGGGTGGAGCGTGGGCTCGCCGCCCGAGAGGTTCATCGCCTCGAGCGTCCCCTCCTTCTCCACGAGGCCGTCGACGGTCGCGCGGAACTCGTCGAGGGTCATGTTGTAGTTGTTCTTGTTCTGCACGATGCAGATCGGGCACTCGAGATTGCAGTGGTTGGTGATCTCGATGATGGGCAGGCAGCTGTGCTGCTCGTGATCGGCGCAGAGCCCGCAGTCGTTGGGGCACCCCGCGTCGACCTTCGTCGAGTGCTTCAGCGGGATGCTTCCAGTGGTTATGTACGTGAGCGACCGCAGGAACCAGGCGCTGTCGCCGGAGATGAGGACCTCGCTCTGTCCGTGCGTCGGGCACTGCTTGCGCATGAAGACCTTGCCCTCACGGATGAGCCGCACGCCGTCGCACAGCTGCCGACACTGAGGGCACATCCCCTTGGTGAACGAGTGGAAGACCTCGCTCGACGTCGCGTCGGGGGTGAAGACGAACTTCGGCTCGAGGATCGGGAGCTTCATCATCGCGGTCACCGAGGGTACCGCACTCCAGGACGGATACGGCTCCCCGGGGCAACGAGCGCCGGGTTGGCACAGGTTGCCTGGCGACCGGCGCGTCAGAAGCCTCGATTTCGTGGCTCCACGGCGGGCACGTCGGTTGCTCGTGACGTGGCCATGATCTCGATGCTTCGGGGCCTCGCCCCGCTCGTGCTCCTTGCTTCCACCTCGCTCGGGGTCGCGGCGTGCGGAGGGTCGGTGGGAACGGACGGTCCCGACGGCGACCCGGCCGATACGCGGACGGCCGGCGAGACCGGCGGCGACACGTCCCACGACGACCCGCCGCCGGACGCCGGGAGTGATGGTCCCTTCGACTATCCCCTGCGGTTCGCCATCGACCCGAGCGTCGTGCACGTGCGCCTCACGCGTGCCGTCCTCGGCGGAGACGCCGGTTGCCACAGCGAAAATCGCTCCGTCGACTACGACCGCGTGACGCACGAGATGAAGTGGCCGGGCTGCGCCGCCGGCGATACGCCGAGCCCCGGCGGCGGTGGCAGCGACTACCCCTCGTCGTCGCGCGTGCTCACCGCGGCGGAGGTGACGCGCGTGGAGGCCGCGTTGACCAGCGTGACGTATACGGATCCGCCGAAGTGCGGCGGCTACGACGGCCTCGAGTACTTCATGACCACGACCGATGCGGCCGGCGGCGGAGAGCAGAAGTACAGCGCCTACGACATCAACTGCTACGGCTATCGCAACGCGCCGAAGATCGTCGACGTCTACGCGCTCTTCGTCGAGCTTCGCCCCTGACGGCTCGTGCTCATCCCTGCAGGATGGGCAGCGAGCGAGGGCGCGTCTCGACCATTCGCTTCAACATGCCCGCATCGGCGAACCGCGGATCCTTCTCGCGGTAGAGGACGTTGTACGCGCAGGTCGGGATGTTGCTGCCGTCGGCCTCGGGCACGCCGACCGAGCACTTCATGATGCGGGAGACGTCGAAGTTCTCCTCGTCCATGTGCGAGTGGATGTAGATGGCCTTGCTCGCGCGCTCGGCGATCTTGCGCCGCGCGTCGATCGAGATCGCCGGACCGGACGGCGGGAACATCTCGTTGATGAGGCGCTTCAAGGTAGCCAGCACCTGCTCGGATTCGGGGAGCGAGTCCGGGTCGGCCCACAGCTCGTCCATGGCTTCGCGCAGGACCGTCTCGACCTTCTCGCGCGGCTCGATGTAGAGCGAGTCCTGCAAGAGCTCGTAGAGCTTGGCGCGCGACATGAACTTCGTAAACGGCACGTAGCCGCCGCCGTCGAGCATGAGCACGTAGCAGATCGAGTAGCAGTGCGGGTGGGCCAGCGGCGACGGCACGAAGTCCTTCGGCGTGATCTTGCCGTTCGTGGCCTCGAGCACGCGCGCGTGCAGATCGGGGATCGAGATGCGCGACTTGCGATCGAACCCCACGCCGCCTTGCCCGGTGAAGGTGAGCGTGTGCATCTCGAGCGAGCAGATGTTCGATTTGGCGAGCACGAGATCGAGCAGCGCCGGAATGTCCTTGTCGTTGAGGCCCGCGGCGACGGCCGGGAGGATCGTCGTCACGACGCCGTGCTTCTCGAGCGCGTCGACGACCCGGAGCTTCGCGCGCGTGGTGTCGGCGCCCAGGAGCTGCTCGTCGACCTTCGGATCGAACGTGTCGAGCGAGAGGATGACGCGGGCGTCGAAGCTCGCGAGCATCTTCACGTACTCGTCGTCGAGGAGCTTGAGCCCGTTCGTCGAGATGGTGAGCCGGCGGATCCCGGCGTCGCGGCACATGCGCAGCAGCTCCGGCAGGTGCGGGTTCATCGTCGGCTCGCCACCCGTGAAGTTGATGATGTCGAGCTCCTCGTGATCGCTCTTCAGGTGCGCGAGGATCTTGCCGAAGTGCTCGGGCGACATGTGGAACGCGTCGTCGTTCTTGTTGACCGTGTAGCAGATGGGGCAATCGAGGTTGCACGACGACGTGATCGGAACGACGGGCAAGAACACCTTCTGCTGGTGCGAGGCGCACGGCCCGCAGTCGTGCGGGCAACCGGCGGCCGACACCTTCGTCGCCGTGCGCTTCGGCGGCTTGTTCGGCGCCACGAACGACATCGCGTCGAGGTACCACTCGACCGACGACGCCGTCTGCACGCTCTGGTGCCCGTGCTCCGGGCAGTACTTGTCGAGGAAGACGGCACCGTCGCGAAAGTGGATCTTGCCGTCGATCGAGCGCTTGCACGTGCCGCACAGCGCCTTCGTCATCGTGTAGTAGACGTGCGCGGTGGGCTTGCGGACGCCCACGATCGGTAGACTGACGGTCATTGATTTCCCCGTTGATGATCAGACCAGGCCGAGATCGCGGCGCAATCGATCGTCCCCACGAATACGCCAGATCTTCTGATCGAGGTAGTAGTGGTGCAGCGCGATGCCCCACCACACGGAAAGGCCCAGCTGGTTCACGGTGATCCCGGCGACGAGACCGCGCGTCAGGAACATCTGGCAGCCGGGGAACACGCCGGTCGAGCACGCGATCAGCAGATAGATGCCGAGCGAGAACGCGGCCGCGAACCCGAGGTAACGCAGCGGCGACTTGTTCACGTGCCGCGCGAGGCCGTGCTCCGGTTCCGACCGTGCGTACCGGTTCCGGTTGTGGAACCACACGAGCCCCACGTACTGCACGTTGTGGAACACGCTGATGACGAGGCCGAGCAGCAGGAAGTCCTGATCCGGCCCCGTCGACTGCGGGTAGACCGGCTCCATGCGACCGACCCAGAAGTACGCGAGCGCGTAGAGCGAGACGGTGACGAGGAAGTAGCCGACCTTCTGCGGTGCGGCCCGGCGCTTCACCGCGCGCGCGACGAACGCGACGACGGCCGAGCCGAAGACGACCGCGCACGCAATCGTCGCGCGTCGCACCAGCACCGGTGATGCCTCGGGAGGCAGGTGGAGCAGCACGCGCGCCTTCGGGTGCGTCAGCAGGAACCAGACGTAGGGCGTCCAGCACGCGACGTAGAGCGACCAGCGATCGAGCGAGACGTCGACCCCGCGCTCGCCCGCCTTCGCGCGATACAGCGCGAGGAAGCCCCAGTGCTGTCGCACCACGTGAAAATAGGCGTAGAACGTGACGATCCCGAGGAAGCCGAGGAACGGCAGCTCCGAACGCGTCACGACGTTCGCGATCAGGCACAGGGGACCCGCGAGGAAGGCGAGCAACGGCACGAGCAGCACGCCGCGTCGCTCGCGCCACTCGCGCTTGTCGACGTAGGTGCGCGAGTAGGCAGCCGCCATGTGTGGCCCGTCGAAGAGCAGGATGCCGATCCACACGAGCACGACGATCGGCACGTGCAGCGCGAGGAACGCGCCGAGGATGATCAGGCTCGCCACCGCGCCGCCGAAGAACCAGCCGAGGTCGAACGAGGGCGAGACGATCCACCGCGACATCGCGGCGCAGTATGCCATCGTCGCGCGCGCCGATCTCGTATGCTGCCGCACCATGCCCGCGAACCCCGGCGCCAAGAAGGCGCAAGAGAAGGCGAAGAAGAAGCGCGCGGAGGCGCAGAAGGCCCGCTCGGCGCAGCTCGCGCGCGCCAAGGCGCGTGCACCGCAGGTCCCCGACGAGGAGACCGTCGCCCCCGACGACGACGGCTCGCCCTTCGGTCTGCGCGGTCAGGGGAACATCGACTTCGACGAGCTCGACGAGCTCTCCGCCGAGGCCGCCGTCCTCATCAAGAAGAAGAAGCTCGACGAGGCGGCGAAGGTCTGCGCGCAGATCGTGAAGAAGTTCCCGAACGAGCCCGACGGCTGGCAGCGCTTCGGCGCAGTGTGGGAAGCCCGCGGCGAGCTGACCAAGGCGCTCGGCGACCTCGAGCGCGCCCAGGCACGCGCCTCGGAGGAAGATCAGGGCACCGTGCGCGCGATCGAGGTCGACCTCGCGCGCGTGCAGAAGGCGATCGCGCGCGGGGGTTGAGAGCCGGCGCCGGGCAGAGCGCGCTCAGGGCACGAGCGCGAACTTCTTGCCGTTCCATCGCCACGTGCGCTTGGTCACCACGCCGGTCGGGGTCTTGCCGACGTCGGTGAAGCCGAGCAGCAGGCCGCCCTTCGTGTCGACGTCCATGCCGCCGCCGTTGCAGGACTGCGTGTCGTCGTCGAGGATCGCGTTCGTCCTCTCCTCGAAGACGACGCTCGCGCGGTTCTTGAACACCTGGAACACCTTGACGCCGATCGAGCACGAATAGCCGGTGCCCGCGCTCGTGCCGTCGACGACGAACGTCGTGCCGTCGGCCGTGGACCAGACGCTGCCCGTCGCGGTTCCCACCATCGCGAACGTCTCGCCGCGTCGCAGCCAGACGTCGACCTCTCGCGGGAAGCCGCCGCCGCGGGGCGGATACTCGAACAGCGCGTCCGTGAGCCCGTCGCCGTCCGCGTCGCGCCAGACGGGCTCGACGGCGAGGTCGCCACACTGCACCTTCCCGAGGAACTCGGTGTACTCGGGCGAAGGCCCCGTCCAGTAGAGCGCGCCGATCACGTGACCGACGCTCGCGTCACGATTGAGCCACTGCGCCTGCGCCTGGCGCGTCGAATCGTCGTCATGAACGCGAACGACGATGGACGCGGTGACGCAGCGCTTGCCTTCGGGCAACGTGACGTTGCCGGCGACCGAGAACGCGAACGCTTCGTCCTGCGCTCCCGCGACGTGCCACTTCAACGCTCCGTCGTCGGGATCGACCCACGCTCCCTTCGGCAGTCCCGCGCTCGTGTACGTCACGTCGTAGCTGGACTCGAAGTCACCGGCGTCGCCGGCGGACGGATCCTTGCTCACCTCGACGCTCAGCGGGACGCGCAGGATCGTCCCGGGCGCGATCGTCAGCTCGAGCGGCGACGAGCCGGTCTTGAAGGGCGAGCAGGCGAAGCCATCGGGGCCGGAGACGGCGACTTGCTGATCCTCTTCGGCCTTCGCCCAGCGAAGACGCGGATCGGGCGTGCACGCGATCGAAGGAACCTTCGGCGCAGGCGGCAACGGGGTCGAATCCACGTGCTTCGCGTCCGACGGGCTCGCATCGGGGACGACCGAGGAAGGGATCGCGGAGACGCTCGGCTCGGGGGTGATGACGGCCGAAGTCTCCTGCTTCTTCCGCGAAGGACAGCCGGCCATCGCGACCGCGGCGGCGATCATCACGACGCGGAAGGCGCGCGACTTCATGCGTCGTCCCTGCCGGCGCGCATCCTCGCCCGCGAGACGACCGGCTCACGGTCGAGGGGCTCGCGCGCCGCGCGCCACGACGCAGGGATGGCCGTCGCTCCCGTGGCGAGAACGACGATTCCGCCCACGATCGCACACGTGGTGTCGCGATCGCCCAGCCCAGATACGGTGGTCCACATCGCCTCCTCGAATTCGCCCAGGTGACGTCGCGCACACCACAGCGCGAAGGGGACGGTGTCCATCGACGACACCCTCGCGCCGGTGCCGAGGCTGCTCGCGGCAAGATGCACGGAGGCACCCGCGGGCAGTCGACGTGCGACGTCGATGGCGACCCGCGTGTCGCCGTCCGGTGTCCGCTCGAGGACGACGTCGAACAGATCGGCTCCCGCGAGAGAAGCAGGGTCGTTCGTCGCTCGCCACGCATACGCGGCCGCCACGGCCGTCGCGATGGCGCCCGCCTGCCCCTCGGGGTGCGCGTGCGTCACCTCGGCCGACGCGCGCGCATGGTCGACGACGGCATCCAGATCGTCGGCGAAGAACGCGCCGATCGGCGCGGCGCGCATCGCCCCCCCATTCCCGAAGCTTCCCATGCCCTCGAAGAGCGCCTTCGACGCCGTCTGCCACGGCTCGCCCATCGCGAGCTCGCTCAGCAAGCGGTGCGCGCCGGCGCCGTATCCGCGCGCCGGGTCCTTCGCGTAGCGACGACAGAACACGCGCGCGAGTAGATCTCGATCGATCCCGCCGTGCGCATCGAGCACCTCGCAGATGGCCAGCGCCATCTCGGTGTCGTCGGTCCACTGCCAGGGTGCATCGGGAAGAGTGCGCGACTCGATGCGCGCCAGCGCGACGCTCGGCGAACCGAAGAAGCGCTCGCCGAAGGCATCGCCCATGGACAGGCCATCGAGCGCGAGCAGGGCACGTCGCAACCGCGTCTCGTGGTCGCCGGGGAGGGACACGAGCCGAGCGTACTCAATCGTGCCAGCGAAAGGCCAGCAGGCTCACCCCGTAGGCGACCACGATCCATACCAACATTATGCTGATGCCCGGCAAGAGCGCCGACGGCCGCGACTCGCCGTGCAACAGCACCGCGCGCACCAGTCGCACGAGCTGCGTCGATGGAAGCGCGCCGGCGAAGCGGGCGATGAACGACGGCAGCTCGTCGACGGGAAAGAAGATCTCCGACAGCAGCACCAGCGGCGTGGTGATGGAGTTGATGACGTCGACCATCGTCGCCTCGGTCTTCACCACGCACGCCAGCGCGAAGCCGAGGCCCATGAAGGCGAGGATGCCGAGCAGCGTGAAGAGCGCCAGCCAGAGCGCGGACGTGAGCCCGAGCGGCAGATCGAAGGCGATGCGCGCCGTCACCACGAGCACGATCATCTGACCGAGGACCAGCAGGCTGCGCGCGACGATCTGCGCGCCGACGAAGGTCGTCTTGGGGAGCGGCGTGGTGGCGAGCTTCTTGAGGAACAGATTCTGCCGGTGTCGCACCAGGAAGTAGCCCATGCCGAACAGGCCGGAGAGCAGGATCGCGAACGCCAGCAGGCCGGGGAAGAGATAGTGAACGTAGCCCCAGCGCGGCGTGGTCACCACCTCGACCGGCGTACCGGCGGGCAGCGCGCTCGCGAGGCCGCGACCGATCAGCTCGTCGTGACTGCCGACGATCAGCACCACGCCGCTGGGCCGCGGCGCGACGATGGCGTGCAGCTCGCGGCTCCGCAGCTTTCCCAGCGCGACCTGCTCTTCGTCCTCGTGGAGCGCGCGCACCGACGACGTCCGTTCGATGCCGAACGTCGGCGCGTCACCGACGAAGGCGATGCGGTGCCGCTCGAACGGATGACCGTTCATGAACACGAGCCCGATCACGAGCAGCAGCACGAGCGGGAGACCGAGGAAGAAGGTCGCCGAGGTGCGGCTGCGCGTGACCTCGGCGATGCGAAGGCGCAGGAGCAGCCCGAAGGGGCTCTGGCTCATCGGCCGCTCCGCAACGACGCCATCGCGCCCTCGCCGCAATAGTGGAAGAAGGCGTCCTCGATCGTCTTGCCCCCGGCGGATTCGATCAGGCTCCGGCGTGGGCCCTCGGCCTTCACCTCGCCATCGACGAGGAAGAGCACGTGGTCGCAGACGGCGTCGGCTTCGCGCAGGTCGTGCGTGGTGATCACGACGGTGCTGCGCTCGGCGAGGTTCCGGATGTCCTTGCCGATGCGCGCCTTGTTCTCCGGATCGAGCTGCGCGGTCGGCTCGTCGAGGAAGACCAGCTCGGGGTCGTGGACGATCGCCGCCGCGAGGAACAGGCGCTGCGATTCACCGCCCGACAGCTTCTCGAGCGCCACGTCCGCGCGCTTGTCGAGGCCGGCGCGCGAGAGGATGCGCGGACCGCCGTCCCGCACGCCATAGATCGCCGCGAACAGCGCCGCGTACTCGGCGACGGTGATCTGATCGAGCGCGAACTCTCGCTGCATCACCACGCCGATGCGTCGCCGCGGATACTCGGGCAGCACGAGCGGCTCGCCGAAGAGCCGCACCTTCCCCTCGGTCGGCGAGGACAGGCCCTCGAGGAGCTCGAGCAGCGTCGTCTTGCCCGCGCCGTTCGGCCCGAGGATGCCGATCACCTGCGGCCCCTGCAGGACGAAGCTCACCGCGCGGAGGGCCGTGGTCGTACCGAAGCGCTTCGTGAGCGACTCGACGGCGATGACCTCGGGCATCGATGCACCTGGGACGAGCTATACTGCATCGATGGCCGACCAGGGGAGCGCCGACCTTCCCAGCGAGGACGAGGTCCTCCGCGAGACGCTCGCCGCGCTCGAGATGCCCGAGCACGGGCTGCGGCAGTGGTTCCGCAACAACCGCAAGTTCTGCGATGGGCACGGCGGTCGGCGCATCTACGGAGAGCTGCTCGCGTTGATGGACGAGTGCGAGGCGGCGCTCGATGCAAAGGCGAAGGGCGGCTGACCATGCGCTTGAACGGCCTCTACGTCGTCGCCGATCTGGCCATCCGCGAGCTCGACGAGCCGCTGATCAACCGCTATCGCGCGCCCCTCGTCCTCGGCTCGATGCGGGAGGACGTGTGGTACGTGCCGATGGCGCGAATCGTCTTCGAGCACCTGTCGTTCAGTCACTTCTACAAGCCCGGCAAACCCGGCGGCCTCGTGCCCTTTCTGTGGCCTGGTCCGCGCATGAAGGCAGACAAGTTCTACGATCGGGCGGTCGCCGCCTTCGTGAACGGCGAGCGCGCGTCGGCGTTCGTGTCCCTGGGCCGCGTCGTACACCTGCTCACGGACATGTGCTGCCCGGTGCACGCGCATCGCTCGATCCACGAGACCGATCCCTACGAATGGTGGGTCGAGGGGAACAAGGCGAAGCTGCTGAAGGCGAGCGTTCCGCACGTCGACGACGCACGACGCCCGTCCGACCTCATCGAGAGCATGGCGCGCTACACGCAGGCCTTCGCCACCGACGACACCAACCACGCGATCGGCCGCCTGATGAAGAGCTTCGGCCGATGGAAGAGCGTCTCGTCGAAGCAGGCGGGCGAGCAGGCGCGCGCGCTCATCCCGATGGCGGCGGGGCACACGGTGTCGCTCTTTCGGCTGTTCCTGCGCGACGTCGGTCACGCGCGGACACACGCGGGCACGACGGCTTCCTCGCGCCTCGCCACGGCCTGATGCAGCCGCGTGCGCATCGCGCGATCGTGCGCGCCGCGGTCCGCCGCGTCGACGCTCGATTCGCGTCGGCGCTCCCGATGCTCTTGCGCGGCAGCGACGACGAGGACGTCCACATCGTTCCACTCCTCGGCCTTCGCCTGCAGGCGGTCGGTCTCTCGCACACGCACCGGCCCGGCGGCCGCTTCGGCGAGCTGCTCGCGCCCTCGGCGAAGACGCGCTGCGCGATCCTGGTCGAGCGCGCCCATCGTCGTGCCGCGCGCGATCCCGACGGCGCCGCGCACCTGTTCGGTCGCGCCTCCCACTTGCTCGTCGACGTCGCCGTCCCCGCCCGCTCCCGCGGCGTCTGGCACTTCTACGGCGACCCGCTCGAGTCGTGGGTCGAAGCCCACGCCGACGAGATCGATGCGTACGCGGAGGTCGCCCCGCCCTCGACGAACGATCCGGGTGAGCTCTGTGAATCGCTGGCCCGCATCTCGGCGCAATTTCCCGCCGACACGACGCGCACGACGTGGGGCTCGCTGCGGATGCGGCTCACGGGTCGCGGGGTCGTCATTTCGGACCACGAGGCCCGCGCGCAGGCTTCCGTGCTGGTGCCCGCCGCGATCGCGCACGTCGCGTCGTTGCTCGCCGGACTAACGCCTCAATAGAACGCGAGACCGAGCGAGAGCGTCGCAACGTCGAGCCCCGCGCCGGCGAAGAACCGATCGTAACGGGCGGCGACGAGGATGTAGCCGGGCGCGCAACACTCGCCGAGATGGAGGAGCAGCTCACCGCCGACCGATGGCCGCGGCGCGTGCTCCGGGTTGAAGAGCTCGAGCGTGGTGCCGACGCCGGCTCCGAGCCCGACGAATCGCGACGCCCGATGCCAGATCGCGCGGTAGCCGAACCGCACGAACCCGGTGGTGCGATGGGGAAACGTGATCCCCGGCTCGACGACGAAGCGGTGCGCCTGTAGCTCGTCGGCCCTCGGCGTCAGCTCACAGTGACGACGCTCATGGACGACCCGTGCGCTGACGGGACCGAACGGAATCGAGATCGGCCACGACAGCGACGCATCGAATCGTGGCGACGCTCCGAACGTCCAGCGCGCACCCGTCTGCGGCAACAAGGCGCTCCCGATCATGGTCCACGCGAGTGAGTAGGCCTCTCCCCAACCGTCCATCCCGCGGCCTTCGGACTCGCACTCGATGGGAAGGCCCGTCATCGTCTTCGGTTGCCACGGAGGCAACGGCTCCGGCTCCGCGCCGGCAATGCCTGCCGAACCGAGGGTCGCCAGCGCGACGCCCGCCGCAGCGAGCCCGCCGATCATCCGAGCGCGCCGCGATCGCACGGCCGCTTGGACGAGCCGAGCGGGGAAGGCATTCAGACGTCGCTTGCCGCTCAGGCATCGATCTCGAAGACGGCTCGAGGTGCACCTGCAACTCCAATCCGGCAGTCACCCGCTGCCTCAGCTCGTCAGCCGCCGCTACCCCCGGATCGCCTCGTCCATCACCGACACGAGCCGCGGCACGTCGCGCTCGGCGACGGAGCACAGCGCCACGCGCAGCCCGGTCGTGCCCTGGGGGACGACGTACACGCCGTGCTCGCGCATCGCGGCGGCGATCTTCGACGAGTCCTTGCCGGCCGGCGTGAACACCGTGCTGAAGAAGCCGCCGTCGTAGCGCGGGAACTTCAACGCGGTGCCTTGCGACTGCAGGTTGAACGCCTGGACGCGGCCGTCGAGGAGCTTCTTAAGGCCGAGGCGCTCACCGTCGACCTTGGCGCGGAGCGTCGCGTCCGAGAGGAGGCGCGCGACGGCGATCATCGACGGATGGTTGCAGTTCGACCAGGTGCCGCGGCAGGAGTACGCGAGCGCGTCGCGCGTGCGCTGCCGGCGCTTCGCGTCGGGGTCGACGTAGACGAGCGCGCCGACGCGCGCGCCGTACTGCGCGAACGACTTGCTGCCCGACCACGCGAAGCAGAGGCCCACCTTGCCCACGAGCGGCGCGAGGTGCGCGAGGAACGACCGCGGATCGCCGGATCCATAAAGGTAGTATGCAATGTCGACGAGGAGCGTGATGGGCCCCGACTGGGCCGCCTTCGTGATCACGTCGACCAGCGCTCGCCACTGGGCGGCGCGCATCGAGTAGCCGGTCGGGTTGTGGCAGGGGTCGTTGAGGAAGACGAGCGCGCGCTTCTGCGTCTCGAGCTGCTTGCCGAGGGCGGCGTCGAGCGCGGGGACGTCGAGCTCGCCGTCGGCGCCGAACATGGGGAACGTCGCGACGCCGCGCTCGTTCTCGTCGGCGATCGTCTTGTACGGGCCCCAGTAGAAGGACGACGTGAGCAGCGACTGTCCGGGCTCGAGGAAATCGGTGACGGCGAGCTTGAGCGCGCCGGTGCCACCGGGCGTCGCGACGGCGAACGCGTGCTCGGCCAGCGGCGTCCCGCCGAGGAGGTCGGCGACGACGGCCTCGTTGAACGCGGCAGGTCCCGCGAGCGGCGCATAGCCGGCGGCCTGGACGGGTGGGACCTCGCGCAACGCCTCGACGACCGTCGGAAGGATGGCGAGCTTGCCCTCGTCGTCGAGGAGCGCGCCGACCGTGGCGTTGACGATCGACTCGCCCTTGGCCCGCCGAGCGGAGGCCTCGGTGTTGAGGGCGAAGATCGGGTCGTCGGCCGGCCGCGCGGTGCGGGAAGGGATCAGGAACTCCATCGGCTGGTCCATGAGGAGTGGCTCAAAGGACCGAGGGGAGCAAGATGTCGCGTGCCGCCGCGCGATTTCGGCTTACGCTATCGGGGCAATGCCCACGCGGCGCGAGCTCATCGACCGGGTCACCATGCGCATGCGCGCGCGCGGCGGCGAGGGTCGCGTGGAGTCGTCACTCTGCTTTCTCCGCGCCCTCCTGGTCGGAGTCGCGGACGACGCGCCGGTGCCGGCCGCCGTGCTCTCGCGCGTGGGCGAGTTCCTCCGCATCGAGGAGGACGATCTCGAGGACGGCGAGCTCGAGGCGCCGCCGCCGCCTAGCAACCCGATCCGTCGCTCGAGCATGCGCATCTCGACGGCACCGCCGGCGCGCATGACGCGCGTGCTGTTCCTCGGTCGCGGCGACGCCGCGCGCCTGCCGATGCTCGATGCGGTCGCCACGGCGCGCTACGCGGGCATCGCCGAGGTGCGCTCGGCGTCGATCGCGCCAGCCGCCATCGACGCGCGCGCGATCAAGGTGCTCCGTCACGCCGGCATCGAGACCGATCACCTGGTGTCCCGCACCGTCAGCGTCGACGATCTCTCCTGGGCCGATCTCGTCGTGACCGCGTCGGGCACGCGCGAGGACTGGGAGCGCTTCATCCCGCGCTCCATGGCACACCAGCATCATCCGGTGCCGGATCCGGAGCTCGGCCTCGCCGATCCCGCGGCCGACGTGCACGACTCGCTCCGCTACACGCTCCGCATGGTCGAGAAGGTCATCGCGGCGGTGAAGCCGGTGCGCCCCTCGCGCTTTCCCCCGCCGCCGTCGGGCAATCCGACCTCGATGCGCGGTGAGAGCCCGTCGTCGAGCAGCATCTCCACCCTGTCGATGCGCGCCATCACGGCCGCCGGCGCCGCCGAATCGGTCCGCTCCCTGCACGCGCTCCGCAGCGCACCGCCGACGGACGTCGACGACGAACCGAAGAGCCGCAGCTGACGTCGAGCGCGCCGCGCCTCACCCGCCGTACTTCTTGACCTCGAGCGCCTCCCAGCGGGCGACCAGCTTCGCCGCCTCCGCGCGCGCCGCCTCGAGCTTGGTCGTGAGCGGGCCGACCTCGGCGCCGCGAGACGCGTAGAGCGACGGGTCGGCGAGCTGCGCCTCGAGCTTGCGCACCGCGCCGTCGGCCGCGTCGATCTTGTCGAGGATGCCGTCGAGCTCGAGCCGCTCGGCGTACGTGAGACCGCTCTTGCCCGAGGCCTTCGGCGCCGGCGTCGAGGCGGCGGGTTGCTTCTTCGGCTCGGCGGCGGCGCGCGCCTCCTGTGCCTTCTGCTCGCGCATCGCCTCCTTGTGCATGACGTAATCGGAGTAGCCCCCGGCGTGGCGCTCGACCTTCGACGGCGCGCCGGGAGCATCGGGCTTCTCGAACGACAGGATCGCGGTCGCGACCCGATCGAGGAACGCGCGATCGTGCGTGACGACGATGACGCAGCCGGCGTAGTCGGTGAGGAGCTCCTCGAGGGCGGAGAGCGTGGGGAGATCGAGGTCGTTCGTCGGCTCGTCGAAGAGGAGCAGGTTCGCCCCGAGCTTGAGGATCTTCGCCAGGGCCACGCGCGCGCGCTCGCCGCCCGAGAGCGCCCCGATCTTCTGGCGCTGCTTGCTGGCGTCGAACAGGAACAGCTCGAGGTAGGTGCGCAGATCCATCGTCTGCGAGCCCATGACGACCGTGGTGGCGCCCTGCCCCTTCACGTCGTCGAAGATCGACTTGTCGTCGTCGAGCTGCGCGCGCGCCTGATCGAGGTAGGCGATCTTCGTGTTCTTGCCGATGACGATCTCGCCGCCGGCGGGCTTCGTGTCGCCGAGCAGCGCGCGGAGGAAGGTGGTCTTCCCCACGCCGTTGGGACCGATGATGCCGATGCGCTCGCCCGCCGCCACGAAGAGATCGAACTGGTCGACCAGCTTGCGATCGCCGACGGAGAGCGAGAGCCCGCGGCACTCGAGGATCGTCTTGCCCTGGCGCGCGGTCGACGTGGAGAGCGAGACTTGCCCCGGTCGCCCGGCGTTCGCGGCCGTCTCGTCCATGAGGGACTCCGCCCGCTGGATGCGCGCCTTCTGCTTGGTGGTGCGCGCCTTCGGTCCGCGGGAGAGCCACTCGCGCTCGCGGCGCAGGATGTTCTGCCGGTTGCGCTCGACGCGGTCCTCCTGCTCGACGAGCACCGCCTTCTTCTCGAGGTACGCGCTGTAGTTGCCGTCGTAGCTGGTGAGGCGTCCGCGCTCGAGCTCGACGATGCGCTGCGAGATCGCATCGAGGAAATAGCGATCGTGCGTGACGAGGATGATCGCGCCGGGGAATTCGCGCGCGAGGTGACCTTCGAGCCACTCGGCCGTATCGGCGTCGAGGTGGTTGGTCGGCTCGTCGAGGATCGCGACGTCGGGCCGCGCGACGAGGAGCCGCGCGATCGCGATGCGGCGACGCTCGCCACCGCTTCGTTGACCGACCGGGCGTTCGACGTCGGCGACGCCGAGCTTGTCGAGCATCGACAGCGCGCGGTGCCCCTGGTCCCAGCCGCCGAGACGCTCGATGTCCTCGGCGAGTTGCGACAGCTCGGCGAGCAACGCGTCGTGCTTGCCGTCGTCGGGGCGCGCGAGCGCGGCGGTGACCTCGGCGTGTCGCACCGTGGCTGCGCGCCACGCGGTGAGCGCATCCTCGACGATGTCCTTCGCGCTCTTGTCCGGGTCGAGCGCCGGCTCCTGATCGAGGTAGGAGACCGTGAGCCCGCGCCGCACCGACACGGTGCCGCCGTCGGCCGGCTCCTGGCTGGCGAGGATCTTCGCGAGCGTGCTCTTGCCTGCGCCATTGGCGCCGATGAGGGCGACCTTTTCGCCGCGGGCGAGCGAGAACGAGGCGTCCTCGAGGACGACCTGGGGCCCGAAGGATTTCTTCAGGTTCTTCGCGGTGAGGGCCGGCATGGAGCGGGCGTTCTTTAGCACGCAACCGGCGCGGCTCACGGGTCGATGGGGGAGCATGAGCGATCCCGTCGGCCAGACCCCCACGATCAACACCAACCCCTACCCCGTGACCGTCGAGGGTCCACCCAAGCCAGCCGGCACCACGGCGACGGCGCCGAGCCTCGTGCTCGACGCGGCCATCGCGACCATGAAGCCCCTCGGCTCCGCGGTCGCCGCCTACGCGACGATGTTCGCCGCGAGCCCGGCAAAGACGAACGTGGATGCGTTCTACGCCGCGGCCAACCCGACGCTCCTCGCGACCGACGGCAGCGGAGCGAAGACGCCGGTCACGATCGCGCTGCCCTTCCGCATGTCCACGAACCCTCCGTCCCCCGCCGAGGCGAAGAAGGCGATCCTCTTCGATCTCCCCCCCGCCGTCGCGAAGGCGCTCGGCCCCGCGATCGACGCGGTGGTCTGGGGTCGAGGCACTCCGGAGCAGTGCGCGCAGGTGGCGCAGGCGCTGCTCGACGCGGCCTGGGTCCCCACGGCGCAGCTCGGTCCGGAGAAGCTGCGGGGCGTGCTCGAGTCGTACGGGATCGGTCTCGACTGCGCGGGCTATGCGCAACAGGCCGCGATGAAGGCCGTGGGGCTCGATCCGATGAAGCCGGCCGATCGCGCGAAGTTCGGGTTCGCGCCGTACATCGGCAACGAGAGCATGGCCGGTGTGCCGACCTCGTCGAAGTTCACCAAGATCACGCCCGCGGACGCGAAGCCGGGGGACATCGTCTCGCTCGGGCCCCCCGCCTACGAGAACATCGGCCACTCGCTGGTGGTCGCGTCGAACAAGGAGCTGAGCGAGACGCAGAAGACGAAGCTCCTCGCGGCCAACCCGCCAGACAAGAACGGTCCCGGCAACGACTTCGTCGCGGGCGCCGGACCGCTGCGCGCGATCCAGGTTGATTCCTCGTGGGGCGGCGGCGTCGGCGTCGCGCGCGTCACCTGGCTCTACGACGAGAGCACGAAGAAGTGGGCGACGCTGGCCGGCAAGAACGGCGACATCGTCATCCCCTCGACCAATCCGGACGGGCCGTACAATCACCCGCTCAAGGGAATCTTCCGCTCGAAGCTCGCCCCGTGACGGCGACCGTCAGTCGTCGAGCATCTCGGACATGAAGTGCACGAGCTCGACGGTGGCCCACGTGCCGGCATCGTCGCCCAGCTCGGCGTGGCCGATCTTCGCCGTGACGAGCAGGTGCACGTTCGGGTTGTCCTTCGCCTCGAGGGCGGCCCACTGCGACTCCGACGGCGGGACGACGTTGTCGTGGGCGCCGTGGAGCAAGAACACCGGCACGTGGATGTTCGCCATGCGCCCCACCGGCGACGCCTCGGCCATCGCGGTGGAGAGCTCGGGCATGGCGGCGAGCAGCTTGGGCGCGAGCGCCTGCGTGTCGCGATGCGAGACGCGCTCGAACACGGCGCGGGCCTCGGGCGAGAGCTTGAGCGCCTCTTGCTCCGCGAGCGCATACGACTCGTGGAGATACGCGCGCACCGCGACGCGCAGCTGCGGCGCGTCTTCCTTCGCGACGAACCGCTCGGGCGCGTCGAACACCAGCACCGCCATGCCGTAGTCGTGGGCGCGCCAGGGCACGGTCCCCGTCGGCGTCTCGGCCGTGTCGCTCGCGAAGAACCGCGCGATGCGGCGCATGTCGTGGTGACCGCCGATCGAGACCACGAAGGCGAGATCCTTCGCGATGGCGTCCTCGGAGGCGACGCGCAGAGACAGGCCGCCCGCGAAGCTCACGCCGACGAGCCCGACGCCGTGCGTATCGACGAGGTCGTCGCGCCGGGCGAGCCACCGGACGGACACGCGCAGCGTCTCGAGGTTCTCCGGAGCATCCACGCGGTAGTCGGCGAGCGGGGCGAGCTCGGGCGTGAGGACGACCAATCCAGCCTGCGCGAACGAACGTGCGAGCGAGACGAGCCGCGGCTCGTCGATGCCGAGGTAGTGCACGCCGTGCGCGAGCACGACGCCGCGCGGGCGACCGACCACCGGTGTGCTCGCCGGTCGATAGAGGCGCGCGTGCACCACCGAGAGCCCACCACCTTGCGCCGACAGCTCGCCCGGAAGGTCGAGCCGCTCACTGACGACCTCGGTCTCCATCATCGCGGCGAACGCCGGCGCGTCGCCGCCGAGCCGCAGGAGGAACGCAGTCGCGCGCGCGTGGGCGACCAGCGGCGGCGCGAGCACGGCGCAGAGCACGACGAACGAGAGCGCCAGGATTCTCAGGTTGCGCCGGACGAACCCGGGACCGCCGGGGGGCAGAGACGACCGCGACCGCGTCCAGCCGAGGCTCAGCCGCGAGACGAGGCTCGGCCGTGCGGGGGGGAGCGGGAGCGAAGGTGAACGGGACATCTGCATGGCGGTGGAACCGGTCGATCCTGATGCCGCATTCCGCGAGGTGCCAGGGGGCCGACGTAGGTGTGGCGCCAATCGTAGAGGCGGAATCGGGCCAAATCGGCGGAATTTTCGTCGAGGACGCGACAACCGTCGCTTCCGACAGACGAAGCGCGACAACGAATTGCCTCGCGCATCGATTGTCTCGATGGCCCAAGGCAGCACCGCCGCGCAGAAGTCGCGTGTAAGCTCCGTCGAGATGCAGCGCGATTCCATCACCTCGTCGGGGCGCACGTCCCGCATCTCGGTCCTCCCGTACACCTACGAGGAGGGCTCGCTCAGCCAGCGCGCCGCCGGCTCCCCGACCCTCGCCTACCAGCTGTCGCTGCCGGCCGATGCGAAGGCCGGCGTGCTCGTGGTCCACGGCTACGGCGAGCACGGCGGTCGCTATCGTCGCATCGTCGAGCGCTGGGCGAAGAAGGGGCTCGCCTCGGCCGTCGTCGACCTGCGCGGACACGGCTGGTCGGAGGGCGCGCGCGGTCACTGCGATCGCTTCAGCGACTACCTCGAAGACGCCGCCGACATGCTCGCCACCTTCAAGGAGCGCGTGCCCGGGCTGCCGCTCTTCATCTTCGGCCACAGCTTCGGCGGGCTGATCGCCGCGAACTTCGTGCTGAGCCTTCCGGGGGCGTTCAAGGGGCTCGTGCTCTCCTCCCCCTTCTTCGGTCTCTCGCTCGAGGTCCCCGGCGCCAAGAAGTTCGCCGGTGAGGTCGCGTCGCGACTGTTCCCGCGCCTCTCGATGCCCACCGGTCTCTCCGGCAAGGACGTCACGCACGACGAGACGATCGCGCGTCTCTACGACGCCGATCCGCTCGTCAACAAGGTGGCGACCGCCCGCTGGTACACCGAGACGGTCGCCGCTCAGCGCGATCTCCTCGCGCGCGCGGCGCAGATCAAGCTGCCGCTCCTGCTCGTGCAGGCCGGAGCCGATCGCGTCGTGAGCCCCGCCGCCGCGCGCGCCGTCTTCGATCGAGCCGGCAGCGCGGACAAGCGGTTCGACGAACGCGCCGGGCTCTTCCACGAGATCCTGAACGAGCCCAAGGTCGGCGAGGCCATCGCCGACGAGATGGCCGACTGGATCGTGCAGCACCTCACCACGGAAAAATAGTTTCCGCGCGCGCGCAACTCCCGGGAGGCTCCGGCCGACCAGGGTCATGCTAGACGCATCGACAGCGATGGCGACCCCCGAGCGCCTGCCCCTTCCCAGTCGTCCGCCCACGGCGACGGATGCCGTGGCGCCGGCGGACGTCGACGAGATACTGCGCACGCGCTTCGGGCTCGACGCGTTTCGCCCGGGCCAGCGGGAGGCGATCGACGCGCTCCTGGGCGATCCGGGACAGGTGTTGCTCGTCGCGCCGACCGGCGGCGGAAAGTCGCTGACGTATCAGCTCCCCGCGGCGCTCCTGCCCGGCGTCACCATCGTGATCTCGCCGCTGGTCGCGCTCATGGAGGATCAGGTCCGTGGGCTCACCGCGCGCGGGATCCCGGCCACGTACGTCGCGTCCTCGATCGATGGGTACGAGCGCCGCGCGCGCGAACAGGCCGCGCGCGAGGGCGCGTTCAAGCTCTTCTACTGCGCGCCGGAGCGGCTCGCCTCGTCCGGCTTCATCGAGTTCCTCGCGTCGTGCCCCGTCGATCTCGTCGCCATCGACGAGGCGCACTGCATCTCGCAGTGGGGGCACGATTTTCGGCCGGACTATCTGCGGATCGGCGAGGTGCTCCGCCGCGTGAAGCCGCCGCGCGTCCTGGCGTGCACCGCCACCGCCACGCCCCGCGTGCGCGACGAGATCCGCGAGCGGCTCGGTCTGGAGCGCGCCCACGAGCTCATCCGCGGCTTCGCGCGCCCCAACCTGCACCTCTCCGCGCGCTCGGTCGACGGCGTGAAGGACGCGCGCAAGCTGCGCGACGAGGCGCTCGAGAACGCGCTCGGCTCACCGAAGGCTCCCAAGGGGTCGGCCATCGTCTACTGCGCGACGCGCAAGTCGACGGAACAGGTCGCCGCCGAGCTCGCGGCGAAGAAGTGGACCGTCGCCGCGTACCACGCCGGCATGGACTCGGAGCGACGCGCCGAGGTGAACGCCGCGTTCGCCTCGGGCAAGCTCGACGTGGTCGTGGCGACGAACGCCTTCGGCATGGGCATCGATCGCGCCGACGTGCGCGCCGTCGTGCACATGCAACCGCCGGCCTCGCTCGAGGCGTACTACCAGGAGGTCGGGCGCGCCGGTCGCGACGGCGACGAGGCGCACGGCTTGTTGCTGTGCAGCGGCTCCGACGTCGCGCTCCGCCGTCGTCTCTGCGAAGGCGGCATGGACGGTCCGGCACCGAAGGAGCTCGCCGCCCGCGCGTGGAACCTCTTTCGCGAGCTCTTGCGCTACCTCGACGCCGGCAGCTGCCGCCACGACTTCATCCTCCGCTACTTCGGCGACGAGCGCGAGGTGCTCGGTGGCTGTGGTCACTGCGACGTCTGCGGCGATCTCGACGGTGAGGTCGAGGGCGACGCGAAGGCCGAGACGTCCGCGCAGGACGCGATCGACATCCGCAAGGCGCTCGCCGGCGTGGCGCGCGCCAAGCAACGCGGCGGGCTCGTCGCCATCGGCGAGATGCTCCACGGCGTCGCGAGCGAGCGCGTCGAGCGCTTCGGCTTCGACACGCTCTCGACGTTCGGCTTGCTGAAGCATCGACCGGCGCACTTCGTGGTGGCGCTGCTCCGCACGTTGCTCGCCGCCGGCTTCATCGATCTCACGCCGACGGATCACCCGGTGCCGTTCCTCACGGCGACCGGGTGGGAGATCATGAAGGGCAACGGCCCGATCCGGATCCGCCTGCCCCGCGAGGACGCCGAGCCTCGTGCCGGCGGCAGGGCCCGGCGGGAGAAGCGGGAGCGCGCGTCGAAGGTCACCGAAGGGCCGCCGCTCACCCCCGACGAGCAGGCGCTGTTCGATGCGCTGAGGCAACATCGAGCGGAGCGCGCCAAGGAGCGCCGGTTGCCGGCCTACGTCATCGCGCAGGACGCGACGCTCACCGAGATCGCCCGCGTGCGCCCGAAGAGCCCGTCGGAGCTGCTCGGCATTCGCGGCATGGGCCCGCTCCGCATCGAGAACTACGGCGACGGCTTCCTCGAGGTCGTGCGCAAGCATCGATAGGAGCTCGAGGCGCACCGTCATACGGATGTGACGAGCGCGCTTTGTCGCCGCGCGTGGCGAACGTCTGTGTCACCCTACGGGAAAGGAGCCTCGTCATGCGCCACCCGTTCGCTCGCATGCTCGCCGTTCTCACGACGATGCTGACGATGCTCGCGATCGCCTCGCTCGTCGCGTGCAGCTCGCCGAGCGGCGGCGGCGATCTCGAGGGTCTCGACGGCGGCGGCAGCGGTGACGCGGGCATCCACCTCGACACGGGAGGCGGCGGCGGCGAGGACGGCTTCAGCATCGACGGCGCGAGCCCCGACATCGGCACGGGCGACGCGGGGGGCGACTGCGCGCCGAACCTGACGGGCATCGTGCGCGACTTCAAGGACACGCACCCCGACTTCGAGCACTTCGGTGGCGACGGCCTGAAGGGCATCGTGAAGGATCTGCTCGGTGTGGACGAGAAGCCCGTCTACGCGTCGACCGGTCCAACCTCGATGACGACGGGCCCGACCGAGTTCAACCAGTGGTACCGCAACGTCGACGGCATCAACATCGCCATCCCCTACACGCTCGTCCTCACGAAGGGCGCCGGCGGCATCTCGACGTTCCGCAGCGACGCCTTCTTCCCGATCGACGACAAGGGGTTCGGCAACCAGGGTCGGGAGCACAACTTCCACTTCACGTTCGAGCTGCACACCGAGTTCCTCTACAACGGCGGCGAGGTCTTCACCTTCACCGGCGACGACGACCTCTGGACGTTCATCAACGGCAAGCTCGCGCTCGATCTCGGCGGGCTGCACCCGGCGCAGACGGGGACGATCACGCTCGACGCGAAGGCGGCGGAGCTCGGCATCGTGAAGGGCAAGACCTACCCGCTCGCCGTCTTCCAGGCCGAGCGACACACCGACGCGTCCAACTTCCGCATCGACACGAGCATCGGCTTCACGAACTGCAATCCGATCATCAAGTAGCCGCTCACTCGAGCAGCCCCGGCCACGGTTGGGGCGCGTGGCTCGGCGTGCCGTCGGCGATCTTCGGCCAGCCGGCCTCCCACACGATGCGATCGACGAGCACCTGACGCTGCGTCGTGCTGCCGGCGGGCCACGCGTGGTACACGAAGTAATCGAGCGCGCCGACGGCGACGACGCTGCCGTGCCCGGGCCCTTCCCAGGTGCCGTTGTTCACGAGGATCGGCGCGCCGTGCTTCACGTACGTCGACGGATCGTCGAGCTTCGTCGCGCGGGCGACGCCCGTGCGATAGCGGCTGTCGTAGACGTTGCCGCTGTAGAAGACGTAGTACGTGCCGGCGTGCTTCACGACCCAGGGCGCCTCCACGACGCCGCCTTCCCACGCCAGATCGTTGACGAGCACCTGCTTCGCCGTGCTGCCGGCGGCGAACGAGATGCCGTCGTCGGCGAGGCGGCGCACGAAGATCGGGGTCGGTCGTCCGTGCGCGTTGCCGTCGATCTTGTAGAGCAGCCATCGCGAGCCGTCGTCGTCCTCGAAGAAGGTCGCGTCGATGACGCCGTCCGGGTGCGTGACCAGCGCGTGGCCGATGTCCGTGAACGGGCCCTTCGGATCCTTGGCGGTCGCCGCGCCGATCGAGAGCACGTCGGCGCCATCCACCGTGGTGAAATACGCGACGAAGCCCGCACCGACCCGATGGATCTCGGGCGCCCAGTTTCGCTTGCCGTTGGCCGACCACGCGGGCTTCCCTGCCGGGAGGATCGACGACCCGGTCGTGCTCCACGTGACGAGGCTGCGCGACGAGCGGATCGGAAACGAGCCGCCCGTGCAAACGGCGAAGTACGTCGGCCCCGCGGTCGCGACGACGCCCGGATCGGGACAGTCGAAGGCCATCACCGGGTTCGTGAACGGCGGCTTCGGTCCGCCCAGCGCGCTCGCGACGGTGGCCGCGCGCAATCGCTCCTTCGGGATGATCTGTTCGGGAATGCCGGCCGCCGACCAGAGCAGGCGCGCCGACGCCTTCAGGTCGAGCTCGAAGTACTCGACGCGGATGGAGATCGGTACGTCCTTCTCGAGCGTGATGGTCGCCTCGTTGCGCGTGACGAAGTGCCCCTGCCAGTCGTCGATGACGCGCTTGTCGCCGATCCACACGCGGATGCCGTCGTCGTTCTCGGTCACGAGCTTGAACGAGCCGCTCACCGGCGGGACGAGGAAGCCGGTCCAGCGCGCGGAGAAGCGATCGGGGCCAGCCCCGGTGACGGGCGCGGCGTCGCCCCAGTCGTGATCGAGCGTGGGCTCGACGCGCGAGACGACGAGATCGAGGTAGGCGTCGTAATACTCCGCCAGCAGGCCGGGCGCGGGGGGCGCGACCACGCCATCGGAGGCGTCGACGGCACCGTCGCGCACGCTGGAGTCGCCGTCGCGCGTGGCGTCCGGGATCAGACCGCCGTCGTCACCGCCATCGTCACCGAGGGCGCCATCCGATGCGTCGTCCACAGCCCCCTCGCCGCACCCGCCCGATGCGAAGGGGGCGAGCAGGGCGAGCAAGGCAAGGAGCGCGGTGGACGGAGACCGCATCGTCATTCGTGCTCGAGCATAATCCACGGCACGGGCACGCGTGGGGCGTATCCCCCTGACGTGGGGGTTTCATCCGACGCAGACCCGCGACGTCGCCCGGGTTTCTCCGGCGCATGCTCGATCGAACGGCGCGCACGCAGGTTGCACTCGCTCCTCGCATGCATCGCACGTGTCCCCCCGTCCTCGCCGTCGTGTCTCTACTCCCGTTCATCTTCCTGGCGGCCTGTGGCTCGGGCGACGGGTCCTCGACGGGCGGGCTCGGCGAGGACGACGACACGGGCACGACCCTTCGCGTCGATGGCGGAGGAGGTGGCGGGGGCGGCGGCAGCGGGGACGCGTTCACCCTCGACGGCGCGGCGCCGGACGACGCGGGCACGACGAGCGACGGCGGGTGCACACCGAACCTCACCGGCATCCTGCGCGACTTCGACGACACGCATCCCGACTTCGAGAAGTTCCAGGGCGCCGGCCAGAAGGGAATCGTCGCCGCGTTGCTCGGCGCCGACGACAAACCGACGTACGCGCCGGCCGGCCCGACGGGGATGACCAGCGGCAAGAGCAGCTTCGACCAGTGGTACCGGAACGTCGACGGTGTGAACGCAGCGATCCCCTACACGCTGACCATGACGAAGGGCGCCGGCGACGTGTCGACCTTCCAGAGCGACACGTTCTTTCCGCTCGACGGACGCGGCCGGGGAAATCAGGGCCGCGAGCACAACTTCCACTTCACGTTCGAGCTGCACACGGAGTTCGCCTACGAGGGGGGCGAGGTCTTCACCTTCACCGGCGACGACGACGTCTGGGTGTTCATCAACGGGCGGCTCGCCATCGATCTCGGCGGCGTGCACGAGGCGCAGACCGAGAGCATCTCGCTCGACGGCCGCGCGGCGGAGCTCGGGCTGGTGAAGGGCAAGACGCACACGCTCGCGGTGTTCCAGGCCGAGCGCCACACGGTCGAATCGCACTTCCGCATCGACACTTCGATCGCCTTCACCAACTGCAACCCCATCATTCGCTGACCCCCGCCGCCTCTGGTATCGTCGGCTCATGATCGAGTCGACTCTCGCCGCGATCCTCGATTCGGCCGATGAAGGGTTGCTCGTCTTCGACCCCACGGGAAAGTGTCGTTACGCCAGTCGCAGGCTCGGTGAGATCTTCGGCGTCGACGCCAACGCCATCCTCGGTGGACCGGAGGGCGACGTCCTCCAGCTGCTCGCCTCGGCGTGCGAGGAGCCCGATTCGTTCCTCCAGCTCGTGCGCCGTGGCGGCGGCGACGGCGGGGCGCCGACCGACGCGTTCGAGGTCGATCTCAAGCGCCCGCGCGTGCGCATCGCGCGATTCCAGTCCGTCGGGATCGACGGTGGCGGGTGGCTCGGGCTCGCGCGCGACGTGACGCGCGAGCGCTCCGCCGAACGTCGCTCGACCCAGCTCCTGCAGCGGCTCGAGGCGATCACCGCGATCGACGCGCTGACCCAGCTGCCCAACAAGCGACGCTTCATGGAGGAGCTCGACCGGGAGCACGGTCGGGCGGCGCGCGCGTGGGACAGCTATGCGATCCTGCGGATCGACCTCGACGATCTCGAGGTGATCAACCGCGACCTCGGCCACCCGCGCGGCGACGAGGTGCTGGAGCAGGTCGCGGCCCGGCTGCGCGACGGCCGTCGAGAGTACGACCTCCTCGCGCGGCTCGAGGGCGACGAGTTCATCGTGCTCTTGCCCGGCGCCGACGTGCACGCCGCCCGCGTCGTCGCGCAGCGCATGAGCAACGCCGTGTCGAAGACGCCACTCGAGATCGGCGAGCAGCGCGGCGTGTCGGTATCGATCGGCGCCGCGGTGTGGGTCCCTCCCTCGGGCGAGACCGGCGGCGACGTCGTCAAGCGCGCGGGCGACGCGCTCGCACAGGCGAAGAAGAACGGTCACGGCGAGATCGGCGTCGACGGCGAGACCGGCACCGCGAAGGCGCCCAGCGTCTGAGACGGAAACCGAGCGAAGCGAGATTTGCCGGCTCGGCAAAGGTTGCGAAGCAATCCTTTGCGAAAACTCAAGAGAGAAGAGACCGGGATTCTTTCCCGGTCTCTGAACGGTCGCCGGCGAATCGGAGACTTCAGAGACACGCGGAAGACGAGCACGTCGGACCGACGTCGGCCGCTCCGGCGTCGCCGGGGAGCGCGCAGACGTTGCCGCACCGACCGCAGTTGAGCGGATCGGAGGTGACGTCGACCTCGCAGCCGTCGCTCATGTCCGCGTTGCAGTTCGCGAAGCCCGGCTTGCACGAATAGAGGCAACCCGAGCTGCAGCTCGCGTTCGCGCCGGGTCGCGCCGCGCACGGCGTCCCGCAAGCGCCGCAGTTCGCCGGGTCGTGCGTGAGGTCGGCGCAGTACGGGGAGCCGGCGCCGGGCGTGCACTTCGTCGTCGGGGCGGAGCAGACCAGCGTGCAGCTGCTGGACACGCAGCTGGTACCGCCGGTGCAGGCAATCCCGCAGTCGCCGCAGTTCGCCGGATCGTGCTTGGTGTCGACGCACGCCGCCGGCGTTCCGCACAACTTGGTGCCGCTGCCGCACACGACGCCGCAGCCGGTCGCGCCGCAGACTTCGCCGCTGCCGCAGACGACGCCACACGCCTTGCAGTTCGCCGGATCGTTCGAGAGGTCGACGCAGGAGCTGCCGCACTTGGTGGTGCCGCCGGCACAGGACAGCGAGCAGCCCGTCGCGCCGCACACCTCGCCGGAACCGCACACCGTGCCGCATGCCTTGCAGTTCGCCGGGTCCTTCGACAGATCGACGCACGCGGTCCCGCACTTCGTGGTCCCGCCGCCGCACGAGAGCGAGCAACCGGTGGCGCCGCAGACCTCGCCGGCACCGCACACCACGCCGCACGCCTTGCAGTTGGCCGGGTCCTTCGAGAGATCGACGCACGCGGTCCCGCACTTCGTGGTGCCGCCGCCGCACGAGAGCGAGCAGCCGCCTGCCGAGCACACCTGGCCCGTCGGGCACGCGACGCCGCAACCGCCGCAGTTGCTCGCGTCCGTCTTGGTGTCGACGCAGACGGTGCCGCACTTGGTGGTGCCGCCGCTGCACGCGAGCGAGCAACTGCCCGAGCACACTTGACCGCTCGGGCACGCGACGCCGCAACCGCCGCAGTTCGCCGGATCCTTCGCGGTGTCGACGCACGCGGTGCCGCACTTGGTGGTGCCACCCCCGCACGAGAGCGCGCACCCGCCGCCCGAGCACACCTGGCCCGCGGGGCACGCGATGCCGCAACCACCGCAGTTGGCCGGATCCTTCGACGTGGTGACGCACGCGGTACCGCACTTCGTGGTGCCGCCGCTGCACGAGAGCGCGCATCCGCCGCCCGAGCACACCTGACCGGTCGGGCACGCGACGCCGCAGCCGCCGCAGTTGGCCGGGTCCTTCGTGATGTCGACGCAGGCCGTGCCGCACTTGGTGCTGCCGCCGGTGCACGCGAGCGCGCACGCGCTGCCGGAGCAAACCATTCCGCTGGCACACGGCTTCGTGCAACCGCCGCAGTTGGCCGGATCCTTCGTGGTGTCGACGCAGGCCGTGCCGCACTTGGTGGTGCCTCCGGCGCAGCTCAGCGCGCAGGCGCCGCCGGAGCACACCTGACCGAGCGCGCAGGCCGTACCGCAACCGCCGCAGTTCGCGACGTCCTTCGCGGTGTCGACGCACTTCGTGCCGCACTTGGTGGTGCCGCCCGCGCAGGAGAGCGTGCACACGCCGAACGAGCAGACCTCACCCGAGGCGCATGTGCTGCCGCAGCTGCCGCAGTTGGCCGGATCCTTGGAGAGATCGATGCAGAGCGTGCCGCACTTGGTGGTGCCGCCGCCGCACGCGAGGCCGCACGTGCCCGAGGAGCAGACCTCGCCGGTACCGCACTTCACGCCGCACGCCCCGCAGTTGTTCGGATCGACGTCGACGTCGACGCAGAGCTTGTCGCATTCGACGCTGCCGCCCTTGCAGAAACCGCCGCACGTGCCGGACGAGCAGAGGTCGGCGCCGTCGCACCGGTGATCGCACGCGCCGCAGTGCGCCGGGTTGCGGCTCGTGTCGACGCAGAGGTCGCCGCACTTGGTCGTGCCGCCGACGCACGTCGACGGCGAATCGACGGCCGCCTCGGTCGTGCCCGAATCGACGAAGGAATCCGTCGACGGCAGGTCGTCGCCCGTGCCTTCGGAGCTGAAGCAGCCCATCGTGAGGCCGGCGAGCGGCAAGGCGACGACGCCGAGGAAGCGAAGGAGGACGCTGCGCATCAACGGACCAGTGTAGCGGAAGCGGATGCCGGCGAAGGCACTCTCGCGAAGAAGTCGACCGATCAAGAGAGGGCGTCCCCGCGACCGCGCACCTATAGTTCCGTCGTGAACGCGGGCGCGCCCCCCTACCCGCCCATCGAGCCGCCGCCCCCCCGGGTCGCCTTCCCCGATCCGCGCCGCGCCGGACGCCGCGAAATCATCGCGGTCGGCGAGGATTTCACCCCTTCCACGCTGCTCACCGCCTATCGACAGGGCATCTTTCCGTGGCCGCAGTCGCGGAAGATCGTGCCGTGGTGCAGCCCGGATCCGCGCGCGATCTATCCGCTCCCGCCGCCGGGCGTGGTCCCGCACTGGTCACGCAGCCTCCGCCGTACGCTGCGGACGCATCCGTTCGCCATCACGGTCGACCAGGCGTTCAGCGAGGTCATGCGCAGCTGCGGCGACGAGCGGCGCGGGGGCACGTGGATCACCCCCGAGATGGTGGCGGGCTACGCACAGCTGCACGCGCTCGGCTGGGCGCACAGCCTCGAGGTGTGGGAGGTCGACGCGACGTCGAACGCGCGGGAGCTCGTGGGGGGGATCTACGGCATCGCGATCGGGAGCCTCTTCGCCGGCGAGTCGATGTTCCACCGTCGCACCGATGCCTCGAAGATCGCGTTCGCCAACCTCGTGCAGCGCCTCATGGCGGGCGGGTTCACCGTGTTCGACGTGCAGGTGATGAACGATCACCTCGCCTCGCTCGGGTGCACCGAGATCCGACGCGCGCACTACCTCGACGTGATCGCGCAGGCCATTGCGCGCCCAGCGCGCCTGCCACCCGAGTGACGGCGCGCGCCTACTTCGCGCCGGGGCACGTGAACGCCTCGGGGATCCCGGAAGGCGCGAACGGGACGTCCGTCATGTTGACGTTGCCGGTCGCGACCCACTTCTCCGCCGGAATGTCGACGGTGGCGACCTTGTCGACCGTGCCGTCGGCGTAGGGGCTCGTGATGGAGCCGCGTCCGGGGAAGTCGTTGCCCAGCCCCTTCGCGCTCGGATAGTCGTAGTCGAACAGGACCCCGAGCATGTTGAAGTGCCCGGCGACGAGCGTACCGAAGGAGACCGGGATCGTCGGCGCGACCTTCGGATGGAGATCGATGCAATGCACGTACGCCAGGTCGGCGAAGACCGGCGTCTCGGCCAGCTTCCCCGTGTAGAGGACGAAGGCGAGCGGCCCGTCGCCATGGATCGTCGAGTCGGCCAGCTTGGCCTTCGTCGAGAGCGCGAGCGTCGCCTGCATCGTCACCGTGACCTGACGGATCGGCTTGAGCGAGACGGGGACCGTCTGCGTCTCACCCTGCTTCAGGTTGATCTTGGGGAAGACGAGCTTGTTGTCGACGACGGGCGGCACCACGATGAAGTCGCCCGGGACCGCGGCGTACGTGTCGGGCCGAGTCGCGGCCGAGTCCTCGAAGACGACGGTGAACCAGTACTCGCCCTCGGGCGCGCTGCTCGTGATGGTGCGAGGCAGGTCCTTGTCGACGTCGAGCGTGGCGCCGCCGCTCGGATAGGCGATCGACAAGATCGGGGCGACCGCCTTCTTCGTCGGATCGCCCGGGTCTTCCTTGTAGAGGTAGACCTTCATCCCCCCGATGCCGTCGATGCCGAGGATGTCGGCACCGGTGGTGCCGTCGTAGGCCGGGTGCGTGTCGACCTTGCCGACGGTGATGCAGAACTTGGCGACGGCTTCGACGGGCGCGCACGGATCGACGCCGCCACCGTCGGTGCCCGAGGTGTCGCTGCCAGTGCCCGAGTCGTCGGCGGGACCGGACGGTGCAGTGTTGAAATCGGCCGAGGTGCACGCCGAAAGCGGGGCGACGAAGGCGACCGCGAGGGCGGCAGCGCGAAGAAAGCTCATGATTCGCCAGCGTAACACGCGGATCAGGCGCGAGCCGTCGCGCCATTCTTCGCGCGAGACTCGGCGAGGAACGGCAACAAGAGCGCGTTGGTCGCGGTCGGGTTCTCCGACTGGACGAAGTGACCCGTACGTTCGATCGGCTCGATGCGCAGCGACCGCACGTGCCTCTCCGTGCCGGGCACGAGCTCTTCGTAGCCGAGCGCGAAGTCTTCCTTCGCCCAGATGAGCAGCGAGGGCGCGTCGATGACCGGATAGTTCTTCAGCTTCTTCCGGTCGAGCAACGTCTTGCGCATCATCGCGCGGTACCAGCCGATCATGCCGGCCGCGGCGCCGGGCTCCAGCGCCGCCTGGCGGATCGGCGCGAGCTCCTCGTCGCCGACTTTCCAGCACAGTGGGATCCGAAGCTTGGAATTCACGTGACTTGAAGTCGCGGC
>JADMIO011116470.1_pt1 | contig 35881 bp, 52 predicted proteins | sample 8958161 | NCBI WGS metagenome assembly JADMIO01 (sample SAMN16585339, study PRJNA669376) | soil metagenome | isolation source: Crop rotation soil | place: USA: Cullars Rotation, Alabama | collected 2011
TGAGTATCTCGCGCACGAAAGACGCGAAGAACCTGAGCCTGGGATACTACCATGATGCTGAGACGGGAGACGACCTTGCTCGCATTGACACAATCCAAAGCACCAAGGATATAGATGACCTGTTGCTTCGCGACCTCCTCGCGGGCGCGCCGGAAGACATCAAGCTCTTGATCCGCAATCTGCGGAAACTGGGTTGGAGGATGCCTGTCGCACCGTTTAAGCGAGTGAGGCGACGCAAGGCAGGACGACCGACTAACAATCAACTACTCGCCAAACTTGCGGGTCTGAATCCCGCGGTGGATGTCGAGGAGCGAGTCAAGAACTGGCTCGCCGGAAAGAACGTATGTTCAGTGTAACAGTTTCTTTCTAGGAAGAGCTGTCACCTCCTGAGCGATTGCTTTCTTTCTGTCAAGGTGATCTTTTGAGTCGTCGTAGAGGAGTGCTGCAACTCTTACCGCTTCTGACGAGTAGAGGCATATTTGCCAGATCGAGCCCATAGAACTTATTGAGTAGTTTACGTTCGCGAAGGTTTTGAATTTGCTCAGCAGTTCCTGGCTTCCGCAGAGGCTCAACCTGAAACGTCCTGACTCGAAGCAGAGAGATCCGTCACCGTCTACGACACCTCTCCAGAAATGGCGATTGTCTGCTAAGGAAGGTTCTGTTACGTCCTCTTTACCAGATTTCCTTGGGGATAAGCCGTACCACATGAGAGCTGCTGCATGTTCGACAGAGCACCAGACAAGCTGAGGCGATTCTTGAGTTCCTAGGAGAGGTCCTTCGTAGTTAATGAATCGCCTTAGTTTTTCTAGGTGGTTGCGGTCTTTTTGGTGTAGTCCTACGTTAACCATGAAACTGCGAGGCTGGGTTTTGGTCCTGGTAAGGCACCCGTCAGCGAGAAGGAATCCTATCCAGTATGCAGATGAGTCGGTTATTATTGAGAAACAGCCCTCGTCAAATTTGTACTTTGGGGCTCGTCGTCGTTTTGAGACAAGACCTGACTTGTCACCAAAAGCAATGAGTTTTATCCTCTCAGTAGAAACATGAAATTCTTTGGCAAGGGCGCAGACTCCTTCAGCTTCCCAGCGGGACTGGATATTGTTGATTTGTTGGGTTGACAGGATGGTAGCTTTTGCCATAATCAATGTGTTAATAGTTAGTCATCAAAGGAAAATCAAATGTTCTCAGTTACGAAGAGCATAGATGTTGATTTCGCTCACCACGTCGCAGGGCATACCGGCGCCTGCATCAACATCCACGGGCATACCTGGAAGTTCGAGGTGACGGTCAAGTGCCTGAGTCTTACCAGGATGGGCTTTGTGCTCGACTTCAAAGAGCTCAAGACAAAGGTCCTCGAGCCGGTTCACACGCTCCTTGACCACTCACTTGCGATGTACGAGAAGACCTTCGAGGCGGCGAAAGAGCCCCTCGCCCTGGTCGGTAACATCCTCTGCAACACTCGTTCTGACAAGGAAAACGTGCAGGAGATGCTCGAAGGCAACACCGCTCCCGGCATCCTTGGATATCGTCATGTCGGCGACCAGGACCTCAGGATGGCCAAGAACGTCATCTGCGGCGGGATGAAGATCGCGACGTTCCCGTTCTCGCCCACGAGTGAGCGTCTTGCTCAGTGGCTTTTCAAGTTTGCCCAGGGTGAGCTGGAACAATCTTCGGGTCCGCAGCCACTGAAAATCGCTAAAACCCGGATCTACGAGACGTTACACCCGGTCGAAGCGTATGCTGAATATTCCGAAGATTTGGGTTGACGTCCGGCATATAGATGTTATACTTGCCGCACACAACCTGAATGTGTCAGGTTTGAACAACTACCTCAGATCCCTAAGGAGGATCATATGACCCCGGCCGAGATGCAAGCATCACTTTTGGCAGCGACGAAGCAGGACCCGCAAGGTGGCAGCGAGGATCGCCAGCGCTTCTTGGGTCGACTCGTCCGCGCGACGAACGACCTCTCCGATGCGGCGTGGAAGGGTCTGGACAAGAGTGTCCAGGTCTGGATCAATGACGCAATCGAAGACATGAACAAGAAGACCCTCCTCAAGGACTTCGACGGCACGCGCCCGGAATCCGCGCCGGATCGTCAGGTCAGCGCGACTGGCAACAAGGACGCCGCCCAGCAGTCGACGGAAGATGCCGCGAAGCACGCCAACACGACGAGCACCGACTATCCGCCCGCGCGTACCCAGGCCGCCCAGGACAACGCCAACACGACCGAGCGTCGGCGTGTCAATCAGACGGCGGATGAGACCGCGAACAACACGGCGCCGCCGGCGGCTGCGGGTCAGAACCAGACCGCGCCCACGACGACCCGTCAGCGCATCGCGACGGAAGCGAAGGACCCGAACAAGCCGAAGGCAACCGACGTCTTCCGCGGCCTGGTCATCGCCAATCCCGACGCGCAAAAGGCCGACCTGATCAAGCAGGTGGAAGCCCAGGGCCTGACCATCGCCAAGGCGACCGCCGACTCGACGTACTACGAGACGACTCGTACGATCAAGGCGGCCAAGGCGGCCGGCAAGTGGAAGGACTGATCGCTCGCTCGAAGTGACGACACAACCAGGGCAAGTCTAATTTATAACTTAGCCCTGGTTGTGTTTTTAGCTGGGTTAGCTCAGTTGGTAGAGCACCTCTCCGATAGGTATGGGAAGCAATAGTACCATGGCCAGGAGAGGGGGTCGATGGTTCGAGTCCTTCACCCAGCGTTCTTGTCAAACGCAAGTCACATCATTGACCGAACAAGCCCCAAAGGTGAGCCCTTTGTGGGCAAGTGTCGTTTGTGCGGTCAAGAAGGTCTGACTTCCTCGTTCAAGGACGTCCAATCACCTTGTCCTGGACCTCAGAACCTATCAAGTGACGCCTCGTTGCTCGAAGCCCTAAAGGAACCAAAAGAAGGAGCGTCCCGATGAATAATCAAGGAATTTGCCTCGTCATCTTGTCAGGCGGTCAGGACAGCACGACAGTCCTCGCTTGGGCAAAGACTCAATTCCAAGAAGTTCACGCACTCACGTTCGACTACGGCCAGAAGCATGCAATCGAGATCGAGAGCGCGAAGAAGGTGGCCGAGATCTTCGGCGTCGCGTCGCACGAGATCGTTCCCCTGCCTTCAGTCCTCAAAGGCACCTCGCCGCTCGTCAACAAAGACCGCGAGGTCGCGCACTACGACGACGCAAACGCGATGCCCAAAGGCGTCGAGCCGACTTTTGTCCCGGGCCGGAACTTGCTGTTCCTCACAATCGCAGCGAACCGGGCTGCTGCACTCGGCACGCCGAACGTCGCAATTGGCGTCTCCCAAGAAGACTTCGGTGGCTACTTCGACTGCCGCCAAGACTTCCTTGACGACTCGGCAAAAGCAATCTCACGCGCACTCACGGGCGAGCACGACCGCTTCTTGATTCACGCGCCGCTGATCAACATGACCAAGAAGCAGACCGTCGAGTTTGCCTCGCGCATCCCGGGCGCGTTCGAGGCACTTGCCTATACGCACACGTCCTACGACGGAGACTATCCGCCCAACCCGCTCAATCACGCTTCTATCTTGCGCGCTCGAGGCTTCTATGATGCCGGCAAGAAAGACCCGCTGATCGTCCGCGCGATTGCCGAAAAGAAGCTGCCCGACGACTACCCGGCAGACGGCTTCGTGCAAGGCACCAAGTACTCGAAGGGTCTGCCCGACATGAGCAAGCAGGCGCCGCCTCGTGCGAAGATTGAAGATGCTGCGAAGGATGCCGGGATCAACACTCATCCTCCGAAGGACGTACAAACCAAGCCCATCGCGAAGAGCTAAGTTCATCGTCGTCCATTCGACCGGACAGTCGATGCAACCTAGATGCCTCCGACACCGCACGAACCCAAAAGCGTGCGGTGTCGGTTTTATATTGGTAGAACATGGCCTTACCAGCAAAGTCAGTGTCAGATCCTTACCGTCGTGCCGTGGTTCAGCTTATTGAGATGATGGGCGACGATCCATCTCGAGGAGGTTTGCATGAGACACCTGCTCGAGTTACCAGGGCCTTTCAATTCTTCGGGTCAGGATATGGTGTAGATCCTGCCTCAGTCCTCAAGACGTTCGAGGATGGAGCTGAAAACTACGACCAGATCGTGGTGCAAAAGAACATCCAAATCTGCTCCCTCTGCGAGCATCACATGCTCCCGTTTATGGGTGTCGCGCATGTCGGCTACATCCCGGACAAGAAGATCGTGGGCCTGAGCAAGTTCGCTCGTCTCATTGACGTCTTCGCGAGGCGCCTGCAGGTCCAAGAACGGCTCACGTCTCAGGTCGCAGATGCGTTCTACGAGCACGTCAAACCCAAAGCCTTCGGCATCATCATCGAGTGCCGGCACATGTGTATGGAGATGCGAGGTGTCGAGCAGCCCTGCTCTCAAACGCTCACCTCCGCATTACGAGGCATCTTCCTTGACGACGCTTCGGCAAAAGCCGAGTTTTTCCAGCTTGTCGCGATGAAGTGACCTCTCGGTATAGATCAAGTCTCAAACGAGGTAGAAATGAAAGCAATCAGTCAGCGTGAACTTCTTATTGGGCTTCGGGAACTGAGAGCATCAAACTGTCCTGCCCAAGCCCCATCTGCGATGCCCGGCACATCGTCTTGGCGTGAGTGCGAGTGCGAGCCGGGATTTACTCGGCAGCCAAGGATCTCGTCCCTCCAGTCAGGTTGTCCTGAGCTTGCAGTTGCCCACAAACTGCTTAAAGCTCTGAGTGACAGTGAGTTCATCGCCCTCTGCGAGCGAGCAAAGATTGGTGAGCCTGAGGACACCGGCAAGCCAGATCCTGCCGACCCGAAACTTGGTGAGATGAAAGTCAATCTGCGTCCCGAAGAACACCAACAGCCGGCGCCTGTCAAGAACCTCAAGGCACTCGGTGAGAGCGGCTCGCGCAACAAAGGCCTCTACATCTTCGACAAGCCAGACGCATCCTTGTTGGAACGTGTCGATGCTGCTCCTGGTCCTGTGTTCTCGGTCAACATCGAGGCGCCTGAGTTCACGAGTCTCTGTCCTGTGACGGGACAACCTGACTTCGGTAATATCACGATCAACTACTTGCCCGACAAGTACCTGATTGAGAGCAAGTCTCTCAAGCTGTACCTGATGGGCTATCGAAACAACGGCTGCTTCCACGAGACGATCATCCAGCAGATCTGTGCAGACATCGCGGCGTGTATCGACCCGCAGAACCTGCAGGTTGTCGGCAAGTTTGCGGCACGCGGAGGCATCTCGATCAACCCGGTGGCGACTTTCGAGCGAGACGCTGAAGGATGATACTTCTGCCGGTCGTAGCGTTTAGCGCTGTTATTTAGTCCTGTCTGGATGGGCGGACCCAGAAATGGGTTCAGGCCGGACAGGTGATAGCTTGAGCGACCGGTAGATTTTGAAAGTAAAAGCAATGACCTTAGACGAGATAAGAAAAACTATCCAGGACGAGTTTGCCAAAGAATCCCAGATTGTGGGAATCATCGACGTCTCGTTAAAAGGCGTTGAGCCGAATCCTGTTATGGTCGAGGTCACTTGCGGGGTGCCTGCACGAGAACGCTCGGTCGTTGTCAGTCACTCAGGAAATAAATTCGATGACTGGAAGTTCTTCGCTTCTGAGTATGTCAGAAGCGCAAAGGTGCAGTTTACTAAGAACGTCGAGTTGACCGAGCTTGAGTGCGTTGAGTTCGGAGTGGGAGATGATGGTATCCTGAACGAGAAGTGGCGACGTTTTCTTGCCGGTGAAGGATAATGCAGAAGAATCACGTTGACCTTATCCTCGACTCAGGCGCTTACTCGGCTTGGAAAAAGCAAGAAGATCTCGATGTCTACAAGTACATCGAGTTCATTGCCAAATACCAAGACGTGCTGTTTGCCTACGTCAACTTAGACGTGATTCCAGGTGCATGGGGCATGACTCCCTCGATTGCTCAAGTTGAGGATTCTGCTCGCAAAGGATGGGAGAATGCTAACACCATCCGAGAAGCAGGATTCGAGGCGATGCCTGTCTATCACATGGGCGAGCGTCGCTATTGGCTTGAGAAGATGGTCAATGAGGGGTTTGAGTACATCGGGATCTCGCCCGCAAACGACCGCACGACAGAACAGAAGCGTGTCTGGCTGGACGAGGTGTTCGGGTTCCTGTGCGGTAAGAAAGGTTATCCCGAAGTCAAGACGCATGCTTTCGGTGTGACGGCAATTCCACTCGTCTATCGCTATCCTTGGTACTCGATCGACTCGACGCGATGGCTCCTCGTCGGTGCGTACGGGCAGATCCTTGTGCCTCCTCCCAACAAAGCAGGTAAGTTCGACTTCACGGTGTCTCCTGATGCTATGTTCATCTCTGACCAAGAGCTAGGCGTCAACGCGCAGGCCCTAGGTCACGGGCGACATTATCAGGCACTCGGCAAGGAGATGCGGGATTACGTCGATGGGTACTTGACCTGGCTTGCCGATCCGCTCGAGAACAAGTACCTCGAGAAGTTCACAGTAGACGAGCTCAAAGGCGACTATGACGCGCGCCAGCGAGTGAACGTCCGGTACTTCATTGAGGCGATGAATGCCTTTCCTCCTCAGCAATTCTTGGGGAAGAAGATCGGCCTGTTTCAAGAGAGCTGCGTCTCTACGACCAAGTTCGGGCGTGAAAGTGCCATCAACCAGCGAATTATGATGGCGTTCACGATCAACAACTCCAAGAAACACTCAGACATCTTAGAAGACGCAGGCGCGCAAGAGCGTCTTGTGTCGTACTACTTCCTGAAAGATACGCCCAGTTTCGACCTCAGAGAATACGTCGCAACAGGTCGGATGAAAGAAACCACTACCCGGAGAAAGAAGCTCAAAGTATGAAGCGAGCCGACCTTATCGCAGCGCTGAAGAAGATCGAACCTGCTCTTTCTGGCAAAGAGCTCGTGCCGATCTTGAGTTGCTTCTGCTTCACGAAGACCCACGTCTTTGCCTATGACGACGTGGTCGCGATGCAGGTGCCTTTTGAGTCGGGTCTCGAGTTGGGCCTTAAAGGCCGACTGCTCCTCGACACACTGTCTAACTCGAAGTCGACCGAGATCGAGTGGACGGTAGAAGGTACTGAGGTGCAGGTCAAGGCAGGCCGCACCAAACTCAAACTTGCGTCAGAGTCCAAGGACCTATTTGTCTTCAAGTTTCCCGAGGACACAGAAGCGTCTGCGTCAGTCGCAATCGACAAGGCATTTGCCGAAGATCTCTCACTCGCTCTCGTGTCGATGGGTCGCGACCCATCGTTCTCGTGGCGCAACGGCGTTACCGTCGCATTTGACGATTACTTTTCGCTCTACGCCACCGATAACAAAGGTGTGACCAAGGTCGTCTGCAACGTCAAGACGCCTGATGCGCTGAAGGACAAAGCAACGATCTTCGTACCGCGGTTCTGTGAGTTGTTCTCCGACATCTCTCGGCGCGATCCACCCACCAAGTTGTTGATCGCTGACGACTGGGTGGAAGCAAAGTTTGAGTCGGGTCTCAGGCTCTTCGCGAAGACCCTCAAAGACGTTGACCTCGCCCGGTACGACGGTGTTATCAACCCGACGATGGAAGCAGTTGAAGGGAAGATGATTCCCGTCCCGTCGGGTCTGTCTCGATGTCTGCAACGTGCAGAGGTCGTCACGCGACACAACAGCAAAGAGCCGTGGACGCACTTCTCGGTCCTCGTAGACAAACTCAACCTCAAGACCGAGTCACCTTCCGGTGACTGCGTCGATGCAATCACAATCCCGACGCACTCTGAGATCTCAGTGCGTGCCGATCCTTCGATGGTCGTCCGCGCGCTCGACTACTCTGAAACCATGGCGATTATCGACTCCTGTATAGTTATGAAGTCGCCGGGATTCACTCACCTTGTCGCAACAATCACCGACTAAGTAATGGCACAAACAGGCTTCTTCACACGGACGGATCTAAAGAAGACTGTCGAGCCGACTCAAAGAAAAGTCAAGCGCGACGACCTTCCTCTCGAACACATCTACCGCCTTGGTGAAGCGGCAGTAAAGGACATGAATCCGCATGCCGTTCACCCGAACATGCCCCCGAGCGGAGCAGAAGAGCCCACAGTCTACATACTTGGCGAGGCTCCGGGGGAAACTGAAGATGAGCGAGACGAGCCGTTTGTTGGCAAAGCAGGTGAGACTCTCCGAGATGCAATTCCGAGAGGCTGGGAAGAGGAGTGCAGGTTCAACAACTGTGTCCGGACGCGACCACCAAACAATCGCACTCCTACTCAGTACGAGATAGAAGCCTTCCGCAAGTCAGTTGAGCAAGACATCGAACTCAGCAAGCCCTTTGCTATCATCGGCACAGGCGCTATTCCACTCCAATGGATGCTCGGTGAGTCTTTCGGACAGATCTCGATTTGTCGGGGTCGAAGGTTCCCGGTCAAGATCGGCTCGCATGAGTGTTACTTCTATCCTGTTCATCATCCTTCCTACATCAACCGAGTCAGGAACGACCGTAAGGTAGGTCAAGAAGAATGTCCGGGAACTGAACTCGAACGAGCATTCCAAGACGACATCCGCCGAGTGTTCGATGAAACACAAACCCTGCCTTTCGCGCGCGTCGTTGACCTGAAGAAGTTAGATGAAGGCATCGAGACCTACTTAGGCGACCGCGGTGACATCGACGTTATCTTCGAGCGATTAGATAACTTCATGGTCAACTGCAAACGCGTAGGCATCGACATAGAGACGAGCAAGAAACGTCCTTACTCACGCGATGCTCGCATCTTGACCATTGCAATCGGGACAATGGACAAGACGATTGCCTTCCCTCTCGACCATCCCGATAGCCGGTTCACGGCGTCTGAAAAAGTAGAACTCAAAGAAAAGCTCAAAGAATTCTTGACCTCGAAAGTAGCAAAGGTCGCCCACAATGCAATCTTTGAACTCGAGTGGCTTGCCTACAACTTCGGTGAAGAAGTTCTGTGGTCGAGCATCTGGCATTGCACTCAGGTGCAGACGTATATCCTAGACGAGCGTAAAGGTGGGCAGAGCCTAAACTTTGCGACAGCAGAACGTCTTGGGTTCAAGCTCAAAGAGCAGTCAAACGTTGACAGAAGCATGCTCGAGTTTGAGTCAGACGAAGGCTTTGCCAAGAACATCACTCGCCCACTCACAGAACTCCTCCTCTACAACGCGCGAGACACCAAGTACGAAGACGCAGTTGACCAAGTGCAGATGAGGATGATCCGCGAGCAAGGCCTGCTTGAGGCGTACAAGTTCCACAAGAAACGCCTGCCTACACTCGCAAACGCGCAGATCAAAGGCCTGGAAGTCGACCAGGTCATGATCAAGGAGAACGACAAGAAACTCACTGACGACATTAAGCGACTGACAGAAGAACTTTACCAGCTTCCTTCGGTCAAGAAGTACGAGGCTAAGTATGGGAAGTTCAATCCTGGGTCCCATCCTCAACTCGTGGTGATGTTTCGAGACGTCCTTGGTCGCAAAGAAGGTGAGCAACGAAAGTCAGGCAAATACTCGACCAAAGAAGAAGTCCTGTCACTCATGACTGACGAGCCGCTAGCCAAGAAGATCTTGGAACTGAGGAACAGGAAGAAGCTGAAGTCGACGTACGTTGAAGGTCTGAGCATCGAAGCAGAGGACACCCTCGTCTATCCAGACGGGAACCTCCATACCAACTTTAACTCAACGTTCACAACGACAGGCCGCCTGAGCTCTGACGATCCGAACCTACAGAACTTCCCGAAGCGCAAAGACGAGTGGATCAGACGCGCGATTACCGCAGGCGTGGGCAATGTCCTATTAGCAGCCGATTACGGCCAGCTAGAAGCCCGCGTAATCGCGATGTTCTCGAAAGATCCCTACCTGGTCAACGCGATTTGGGATGATGTTGACGTCCACATGGAATGGACACTCAAAGTGATCAAGGTCTATCCTGAGGCCTGCATCAAACGCTACGGGTCTGCGACCGATCCTAAGGCAATCAAGAAGTTCAGAGGCGACCTCAAGACAGACTTCGTGTTCCCGGCATTTTACGGGTCTGAGGCCGCGCCAATCGCAGCAGCAATCGAGAACATGCCTCTCCGAACCTTCATGCCTGTCTATGAGGAGTTTTGGGACGTGTTCCGAGGCGTCAAAGCATGGCAAAACCGTTTCCTTGACAGGTATGAGAAAGAAAGGTTCACCGAGTGCTTGACGGGACGCAAACGACGCGCACCCATGAGTGCTAACATGGTGATCAACTCAGCCGTCCAAGGATCTGCATCGGACATTGTGGTTGACTCAATGTGTCGTCTTGCTGAATATGCCTACGAGCAAGAAATCCCGTATCTTGCTCCTCGCATCAACATCCACGACGACTTGACCTTTATCCTGCCCAAAGACAAGGTAGAAGAATCACTTCCCATCATCTCCCGCTTCATGCTCAAGAGCCCCTTCCCGTGGATCAACGTGCCGCTCTCAATTGAGGTTTCTGCCGGGCCTAACTGGTTCGACAGGAAAGAGTTAGGTGTCTTCAGGTCTGACAAAATTGCCGCATAAGCAATTTTCTGGTTGCGTGGATCCTGGTTATCAGGTATAATGTGTTTTGTAAATCGGGCATTGTGCTCGACAGCCACCTGACTCCTGATATAGGTGATCCATGAAACTCAAACTGACCAAGACCCTGATTGAAGCCCTCAAGGAGCAAGGCGCGACGTCTATTGCCATCACCAAGGCGGATGCGCGCCACGGCGAAGAGATAGTTGATCACGACGACATGACTCGAGAAGAGATCATGTTCCTCAAGCAGATCGTTGACAATCGCGAGAACAAGCGCGAATACCTCACACTCGTCCGCCAGCTCAACCAGCTCTCAGCCCTTCTCGAAGGAGGTGACGACAAGAAGTACACCAACCTCGAGATCCTCGCGTCTGCGATTAAGGAGTACGTTCGCGAGAAGTTGCCCAACTTCTACGTCTTCTCGATCAACGGCACTCAATCTGTACCTTACCTCGTTACTTCAGTAAAGTACTCTCCTCCTGAATCTCGACAGGACTGGTACCAGCCGGCCTTCGTCACGGTCAGTGGAAAAGCAATACGTCGGGGCGACGAAGTTGGTATGTCCATCACTGTTCACTCGCGGAAGGGTGGATGGTCTCCTCGCGAAGTCTTTACGGACAACAACTACCTGCCCGAGACTCCCGTCCTAGTTGAGCAGTGGGAAAAGGAAGTCGAGACCTACCTCGCGTGCCGCGACAACTTGGGCGAGCAGTACGTCTTAGAAGGCACGGCTGACGTTCGAGGCGAAGATCGCTGGTCGACTCGGGCCGTAGAGATGAAGCGTTCTGGCGTTCCTGACCGCGCGTGCATGGACGACGAAGTTGGTTATTCAAAAGACAGTGACCTGCACACGCTCACCTGGCAGGTCGGCGCGAAGGTGGTGAAGAAGAGCAAGTACTCTTATGAAGAAGAAGGCGAAGACGACGAAGACAGCAACACGCCCAAGCCGGTCCAGGTGAAGTTGCCTAAGCATCCCTACGTCGTGCTCTTCAACTTGCGGCTCCATGAGTATGTGACGGTACACATCAACCAGATCACGAAGTATCAGTACCGTCGCAACCTCGCAGAGCTACTGATCCTGCCTCCTGGTCACAAGAACCTGATCAACGCGCTCGTTGAGTCAGGCAAAGTCGAAGGAGATGACATTATCGAAGGCAAAGGTAAGGGAGTCATTATCCTTGCCTCAGGTCCTCCCGGTACCGGCAAGACGTTGACGAGCGAAGTGACGGCGGAGTCTGCGAAGCGTCCACTCTACTCGGTCCAGTGCTCTCAACTTGGTGTTAATCCCTCTGAGCTGGAAGAAGAGCTCAAAGGCATTCTCAATCGTGCGGTGCGATACCAGGCGATCCTGCAGATTGACGAGGCGGACGTCTACATCCACGCACGAGGGAAAGACATCGTGCAGAATGCGGTTGTGGGCGTGTTCCTGCGACTGCTCGAGTACTACGAAGGCATCCTCTTCCTCACGACGAACCGCGAGACGTCGGTGGACGATGCTATCCGTTCGCGTTGCGTCGCGCACATCCGCTACGACCTCCCGACGCTCGAGGACTCTCGCGAGCTGTGGAAGATCCTGTCGAAGCAGTTCGCGGTGACGTTGACGGACGAGCAGATCACGCAGATCCTGGACGAGCGTAAGCTCTTCCCGATCTCGGGCCGCTCGATCAAGCAGTTGCTGCGCCTGGGCAAGGTCTATCAGGAACGTCTCGGTCGCGAGATCAGTCCCGAATTGTTCTTGGAGCTCATTGCGTTCCAAGACGTCGAGGCCGACCGCAAAGGATCTGTGGACGAGGACCCGGCCTAGGAGGCCTCAGTTTCCTAGTCTACAATGCAACATCGGCCCTACGGGACGGATGACTAGCGATTGAGGTCTCCTATGCCTCGGATCAAGTACAAAGACAAGAAGTTCTCAGACCTACACCTTGACTTCATTCAGAAGATCAATGCGACGGTCAAGGCGTACAAGGCGCAGGGCTACTCATTGACCCTGCGTCAGGTCTACTACAAGTTCGTCTCAAATGAGTGGTTTCCTGCAGACTGGGCCGACCCGGTCACGAAGTCGACTAACAACGAAAGGTCCTACTCGAGACTAGGAAGCATTCTCACAGATGGCCGCATGGCAGGTCTGATTGACTGGCATGCAATCGTGGACCGGACGCGAGAACTAGACGGGAATGTCCACTACAACAACCCGAAGCACATCCTTGACCTCGTGGGCGACCAGTACAAGATTGACAAGTGGGAAACCAATCCCTATCGAGTGCAGGTATGGGTCGAGAAAGACGCACTCGAGAACGTTGTAGGCAAAGCAGCGAAAGCCCTCGACTGCGACTTCTTCTCGTGCCGTGGGTACACAAGCCTGACTGCGATCTGGGATGCTGCTCAGAAGCTCGCTGAGTACTCGCGTGAAGGTCAGACCCCGGTGATCCTTCACCTCGGTGATCATGACCCGAGTGGCATCGACATGACTCGAGACATTGAAGCACGGACCCGTATGTTTATGGGCGAGTACGGCGACTCGCTTATCCTCAATCGCATTGCACTAAACATGGATCAGATTGAGGAGTATAATCCTCCCGAAAATCCCGCCAAGGTTTCAGATCCTCGGGCATCAAACAAGGATGGTACTGGGTACATTGCGACCTATGGTACTTCGTCGTGGGAGCTCGATGCACTCGAGCCTGCAATGCTGAACCGCCTGATCCGGATGAACATCCTGAAGTATCTCAACCAAGGCGAGTATGACAAGCTGCAGGAGAAAGAAAACAAAGAGCGTTCCTTGCTCAAGACAATCGGTGTGCATTGGACGCCCGTGTCTAAGCACGTCCTAGACAGTTACTCACTGTCGTCTGTCGAGGAAGAAGAAGAAATCGAGCCTGAGCAGGAGTCGCCTGACGACGAGTCGCAGACTCATCAAGAAGAAACGTCGCAGACGACGTGTCAAGGTTGTGGTGACGACAAGGCCGAACTGCAGAACGGGTTCTGCCCAGACTGCGCACGCCTGAAACAAGAAGCAGAGTCTGAGCGTGAGGACGACGAGGAATAGTATAGATCACGCATGACGACAGACCTTTCTACCAAGTATCGACCTCGCATCCTCGAAGAAGTCATTGGGCACAAAGAAGCTGTTCGTTCACTTCGGTCAGTCTTGGAAAAAGGGTCTGCCCACTCGTTTATCTTCACAGGCCCGAGCGGTGTTGGCAAGACGACCTTCGGTCGGATCATTGCCAACCATGTTAAGTGTGAAGAGCGAAACATCATCGAGATAGACGCCGCGTCCAACTCGGGCGTCGATGCGATGCGCGAGATCGCAGAAAACCTCAAGTTCTCGGTGATGGGGGCATCCAAGAAACGTGTGGTGATCATAGACGAGGCACACGCACTGAGCAAAGCGGCCTGGCAGGCGATGCTCAAGCCCATCGAAGAGCCTCCCAAAGACACTTATTGGGTTCTGTGCACCACCGAAGGCACGAAGATCCCAGAAACCATCCGCACTCGCTGTGCGGTCTACGACCTCAAGCCGCTTCGACCTGACGACCTCCTCGACCTGCTCATCTTGGTTGCCAATCACGAAGGTGCTGCAATACCAGCGCCCGATGAAGTCCTGCAACTAATCGCAAACCGTGCTGAAGGTTCGCCTCGTCGGGCACTCACGAACCTCGCCCTCTGCGCACAATGCAAGTCACGCGAAGAAGCAGGCTCGCTGCTGAAATCTTTCCTGGACGACGATGGAAACATTGCAGACTTCTGCCGCGCCCTCTCTAAGGGTTTAACGTGGGCATCTGCGATGAAAGCCCTTGCACTCGTCAAAGACGAGAACCCAGAAGCAATCCGCGCTGTCGTCACGTCCTGGTACACCAAAGTCGCACTCGACGCAAAAGAGGATGGTTGGGCAATCCAGTGCCTCAACATCCTGGACGCTTTCGGTACACCTTACCCTCAAGGCGCGACAATCGCCCAGGTTGTTTTGTCACTGGGCAAGGTCGTTTTCGTTCAAAAGTGATCGGCATATAGGTTCGACATGGTAGACGTCTCTTTATCGTATTTCCAGCAAGAGCTGCAAATCGACAAGAATCAGCTTGACGAAGAGCTGATCAAGCAGCCTGCAACGTACTTCTCGGTGTGCGAGCAGCATGCCTATGCGATGGAGAAGCACGACATGGCCAAGGATGAAGAGAAGCGAGTGCGTGCTCGTATCTACTTCGAGGCCAAGGAGAACAAAGACCTCAAGCTCACCGATCCGGGCACTAACGCCTACATTGAGAAGCATCCCGACTACCTCGCTGCTGCGACTCATACCAATCGCATGGCTCAAGAAGCTGCGACATGGCTGGGCCTAAAAGAAGCGTTCCAGCAGCGATCCTACGTCCTGAAAGACCTCGCACAGCTCCACAACTCAGGCTACTTCACGAGCAACGCAGTGCGAGGCCCCGTCGCGCGAGAAGCGGTAGACCGCCGGCATGAAGAAAATCGAGACCGCATGGCTGCTGCTCGTGCGGACCTGAACACCGCACCTACTCGCCGTCGATTGGAGTAGTGCAGCATATGTTTTACACACCATGGTTGATCCTTGTTGCGTTGTCAGGTTTGCTGGTTTTCCTGTACTTCGCACCGTACATCATGGCTCGAGGATTCTATCAAGGTAAGATAGCTGCCTACGAGGCCTACTACAAAAGGAACCCGCAAAAAGGAGACCCAGACAATGGCGTTCCAGTATAAAGATCGAGGCAAAGAGGCAGTGCAGGAGCGTGCCAACCAGCAAGGTGGCATGTATGACTCCTACACTCGCGATGGCATCCCAACGCTTTCCCTGAAGGAAGGCAATCACCTCATCCGCATCCTCCCTCCGACGTGGGAAGATGCTCGCCACTTCGGTATCGACATCTACGTCCACTACGGCGTCGGCGCGGACAACAACACCTACCTCTGCCTCGACAAGATGAAAGGCGAGAAGTGCCCGATCTGTGAGGAGTATGATCGGGCAAAGCGCGGACGCGACGAGGAGTATGCAAACTCCTTGAAGCCCTCCAAGCGAGTGCTCGTCTACGTCATTGACCGGGATAACGAGAAAGAAGGCCCGCAACTGTGGCCGATGTCTTGGACAATCGACCGGCAGATTGCTGCCCTGTGCACCGACGCGCGTTCCGGCGAAGTTCTGGTCATCGACCATCCCGAGAAGGGGTACGATGTCGAGTTCAATCGCAAAGGCACGGGCATCAAGACAAAGTACGAAGGCATGAAGGTCGCGCGCAATCCTTCCTACCTTGCCCAGGACACTCGCGACGAAGACGACTGGCTTGACTTCGTTACGAAGAACCCACTGCCTGACGTTCTCGTCTATCGCGACTACGACTACCTCGCGAAGATGCTGTCCGGCGGCGCCAAGAAAGATGCTGACCGCGACTCCGACACTCCTCGCACTCGTTCGAGCGCTCGCGAAGAATCTCGCGACTCGCGGTCTGACGACCGGCCTCGTCGTGGTGAACCCGAGCCGACTCGTGAACGTGTCCGCGACACAGAAGAGCCGCGAGGCCGCGCGAGTGAAGATCGGCCTCGTCGTGACCGCGAAGAGCCCCCGGCACGTTCTCGCGAAGAAGCACCGCGTGAACGTGTGCGAGAAGCTGATCCTCCGTCTCGACGTGAGGCGCCTCGTGAAGAGCCTCGCACACGCGAAGCCGAACCGCCTGCTCGCCGTCGTATCGAAGAGCCTGACGCCGGCCAACCGCCTGCACGTCGGCAACTTGATGAACCGCCTGCTCGTCGTGACGCTCCTCGAGATGAGCCTCGGCGGGATGCTGAACCTCCTCGCCGCCGCGCAGTCGCTCGCGACGAAGGCAACGACGACAACGAGTAACTACCTCGGAACTGCGTTCCCGGGGCTGATTGATGCTTCGAGTGGTTTAGGTCTTGATCGGGCCTCCTTTCTCCACTCGCTGACTGATCTCAGCCCCGGGACCAGTGTTTTTTGGTGAATGATGGAACGACGAAAACTGAATGAGTCAGCCGGTGAGCCTCCCAAAGATACTCGAGGAGGCCTGTACTTTGCGCAGCCGGCGCCTGTCGCTACGTTCTCGAGCGGATGCACAGTCCTTGACTGTGTTTTATCGGGAGGTGGTGGATGGGCTCGCGACCGTGTACTCAACATTGTGGGAGACAAGTCAACCGGCAAGACACTCCTTGCTATCGAAGGCACGGCGAACTTCCATCGTGAGTATCCGAGAGGATCAATTCGCTACCGAGAGGTAGAGGATGCGTTCGACATTGGATATGCTGAGACCCTCGGTTTGCCTGCTGGCGTAGTCGATATGCCAGAAGACAGGATCTTCACTGTCAAAGAAATGCACGAGGATGTAGAGAACTTCATCGAGACAAAGAAGGATGGTCCTGGGCTTTATATCCTAGACTCACTCGATGCACTGTCTGATGCAGCAGAGCTAGAAGGTGAGTTTGGCAAGGCAAGCTACGGGACAGGCAAAGCAAAAGACATGTCCCAGATGTTCCGCCGCCTGATTCAAAGGACAGGCGAAGCACAGGTCACTATCATGATCATCTCGCAGGTGCGAGATAACATCGGTGTGACTTTCGGTAGACAGACAACTCGTTCAGGCGGACGCGCCCTCGACTTCTACGCCTCACAAGTGATCTTCTTGGCGCAGATGGGCAAGATCAAGAAGACAATAGGAGGCGTCGAGCGGCCCATCGGCGTGGACATCAAGGCGCTCTGTGATAAAAACAAGGTGAGCATGCCTTTCCGCTCGTGCGAGTTCCCGATCTACTTCGGGTTCGGCACGGACGACGTGGCCGCTTGCCTAGACTTCCTCCTCGAAGTCAAACGCCTCGATGCCGTAGGTATCTCGGTACCTAAAAAGGCCGACAAAGAAGAAGAAAAGCCTGAGAAAGACGACGAAAAGAAAAAGCGGAAGCCCAGTCCTGGTGCGGCTGCCGCAACTGCGATGCTCAAAGAGATCAACTCCTTGGACGATGCAGGATACTCAAAAGAGCGCGAGCGGCTACGTCAAGCAGTGATCAAGGTTTGGAATGAAATTGAAGACACCTTCCGACCTCCCCGAAGAAAGTACAATGATGCCTGAGCGAGTTGCAAGATGGGGCAAGGCCGCCTTATGGTGGGCAATCGTCGTCAGCATTCTGATGGCAAGTTACCGCGACTACAAGAACCGCGACGTAGTCAAGGAAGTCAAGATCGGTCGTCGCATCGGTGCAGACATTATCAGACGGCAAATCCTGATCGAGCAGAAACTCAACATCAGTGACCCAGTCCCGCCTCCTGAAATTGATTACGGACCCATGCCCTGAGGAGTAACATGGCAAACGAAAAGCCCTATGAACCGACGTCTCATCTCGGCAAGCTCTTGCTTGCTCTTGTTCAGGAAGTAGGAAACACTGCTCCTATGGCGTTCAAAGACGTCCACGTCTTAGAAGCACTCAAGCAGGCTGATGGGCTCCTGCCCAAAGACTCCACCTTGTCAGTCGAGGCAAAAGATCCTAAAAAGAGCTGATGGAACGCAAACGCCTTAACGACACTCCACCGAAGAAAAAACCTAAAGGTCACGGAAAAGGTCCGGCGTTTGAGCGTGCAATGTGCCAACGCCTGTCTTTGTGGGTGTCGTGTCTGCGTCGCTCTGATCTGTTCTGGCGTTCTGCTATGAGTGGAGGACGCGCGACGCTCGCAGCAAAGCGAAAGCGCAATCGTCAGTTCTCAGCTCAAGTTGGTGACATTTCTGCAATTCATCCCGAAGGTAACTTGCTACTCAATCTGTTTGTAGTTGAGTGCAAGTTCTACGCAGACCTACACATCGCTCGCATGGTGTTCGGTAAGAAAGGTGAGGTCTACGACTTTTGGGAAACGACCTCAATCGTCGCGAAGCAAACAGGTCGAGAGCCCATTTTGTTCACGAAGCAGAACAATCAAGGTGAGATTGCTTGGACAACGCAAAGCGGGTTTAACATCCTTTGCCTCGGGCTCGACTCACCTGAGGAGTTGAAGATTCGCGCATCGTTTCCGCAGATCGGCGCACTCGTGTTCTTGGTGCGGGATATAGTTGCCAATGTCGACTTCGCTCGCATAAGGCAAAGACTAGAATGCGCTCCCTCAACACAGCAGACATCCACCTCACTTCAAACGTCGCAGACGAGTACCGATGGAGCGTCTTCAAATGGCTCGCCACTCGAGCTGACGCGGAAAAGGTTGACTTCATCTGCATTAACGGGGACCTGACTGAGCACAAAGACAACCACTCAGGTGCCTTGCTCAATCGGGTAGTAGACGAGATCACAGCATTAGCTAAGGTTGCTCCTGTTCATGTCAACATGGGCAACCATGACTACATCGACCCGCAAAGTCCTTTCTTCAACTTCCTCGATCAAATCAAGAACGTCTACTTCTACCGCGAAGTGTCAGAAGTAGACATGCACGGCAGTCTAGTCCTGTTCCTGCCTCACACGCGTCACCACCGACGTGACTGGGAAAAGGTCGACTTCAAGAAGTATGACCTGATCTACACCCACCAAGCCTTCACGGGCGCAAAGCTCGCGAACGAAGCGAAGATGATTGATGGGATCAGTCCTGACATCTTCGGTGACACAGAAGCGACCATCATTGCGGGAGACATCCACGTTCCTCAGGAGATACGTCGAGGAGAAAACCTCTCTGCTATCTTCTACTGTGGGTCTCCGCATCCAATCGACTTCGGCGATGACTTCAAACCTCGTGTCTTGCTGCTCCTCGAGGACCAAGCCGACTTTGACTCACGCAAACCTTTCTCGCTGGTAAAGCCGATTACTCGCCACACCGTCCGCAAGGTTCACCTGACCGTCAACACGCTCGAAGAACTCGAACGTGAAGCAAAAGACCTCGAGGAAGGAGACATCGTCAAAGTGACGATTCTTCTCACTCGATCTGAGTTCGGGTCTTGGCCTCAGATTCGTCAGGACATTGAGAAGCTGCTCGCGTTCCGGGGCCTTGATTATCGAGGCGCACAGCTCAAAGAAAGCGTGCGTAGACGCATCGGCGTTGACGCGACGGTGCGAGCGTCGATGACTCCTGCCGACGTCTTAAAACGATTCTGTGAGTCGCGACAAATTGACGGACCCATGCTCGACTTCGGTATTCAACTGCTCGGGTAGTATAGATGTAGTAAGGAGACCCGATCATGAAAGATTTCAACTGCCTCGTCTACGCCGATCAAGGTCCTTTTCACCCAAAAGTTACCCAGCACGACCTTACCGGCCAGACAAACTCGCCGATTGACGCCGCAAACTTGGCGATGATTCTCCATTCCTCTGGGTTCTGCATTGGTAAGTGGTTTGATCCCAAGGAGGATTCTGTTATCCAAGACGAGAAGCTTGGGGTGCAGTACGTCAAGAAGTCAGGCGCAGTTGTCTTCATCTTTGAGACGGGTCGAGCCTGTGACGAGTTCGCCAAGTTAGTTGAGGGTTTCTTTAAGGTCTTTGCTTGATGGAACGCCTTCGACTCAACGACGAAGTCCCAAGACGCGCACGACTCAACCTGTGGTCGAAGCGTCTCGAGCACTGTTCTCAGATGTTCTATGAGATCCTGACTCCTCGAGGTCGTGCCTGCATTCACGGCTACACAGAAGAAGAAGCAGACGCAATCGTAGACGGGTGCAACAATCCTGAGCGCGCGAATGAGACAGCAAAGACGCTCCTGAGGATCTTCACATGAAGAAGCTCCTAGGGACGATCCTATGGAACGCGTCTGAGTTTCTCGGTGTGCGGTGTCCTTTCGGACACGTCGTTCTTGGGTGGATGCTAGGCGCAAAGCCAACTGAGAAAAACAATGACAGAGGCCGACTTTAACACCCCTCAAGACGCCCTCCTCTACCTTGCTGACTGCAACGTTGCAACGGCAGTAGACTTTCTTAGCCTGAAAAGAGGTCCTGCTGCTGCGGCTGCTCGTGCCTGCGACATTGCACGGATCTCACTAAGGTCTGTCCTGAAGTTTGGAGGTCATGAGTACACGAGAAACTTTGCTGTCCTAACAGAGGCAGCGAAGGTTCGGGACAGGATGAAATCTGGCTGGCAGTCAGCACATCCTGAAAAGCGGGAAAAGGTCATAAAGAAGCTAAGAGAAGACAGAACATACGATGCTTTCCGCATGGCTTTTGACATTGTCTAGACATGAACACTTTTTCCACACCCCTTGCAGCCCTCGCCTACTACACCGACTGTCAATCGGCGACTGTCTCAGGTTACCTTTCTCAGAAAGGCTCGAGCACGCAACGAACGACGAGGCAGGTCAGGATCATGGTAGGTATGCTCGAGAACCTCGAGAAGTTCTGCAATGCTGATTCTCCTCAATCTGTCCTGTCGATGCAACGTGGGGCAGTCGGTAGATTCAAGTTGGCCTGGACCCAAGCTCACCCGAAGATCAAGCGACGAGTGGTCCAACTTCTTCAGAGCAAGCCTACCAATCGCGACGCATTAGCATACCTCGCTAAGGCGGGAATGCTCGAAGGAGTATAGATCACTCGTGAACTTGCTCCACCTCGCAATTCAGGGCTTTAAGTCGTTCAAAAAAGAGCAGATCCTCGACTTCCGGTCGATGGGCTTCTACTTACTGTCGGGATCAAATCAGCTCAATCCCGACTTAGGTCCCAATGGGTGCGGCAAGACGTCGGTGTGGGATGCACTCAGTTGGTGCTTCTTCGGTCGCACCGTTCGAGGTGTTCGCGCGTCGAACGTCGTCAACTGGGAAGGGTCTGAGCTGTGCCGCGTCGAGACAGACTTCGTCTTAGACGACGGTCGCAAAGGCTTTGTCTCGCGAACCCAATCTCCCAATAGTCTATCAATCGCGTTCGAGGGCCAAGAGCCCAAGGTCGTCACGCAAGATGAACTAGACGACCTGTTCGGGTGGGACTATGAGTCTTTCCTGAACGTGTGCCTCATGGGGCAGTTCAATCAATTCTTCTTTGACCTGTCGCCCACCGAAAAACTCAATACCTTCTCTGCTGCACTCAACATCGAGTACTGGTCGAAGAAGAGCGACGAGTGCAGGAAGAAGCTCGCCTCAGTAACTAAAGAACGCACAGACAAAGCAAACGACGTGAGCAAGATAGAAGGAGCCATCTCGTCGTCACAGACCCACCTTGCCGACCTTCAGCAGAAGTCCCGGGAGTTCGCGGACAAGAAGCAGGAGCAGCTCAAGCAGCTCAATGACAAGATCGGGCTTCAAGAAGGTGTGATTGAGGGGCACCTCGAACAGATCAAACAGAAGAAAGAGCAGATCAGCATCCTTGCAGAAAAGTGGGAGCAGGTAAATAAAGACCTAATTGCAGCCGACGAAGTAGTACGGAAGCTGCAGGAGGAAGTCGCCGGGCTCTACGCGACTGAGCAAGGCCACCTGAGGAACCTCGACAAAGCGAAGCAAGAGAAGTCGAACCTAAAAGAGAAGGTCTGCTCAAAGTGTGGGACGTTACTGACTCCTGCAGGTTCGCAACGTCAGACAGAAGAAGCAGACGCAAAGATCAAGGAGATGGACGACCTTCACGAGAAGGCCTGGCAGGCTTCTGAGCGGAAAGCTGCCGAGAAGAATGAAGCGGCCCAGGAGCTCAAGAAGGCCAATGCTCTCCTCGACACAATCGAGCGTGAGCACAAAGACCGGAAGCGTGACCTTCAGGGTCAAGAGCAGTTGCTAAACAAAGCACGCGCCTCGTATGACCAGTTGCTCGCAGACGAAAAGCGAGTCAAAGACGAGCAGGATCCTTACGTCCGCATGATCGAGGACACGCAGCGGAATCTCGGGTCGGACAAAGATCACCTCGAGCGCGAGAAGCAAAAACTCACAGACCTTGAATCAACTTGCACGTCGTATGAGACCTGGGCTAAACTGCTCAAGGAGCTCCGGCTTTGGTTGATCGAGGACGCACTAAAAGAACTGGAAATCGAGGTCAACAATGCCCTTACCTCACTTGGTATGTCAGAGTGGTCAGTCAACTTCGACATCGAACGCGAGTCGAGCACTGGAGGAGTGTCAAAAGGCTTCTCGGTGTTTATTCGGGCTCCGGGACATGAACCGGCACCCTGGGAAAGCTGGTCAGGAGGTGAGACTCAGCGCCTCCGCATTGCAGGCGCTATTGGACTTGCAAACCTCATACGCACGCGTCGCGGTGTCAGCGTAAACCTTGAGGTCTGGGACGAGCCGACTGCGCACCTCAGTGAAGAAGGCGTCGAGGACCTAGTCAACTTCTTCCAAAACAGGTCACGCTCAGAGCAACGCCAGGTTTGGATTGTCGATCATCGTTCACTCAACTATGGTTCGTTTGACGGAGAAGTAAACGTCGCGATTGACAAGACAGGATCTCACTTCGAGGTGCGAGGATGAGTGTTTTCAACATGATCGTACTTACAGCACTGGGATACATTTGTACTGTCGTGACCAGGGTCTGGTTAAAGGAGAAGTGATGATAGTATTTTCCTGGACATTGACGCCCAACCAAATCGCCATCCTTAAGGCACTGCGAGATGATCCTGACGGCAACAGTGCTTTTATGTTCTCTCACTTTGTTTCAGGTTCCAAAGCAATTCTTAGGGAGAAGTATTGCACGCGCACTGACGTGCCTGTAACAGCCGCAGAGCGGGAAAACTGGACGGGCAAGATGCGACCCAAGTGGGAGATCACCGAGAAGGGCCGGCTCGCTCTTCGTATGGTTGAGCTAGAGCTTGCCGATCAGCAGAATGACTTGAAGCAAATTACCACCCGAAAAAAGACAAAACAGCTCACATCAAATCGCGCGTAACTTCTCATAGTCGTTGACAGCGCACTTTCTATCACCAATAATTGATTGGTAAGATGGAACGTAAGCGCCTGAACACTCCCGGTGCACCTTCCACGATCCTAAACGACGAACTAATTGCTCAGTTCTGCAAACTGACAAAACAAGGCCTGCCTGCTGACGGCGTATGCGACTACTTGTGCATCGCCTCTTCTACGTTTTGGACGTGGATCCGCAAAGGTGAGCGGTATCTGATGGGTAACAACGACCCGCCAGAAGACCATATCTACGGGGACTTCGTCCGTCAGTACAAGCGTGCTACTGCAGAATACCGCCTAAAGATCATCAAGAGACTGCACAACGGCAATGCAGGTGTCTGGGTCCGAGACATGGCCATCCTCGAGCGTCGCGACAAGAAGTCCTTCTCGCGCGACATGCAGGACGGCGGTGACGACAGTGTCTTGGACGTTGACGAGAAGTTCCTGTAATGGGTCAGTTCTACGAGTCATCTCTCGCTGTAGTCCCAAAGCCTGTTCCTGAACAGGCTAAAGGTGGTAGTTTCTGGTTAAAAGAAGTCCCTGTCTTAAACACTGAAACTCGGGGCATTGTTCGCGGAGGTATGTGGGTTCCTCAGCGTGAGTGGTGGGACTTAAAGAACTTTATTAAGGTCATGGTTGGTGGGTTCGGTTCTGGCAAAACCATGATCGGATGCAAGCGAGCCATCTCCTTGGCTCTGCAGAACGCACCTGTCCCCATCTCGATAGTTTCACCATCATTCCCTCTTGCACGTCGCACTGTCATTGCTACGCTCGTTGAACTCCTAGCAGGCAAAGAACGACTACTAGGTCGTCACCAGTTTTGGTTTCGAGTGCATCGCAACCCACTCGAAATCTACATCCAATACCACGGCCGACGAGGTACCATCTACATTCACTCAGGTGAAGATCCGCTCTCGCTTCGCGGTCCCAACATTGCTGCTGCACTGATTGACGAACCTTTTATCCAAGATGAGGACGTGTTTAAGCAAATGATTGCGCGCGTCCGTCACCCGGACGCCGTCAAGTCAGAAGTGTGTCTCATGGGCACGCCCGAGCAGCTCAACTGGGGCTACGAACTGTGTCTCGGTGACAAGAAAGATCAGCATGACGTGGGCTTTGTGCAGGCTAGTACTCGATCAAACCTAGCCTTGCCTGAGAACTATGTGGGTCGTCTTGAAGGCGCCTACACAGGGTTAGCAGCAGAAGCCTACATCGAAGGAAACTTCAAGAACCTGTCTACGGGCACGGTCTACTACGGATTCAATCCGACCGAAGAAGGCAACTACAAGACCCTGCCGATTCCCGACAATGCAGAACTTGGCGTGGGTATGGACTTCAATGTCAACCCTATGTCTGCTGCTGTGTTCTGGCGTGCAGGCTCCCACATGCACTACTTTGACGAGATCGAGCTGCCCAACGCAGACACTGAGTACATGTGCTCACTGTTGCGTGCTCGGTACGTTGACCATCCTGACTTTAAGCATCGGGCGTTGCGATATATCTATCCAGACGCCACAGGTTCGGCACGAAAGACGAGCGCGCCCGGTGGTAAGTCTGACTTCTCGTATATTCGAGCAGCAGGCTTTAGTATCCGCGCGAACCACGAGAACCCAAAACGTCGTGACCGGTATAACGCTGTCAATGGCAAGTTCAAGCCGCTAAAAGGCGACCCGACCTTGACCATCGACCCGAAGTGCAAGCAGCTCAAGAGGTACCTCATGACTTATACTCATGAGTTGATGAATCAGCAGCAGGAGATGAGCCACTTACTCGATGCGTTTGGGTATCCTGTTGCTTACCTGTTCCCGGTGTCGCGCGAGTCACTTACTATCGGCAAACTGCAAGGCCACTAATGCCTGTCAATTCACCACATCCTGAGTACGACGAGAACATCCAAGAATGGCGGATGTGTCGAGACGTCCTCGACGGTGAGAAGGCCGTCAAGGCCGCTGGCGCTGCTTACCTGCCCATGCTCTCAGGTCAGGACGACGCAGAATACCAGGCCTACGTCATGAGGGCCAACTTCTACAACGCCTCGTCTCGCACAGTCAAAGGATTAGCCGGCGCGATCTTCCGTAAGAACCCAGTCATTGAGTATCCCAAGCAAGAGCAGCTCGAGTTCTTCACTCCTTCGGGCGACTCGTTCAAGATCCTAGCCAAAGAAGTTGTCGAAGAAGTCATCGGGCTAGGACGCGTGGGTGTCTTCGTTGACACAACGAAGGACCGAGGCAACCGCGCGTTTGCGTCGATCTACTACGCAGAAAACATCATCAATTGGCGAGAAGTAATCCTAGACGACGGCACAAAGAAACTCACCTTGGTCGTGCTTCGCGAGATCGTCTACGAGCAGGATCCTGATGGTGAAGATGAGTACGACCTCGTTGCAGTCGAGCAGTTCCGCGAACTGTCGATAGACAAAGACGGGAACTATCGTCAAAGGATCTTCGTCTTAGAAGAGCGCAAGAAGCTCAACCAGGTTTCTAAGTGGGTTGTTGTTCAGGTCGGTGACGACATCTACCCGAAGATGGCAGGCGGGAAGCTACTCAAGGAGATTCCCTTTGTCTTTATTAGCCCTCTCGCGGCATCCGCTGCTATCGAGAAGAGCCCCATCCTCGATCTTATCGCAGTCAATCTTTCTCACTATCGAACGTCTGCAGACCATGAGCACGGGATGCACTTCACCGCATTACCGACCGCCTACATCACCGGTATCCAAGACGACGATACGACAGAAGCCCGAGTGGGTTCTGCTGTCGCCTGGAAGTTTCACTCTGAGCAAGCTACTGTCGGATACCTCGAGTTCTCAGGTGCAGGCCTCGAGGCTCTCGACAAATCACTCACCAAAAAAGAGCAGCTCATGGCCGTCCTTGGGGCGCGCCTGCTCGAACAACAGAAGCAAGATGCAGAAGCCGCCCGCACCGTCGCGTTGCGGCACGCAGGAGAGAACTCAGTACTCGCTTCAATCGCAGAGTCTGCTACTGCTGGCCTATTGAAAGTCCTTGGCTGGGTTGCGAACTGGTCGAACTCGAGTTCTGGTATCACACTCAAACTCAACACCGACTTCCTGATCTCGCCGATTGACGCGTCTATCCTGACGAACCTCCTGTCTGCTGTGCAGGCAGGCAACATGAGTCACGAGGCATTCTTCTACAACCTCGAGCGTGCGCAGCTCTTCCCTGAAGGTTGGACGTTAGAGCAAGAAAAAGCGGCCATTGAGGCAGGACCACCCATGGCTCCTCCTGGTACCGTTGACAACGCGCAGGCCGGTACGCAACCTGAGAACGACAACTCCCGCTTTACTCAGAAGGCTGCGGTATGAGTAGATGGCAAAGAAGGACCAATCTACCAACGAGAAGATCCTCGAAGGCATCTTAGCCGCTCGCATTGACCTCCTTAGGTACTCAGAATCGGTCCGCGAAAAAGTCATCGCACTTCTCGAAGACCTCCAAGACGACATAGAGCGAGAACTCAGGCTCGCTGCTTTGCCTGCCATTCCCAATCCTACCTTGCGCATCCGCCGCCTCGAGCTGCTCCGCAAGGAAGTCAATGAGACAATCGCGACGGCGTACAGGAAAGCAGGCACCACGCTCTCAGACGAGTTTGTGGACCTAGCTGAGATTCAGCGAGACACGTCACTCGCTGTCATCAACAACACGGTCAAAGTTACCTTAGCAGAGACGACGCTCACGCGCGCCGACCTGCGGGAACTTGTGTCAGAGTCGATGATTCAAGGAGCACCACAGAAAGAGTGGTGGTCAAAACAATCACGCGACTTGCAGCATCGGTTTCTAACGCAGGTGCGTATGGGACTCGCGCAAGGCGAGGACAATGAGCAGATCGTGCGGCGCTTGATCGGTTCCGCCTCAGGAACTCGCCGTGTAATTCGTGACGCCGAAGGCAAGCCGCGAGTTATTTATCAGCGGTCAGGTGGAGTCATGTCAGTAAGTAAAAGAGAAGCAACGGCACTCGTGCGGACGGCGGTGCAGACGGTATCGAACAACGTCCTAGACAAGACCTACGACGAGAACGCGGACATCATCAAAGGCAGGATGCTCGTCGTGACGTTGGACGGGAGGACTTCACCACTCTGCCGAGGCCGCGCAGGCGCACGATGGGACAACGATGGAAATCCCATGAAGGAGTCACCATGGCCCCATCCTTACCCAGGACCACCTCCGTATCACTTCAACTGTCGGTCAGTGATCGTGCCTATCTTGAAGTCATGGGACGAGCTCGCGGGCATGAAGGGAATCGCTGAGCCCGGGCTTGCTGAACGTGCAAGCATGGACGGTCAAGTTCCCGCAGGCAACTTGACGTATGAGGAGTGGTTCAAGACCAAGAGTGAGACGTTCCAACGCGAGGTCCTAGGCGATGCACGATACCGCCTATGGAAGAACGACGGTATCACAATGGCCGAGATGGTTGATCCTTCGGGCCGTCCTTTGACGTTGGACGAGCTTCGGGCAAAGGTCAAGCCGTAAGGATTGAGCTGAGTGAGATGTACTCATCCCAGGTCAATAGGCCAACTCGGAACCCTCGATAGAGCCACAGTTTTATGCGCTCGTCTTCTCCTGGAGGGAGGAGATCGACTAAGGCTCCGATCTCGCGAGATTCTGCAATACTCATCCGCTGTCTAAAGAGACGCCACTCTTCCATCTGTTTTTGAGTCATAGGAGTCACCACGAGATAAAGATGCTCAGGACCACAACTGACTAGAACTCGTTGTGGAACTTTGTCGGGTTCAGTGCGAGCAGTGCGCCGACCATGAGCAGGTGACCACGTCCCATCCGTCGAATCTGCACAGGTTGAGCAGGACTCGGCTCACCACGCACAGGAATGTTCTGAGGCTCAGGCTCTGACCTTGTTCGTCCGGTCACGGTGACTTGTGGGTCGATGCCTTGCATGAGGTCGCGGTAGATCGGGTCGTTGCGATACTCGCCCAAGACGTTCTCGCGCCAATCCCGTCGAGGATGCACACCACCTTGCTTCGCGACACGTTCACGGTATGCTTGGTTCGCCTGCTTGCGTTTCTTACTCATTGCCATGACTGATCTCCTTGTGTTACTTGACACAGTTCCAGGCGATCTTCGATGCCCGGGACCACGATAGAGCGTCGAACTTCACCACGGCTTCTTTGCTGATAGCGTTCCTCACCATGCGCATGACGTTGGCCGTCTGCATGTCGAGGAGCAGGTCGTCATTGTCTAACTCCTGCTCAATCCCGTCAATCTGACCTTGGTAATGAAACCAGTGGAGAGGGTTGATAGAGTCTGACACTATGACCGCTGACTTCCCGTCAACGACCTTGTCCAGGATCTCACCACGATTTGCTGCTAAAGGCATAAGTCACCACGAGTAAAATATAGGACCACGACCACACTACTTAGTCGCTTCGCCGTTCTTTACTTTGATTGCAACGAGGCGCAGGGCACGGACGATGTAGTCCCTGGTTGAGTCAGTTGCTGCAATCCCGGGCTTGCCTATCAAACCTCCCGCGACAGTTTGGACGATTGACTCGTCCCTTTTGTCGCGTAGGGGCTTCAAGGCTAGTTGCCACTCTTTCATCTGCACTCCTTGTAAGGACCACAAACGACACAGGACCACGACTCAGCCGGCGTAGCCGGGACCTTCGACAATGACGAATCCGGGCTCTTCGGGATCGGGACCGATCTCGCGAAGGCGCGACCCATGGAACCATGCTACTGCTTCATCAAACATCCTGAAGTTGAAGTTGCCCGCAGGAATCGACGCGCGGATCGGGTTCTTCCAGTTAGACTTGTCCTCGATAGCCTCGAACAAGCGGCGAAGGTCAGCGACCGAGAAAGCCTGGTCGTTTATGTGGGCCGCTACGGTGATTGCATCATTGATGCTCGTCACCACGACCGAACGAGCATGGCCGCGAGTGGCAGGAGTTGAAGTGAGTGACATGGTCAGGACCTTTCGTATGTGTATGGATGAAGTATAACGTCTACTCGACTACGCGTCAAGCAGACCACAAGAGAGAAAGATCGTGCGTAGTTGTTCACCACGCACGACCTGAGGACCACATCAGGCTTCTGAGAAGCTTGTCGCGACCACGGCCTGGCCCTCGGGCAGGGGTTCGGTTTGCGACACGTCGAAGACGTTGCCGATGGCGAACCACATCTGATCCTGCTCGCCCGGCTTCTTGGGAGCGTTTGCGTCTTTCTTCTTCTGCATCGGGACGCGAATCATCATCCCATGCTCGCCTTTCTTCACCACGCGTCCCATCTCGAGCCATTGACGGAAGCCGCCGACCATCGTTGCGCTCGGCATTTGTTCTGCAATCATGCAGGAGTTGAGTGGGCTCAGGCGATGACCACGAGTGTTGACGAGGCATAGCATGCGAGCAGCAATCGCGTCGCGCTCCTCGGGAGTCATGGCCGCGAGCTTTTCGCACAGGGCTTTGAACTTCGTCTTCTTCTCGTTGAACTTGGTCGCGTGCTTGATCATATCGGGCTCCTTTTTGTTGCGACGCGTTGTGCGTCATGTGTATGCAATATATATATCGTTAAACGGTCTGGCTGTCAACAGGAAAAGATTATTTCTTTTCCTGTCGGGCGCGAGCTTCTTCGATGATTCTCTGCTCGTCCTTTTCGTCACACAGAACAGTCCCACAGTCATCAAGAACGCGAAGCGGCTTTGTGTAGCCGTGGTCGGCGTGGGCCTTGTTGAGTGCCGACACATATCCACGCGTCTTGGTCTCTGTGACGTGTTGCCACTGCGATCCGTCCCAAGACTCGATTGTGTAAGTGTTCCACATGATGCAATATATATATCGTCAAACGTCGTGCCCGTCAAGCACAAAAGTTCAGAATTTTACATCATGCAAAATTTCTCACTTTTGGTGTTGACATGTCAACGCGTTGACGATATATATATTGCATACGCGTGACGTATCACGCAACACATAAAGGAGACCTGATCATGACGATTGACCAACTAAACCTGACGCCTGCCACGCGTGACCTGCTCGAGAAGCTTGTCAAGGATGCCGGGAATTGGGGCGGGACGCCGATGCTCGGAGGTAATTTCACTTTCACCGCAGAGATGCGAGGAAACCTCACGCATCTCAAACGTGCCGGCCTCCTGACGACGTTCCGAAGTGACGGCTGTGACTGGGTCAATTTCACCGACCTCGCCCGCTCGCTTTATCCTGAACTTTCCTGAGTGCTTCGTGACGTGTCAACAGGAAAAGATTTCTCACTTTTCCTGTTGACACGTCATGAGTTTGACGATATATATATTGCATATGAACAACACAACACCACCTGCCGTTTGCGTGACTGAATACACCAACCTGATCGACACATACCTTGCGACACGTCCGCGCGAATTCTACGACAACCTTGCCTCTGTCGTGACTGCTATCGACAAACACCTCCACGACTACGACGCGTCTCCTCTCAATGTCGATCCACGCGTCACTGACGGTCTGAACTCCTACGACTATGCCGCTGAGGCAATCGTCGCCTCCTGCGCGCTGAACTACCTTCGTCGCACGCACGACGATATGCTCAAACTTCCGCTCCCGCCAATAAAGTTCTGACTTTTGGTGTTGACACATCGGGTCCGATGTGTTATATATAATCAATCATGACAACGCAAACCATTAAAGCCAAAGACCTGAAACCAGGCATGCTCATTGTCACGAGCATCGGTACTTTCCCGATCACTCGGGTTGACGCAACGAAAGTTGCTGAGTCACGGAACTCCTCGCGAAATATCAAAGGCGTCGAAGTGTTCCCGTCGCCTCTCATGTGTCGTCATACTTACCGCAACAACGACGAAGTAACGGTCGCTGACGAAGTTCCCGTAGGCAATCCGACACTCGTCACGATCACCGAACCTTGCGAGGCATATCGTCAAGGATTGCACCCGCCCGAAAGCACCTACATTTTCATGCGCCCGACGATTGGGCACCTCGTCGCAAAGACGGCAATCGAGGAGAACCTCATCGTGCGCATCGAGGGGTCTACGTTCATCGTTCATCCTTCGTCAACGGACATGAAGTAGCAGCAAGTGACACGACACAAAGGAGCTCCCGATCATGGCAAACGCATCACTCACCGACGCACTGTCTTCCTTGGCTGCTCAACGCACGACGATCCGCAAGGCAATCCTCAAACAGGTTCGCGCCAAGCTCGGCAATCGTGACGACTTCGAGGAGTGGGGCGAGGACGTGGGATCGGCAGCAGCGAAGGTCCGTCGAGGATACGGCAACGAGCTTGCCGACCGTCGATTGATCGCACTCGCAACCCATCTCGGTATTAAGTAGACATGGACAGTGCGAAACGATGCAACAAGTGCTGGGTAATGAAACCCGCCTCGTCGTTCAAACCTCGACACGACAGACCCACGGGTCTACGTTCGCGTTGCATCGAGTGCGAGGACAGACACAGGAAACGACACAAGGAGCAACGTCATGACCGAGACCTACACAGTCCCTGCAAGTGTTGACGGCCCACGAGGTCCTCACACGTCGTCAAACCTTCAGGTCAAAACAGGCAAGGATGACTTTCAACCCAGTCACGAGAGCAACGACGAGTTCTTTGCTACCACTCGTCTCTGCATCATGATTGACGCACAGCAGTACACGATCTTCGTCCGAACAGCCGACCTCCTGCGCGCACTCCGAAAGCTCGAGGCCTGACACAACCTCGCCCATCCTTGACGCACGACGCACGAGACACCGATAATGGTCCTCGTGCGTTTGTCGTTTGATCATGTCGCTTCTTTCGTCACGCGCGTAGCAGGTTCGGCCTATGCGTCTGGGTCTGCCTTCGTGTTGATACTCACCTGGGCCGTCCTAGGTCCACACTATCACTACTCAGAAGCCTGGCAAATGGTCGTCAACACAGGCACGACTATCATCACCTTCCTCATGGTGTTCTTGATTCAGAACGCCCAAAATAGGGACTCAAAAGCCTTACACCTGAAAATGGACGAAGTCATTCGCGCGACAAAAGAAGCGCGCAATGAGTATCGACGCATCGAGGACCTGCCCGAAAAGCAAATCGAAGCCCTGCGCGACATAGACGCAGACGTAGACACGACCCGACCCGCCTGATATTATCACCAATGCAATTTGCATCATCGCGGTGCGGTGGTGCGACACGACACAACTACCTCATGGGAGTGACAGTATGAAGCTCGGAGCTATCATCGGCAAGGCCGCCTACGACTCGTTGGCACCTGAACTCAAGGAGGCCTACGTCAAGGACGAGGCCAACCCGGAACAGTACATCCTGGACGTCGAGGAGAAGGAATACAAAACGAAACTCAACGAGTTTCGTTCCAACAACGTTCAATTGACGCAAACGAAGAAGACCCTCGAGGAGCAGCTCGCTAGGTTCAAGGACGTGGATCCCGAGGAGTACGAAAAAGCGAAGAAGGCCCTCGACGTGCTCAACGAGACCGAGGAAGGTCGATTGATCAAGGAAGGCAAGCTTGAGGAGGTCGTCAATCGGCGACTCGAAACGGCGAAGCGCGACCTTGAGCGTGTCAAGACAAATCTCACGACCGAGAACAACGACCTCAAACAGAAGAACGAGCGCTTCAAGAACCGCTTGCGTCAACTCGTGCGGGACACCGAGATCACGAAGGCTGTCGGCAACATCGGCACGGTCAAGAAAGGCGCGTTGTTCGACGTGTTGACACGCGCGTCCGAGATCTTCGACGTTGACGACGACGGCGTCCAACTCGTCGCACGCAAGCCTGGGTCCGATGAGCCGGTCTATGGGGCTGACGGCAAAACGCCGTTGACACCTGACGAGTGGGGCAAACAACTCCTCGACGCCGCGCCTCACCTGTTTGAAGGTGGCGAAGGAGGGGGCGCGACAGGCGGCAAGAAAGGCGGGTTTGAAGGACGACGCAAGACCATCGACGGGTCTGACCCACTCGAGATTGGCCGCAACCTCAAGGACATCGCCGACGGCAAGGTCAACGTCACCACGGTTTCGCCCACAAGCGAGTGAAGTAGCAACGTTCGCGACGTGACAACATAGACCCGAGGCACAGTATCAAACGTCGTGCCTCGGGTCTGTTTCGTTTCATGCGGGAAGTAGCTTGCAACGCTCCACGATTGCTTCTACCCAATCGCGACGAAGACCCTCGTAGTTCTCGGGCGATTGACGCATTTCTTTGCGGTAGGCACACGGATCACCGACGATGTAACGCTCAAGGTTGAACCCGTAGTAGGTAGGCGAGTACCCGACCTGCCAAATAGGCTTGCCGAGTTGAGGAGGAAACAACGACACCCACCCGATGAAGAAGTCGCCGAACACCTGCCCGAGGATGCAGGTTGAGCATGACTCTAAGTCGAGTTTCACCACGTCAACCTTGTTAACCCAACCTGGGACCACACGATCGAGCAGCTCAGCACCACGCAGGACTTCGGGACGCATGGGAATCTCCTTGTCAAGCAGAAAATTCAGGACCACGATTCAAAGAGCGAGCGCGACGGAAACCGCGCTCAGGACGGTGCGAAAGTCAACCATTTCAACCACGAGTGAGCCAGGACCACGACGCGTCAGTAGGTGACGACAAGGAGCGAGGATTGCCTCGATCTTGTCAATCATACCACTCATACCGTCGATGTGGGTCGTGCCTGCGTTGTGGGAGATGTTCATAAGGACCACGCTTTCAAGGTAGGTTAGGACCACGAGTCAGATATACGAAGGACCACGGCTCACAGGTGACCAAGGTTCAAAGCATCCTTGACGCCTTCAAGGTATGAATCGACGCACTCACTCACCACGTTCACCACGACCTCGAGGCGATCTTGGCCATACTGCTGCACGACAGACCCAGGCGTTGCCTCGCACTTCATGCGTTTGACGCACGAGGAGAAGAATTCGAGGGCCTTCGTGTCGTTGCGGACGTAGAAGGTGCGTTGTTTCGGGAAGGACATGATCGGGCACTCCTTGTCAAGCAGAAAATTCAGGACCACGCATGAGGACCACACGTCACAAGTGAGCAGGAGCAGGCTTCGGGTTCGATGCAATCAGGCCGTTGAAGTAGGCCTCGCACACCGACGCACGAGTAGGGCCGGCGATCACGAGCCGAGATTCATCCTGGAACTTGCACAGCTCAGGAAAGCCGTCAACGCCGACGAGGCAGTTGTCTGCGAACGATTGCACAGTGGAAGGAAACGTGTTTTGTTCACCGTACAGGAACGAGTAGGCCGCGGCCTCGGCAGAAAACGTGTCGATGGTCACCACGTCGTAGCGTGTTTCAGGACCACGCGAGCGAGATGAACGTGTGACGCGGGATAGAACGTAGTAGGTCATGATCGGGCACCTCGAAGAAAAGTCAAATCGTGTCAGCACCTGATTATATCAGGACCACGAGCACAGCAAAAGCAAAAAAGATCCAAAACGTCAGACGTGGTTGTTCACCACGCATGACGTGCAACGCGTCACCACGCGTCAGGCAAGGTGAGCAGAAACGTACAGGCCATCTCGGGCGTACGTCGCACCGTCAGGACCACGAATGAGGAGGTCTTCATCGAGGGCCTTCCCGGTGCACGTCAGGACCACGTTTCGGACGGCCTCAGCGGCCTCAGAAGCTGACAACACGAAGTCAAGTTCTGATGCGCGTACGGCGTCAGGAATCGAGCGCACCAGGCGAATGTCAAACAGAGAAGCAGACATGAAGGCACTCCTTGAACGATGAAAGCAAAACCAGGACCACGAGACAAACGTCACCACGTAGTTATTCACCACGCATGACGTGAACAAGGCAAATCAGTCGCGGGTCGCGCCGACGAGGGTGAGCTTTGTGCGGTAGATAAGGTCGGCAAACTTGTCCCACCGCATAGGACCGCGAAGGCCGCCGACGCGTTCCACGTCGAGCATGGAGCAGACGTTTGGGTTGATTGACACGGCGACTGCGTGGATTTTGAGGACCACGCCTGCGTCAGATCGCCAAGTTTGGCCGGCACAGACGTAGGACGATGACGTGAAGTAGTCGGTCATTGCAAACTCCCAGAAAAAGCAAAACACCAAGGACCACAAACAAACGTCAACGCACACCTTTCGGCATACATGACGTGAAAAACAGCTCAGTGCATCAGGTCTTCAAAGGCTTGAACCTTCAACAAGTTCAAGTCAGGGCCCGCGTACACGTTCACCATGCCTGTTTGGTATTTGCAGGCACAAGGATCGGTTTCGACGCCCAGGAACATTTCAGAAACAGCGGCTTCAAAGTCACCTGAGGCAGCCAAGCCGGTGGTGTTATACAAGGCACGTTCAGAAGATTCGGCGTCGCATGTCGAAACAGAAAACGAAGGAGTGCGATGACGAACGATTAAGACATGATATTTCGACACGATCAATCTCCTTGATACACAGGACCACGCATCACTACGCACAATTTAGATCGTCATTCACCACGCGTATTTTGGAACGTATAGGACCACGTTCGATTTGGCGCGTATGTACGTCAATCACAGTGCATAGGTCAGGTATGGTGGCAGTGAGTCGGTTTTGTGTTCGCGCACACGCGCGCACACCCCCCGACCCTAAAATCCAGGTCAAAACGT
>JADMIO010634467.1_pt1 | contig 35880 bp, 23 predicted proteins | sample 8958161 | NCBI WGS metagenome assembly JADMIO01 (sample SAMN16585339, study PRJNA669376) | soil metagenome | isolation source: Crop rotation soil | place: USA: Cullars Rotation, Alabama | collected 2011
CAACTTGTCCACGTGGAATTCTAAGCTTAGGATCCCAATGTGCTGGAAAGAGCACACGCTGGTCGCGGCCGCCCGCCCGGAGTTGCTGTTCCGCACGCTCGACGCGGAGCGGCGGCGGATGGAGGAGCGGTGGGAGAAGAAGAGGGCGTTCCCGATCAAGGACAAGATGCCCCCGCGTGAGTTCCTCAAGGATACGCCGCCCGTCATCAAGGAGAAGGAGAAGTTTGAGGTCAAGGAGAAGGAAAAGACCACGGTGAAGGACAGCCCGGTGTCCCTCCGGCGACGCGGCGTGAAGGACCTGCCGAAGGACGCGGCCGAGGTGAAGGACGGCGCGCCGAAGGACGGGCCGCGCGAGATGAAGGAGACGCCGCTGAAGCTGCGGACGATGGAGGAGATCACGGGTGAGGGGGACATGCGCTCCGAAGCGGGGTTCCTGGCCGTCGTGTTCCGCCCGGTGTTGTCGGCGAAGCGGGCGCTGCTGACGGCCGACCTGGGCGAGACGATCACCGCCTTTGCCCGCGCCGATTTCGCCCGCGAGGACGACGTGAAGGACGCGGAGGTTCTTGCCCGCATGGGCCTCTACCTGTTGCGCGAGGCGTTCCCGCTGGCGATCCGCCACGAAATGGGCCTCGACCCGAAGTCGAAGTCGGTGGCGGACCTGCTGAAGCAGTACAAGGACGCGATCCGGTCGGTCGAGGTCAAGGCCGACGGCAAGGTGCTGACCGCGGCGGCGAAGGTGAAGCTCGATATCAGCCCGCTGTTGAAGGCCGTCGCCGATGAGCTGCCGGCCCGCACGGAGGCCAACAACCTTAAGCAGATCGCCCTCGCGTTCCACAACTACGAAGCGACCTACGGCCATTTGCCGTCCGCCGCCATCTGCGACGGGCGGGGCAAGCCTCTGCTGAGCTGGCGGGTGGTGATCCTGCCGTACATCGAGCAGGACAGGCTGTACCGGGAGTTCAAGCTGGACGAGCCGTGGGACAGCCCCCACAACAAGAAACTCATCGCCAAGATGCCAAAGCTGTATCACCCGGTGGTGACGACGGGGGCGGATCCGACCTCTACGGTGACGCACTACCAGGTGTTCACCGGGCCGAAGACAATCTTCGCGACGCCGGACACGAAGGCGCGTCTCAGCCGAATCCCGGACGGGACGAGCAACACGTTCCTGGTGGCGGAGGCGGGCAAGGCGGTGACGTGGACGAAGCCCGACGACATCGACGTCGCCGGCAAGGAACTGCCGAGGCTCGGCGGCCAGTTCGCGGGGTTCCTCCACGTCGCGTTCGCCGACGGATCGGTGAAGCGCATCAAGCGCGGCGTGGACGAGCGGATCTTACGTCTGTTCATCGACCCGGCGGACGGCATGGCCCTGGACCACGATAAGCTGAAACCCTAGCGAGCGGGTGAGGGAAGAGCCGCGCACGGAGGCGGCCGCTTTGGGCCGCCGGAGTAAGCGGTTTCCTGGAGTTGACGGCGCGAGAGGCCGCTTACTCCGGCGGTTCGCTGGCGCGAACCGCCTCCGTGCGCGGCTCTTTCTCCTCAGTACAGCGGGGGCTCAACCACAATCGACCGTAACTTCCCGCCCGGCGGCAGCGGGATCGCCTCGAGGCGCAGCACCTCCACCGGCACCTCCCGCCCCATGAACGTGTACACCAGTTGCCTCACCCCGTCCGGCGTGGTGTCGCTCCATTCCCGGCTCGGCACCACCCGGATGACGATCGAGTCATCGGCGCGTTGCACCACCTGATACTGGTGGATCCCCGGCAGCAGGCGGAACTTCGTCGCGATCGCCGTGCTGCACTTCAACTCCCCGTCGGGCAGCCGCAGGTGCGGACGAACCTTGCCCTGGACCTCCGCCAGCAATGGCAGGCCGCGGCCGCACCGGCAGGGATGGCCGGGCGTGACCTCGTCGCCGATGTCGTAGCGAAGAAACGGCCCCCGGTAGTTGTGCAGGACCGTCAGCACGGCGCGGCCGGTCACGCCGGGGGGGCAGGGCCGGTCGCCCTCGTCGAGGACCTCGACGATCACGCTCTCGGCGTGGACGTGCAGCCCCTCGCCGGAGGGGCAGCGCGAGGCGATGTAGCCGGCTTCGCAGCTGGAGTAGGTGTCGTAGATGGGCACGCCGAAGACGCGCTGGATGGTCTCGCGCTGGTGCGGGTGGAGCGTCTCGGCGAAGGACAGGTAGCCCTTGAACTCCGGCCACGGGCCGGGGGCGAGGCGGGCGATGGCCTCCATGGCCGCCGGGTGGTTGAGGACGTAGTTGGGGCGGACCCTCATCAGCCAGGCTAGCAGGTCGCGCGGGTCGTGGTGGATGTCGTAGCCGATGGACGTTCCCGAAGGCAGCAGGTCGGCCCAGCGCGGGTGCCAGTAGGGCAGGAGGCGGCCTTCGGCGTGGGGCGGCAGGGCGCGGATCGCGGCCAGCCGGCCGGTGAGGTCCACCCCGGCCCAGTCGAGGTCGCGCAGGAAGAGGGCCAGCCAGACGTTCTGGGTGGCGTCCGTCTGAAGCACCTCGACGGGGACGCCGGTCGTGCCCGAGGTGTGGGCCTCGCCGGCGGCGCGTTGCCCGGCGGGGAGCGCCTCGGCCCGCATCCGCGCGAAGTCCTCCTGATAGCGACGGCGGGTGAGGATCGGCAGCTGCTCGACGCCGGTGAGCGCCTGCGGGTCGAGGCCGGCCAGCGCCGCGCGGTAATAGGGGACGTGCGTCTTGCAGTGGGCGACGAGGGCGCGCAGGCGGCGGAGTTGGTACTCGCGGAGCTGATCGGGGGACAGCCACTGGGATCGATCGAGCTGCTCGTAGGCCAGCCGAAGCGGATTGCGCTCGCTGCCGGCTTTGAAGAGGAAGCGTGTCATGGGTGAGATTGTACCGCGCCGGCACCGGCCCTGGTTTCTGTCCGACACTCGGCAGGATTGCGGAGATTTGGAAGAAGGGTGCGAGAGCAAGCCGCAGGCCAAGGGGGGAAAGCGCTCCCATCAATCTGTTAGAACATTTGTACCGTAACCAGTCAGAACGTCTTGAGAGAGGCGGAGATCAGGAAAGAGGAAAGGATGAGAATGAGTTCAAAAAAGTGGGAAGAATTCAACAAAAAAGTGCTTGCCGGGTTGTTGAAGCGTGATTAGAGTGAATCTCGGGTCTGTGGAAGCCTCAAGTCAGACCCTACTCTCCATTACGACTGGACTGAAATGACCCAACACTCCGCAAGGTGTGTTGGGGACGGTGTTCAGCCGTACTCACCCTCTCCACTCGCAGGGAGGGAGTGAGGAATTGTACATCACCATCTCATTCGAGATGGTGAGTCTGAATCGTTGCGCCTGTGGACACGGCCACCGACGCCTGCTGTGGTGCTGTATCTCGTTGATGCATCTTCTCCACAGACAGAATGGCCCTCTACTCCTCTCAGACGTTTCATCCGTGCGTTTCTTACCTCGTGGAGTCGGAAAATGCGAAAACACGTCTCACGAACCGCGTTCACGCTGATCGAGCTGCTGGTCGTCATCGCCATCATCGCCATCCTTATTGGGCTGCTGCTCCCCGCGGTGCAGAAGGTCCGCGACGCCGCCGCTCGTATCCAATGCACGAACAACCTCAAGCAGCACGGCCTCGCTCTGCACGCCTACCACGACGCCAACCAGGGGCTGCCGAGGGGGAACACGACGTACACCGGCAACAACGCCGCCCCCAACGAAGGCTCGTGGACGTGGATGGCCCAGATCCTCCCCTACGTCGAACAGGACAACGCCTACCGGCAGGCCAAGACCTTCTCCAACGGCGGCGGGACGAACTGGTATGCGTGGTACAACCCGATGTGCGCCGTCAAGCAGAAGGTCTTCACCTGCCCGGCGGATGGCCGCGGCACCCAGGTGTACCTCGGCGCTGCCTCCGGCATTCAGGACCAGGCCCTCACCTGCTACCTCGGCAACTCTGGCACCGTGTCGGCGGTGTCCGGGCAGGGTAACGGCGTCCTCTTCCTCGACTCCAAGGTCAAGCTGACCGACATCACCGACGGCACCAGCAACACCATCCTGGTCGGCGAGCGTCCGCCAAACTCGAACCTGGAGTTCGGCTGGTGGTTCGCCGCCTACGGCTACGACGGCCGGGGTAACGCCGACTGCGTCATGACCTCCAACGACGTGGCTGCCGCCAACTACTACATCTCCGGTGGGGATCCGGCCGGCGTCTACAACACCGCACCTAACCTGCCCTGCGACGGCACCGCAGCCCAGAAGATCGGCCTGGTGCCCGGCAGACCGCAGGTCGGGTGTGACGCGGCCCACTACTGGAGCTTCCACACCGGTGGCGCGCTGTTCCTCATGGGCGACGGCTCCGTCCGGATGCTCTCTTACAGCTCCGGGAACACGGTCCTCCCGCAGCTCTCGACCCGGGCCGGCGGCGAAGTCTTCACCCTGAACTGAGCGCTACCTCTTCCCCCCGCCCGCGCTGCGGGCGGGTTCAGACCTGCGTCCTCCTATCCGAGACCGTTAACATGAGAATCCGTGTGTTCCTGTTCCTGTTCGCCCTCGGCCTCGCCGGCCTGATCGGCTGCGGCTCGTCCGGCGGCCCGGCACCCAAGGATGGCGCGGGCACGCCACCGCCCGAGAACTCGGGCAACCACGGGAAAACTCGCCCCAAGCCGCCCGGGAAGTAGCACGCGCCGACCCTCTCCGACGATGCACCCCCGGCCGCGGGCTTCCCCCGCGGCCGGGGTCGTTTCCGCTCCGCTCCTCGCCGCCGCGACAGGGGCCCCGGGTTCAGCTATAATAGCCGGACGATCACCACCCTCCCCGCCCGGCGGAAACCCACCCATGCGCTTCACCGCTCTCCGTACCTTACCCCTCGTCGCTGCTTTGGCGTGCGGCCTGCTGGCCGCGTTCCGCCCCGACGCCGACCCGACCTCCCCGTTCAAGCTCGAAAAGGGCGATCACATCTGCGTCGTCGGCAACACCCTGGCCGACCGCATGCAGCACGACGGCTGGCTCGACACGCTGATCCACTCCCGCTTCCCGAAGCATGACCTCGTCATCCGCCACCTCGGCTTCTCCGGCGACGAGATCGACCTGCGCCTGCGCTCCGCCCACTTCGGCACCCCCGACCAGTGGCTCTCGGCCGACGCCCCGCCGCCGCGGCCGGTGCCCGGCGCGGACCCCAACCGCTTCGAGCTGACCAACACCAAGGCCGACGTGATCTTCGCCTTCTTCGGCCACGGCGAGTCGCACGCCGGCAAGGAGGGGTTGCCGGCCTTCAAGAAGAGCCTGGCGAACTGGATCACCGCGACGCTGGGCAAGAAGTACAACGGCAAGTCGGCCCCGCGGCTGGTGCTGTTCTCGCCCATCGCCCATGAGGACCACCACAGCCCCGACCTGCCCGACGGCAAGGCGGACAACGAGCGCCTCGCCCTGTACGCCGCCGCGATGAAGGAGGTCGCCGCGGCGAACAAGGTGCCGTTCGTCGATCTGTACGCCCCGACGCTGGCCCGCTACGCGGCGAGCAAGACGCGGTTGACGATCAACGGCATCCACCTGAACGAGGAGGGCAACCGCTTCATCGCCAAGGTCATCACCGACGCCCTGTTCGGCAAGCAGGAGATGCTCGCCCTGCCGACCTACGCGGCGCTCCGCGCGGCGGTGCAGAAGCGTAACGACCTGTGGTTCCACCGCTACCGCGTGGTCGATGGCTACTCGACCTACGGCGAGCGGGCCTTCCTCACCTTCGCCCCCGACAAGCAGAGCAACTACGTCGTCGGCCAGCGCGAGCTGCGCATCATCGACGTGATGACCCACAACCTCGACCGCCACGTCTGGGCGGCGACGAACCAGGCGGCCGAGCCGATCAAGGACGACCCGCTGCCGGAGCACATCCCGGTGAAGACGAACAAGCCGGGCGACCTGCCGGGCGGCAAGCACCGCTTCCTCGATCCGGAGAAGGCGATCGAGAAGATGAAGGTCCACCCCGACATGAAGGTCGAGCTGTTCGCCAGCGAGAAGGACTTCCCCGGGGTGTTCGTCAACCCGGTGCAGATGGCCTGGGACGCGAAGGGCCGGCTGTGGGTGGCGGTGTGGCCCACCTACCCCCATTGGAACCCGGGCGAGGAGCGGAACGACAAGATCCTCATCCTCGAGGACACCAACGGCGACGGCCGGGCGGATAAATGCACCGTCTTCGCCGACCACCTGCACTGCCCGACGGGGCTCGAACTGCACGGCAAGGGCGTGTACGTCGCCCAGGTCCCCGACCTGTGGTACCTGGAGGACACCGACGGCGACGGCAAGGCCGACGTCCGCAGGCGCGTCCTGCACGGGTTGGATTCGGCCGACACGCACCACGCCAGCAACAGCTTCGCGCTCGACCCGGGCGGCGCGATCTACTTCCAGGAGGGGACGTTCCATCACTCGCAGTTCGAGACGCCGTACGGCCCCAACGAGCGCCTGGCGAATGCGGGCGTCTTCCGCTACGAGCCGCGGACGCAGAAGGCGGAGGTGTACGTCAGCTTCGGGTTCGCCAACCCGCACGGGCACATCTTCGACCGCTGGGGCCGCGACATCGTGATCGACGGCACCGGGGCCAACCCGTACGACGCGGCCCTGTTCAGCGGCCGGGTCGAGTTCCCGAGCAAGCACGCCCGGCCGCCGAGCGTGTGGAACCCGCCGTCGCGGCCGTGCCCCGGCATGGAGGTGATGTCGAGCCGGCACTTCCCGGCGTCGATGCAGGGCAACATCCTGGTGCCGAACGTGATCGGCTTCCACGGCATCTTCCAGATCAAGCCGACGGACGACGGGTCGAGCGTGCAGGGGCTGAAGGTGGACGACATCCTGTCGTCGAGCGACCCGAACTTCCGGCCCAGCGACCTGAAGATCGGGCCGGACGGGGCGATCTGGTTCCTCGACTGGCACAACCCGATCATCGGCCACATGCAGCACAACCTCCGCGACCCCAGCCGCGACCGCGACCACGGCCGGCTGTACCGCGTGAGCATGAAGAACAAGCCGCTGGTCAAGTCGCCGGCCATCGCCGACGAGCCGCTGGACAAGCTGGTAAAGGTGCTGGAGCACCCCGAGGACCGGGTCCGCTACCGCGCCCGCATCGAGCTGAGCGGCCGGCCGACGAGGGACGTGATCGCGGCGGCGAAGGCGTGGCTGGCGAAGCTCGACCCGAACGCCGACGACTTCGAGCACCACCTGCTCGAAGGGCTGTGGCTGCACCAGTCGCACAACACGCTCAACAAGGAGCTGCTGGAGAAGGTGCTGGCCGCGAAGGAGCCGCGGGCGCGGGCGGCGGCGACGCGGGTCGTCGGCTACTGGCGCGACAAGCTGCCCGACGCGATCGACATCTTGCGCAAGTGCGCCGCCGACGAGCACCCGCGCGTGCGGCTGGAGGCGGTGCGGGCGGCGAGCTTCTTCAAGGAGCCGGAGGCGCTGGAAGTGGTGCTGGTCGCCCAGGACCGGCCGACCGACCGCTACCTCGACTTCGTGAAGCAGGAGACGATGAGGACGCTCAACCCCTACGTCAAGAAGGCGATCAGCGAGGGCAAGAAGATCGCCTTCAAGACGCCGGCGGGGGCGCGGTACTTCCTGCGGACGGTGGCGACGGAAGACCTGCTGAAGATGGACCGCAGCCAGGGCGTGTACCTGGAGCTGCTGTTCCGGCCGGGGGTGCGCGACGAGTTCCGCAAGGAGGCGGTGAGCGGGCTGGCGAAGCTCCAGAAGAAGGACGAGCTGCCGCTGCTGATCGACGCGATCCGTGAGCACGACGCGGATAACGCCGCGGACGCGGGGGTGTCGTTCGACCTGGCGCGGATGATCACCGCCCGCACGGACCTCGCGAAGGGGCGCGGCGCGCTGGAGAAGCTTGCCACGTCGGCGACGCAGCCGCTCACGCGGCAGCTGGGGTACGTCGCCCTGATCGCGGCCGACGGCGGCGTCGAGAAGGCGTGGGCGACGGGCGTCAAGGGCGTGAAGTCGCTGCAGGACCTCGTCGATGCGGTGCCGATGGTCGGCGACCCGACGGCGCGGGCGGCGCTGTACCCGAAGCTGAAGGACCTGCTCGACGGGCTGCCGAAGGAGCTCGCGAGCGGCGGCAGCGAGAAGCGGACGGACGGGCGCTACGTGCGGATCGAGCTGCCCGGCCGGCTGCGGACGCTGACGCTGGCCGAGGTGGAGGTGTTCAGCGGCGGCGTCAACGTCGCCCGCAAGGGGAAGGCGTCGCAGGACAGCACCACTCACGGCGGCGTCGCGTCGCGCGCGATCGACGGCAACACGAGCGGGAGTTTCGGCGACGGCACCTCGACGCACTCGCAGGAGGGCGTCACGAACCCGTGGTGGGAGGTGGATCTCGGCAAGGAGTACCCGCTGGAGTCGATCGTCGTCTACAACCGCACCGACGGGGCCCTCGGCTCGCGGCTGAAGAACTACACGGTCAAGATCCTCGACGCGAAGCGGCACGTCGTCTTCGAGAAGGCCAAGAACCCGACGCCGGAGGTGAAGGCGGCGTTCGCGGTCGGCACGCTGGCCCCGGAGCGGGTGGTGCGCTGGGCGGCGATGAAGGCGCTGCCCAGCGTGCGCGGCAAGGAGACGGAGACGGTCGGTGCGCTGGTGAAGTTCCTGGCCGACGACCAGGACCGCCCGGCCGCGGTGCAGGCGCTACAGCGCATCCCGGCGCGGCTGTGGCCGGCGGATCAGGCGAAGCCCGTCCTCGATCGGCTGATGGCGTACATCCGCTCGGTGCCGGCGGCGGAGCGGACCAGCGACACGCCGCTGAACGCGCTGCAGCTGTGCGACGCCCTGACCGGGTTGTTACCCGCCGAGGACGCGAAGAAGGCCCGCAAGGAGTTGAGCGAGATCGGCGTGCGGGTGTTGCGCCTGGGCACGCTGGTGGAGCAGATGATCTACGACCGCGAGCGGCTGGTCGTGCAGGCCGGCAAGGCGGTCGAGCTGGTGTTCGAGAACGGCGACACGATGCCGCACAACTGGGTGCTGATCGAGCCGGGCTCGCTGGAGGAGATCGGGGCGCTGGCCGAGAAGACCGGGCAGGACGCCACGGCGATGAAGCGCGAGTACGTGCCCAGTTCGGAGAAGGTGCTGATCAAGAGCCGGCTGTTGCAGCCGCGGGCGGCGCAGAAGATCAGCTTCACCGCGCCGAAGAAGCCGGGCGTTTACCCGTACGTCTGCACCTACCCCGGCCACTGGCGGCGGATGCACGGGGCGCTGTACGTCGTGGCCGACCTGGAGGAGTACCAGGCGAACCCGGAGGGCTACCTGGCCAGGAGCGACGTGAAGCCGGTGGACAAGCTGCTGGAGTTCAACCGGCCGCGCAAGGAGTGGAAGCTGAAGGAGCTGGCGGGCGACGTCGAGACGCTGTCGAAGCGGAACTTCGCCAGCGGCAAGCAGATGTTCACGGTGGCGGCATGCGTCTCGTGCCACAAGTTCGGCGGCGAGGGCCAGGAGTACGGCCCGGACCTGACGAAGCTCGACAAGAAGTGGGGGCCGAAGGACGTGCTGGAGCACATCCTGGAGCCGTCGCTGAAGATCGACGACAAGTACCGGCAGTACAAGTTCGAGACGAGGGCCGGGAAGGTGCTGACGGGGATGATCGTCAAGCAAAGTGGCGACACGTTCGAGGTGATCGAGAACCCGCTGGCGGGGTCGAAACCGGTCGTACTGAAGAACGTCGTGGGGCGCGAGGCGTCGAAGACGTCGCTGATGCCGAAGGGGCTATTGGACAAGCTGACGAAGGAGGAGATCCTCGACCTGATGGCGTACGTGCTGAGCGGGGCGGACCCGAAGCACAAGGCGTTCGGCGACGGGCACGGGCATTGAGGTCGAGCGTCCCGCAGACGCCCAGGGTCGTTCCGCCCAGGGCTCCCGCCCTGGGCTATTAACGGCCGCCCCTGCGGGGCTCAAATCCAGGTCTTAGCCCCGCAGGGGCGTTCGTTAATAGCCCAGGGCGGGAGCCCTGGGCGGAACGGAGGGGTCCTATGCGTTCCGTGTTCCTCTTGCTCCTCGCCGCCGTACCGGTGAGTGCCGCTGAGTTCGACTCGACCAAACTCGCCGCGATTAAGGACCGCTTCGAGAAGTTCGTTGCCTCCAACGATATCAGCGGCGCGGTCGTCGTCGTCGGCTCCTCTAAAGGGGACGCTTACAGCACGGCCGTCGGCAAGCGCAGCCACGACCCGGACGAGCCGATGACCGAGCAGACGCTATTCCGCATCGCCTCCATGACCAAGCCGATGACCGCCGTCGCCGTGCAGATCCTCGCCGACGAGGGGAAGCTGGCCGTCACCGACCCCGTCGAGAAGTACCTGCCCGAGTTCAAGGGCCAGATGCTCGTCAAGGAACGAGGGAAGGACTCGCTGACGCTCGTCCGGCCGTCGCGGCCGATCACCGTCCGCGACCTGCTCACCCACACCAGCGGGCTGCCCGGCGGCTACCCCGCCGGGCTGGGTGACGTGTACATGAAACGCCACCTGACGCTCGCCGAGACGACGCTGGTCATCTCGCAGCAGCCGCTGCAGTTCGAGCCGGGCAGCCGCTGGGCCTACTGCAACGCCGGCATCGACACGCTCGGGCGGATCGTCGAGGTGGTGTCCGGCTCGCCGTTCGAGATCTTCATGAACAAGCGCATCTTCGCGCCGCTGGGGATGAAGAACACGGCGTTCCGCCCGACCGCGGGGATGGGGGATGGGTTTGCGCGACAGTTCGGCCAGAAGGACGGCAAGCTGATCCAGTCGCCGAGCACCCTGCTCGGCCCGCCGGAGCGGTCGGTGCATCCGATCCCCGCCGGCGGGCTGTACTCCACCGGGGCGGACGTCGCCCGCTTCTACCGGATGATGCTCAGTGGCGGCAGCCTGGAGGGCAAGAAGGTGCTCAGCGCCGCCGCCGTCAAGGAGATGACCACCGTCCACACTGGCGACCTGAAGTGTGGCTTCACCGACGGGATGGGCTTCGGCCACGGCTTCGCCGTCGTCCGCGAACCCGCCGGCGTGACGGCCATGCTGTCGGCCGGCAGCTTCGGCCACGGCGGGGCGTTCGGGACGCAGAGCTGGGCCGACCCGAAGCAGGACCTGTTCGTGATCATGCTCATCCAGCGCACCGGGCTGAAGAACGGCGACGCCAGCGAGATGCGCAAGGAGGCCCAGCGGCTGGCGGTCGAGGCGATCCGGAAATAAGTCGGAGGCACGGCCATGAGGTACGCGATCCTGTTGCTCGGCGGCATGCTGGCCGGTTGCGGGCCGCAACACTGTCCGGCCCCCGCGCCGGCCGGTTCACTCGGCCTGGACTATGCGAGCTGGCCCGCCGTGACGGAGAAGCCCTATCGCGTCAACCCTTCGCTCGCCATGTACTGTCGGGGACCGAGCCCGGACGAGGTCCGTAAGCAGCAGCAGGAGCGGAAGGAGCGCGGGCCGCACGCCGAAACCTCCGTCGTGGTGCGCGTCAACCCGATCGGGCTGGAGCAGTACCGGGCCGGGCAGCCGGTCCCGGTAGGCACGGTGGTCATCAAGGAGAAGTATCACCTCACCACGGACGTGCCGCCCGACGCGGTCGCGGCGATGATCAAGCGCGAGCCGGGCTACGACCGCGACAACGGCGACTGGGAGTACGCCTTCGAACAGCGGGGGGCGGAGCCGGAGAACAAGGTCGTGCGCGGCAAGCTCTCCAACTGCATCGCGTGCCACAAGGGCGCACGCAGCGACTACCTGTTCCGCCCCTACCTGGCGGCATCGCGGTAGGCCCGCAGCCGATCGAGAGCCTGCTGGGCGGCACGCCTCACCTGGAGGTGCTCGCCCTTGCCGAGCTTCTCCAGGGCGGGCAGCGCCGCCAGGGCCGGCTCGCCTATCTCTCCCAGGGCGAGCGCCGCCTGCCGTCGCACCTCCCACGCACGGTCGGCCAGCGCCTCGGCCAGCGGCCCGACGGCCTCACCTCCCTTCGGCCCGATCTTGCCCAGCGCCAGGGCCGACTGCTGCCGCACCAGGACGTTGGGGCCCTTCAGCCGCTCGACCAGCCGCGGCAGCGCGGCGACGGCCTCGGGCCCGTGCAGGCTCAACCCCAGCGCGGCCTGGGCCTGAACGACCGGGACCGCGTCGTCGAGCATCCGCCGCAGCTGCGCGACCGATTTCCCCTCGTGGGGCAACGGCCGCGGCCCACACCCCATCAGCACGAGAACCACCGCGGTCGCTCGGAGCATTTGCTGTCCCCCGCACTCGCCGTTACGATATCCACCACCGGGGCACCTCCACAAGCACCCGCGAGGCCGACGTCATGAACCCCCGTCGCGCGTTCACGCTGATCGAGCTGCTGGTCGTGATCGCCATCCTGGCGGTGCTGGTCGGGCTTTTACTGCCCGCGGTGCAGAAGGTCCGCGAGGCCGCCAGTCGCATGAAGTGCCAGAGCCAGCTCCGGCAACTCGGCCTTGCCCTGCACCAGCATCACGACACCCGGTCCTCGTTCCCGCCCGGGTTCGTCTGTTCCGACGGCGACCTCCAGAACGGCGAGCACTCCGGATTCACCCTGTTACTGCCTTTCATCGAGCAGAACGCCGCCCACCGTCTATTCACCTTGACGAGCCCCTGGTTCGACCCGGCCAACGAGTCGGCCGTCGCCGTCGTCGTCCCCCTGTACTACTGCCCTTCCAACCGCCAGTCCGGCTGGATCGACCTGACGGCCATCTCCGCTCAGTGGGGCTGCTACCTGCCGCCGCGCGTGGCCACCACCGACTACGCCCTGTGCAAGGGGGCCAACGCGGCCCTCCATCGCGACGTCAACCGCACCCCGCTGGCGGTGCGTGGCGTCTTCGGGGTTCGCCCGTCCATCACCTCGGCGGGCGTGCGGATCGCCGACGTCGCCGACGGCACCAGCACCTCCTTCGCCCTCGGCGAGGCGGCCGGCGGCAACCCGCGTTACCTGGCCCGCGACCCCGACGACGCCACGCGGCCCTCGGTCAACGCCCTCACCGGGCAGCCGGCCGTGATCGATCAGTCCTGGAGCGCCGCCTGCGTCGCGCCGCCCAGCCAACCCTTCTACGGCTCCGTCTTCGCCGTCACCGCTCAGTACGGCCTCGCGGCGGACCTGCGCGACGAGCCCATGAACCAGCCGCTCGTCGCCCCGACCATCTTCGGCAGCGACAACGCCGGGGATAACGCCTCGGGCCGCGACCGCGTCTCCGGCTTCCGCAGCCTGCACCCCGATGGGTGCAACTTCCTCTACTGCGACGGCAGCGTCCGCTTCCTCTCCCGCACGGTCCGTCCGGACGTGTATCGAGCCCTCTCCACGTACGCCGGCGACGAGGCCCTTTCCGCTTCCGACTTCTGAAGGGCGTCGGAAAAGTGCGAAAAAGCATCGGCGAGTGTCACGGCGGTGGATTTGAAGCGTAACTGAGGGCAGCAGGCGATTCGCCTGATTCAGATAGCCTCGGAGTCGCACCCCGATGTTCACCCGATTGACCGCCGCCGGCCTGCTGGCGCTGGCCTGGGCGTTGACGCCGGCCAGGGCCGACTCCGAGGACCCCCCGAAGACGACCCGGTCCACCACCTACCGCGTCGAGTTCAAGAAGCCCAGCAGCACGACCTGGACGCCGAAATCGACGTACAGCTCGCACTCGGCGGCCAGCACGGAGGCGCAGCGGCTGTACAACGTCGGGTACGACGTCCGCGTGACCAGGGCCGAAACCGTCACCATGCTGCGGACGCAGGGCGGCTCACCCAGCCCGCAACCACCGAGCAAGAAGAAGGCACCGCCGTCCGGGCCGACGACGGACCGGGTGGTCGGCGGGATCAGCGTCGTCAGCCCGTCGAAGGCGCAGCAGGTCTTCAAGCAGGTGGCCGGGCGGCCCGACATCGCCTTCCGCTACCCGACCGATGGCTGCTACGCCCGGGCGCACCTGATGGGCGTGCAGATGCAGCAGATGGGGCTGAAGCCGGGCAAGGCGTGGGCGTTCGATGACAAGGCGTTCGTGGACCGCTCGGCGATGCCCCGGCTGGTCGCTCTGACCGACGCCCACCCGAAGGGCTACGTCGCCTGGAAGTATCACGTCGCCCCGGTCCTCAAGGTGCAGGAGCAGGGCGGCCAGGTCGCGACCTACGTCATCGACCCGTCGCTGCACAAGGCCCCGGTCCCCCTGGCGACCTGGCAGAAGCGGATGATGCACCCGAAGGTTGGCTTCACGCCGCGGCTGGACGTGACGGTGTGGGGTCAGCCCCCCCGCGACGGCAACGGCAAGCGGTTGCCGGGCAGCGGCTACTGGCCGGGCGAGGATCCGGGCGACCTGACGACTGAGGCCCGCAAGACGATGGTGATGTACAAGCCGCACCAGGGCACCGACTGGGTCCCGGGCCGGCGCGAGGTGGCCAGCCGCGGGAAGGGCGAGTTGACCGACCCGCGGGCGATCCCGGCGAAGGAGTTCACGCAGAAGGACAAGCTCGACCTGCCGGCGAGTAAGTAAAGGGGAGGGCACGGGCCGCGGGGGGTGACCTCCGCGGCCCGTGGCGTTGTACCAAATCGTTCCGTCCGCTAAACTGCGCCCGTCGCCTGGGAGGGACTCGCGATGGCCGACTTCACGCCGCACCAGCAGAAGATCATCAAGCGCTACTACGACAACCTCGACGCCATCACAGTCCAGAAGCTGGGCGAACTGGTCGGTGACCTCTACCTCGCCCAGGGCAAGAAGCGCCAGACGGTGTGGAAGAGCATCGAGTCGGCGCTACAGAAGCTCGAAGTCCCCCAGGGCCGCATCGACGTGCTCAAGCAGAAGGACGACCCGGCGCTCGTCGCCGAACTGGTCAAGGAACTGACGCGCTGAATCCCTGCTTGATTCGCTCCGCGCCGCCGGATAGCATCTCCCCTGTCCCGGCCTGCCGGAACGGTCGGGACGGCGGCCAGCCCCTCAGACGTCACACCTCGCGCTACCCCCATGAGTGACCCCGTCGCGGTCCGCCACGTCTCGGTACTTCCCCGTGAAGTGCTGCGCTGGCTCGACCCCCGCCCCGGGCAGGTCATCGCCGACTGCACCGCCGGCGTCGGCGGCCACAGCCGGCTGATCGCCGAGCGCGTCACCCCCGGCGGCCGCGTGATCGGCCTCGACCAGGATGCGGCCATGCTGGAACTGGCCCGGCCGCGCCTCGCGGGGCTGCCGGTGACGCTCGTTCACGCCCCGTTCGACCAGCTCCCCCGCCTGCTGCGCGAACAGGGCATCGACCGGCTCGACGGGGTGCTGGCCGACCTGGGCGTCTGCTCCGATCAGCTCGACGCCGCCGACCGCGGCTTCAGCTTCGGCCAGGAGGGGCCGCTGGACATGCGGATGAACCGCGACGACACGGAGACCGCCGCCGAGATGATCCGCCGCCTCCCCGAACGCGACCTGGCCGACGTGATCTGGCGCTACGGCGAGGAGCGCTTCAGCCGGCGGATCGCGAAGCGGATCGTGGAGGAGCGGAAGAAGACCCCGATCGAGACGACGACGCAGCTGGCCGAACTGGTCCGCCGCTGCGTGCCGCGCGGCAAGGGGATCGACCCGGCGACGCGGACGTTCCAGGCGCTGCGGATCGCCGTCAACGACGAGATGGGGGCGCTGGAGCGCCTGCTGGAGGCGCTGCCCACGGTGCTGAAGCCTGGCGGCGTCGCCGTGCTGATCAGCTTCCACTCGCTGGAGGACCGGCCGGTGAAGCGGCTGTTCCGCGACCACGACACCTGGGACGAGCTGACTCGCAAGCCGGTGACGGCGGCGTCCGACGAGGCGGCCGCCAACCCCCGCTCGCGCAGCGCCAAGCTGCGCGCGGCCCGACGGAAGGAAGGACCCGCCCGGGCCTGAGCCGGGCGTTTCATCGAGGAGAGACGCATGGACGCGAATCGGCGATCCCGATACGGCTGGATGGGACTGGGCGCGATGGTGTGCTTGTTCGTGGTGGTCATGGCGTTCAAGCTGCGCGACGGCAACAAGGCGCACGCCCAGACGCCGATGGACGGCCCGGACCTGCCCGAGCCGATGCTGAAGGCGGAGAAGGCCAGCGCCCCGCCGGCCCCGCTGCCGCCGGTGGTAGACGCCACGACGCTCCCCCCGCCGGGCGACGTCACCCCCCCGCCGCCGCTGGCGGGCAAGCCACTGCCGGAGATCAAGGTGACGGCGGGCGAGGTCCCCATCCCGCCGCCGAGTGTGCCAGGCGCGCTGCCGCCGGTGACGCCGCCGACGGGCAGCGAGGGTCGCCCGATCCACATCCCCGCGCCGGCGGTGCCGCCGGTGGCCCCGCCGCCGTCCCCGGGGAGCCTGCCGCCGGTCGCGCCGAGCGCCGTGCCGGAGACGGCTCCGCCTCCGCCGTTGGGCGCGGTCCCGCCGTCCCCGGAGGCGGTGAAACCGGCCACGCCGCCCGGGGTCGTGCCTCCGGTGACGCCACCGGTCACCCTGGTTCCCTCCGCGCCGCCGTCGGTGCCGGTGACCCCGGTGTCGGTCAACGCCCGCGTCAGCGACGACGCAACCGGCCTGACGCCGTTGCCGTCCCTGCGCCCCCGGACCTTGTCACGCCCGAAGGCGGTGCTGCCGCTGACGGGCACGTTCCCGGTGGTGATGGACGGCCGGACGGTGACGCTGCCGCCGGAGGTGCTGGAGCAGCTGGCGAAGTGCGACACGGTGCTGGCGTCGCCGGGCTCGGCGCGGTGCCTGTGGATCACGAACCAGGCGCACCTCGACCGCCTGGGGGCGAAGCTGGACAAGTCGCCGGCCAAGGAGGTGGACGTGCAGGCGTTCAAGCGGCTGTACTACGCCCAGATCACGAAGCTGCCGGTGCGCGACGGGAAGTTCACGCTGACGGAGAAGCTGGCGGCGTTCGCCGGGCTGGGCAGCGAGGTGGTGCTGGTGGGCATCGACGACCACTTCGAGGTGTGGGACGCGTCGTCGTGGCGGAAGTTCACGGCGGCGCGGAAGTACGCCCCGGCGGAGTGACCCATTTGGAGTGCGGTGCTTCAGCACCGCTTTCTGTTTTTCGTTTCGCTCGTGCGATCCGCAGTCGAAATCGAGAAACAGAAAGCGGTGCTGAAGGCACCGCACTCCAAATTACCGCACGACCTCCACCCGCCCCACCGCCGTCTCGCGCCACGCCCGCCGCAGCTCCTCCGCCAGCGACGCCGCCGTGTGTACCGCCTCCGTCACCAGGTGCAGCCGCAGCGTCCCGCCCTCGGCGATCGCGTGCAACGCCCCCGCCGCCTGCATCTGCGAGCGGATCGACGCACCCGGCGCGTCCGGCGTCAGCCCGCCGAGGAACGTCTCCAGTTGCAGGGCCCGCCCCTCCTGCCGCAGCACGTCCACCAGCCGCTGCACGATCCGCTTCCCCAGGTCCAGCGACGGCCCGCCGTTGGCCAGGCTCCAGCCGGTGAAACGCTTCACCACCTCGTCCAGCCCCTGCGCCTCCGCGACGAACCGCGCCCGGTCGAGCAGGAAGCCGCCGGTGATCGCCGGGCGGTTCTGGCGGCGCAGGTGCTCGCGCTTCTGCACGGCGGCGCTCAGCGCCAGCCGGGCGAGGCTGCCGAGTAGGTGGACGTAACGGTCCACGTCGGCGAGCAGGCCGGGCTGATCGGCCAGGGCGACGAGGTTCAGCGCGGCGCACGTCAACACCGCGGGGTGCTCCCGTTGGCTCAGGCCGCCGCCCAGCGCGACCGGGCGGCGCGGCCGATCGAACACGATGGAGATGCTCGCGTCGCCCGAGGGATACCACCCGTCCAGGCCGGCCACGGTCGGGTCGGACGGCTCGCGCAGGATGTGCTCGCACACCGCCTCCAGCCCCCCGTCCCAGCCGAGGTCGGACGGGCCGAGGTGCCACCGGACGTCGAGCCCTCGGCCGTAGTGCGCCGTCATCAGGTTCGCCACGCAGTTGACCGCCCGTTCCCGATACGCCTCCGGGTCGGCCGACGCGAACAGGGGGCCGAGGTTGAAGTCGGCCCAGGGTGGTGGCGCGACGTTGACGTTCATGAGCCCTCTCAGCCCCGTTTCGTGGAGGGTGATGCTCAGGTCATTCGCGCCACGGGCGTATTCCAACCCGTCGATCGCCACCGCGTCCCAGGCCGCCTCCCGCGCCCGGCGGATCGCCCGCGCCAGCCCATCCTCCCGCCCGTCGGGGTCTGCCAGGACCACCGCCTGGAGGTGATCGGGCGACTCGTCCGCCATCAGGCCGATCAGACCTGCCTCGTGCGCCGCCCGAACGTCCGCCGAGTACACCCCCGTATCCGCCGCCGCCGGCCGCCGCTCCTCGTACGCCCGCGCCAGCGCCGGCTGTCCCAGCTCGCGTACCGTCCGCGCCACCGCCTCGGCGACCTCCGCCGTCGTCGGCGTCCCCTCGCACTCCGCCGCCAGGAAATGCACCACCGCGTCGGTCAGTTCCCGGCATGCCAGCGCGTCGCGCATCCCGGCCGCGAACAGGCGGCGCGCGATCCGGTCGGCGTCGAACGGCTCCAGCCCTCCGTCGGGCGTCCTCACCCACGTCGGCGCGCTCATGCCGGCGTCGTCCTCCCCACGTCGAACCACGTGAACGCCAGCCCCGCCAGCGCCACCAGCAGGCCCGTCGCGATCAGAGTCAGGAAGCACCCCACGCCGACCGCCAGCCACACGCTATGGGTGAGCATGTAGAAGATCGCCCCGACGACCGCCGCTGAGCCCGGCACGCCCAGCCCGAACAGCTTGCCGAACGACAGCAGCACGTTCCGCCCCATCGCCTGGAAGTCGCCCGGCGTCGCCGCCGCCACCCGCGTCGGGAAGAACAGAAACAGCACGTTCTCCACCGCGATCACGTAAAAGTTGAACACCGGCACCGCCGCCGCCGCCGGCACGCAGAACGGGACGTAGTCCGGCGAGGCGTACGCGATCCCGCCCAGCACGCACCAGCCCGCGATCGATAGCAGCAGCGCCGGCGTGATCATCTGACCCAGCGCCAGCATCCACGGCGACACCGGCAGCGTCTTCAGTGTCCCCATCCGGTCGATGTCGCCGCGGAAGTCGTACGGCACCAGCACCGGCAGGAAGATCGACAGCCACACCGCGCCGCCGACCATCGCCGCGATCACCCGACCCTTGTCCTCCCGGCCCGACCCGGACATCAGCGGCACCGCCACCATCCCGCCCAGCACGAGCGACAGGAACGCCAGCCGGCCCATCGACCGGTACGCCGTCAGCATCTGCCGCCACAGCACCGGCCCGACCCCGCCGAGGTACGGCAGCGCCGGCAGCGTGAACCGCCTGCGCCGCTCCGCCCCGGCCAGCGGCTCGATCGTCACCTGCTGGCCGCGCGCCCGCATGATCCGGGCGTACAGCGCCGCGCTGCCGGCCGCCGACTGCTCCTCGAACGCCGCGTCGCAGCCGAAGATCATCAGCAGCACCAGCCCGTTGACCGCCAGCCCGACGAGCACCGGCACCGGCAGCTCCGCCCAGCTCTGCGCCGTCAGCACCTTGAAGAACGACGCCAGCGGCCACGAGACGGCCTGCCACAGCGCGCTGTCGAACGCCGCCACGGCCAGGAGATGGAGGTCCCAGTTGGTGGCCCCGCCGGCGGAGGTGATCAGCGCCGCGACGAGGGCCAGCAGGGCGAACGCCGCCGCCCAGCGCGTCCGCGTCCGCAGGGCCGCCCCGAGGGCGCTGGTCAGCAGGCCCAGGGCGATCGTGAACAGCAGCATGAACGTGCTGATGAGGAACAGCCCCAGCAGCACGCCGGGGACCCACCCGCTCTTGACGCGGATCACCAGCCCCAGCAGCAGCGTCATCGGCAGGCTGACCAGCAGCGACAGCACCACCTTGTACAGGAGCACCTGCCGCCGCGAGAACGGCCCGGTGAACAGGAACTGCACCTCGGCCGGCGTGAAATAGACCGGTTGCGTCGAGGGCGTCAGGATCAGGTTCGCCACGACGTACGCCAGCAGCAGCGCCGGCCCGTAGCGCGTCACGCCCTCCGGCGGCATCCCCGCCTCGCCCGCCGGCAGCAGGATCACGACCAGCATCCACGGCACGAACACGCACAGCGCCACCAGCATCAGCAGCACGCCGCGCAGCGTCTGCAAACCCCGGCCGGCGAAGCGGAACCAGCCCAGCAGTTGCATCCAGATCAGCAGGCGGAGGGCGCTGTTCATGGCGTGATCCCCGTCGGCGGGGCCTGCTGGATCGCATCGACCGGCGTCTCGGTCAGCCGGAAGAACATCTCCTCGAGCGTCTCGTGGCGGTCCTCGCGCTTCAGCTCGGCGCGCAGCTCGTCGAGCCGGGAGTGCCGCAGGATGTGGCCCTTGTGCATGATCAGCACGGTGGTGATGAGGTCCTCGAACAGCCCCAGCAGGTGCGAGCTGACGACGATCGCCGCCCCGTCCGCGGCGTGCGTGCGGATCAGCTCCTTCATCGTCCGGATGCCGCGCGGGTCCGGCCCGGTGAACGGCTCGTCCAGCAGCACCGCCCGCGGCCGGTGCAGCCAGCCGCAGCCCAGCGCCAGCTTCTGGCGCATGCCGCGCGACAGGTCGGCGGCCGGCACGTCGCGCTTCTCCATCAGCTCCAGCCGCGTCAGGAGCATCATCGCCCGCTCCTCCCAGGCCTGCAGCCGGTAGGCGGCGGCGACGAAGCGGAAGTGCTCCCAGACGGTGAGCCGGTCGAACAGCTGCGGGTCGTCGGGGACGTAGGCCAGGGCCTGCTTGGCGGGGATCGGGTCGCGCTGGATGTCGTGGCCGTCGAGCAGCAGCCGGCCGCGCGTCGGGGTGATGATGCCGGCCAGGGCGCGGAGGGTGGTGGTCTTGCCCGCCCCGTTGGGGCCTAACAGGCCGAGGATCTCACCGCCCGCGACGGTAAACGAGATGCCCGCGACGGCGACGGTCTCCCCGTACGCCTTGTGGTAGTCCTCGACGACGATCGACACGGCGGGCTCCTTGCGGGCGTGCGGGGCCATTCTACGGCGCGAGCGAGGGCAAGGAAGACGAACGAACCGCAGAGCCGCAAAGGACCGCAGAGAGAAGACAGAGGATCATCCCTCCCGACCCGGCTCGCTGATTGCCCACCACCGCGACGGGCAGGAGACGGGAGCGCGAGTGGTCGGCCCGGATCGTTTCCGAGCGGAGGGGGGTGTGTGAGGGGGGGAGAAACGATCGCCCCTGGCAGGCACGACACAGTCACCCTGCGTCACGACCATGCACACTCGAGGATCGTTTCCCTACGCCGGCCCGCCTACTTTCTCAGGCCGCCCGCAGCACCAGGCAGGCGTTGCTACCGCCGAAGCCGAACGAGTTCGACACCGCGGCCCGCACCCGGTGCTCCTGGGCCTCGTGCGGCACGTGCCGCAGGATGCACGCCGGATCGGGGTCATCCAGGTTGATCGTCGGCGGCACCGCCCCGTGCTTCATCGCCGCGACGCACGCCAGCGCCTCGATCGCCGCGGCCGCCGTCAGCAGGTGGCCGGTCATGCTCTTGGTCGAGGACACCGGCACCGCGCGGACGTGCTCGCCCAGGACGGCCGCCAGCACGCGCGCCTCCGAGGCGTCGCCCACCGGCGTGCTGGTGGCGTGGGCGTTGACGTAGTCCACCTGCTCCGGGTTCAGCCGGGCGTCGGCCAGGGCCAGCTCCACCGCCCGCGACGCCGGCCCCGGCTCCGGGTTCGGGATCACCATGTGGTAGGCGTCCGACGTCGCCCCGTACCCGGCCACCTCGGCAAAAGCCACCGCCCCGCGCTTGGCGGCGTCCGCCGCCCGCTCCAGGGTGAACACCACGCCGCCCTCGCCGATCACGAAGCCGTCTCGGCCGCGGTCGAACGGCCGCGACGCCGCCTCCGGGGCGTCGTTGCGCCGCGACAGGGCGCGCAGGTTGCCGAACGCCGCCAGCGACATTGGCGAGACACCCATGTCGCAGCCGCCGGCGAGCACCACGTCGCACCAGCCCAGCCGCAGCCAGCTGCGTGCCTGGGCGATCGCCACGTTGCTGCTGGCGCAGGCCGCCGACACCGTCGCCACCGGCCCGGCCAGGCCCAGGTGCCGCCGCGCCCGCTCGACCATGCCGGCGTCGGCGGGGGCCGGCTGCCACTCCGCGATCCGCGGGTAGCGCATGGCGTCCTGCTCCCAGGGCTGGTGGTACTCCGCCCCGAGGCCCAGCACGATGCCGACCCGCCGCTCGTGCCGCACGGCCCACAGCCCGGCCTCGCGCAGCGCCTGGGCCAGGCAGAAGCGCGTCACCTGCTCCAGCCGCGACAGGGCGGCGAACGCGGCCGGGTCGTCACCCTCGGGGCACGGCACGGCCCGCACCTGGCCGCCGATCTTGCTGGGGTGGTCGTCCACCTTCATCCCCTGCACCAGGTGTACCGCCGGGGTGCCGGCGATCAGCCCGCGGGCGACCTCGTCGTAGCTGTTGCCCAGCGGCGTGCAGGCGGAAATCCCGGTGATCCACACCGGCAGGGGCTGACTCATCTCTCCCTCCGTACTTCAGGCGGCGGTCAGTCGGCCGACCCGCCCCAGGGCGACACTGCCCCCGTGGTCCAGCAGCCGGCCCAGGGCGCTCAGCTCGAGCTCGTCGCCACCCTGGCCCACCTCCAGGGTCAGCCGCGGCCCCGCGCCGTCGCGCGTCAGGCCGAGGACGACGGCCTCGACGAAGGAATCGGCGTGGGGCCGGCCGGTGGCCTGGTCGGTGTCCAGGATGGGGTCGATCCGCGACAGGGTGAGCCAGACGCCGGGCACCGGCCGTTCGTGCAGCATCGAGAACGCCCCGAGCAGCCCCTCGACCTCGCCGCCGGGCCCGCCGCCGATGCCGTAGTTCGGCCCGCGGCAGTCCAGCGCCAGGGTGATCGTGCCGGAGGTCGAGTGCAACGTGCGGTGCGGGATGACGTGCGGCGAGACGCCCCAGGCCCCCTCGCGGACGAAGTCGCCGACCGACTGGACGATCAGGTCGCGGCCGATGAAGCGCGGTGACGCCAGCACGCCCCACTCGCGGTAGGCCTCGGCCGGCAGGCCGGCGCGGGCGATGGCGCGGAGCAGGGCGGCGACGACGACGACGGTCTGTTCGTCGGAGTTCTTGAGCAGGGAGACGGGGTAAGACGTACCGGGGGCGGGCACCTTGCGCAGCGGCGTGACGTCGGGGATGGCGACGCGCATCCAGGCGTGAGCGGCGAGCGTGCAGGTCAGTCGGTCTTCCATCCCGGGCGGGCCTCCTGCCCGTCTGGCCTCGGAGCAGCAAACTTGTAGGCGATCTCATAGAACGAATCAATCCCATCAACCCGGCGTGACACCCGCGGACGGCCCGTGCCGTTCATCGGACCGTCGCCCGTACCCCTTTTCGCACCGAGGGTTCCATGTCATCGACGCTCTTGCCCGACGCCGCCTGGGACGATCTGTTCCAGGCCGCCGACTTCGCCGCACGCCGGTTCCAGGAATGGGTCGAACGCGGCGTGCTCCGCGCCGACCAGGTCCGCGCCATCCTCGACGGCTACGACGACCGCCGCCGCCGCTGGAGCGGCCGCCGCGAGAACGGCGAGCCGCCGCCCCGGCGCACCGGCCTGCCGCCGGGCACCGCGATCGAACTCCCCGCCCTCCGCTCGCTGCGCTACTGGACGTTCCTCGGCAACGACGTGCGCAAGCTCCGCGACGACGGACACCTCCGCCACAATCAGGCGGAGGAGTTGCTCGACGAGGTTCATGAGCGCAGGAGCGCGCTCGAACGCCGGCTGCCGACGAGCGAGATCCCCGAGGTGTTGCCGGCGGACGAGCTAGACGAGGTGCTGCCGCCCGAACCGCGGCGGCGCATCCCGCCGCCGCCGTTGCCCACCCCGCGGCCGCCGCGCAAGCCGCTGCTGGAGATCCTGCTCGACCCGCGCAACATCCAGTGGCTGCTCGCCTTCGGCGGCGGGCTGATGTTCGTCGGCGTCGTCATCCTGCTGTGGATCAACGAGGTTTTCACGCCCACCGTCCTGGCCGGCGTACTCGCCGTGTCGAACCTCGCCGTGCTGCTGGGCGGCTGGTCGCTGCTGCGCCTGACCCGGTATCAGCTCGCCGGCATGGCGTTGACGCTGCTCGCCTGCCTGGTCATGCCGCTCAACCTGTGGTACCTCCAGGCCCACGACCTGCTGACGCTGGAGGGGCATCTGTGGGTGGCCGGGCTCATCTGCTGCGCCCTGTATGCGGTGTCGGCCTGGGTGTTGCGCGACGAGGCGTTCGTCTACGTCCTCGTCGGCGGCGTGGCCGCCGCCGGGCTGCTGGCGATCGCCAGCCTCAAGCCGGTGCCGATGCACTTCTGGGAGGTCGTCGCGCCCAGCACCATGCTCGTCGCTCTGGGGCTGCTGTGCATCCACGCCGAGCGGGCGTTCCCGGAGGCGGAGGGGCCGTTCGGCCGCAAGCGCTTCGGGCTGGCGTTCTTCTTCTCCGGCCACGCCGCGCTGGCCGCCGGGCTGCTGCTGATGCTCGGGGCGTTCGTCACCGGCAAGTGGGCGTACCCGCTGTTCGAGGCGCTCTACCGCGAGCGCGGCGTCGGGCCGTCGTCGATCGTCGGCACGTATCACTGGCTGGCCCTGGTCCTCGTCCTGGCGGCGGCCTACGCCTACGCCTACAGCGACCTGGTGGTGCGGCACGTCGGCGGCTATGTCCACATCGCGGCGCTGACGCTGCTGTGGGCGCTGGTGCTGGCTTTCGAGGAATTCAAGATCGAACTGAGCGTCGATGTGGCGATCGCCCTGCTCGCCGGGCTGACGCTGGTCATCAACCTGCTCCAGGGGCTCGCCGCCAAGGATTCGCCCTACACGCGGACGATGCCGATCCTCGCCGTGCTGCTGCCGCTGCTGGCGGTCTGGCTGGGCCTGGTCCGCTTCGCGAACGACTTCACCGCCCCGATCGGCTGGGGGTACATCGGGGCGATGGCGCTGACGATCGTCGCCTGCCGCCTGGGGGCCCACCTGCACAAGGAATCGTCGCCGTGGCTGGCGGCGGTGTACTTCTTCGCGACCGGTGCGGCGACGCTGGTCGGGGCGGTGGCGCTGTTGAACGTGCTGGGGCTGCGCGACTGGCCGCGCGTCGCCCCGGTCGTGATGCTCATCCCGATCGCCTACGCCGTCGCCGCGGCGGTGTATCAGGGCGGGCCGTCGGCCCGGCCGCTGCTGGCGGTGGCTCACTGTGCGACGGTGGCGATGATCGCGTTCAGCCTGGGGTTCGTGATGACCGGGCTGGTGGACCGCGTCCGCGACCCGATCAACCTGTGGGCGGCCCTGTTCGCCCTGGAGTGCGCCGTGTTCTACGCCCTCGCCGGGATGCTGCACCGCCAGACGGCCGGCATCCACCTCGCCGCGGTGATGGCGTGCGGCGTGGTGTGGCAGCTGTTCAACTACTACGGCGTCGATCGGGAGTTCTACGTCCTGACGTTCGCGATCGTCGGCCTGGGGATGCTGGCAGCGTACCGCTTCGCGCTGCTCGAGGGGGCGCTGGGCGGGCCGCTCACCGACGCCGCGTACGCCGCCGCCAACACGCTGCTGTCGCTGTCCTTCATCGCGTCGGGGGCGCTGACGGTGGGGCGGCTGGCGTCCGGCGTGGCTCTGGGCCAGACGCTGGTGGTGATGAGCCTCTCCCTGACCGCCGTCAGCCTGCTGGCCGTCTTCCTGACGCGGCAGCGGACCTGGCAGCGCTGGTACGTGGTGACGACGATCGGCCAGGGGCTGCTCGCCTTCCTGGTGGTGATGAACGCCAGCGACCTGACGGCCGGGCAGAAGGTGCAGGTGTTCTGCGTCGTCGCGGGGCTGGTGCTGCTCATCGCCAGCCACGTCGGCTGGTATCGCGAGCAGGAGCGCGACGACGACCTCGTCAGCACCGGGCTATTCCTCGGCAGCCTGCTGTTCGGCTGGCCGATGGCGATCGCGGCGCTGTACGACCGGGCGGGCAACCACCTGATCGTGCTGAACGAGGTCGGCTTCCTCGTCACCGCGCTGCTGTTGCTGACGACCGGCGTGCTGTTCCAGATCCGGGCGACGGCCGTCAACGGGGCGATCCTGACGGCGGTGTACTTCGTCACCCTGCTGCTGTTCATCCCGTGGGGCCGGCTCGGCACGGTGGCGCTGGTGATCACGATCGGCGGCGGCGTGCTGTTCGGGCTCGGGCTGGTCCTGAGCGTGTTCCGCGAGCACCTGCTGACGCTGCCGCAGCGCATCAAGGAGCGGCAGGGGGTGTTCCGCGTGCTGACGTGGCGGTGATCTTCACTCAAGCGCCCCGCCCGCCGGGCCGATGATAAAGGCAACGAACCGGCACCCCGACGCTACGACGACGACTCCGCCAAGGAACCTGGCCGTTACCCGGAAGGATCCGGGACCCCTGACGGCCTCACCCCCTGTAGTCCCTCCCCCTGAAGTTTCCGGCGGAACCGGCCCCTCATCCCCCTGGTGAGGGGCCGGACCTCCCCCCGGAGGGCCGGCCGCCACACGAGACCGCACCCAGTCCACGTTTCGGGCGAAAGGAGACGCCCGGACGACCCCCGGCCGGCCCTCCTCGCCCACCTCCCGTCTGGCTGATCCCCTCGTGTGCCCGTAAAACAACGGCGGTTCGCCCCGTCCGTTGTCCCCTGGGCCACTCATGACGCAGATCGAATTCCTACACGCCCGCGAGATCCTCGACAGCCGCGGCAACCCCACGCTCGAGGTCGAAGTGATCCTCGAAGACGGCAGCGTCGGCCAGGCGGCCGTGCCGTCGGGGGCCAGCACCGGCGCGTACGAGGCGGTCGAGCTGCGCGACGGCGACAAGGGCCGTTACCTGGGCAAGGGCGTGCAGACGGCGGTGCGCCACGTCAACGACGACATCGCCGACGAGATCACCGGCATGGACGCCCTGGACCAGGTGGTGATCGACAAGGCGCTGTGCGACCTCGACGGCACGCCGAACAAGGCCAAGCTGGGCGCGAACGCCACCCTCGGCGTGTCGCTGGCGGTCGCCAAGGCGGCCGCGGCGTCGGTGGCGCTGCCGCTGTACCGCTACCTGGGCGGGACGAACGCCCGGGTGCTGCCGGTGCCGCTGATGAACGTGATCAACGGCGGCAAGCACGCGGACAACACGATTGATTTTCAGGAGTTCATGATCGTCCCGCTGGGCGCGCCGACGTTCCGCGAGGCGCTGCGCATGGGGGCGGAGGTCTTCCACACGCTGCGCAAAGTGCTGCACGATAAACATCTGAGCACCACCGTCGGCGACGAGGGCGGCTTCGCCCCGAATCTGAAGAGTGCCGACGAGGCCCTGGAGATGCTCGGCAAGGCCGTCGAGAAGGCCGGCTACAAGCTGGGCGACGACGTGTGCTTCGCCCTGGACCCGGCGACGACGGAGCTTTTCGAGGAGGCCAAGCACAAGGGCCAGAAGGGTTACTGCTTCTTCAAGAGCGCTCCGGAAAAGGTGATCTCGTCGGACGACATGATCGCCCTGTGGGCCGACCTGTGCAAGAAGTGGCCGATCGTGTCGATCGAGGACGGGCTGGCCGAGGACGATTGGGACGGCTGGAAGAAGCTCACCCAGACGCTGGGCGGCAAGGTGCAGCTGGTCGGCGACGACCTGTTCGTGACGAACACGAAGCGCCTCCAGGAGGGCATCGAGAAGGGCTGCGGCAACAGCATCCTGGTGAAGGTTAACCAGATCGGCACGCTCACCGAGACGCTGGAGTCCATCGCCCTGGCTGGGCGTAATGGCTACACGTACATCCTGAGCCACCGTTCAGGTGAAACCGAGGACACGACGATCGCCGACATCGCGGTGGCGGTGAACGCCGGTCAGATCAAGACCGGCTCGGCGTGCCGCACGGATCGGATCGCGAAGTACAACCAGTTGTTGCGTATCGAGGAGCAGCTCGACACGGCGGCGGTGTACGGCTCGGCGATCTGGCCGGCAACGCGGCGGGGGATGAAGTAATCGGGGCGAGCTGGGGGCGTGAGCCCCGGTGGTCTTCTCAACCACCGGGGCTCACACCCCGGCTCGCCTTATGGGGTCCGATCGTAACGCCCCCCCTGCTTACCTAGTCAACTTGATCGTCAAATACGCCATTGACGGCACGACGGTTGCTGTCTACTTTATGTCCCAGCAGTACTCTCGCTGCGCCCCATACTGCCCCGCCATCACTCTCCGCCTGTGCCGTAGACCGACTTCCTACCCGCCCAAACGTTCCCACAAGGAGCCTGGTTCCCATGCAGCCGATTCCCTCGCGCCGTTCATTCCTTCAGGTCGGCGTCCTGGCCGGCCTCGGTCTGAGCCTCGACCAGTTCTTCCGCCTCAGCGCCCGGGCCAACCCCGGCCTCGGCGGCAAGAAGAAGGAAGCCGTCGCCCAGTCGGTGATCCACATCTTCCTGCCCGGCGGCATCGCCCACCAGGACTTCATGGACCCCAAGCCGCTGGCCCCGATCGAGTACCGCGGCGAGATCGGCACCACCAAGACCAAGCTCCCCGGCGTCTTTTTCAGCGAGCACATGAAGAAGACCGGCGAGGTCGCCGACAAGATCACGGTCTGCCGCTCGATGACGCACGGCGAGGCGGCCCACGAGCGCGGCACGCACAACATGTTCACCGGGTACCGGCCCAGCCCGGCGCTGACCTTCCCGAGCATGGGCAGTGTCGTCAGCCACGAGTTCGGCCCGCGCAAGAACCTGCCACCCTACGTCTGCATCCCCAGCCAGCCGACGACGTACGCCGGCAGTGGCTACCTGAGCAGCGCATTCGCGCCCTTCAGCCTCGGCAGCGACCCGGCGAACCCCGGCTTCACGGTGCAGGACCTGAAACTGCCCGGCGGCGTCGATGAGAAGCGCTTCGAGAAGCGCAAGAGCATGCTGTCGGCGGTCAACGAGCACTTCTCCGGCAAGGAGAAGGACGACGGCCTGAAGGCGATGGACACCTTCTACGACCGGGCCTACAGCCTGATCAGCTCGGAGAAGGCGAAGCTGGCGTTCGACATCAACAAGGAAACCGACGCCCTGCGCAACGACTACGGTCGCAACGCCGCCGGTCAACGCTTCCTGATGGCGCGGCGGCTGGTCGAGGCGGGCGTGCGTTTCGTGTCGCTGACGTACGGCGGCTGGGACATGCACAGCGGCATCAAGGGCGGCATGGCGGGCCAACTCCCGCAGTTCGACCAGGCGTTCGCGGCCCTCATCCGCGACCTGGACACGCGCGGGCTGCTGGCCAGCACGCTGGTGATGGTGTCCAGCGAGTTCGGCCGCACGCCGAAGATCAACGCGACGGCGGGCCGGGATCATTGGCCGAAGGTGTTCAGCGTGATCCTGGCCGGCGGCGGCATCAAGAAGGGGTTCATCTACGGCACGTCGGACGCGACGGCGACGGAGCCGGAGGACGACCCGCTGACGGTCGAGGACCTGGCGATGACGGTCTACCAGCAGATCGGCATCGACGGCGAGAAGCGGCTGATCGCCCCGGGCAACCGGCCGATCGACATCGTCCGCGAGGGCAAGGTCCGCAAGGAACTGGTGGGATGAGGTAAGAATCTTCACCACAGAGACACAGAGACACAGAGAAGACAAACAGCCGAGAGAAGGCACCAAAGAGGTTAGGATGATGAATCGCAGATTAATGACTTTCTCTGTCTTCTTCTCTGTGTCTCTGTGTCTCTGTGGTGAAACCTCTTTTGGCGCATCCCCTTCCCTCGGAGGCGTCTCGCCGCGCGGCGTGCAGCGCGGCACCGACGTCGTCCTCACCTTCGGCGGCGGGCGGCTCGACGACGCGAAAGAGATCATCTTCTACTCCCCCGGCTTCAGCGTCACCAAGCTGGAGCCGTCGGCGGGCGCGGTGAAGGCGACGGTGAAGGTCGCCGCCGACTGCGCCCTGGGCGAGCACGCCGTCCGCGTCCGCACCGCCAGCGGCCTCAGCGAGATGCGCACGGTGTGGGTCGGGGCGCTGCCGGCCGTGGCCGAGAAGGAGCCCAACAGCGAGTTCGCCACCCCGCAGAAGATTGCGATGAACGTCACCGTCGAGGGTGTCGTCCAGAACGAGGACGTCGATTACTACGCGGTGGAGTTGAAGAAGGGCCAGCGGCTGTCGGTCGAGATCGAGGCGCTGCGCCTGGCGAACACCATGTTCGACCCGTACATCGCCATCCTCGATGCCAAGCGCTTCGAGCTGGCCACCAGTGATGATTCGCCCTTGAACAAGCAGGACGGCATCTGCTCCATCGTCGCCCCGGCCGACGGCACGTACACGATCCTCGTCCGCGAGAGCGGCTACCAGGGCAACGGCGCGTGCGGCTACCGGCTGCACGTCGGCCACTTCCCGCGCCCGCTCGCCGTCGTCCCCGCCGGGGGCAAGGCCGGCGAGGAGGTCGAGGTGACGTTCCTCGGCGACCCGACGGGACCGATCAAGCAAAAGGTCAAGCTGCCCAGCACCCCGGGCACGACGATCCAGTTCCACTGCCAGGACGCGACCGGGATCTGCCCGTCCGGCATTCCTTTCCGCGTCAGTGACGTGGGCAATGTCGTCGAGGTGGAGCCGAACGACACGCACGACAAGGCGACCCGCGCCGCGGCCTTCCCGCTGGCCTTCAACGGCGTCATCGAGAAGGACGGCGACGTGGACGGCTTCCGCTTCAAGGGCACCAAGGGCCAGACGTTCGACGTCCACTGCTACGCCCGCCGCATCGGCTCGCCGCTCGACTCGGTGATGACGCTCTCGGTCGCCGGTGCCGGGGCGTTCATCGGCAACGACGACTCCGGCGGCCCGGACAGCTACTTCCGCGTGACGCTGCCGCAGGACGGCGAGTACGTGCTGAATGTCACCGACCATCTCGGCAAGGGCGGGCCGACCTACTTCTACCGCGTCGAGTTCACGCCGGTGACGCCCAGCGCCACCGTCAGCATCCCCAAGGTGGCGCTGTTCTCGCAGGAGCGCCAGACGATCGCCGTGCCGAAGGGCGGGCGGATGGCCTCACTGATCACCGTCAGCCGTGCCAACTTTGGGGGGGACATCACCGTCGCCGCGACCGGCCTACCGTCGGGCGTGGCGATGCAGTGCGAGAACATGGCCGGCAACCTCGACACGTTCCCGGTCGTGTTCGAGGCCAACGCGGCCGCCGCCCTGGCCGGGTCGCTGACCGACTTCACGATCAAGCACACCGACCCCAAGCACCCGGCGACCCCGGCAAAGTTCTACCAGATGGCCGAGTTGGTGACCGGCGGCCCGGGGCAATCGACGTACTGGCGGCGCGAGGTCGAGAAGCTGGCGGTTGCGGTCGCGGAGGAGGCCCCGTATTCCATCGAGATCGTCGAGCCGAAGGTGCCGCTGATCCAGAACGGCAGCATGCTGCTGAAGGTGATCGCGAAGCGGCGGGCCGACTTCAAGGGCCCGATCACGGTCTACCCGCTGTGGAACCCGCCGGGCGTCGGCTCCGCCTCGTCGGCCGTCATCGCCCCGACCGCGACCGAGACGACGCTGGTGGTCAACGCCGCCGGCAACGCCCAGATCAAGAAGTGGAAGACGGCGGTGATCGCCGTGGCCGACGCCGGCAAGGGGCCGGTGTGGACCTCCTCCCAATTGGCGACATTAGAGGTCGCGCCGCCGTTTGTCGTCGCCAACATGGCGCGTGGAGCGGTCGAGCAGGGCAACGAGACCGAGATCGTCGTCAAGCTCCAGCAGGTGACGCCGTTCGACGGCAACGCGACGGTGAAGCTGTTCGGCCTGCCGTTCAAGGTGACGACGCCGGACGCCACGATCACCAAGGACACGAAGGAAGTGGTGTTCAAGGTCACGACCGACAAGACCAGCCCGGCCGGCACCCACCGCAACCTGTTCTGCCAGGTGACGGTGCCGCGGGCCGGCGACGTGATGGCCGCTAACTCCGGCTATAGCGAACTGCGGATCGACGTGCCGATCGTGAAGACGACCCCGGCCCCGCCCAAGCCGGCGACGCCGATGCCGGTGGTGAAGGCCCCGACGCCGCCCGCGCCGCCGAAGCGGCTGACGCGGCTGGAGCAGCTGCGCAAGGAGCAGGAGGAGCGGGAGAAGGCGGAGAAGGAGAAGAAGAAGTAATTTGGAGTGCGGTGCTTCAGCACCGCTTTGGTTTCGCATCTTGTTTCGACTTCTTGCTTTGGGACGAGAGGCGTCCCGAAAAACAAAAGCGGTGCTGAAGCACCGCACTCCATAGGAAAACATTCGCATGCTCACCCTCGCGTTGCTCGCCCTGATCGCCCCCGCCCAGCTGACGACGCTGTCCATCTCGCCGCCCGAGGTGAACCTGCTGACCGCCCGCGACCAGCAGCTGTTCGTCGTCCAGGCCGCCTACGCCGACGGCATCACCCGTGACGTGACCGCGAAAGCGATGGTCGCGCTCGTCAACCCGGCGCTGGCGAAGGTCAACGGCAACGTGATCACCCCCGCAGCCGACGGTGAGACGCAACTCGTCATCGAGTTCGAGGGCAAGAAGGCCCAGGTGCCGGTGAAGGTCAAGGACGCGGCGAAGGACCGGCCGGTCAGCTTCAAGCTCGACGTGATGCCGATCTTCATGCGCTCCGGCTGTAACCAGGGCGGCTGCCACGGCGCGGCCCGCGGCAAGGACGGCTTCCGCCTGTCGCTGTTCGGCTTCGATCCGGATGGCGATCACTACCGCCTGACGCGCGAGGCCCCGGGCCGGCGAATCAACCTGGCGCTGCCGGCCGAGAGCCTGCTGGTCGAGAAGGCGTGCGGCAAGGTGCCGCACACGGGCGGCGAACGGGTCAAGGAGGGGGGCCACCTCTACAAGGACCTGATCCGTTGGATGGAGGCGAAGGCCCCGCTCGACCCGCCGACGGTCCCGACGGCGATCGACCTGAAGATCTACCCGCCCAGCGCCGTCCTCGACGGCAAGGGCGAGACGCAGCAGATGACGGTGCGGGCGACGTACAGCGACGGTACCGTCCGCGACGTGACGCACCTGGCGCTGTTCCTGAGCAACAACGACACGTCGGCCAAGATCAGCGAGAACGGCCTGGTGACGGCCGGCGACCGCGGCGAGGCGTTCGTCATGGCCCGCTTCGCGACGTTCACCGTCGGCTCCCAGGTGATCGTGCTGCCCAAGGGGCTGAAGTATACCTGGCCGAAGGTCGAGGAGAAGAACTACATCGACACGCTCGTCCACGCCAAGCTCCAGAAGCTGCGGCTGTTGCCGGCCGGGCTGTGCGACGACGAGACGTACCTGCGCCGCGTCTACCTCGATGTGATCGGCATCCTGCCGACGGCGGAGGAGTACCAGCGCTTCACGGCGAGTAAGGATCCGGCGAAGCGCGAGAAACTGGTGGATGAACTGCTGGGCCGCAAGGAGTTCGCCGAGCTGTGGGTGCTGAAGTGGGCGGAGCTGCTGCAGATCCGCTCCAGCCAGCAGGTCAGCTACAAGGCGATGCTGCTGTATTACGAGTGGCTTCAGGGGAAGATCGCCAAGAACGTGCCGGTCAACGAGTGGGTGCAGGAACTGCTGGGGGCGTCGGGCGGGACGTTCAAGAACCCGGCGACGAACTACTACCAGAACGAGACGGACATCATCAAGGTGACGGAGAACGTCGCCCAGGTGTTCATGGGCATGCGCATCCAGTGCGCCCAGTGCCACAACCACCCCTTCGACCGCTGGACGATGAACGACTACTACGGCTTCGCCGCGTTCTTCTCGCAGATCGGCCGCAAGGGCACCGACGACCCGCGCGAGACGATCGTGTTCAACAGCAAGGGCGGCGAGGTGTCGCACCCGGTGACGCGGCAGGTGATGAAGCCGAAGTTCCTGGGCGGGGCGGTGCCGGACCTGAAGGGGGAGGATAGGCGAGTTGCGATGGCGAAGTGGCTGGCTTCACCGGACAACCCGTACTTCGCGACCGGGCTGGCCAACCGCGTCTGGCAGCACTTCTTCGGCGTCGGCATCATCGACGAGGTGGACGACATCCGCATCAGCAACCCGGCGAGCAACCCCGAGCTGCTGGCGGCGCTGGGGAAGAAGTTCACCGAGTACAAGTATGACTTCAAGAAGCTGGTGCGCGACATCTGCACCTCGCGGACGTATCAGCTGAGCACGCAGGGCCACGAGAGTGCTGCGGGCGATACGCGCAACTACGCCCGGGCGTACCTGCGGCGGATCAAGGCCGAGACGTTCCTCGACTGCATCTCGCAGGTGACGGAGACGAAGAACAAGTTCCCCGGACTGCCCAACGGCGCGCGGGCGGTGCAGATCGCCGACGGCTCGATCAGCACCTACTTCCTGACGACGTTTGGCCGGCCGCAGCGCGAGAGCGTGTGCTCGTGCGAGGTGCGCCTGGAGCCGACGTTGTCGCAGTCGCTGCACCTGATCAACGGCGACTCGACCGGCAACCGGATCGCGGGCGGGGCGCTGATCGCCAAACGGCTGGGCGAGAAGAAGGCCCCGAGCGTGATCATCGAGGAGTTGTACGTGCGGTGCCTCAGCCGCAAGCCGACGGCGGTCGAGTTGAAGAAGCTGCTGGACCTGATGGCGGGCGAGAAGGACGTGCGGGTGGCGCTGGAGGACGTGTTCTGGTCGCTGCTGAACTCGCGCGAGTTCATGTTCAATCACTAACAGTCATCAGTGGGTCAGTCATCAGTCATCAGTCAAACCCTTATGACTGATGACTGATGACTGACAACTGATGACTGATTGAGGATACCCCCAATGAACCGACTGCTCCCGGCCGCCCTGGTGGCCCTGACGATATCGCTCGCTTCTTCTCCTGCCGACGCCCAGGCCCCGGCCAAGAAGCGCACCTCCTACGACGAGCACGTCCTGCCGATCCTCAAGGACAAGTGCGTCGCCTGCCACTCCGCGGACAAGAAGCGCGGCGGGCTCGTGGTCAACAACTACACCGCCCTGATGCAGGGCGGCAGCAGCGGCGCGTGCGTCAAGCCGGGCGACCCGGACAACAGCCTCCTGTACAAGCTGATGGCCCACGCCGCCGAGCCGATCATGCCGCCGAAGTCGGCGAAGCCGGCCGCGAACGACCCGCTGCTGGCGGTCGTCCACAAGTGGATCAGCGAGGGCGCGCCGGAGAACAGCGGCAGCAAGGTGGTGATGACCGAGAAGCCGAAGGTCGATTTCACCCTGTCCGGCGTCGCCAAGGGCAAGCCGGCGGTGCCCCCGATGCCGCCGGCGTCGATGCGGCTGGACCCGGTGGTGCGGGCGGCGCGCGACACGGCCGTCACGGCCATGGCGGCCAACCCGTGGTCGCCGCTGGTCGCGGTCGGCGGGCAGAAGCAGGTGCTGCTGTACAACGCCGAGACGCTGGCCCTGCTCGGCGTGCTGCCGTTCCCGGAGGGCGCGCCGACGGTGCTGAAGTTCTCGCGCAACGGCAGCCTGCTGCTTGCCGGCGGTGGCCGCGGCGGCAAGTCGGGCAAGGTGGTCATCTGGAGCGTCGCCAAGGGCGAGCGGCTGTTCGCGGTCGGCGACGAGTCGGACACCGTGCTCGGGGCCGACATCAGCCCGGACCAGAGCCTGATCGCGATGGGCGGGCCGTCGAAGATGCTGCGCATCTACTCGGCGAAGGACGGCAAGCTGCTGCACGAGGTCAAGAAGCACACCGACTGGATCACGTCGCTGGAGTTCAGCCCCGACGGCGTCCTGCTCGCCAGCGCCGACCGCAACGGCGGGCTGTTCGTCTGGGAGGCGCACACCGCCCGCGAGTACTTCGCCCTGCGCGGCCCGACCCAGGCCGTCACCGAGGTGAGTTGGCGGCCGGACAGCAACGTCGTGGCGGCGTCCAGCGAGGACGGCACGGTGCGGCTGTTCGAGATGGAGAACGGCCACCAGATCCGCAACTGGGGCGCGCACGGCGGCGGGGCGCTGAGCGTCCGCTACGGCATGGACGGCCGCATCAGCAGCGCCGGCCGCGACCGCGTGGCGAAGCTGTGGGACGGCAACGGCGGGGTGCAGCGCACGTTCGAGGCGCTGCCGGACATCGCGCTGCGCAGCGTGCTGACGCACGACAGCAAGCTGATGAT
>JADMIO012779121.1_pt1 | contig 35878 bp, 27 predicted proteins | sample 8958161 | NCBI WGS metagenome assembly JADMIO01 (sample SAMN16585339, study PRJNA669376) | soil metagenome | isolation source: Crop rotation soil | place: USA: Cullars Rotation, Alabama | collected 2011
GCCGCGACTTCAAGTCACGTGAATTCCAAGCTTCGGATCCCACTGTGCTGGAAAGGGCCGCTTTCTCCGGTTTTTTGGTTGGTTTCGCCTTTGGTGCGGTCTTTTTCACCTTCTTCGGTCGCTTGAGGAGCGCTTTTAGGCGACGCTCGAACTTGCCAAACGCCTCCTGCATCGCGGCGACGGTCAGCACTCGCTTCTCGTGCGCCTTGAGAGCTGCCTGTGCCTTTTCTGTCTTCTCGAGCCACGCCAGCGCCTCGGCTGCCATGGTGAGCGCACCGGACGCCTCCTCCTTGGCAACCTGATGCGTCTCGGTGATGTTCTCGAGCAGCGACTTCGCGCCATCGACGACGGCGCGCAGTTCGGCGGCCAGCTTCGGCGTCTCGGTGACTTCACGGGCTCGCTGAACAATCTCGTCGCCTACCTTGCGCAGCGACGCCAGTTTGTCATTATATGCCTTGGCGGTCGTCGCGGCGCCGTCGCTCTCGAGCCAATCGCTCGCAGCGCTCAAGAGCTCGCGAAAGGCCTCGCGTTCCTGCTCGAGCGTCACCGCCTCGATGGACTCGTCGTACAACTTCTCCTTCATCTCGTAGCAGTAACCCTCGACGGCGTTCTTGGCATCAGCTTTCAGGCGCTTCTCGGCGTCGCGGTCATCGTAATCTTTCAACTTCAGCGTAAAGTTGGCCAGCATCGCATCGGTGATGCCCTGCACCCCGCTTGAGATCAGCGTGACGTTGAGCGGCACAATGAGCATGCGCTTCACGATCTGCGTCTTGGGCACGATGTTTTCGTCAAAATAATCGAGCAGATCAATCGCTGCCTTGCCATCCAACACACCACGCACAGCGACATTGGGTGATGGCGTCAGATCAGCAACGCGCGCCACACCCTCCTCGTCCGCCTCGCCAATGGTGGCGTCGGATGCAGGCGGCGTGACTTTGCCCGCCGGATCATAGCTCACTCGAATGTGTACATAGTCGTTGGTGTCGGCGATCAGACGGCGCATCAAACGCTCGAGATCCTGCTGCTTTTTCACCTCCTCTGCCGCCTTTTTAGCCGCCGCCGCCGCCTCCCCGGCGGTCTCGTTCTCATTTGGCATCGGTGCTGCGGATTCCTTGGCAGGTTCGGCCTCCTTCGTCTCCTCCGGTTCTTTCACCGGTCGGTCGGTCGTGCGGATTTTGAAAAAGTAGCCAAGCTCGCCGTCGACGTCGAGATATGTGGCGTACGACACAGGCGTGAAATGCTCCAGTGGCTTGCCGAGCCACTGTTCCAAGTCCTTTCGCGCACTCTGCGCAATCAGCGCGCTGCCCGAGTCGATCGGCTTCACGGTGCCAAAGCCGATCGGTTTGGTCGGCTCGGGCGTCTTGGGCTTCTCGTCCTGCTCCTCGCCGTCATCCTCTGCGGCATCCTCGTCGCTTGGCGCAGCATCGGCCTCCTTCTTCGCGGCTTCTTCGTCGGCGGTGGACTTGGCTTTCGCGTCCTCTTCTTTGTCTTTGGCAGCGTCATCTTTCGGCTGTGCCGTTTCGTTGGTGGCAGCATGTATTGCTCTGGGTTTCTTGGCGGCTTTGGGTAAAATCCAGTGCTCAACCTCGATCTGCGCCTCCGCTTTGACGAACCGCACTATGCCGCTTGTGTCGAGTAGCAGCGTGGCGGTGACTTTCGGCACATCGGTCAAGTTCACATGCGTCTGTGGATTAGGTACGTTGGTGACCGACCACGTGCCAATCTCGTGCGGCTGCGAACCCGACATGACGGCCGTGGGACCGTACGAGAGCGCGAATGTTAGATTGCGCGACGTGCTAAAAGTGAGCGATTTTTTTGACCGCACGCGGCTCGCTGCTTTCCACAGCTCCGCCGACTTAGCGAGCGGCTCGTCATCGCCCTTCATCGCGCTCACGCCGTCGTTGAGCGGCAGCGAGGCGATTTTGACGTCGATCGGCGTGAAGACGGCGTCCTTGACCTTAAAATCCTTCACACGAAAACCGGGTGCGAGAGACGCACCGAAAAATGCGGCGCCCATCACGGCGCCCTCGTCGCCGTTGATGTGCTGGTCGAGCATGTCGCGGCCGAGCACTTGCTTGAGACGCTCCTGTACAGCCGGCACGCGCCAGCCACCGCCCACCACTTCGGCCAAGCCCAGATCCTTGGCGCTAATGCCTGCCTGTGCCAACGCGTCGCGCACCGGCTTGCCGACGCGCTCGAGCAGCGGCGCGCAAATCTTCTCAAACTCCTCGCGTGTCACGCGCAACTTAAAGTCGTAGTCGGGCACGAGACCCTCGACGCGACCGTCGTACATCGTGTTGGCGCTCAACACTTCCTTCACTTTCGCCGCCTCCTTCGTCAACCGCGCCCACGCGCGCGCATCGTTGGCAAACACGTCGATATCGGGACGCGCCTTGGCAATGGCGGCAACAAAGTGACGTGCAAGGGCCAGATCGAACGCGCGACCGCCTAACGTCTCGTCCCAGCCGACGCCGATCGTTTCGAGCACGCCGACAGTGACGTTCTTCTTGGCGAATTTGCCGCGTGTCTCATTGACCTGCTTAACCTCAAAGATCGACGCAGACGTGTCGACGGCGCCAATGTCGTAGACAAGCAAGTAACGCGGCTTGTCCTCTAACTTACCCTTGGTAACAAAGTTGATCGCCGCCGCCGTACCCGCATTGATGAGCGACAATGGCGTCAATCCCGCGAGTTTGGCCGCATCGAGCATGGCCTGCCGCTCGCCGGCCGCCCAGTAGGGCGGCACAGTGATCGCGCAATCTTTGACCGTGCTGCCCGCCGACGCGGATGCGAGTCCCTTCGCATATCGCAGCACCATCGCCACAGCCTCCACCGGCGTGAGTACAGCCCCGTCAGGCAGCTCGACAACGTAGCCGTCGCTCGCGTTGTGCGCTTTCAACGCCGTCAACATCGCGCCGTCGCGTCGCATCGATTCGATCAATGCATCGCCAAACTTGCGCCCCAGTAGTGCGTTGCCATTCACTACAGTCGTCTTGGGTGTACGCGTAAACTACCAAGTCCGTACCCAATGTGACGTCACAGTGGACGCGTGAGGAAAATTCGGGTTTTGCTTTTCGAGCAGTTTGTTACGAGCGGCTTCGCCTCGTTGCCAAAGAAGCGTTCGTTGTTGTGAAACGCGAGCAGGTTCGGCGTGCGTCGGCCGCTCTGTTCATTGAGCACAATGTCGTACGTGCCGGTCGAAACGAGCGCCATCTTGAACCACTCGCCGCCGAAATCGATGCCTAGCACTGCTGTGGTCGTTACCACACTCGGCATCAACGCAATCAATGTTATCCACTTCATCTTTGCTTCAAAGTTGATTTTTGTTGAATCTCATGTGGTTTGTGGCATTGATACTACTGCCAGTTGTTATTGTTGTCAATGCTGCCAATCTCTGCTCGGGATTGACGCAATCACAATGTTACTTTGAAGCGTCGGACGGGTCGTATGGTTTCACGTACGACGTGACAGGCTCGTTCGTGATTGGACCTCGCTTCACACAAGTGGACGATCCGTTGGCCACCTCTTCTGACCCCGGCGAGTGGGTGAAAAGGTCATCCAAAATCATCGAGCAATCCAACATTCGGTCGTCGTCGCCCGGCGATCAGTGTCGCGATGCACGCGGCACTACGCTATTGCTGACCAATACGACGCTTATCACGGGCACTGATAAAGTGATTCACACTCAAATCAAGCCGCAAGACACCACGGGCACCGTCGGCGTCGTGTTCAATTACGTTGACAACAATAATTGGTTCCGAGTCATATCCAATGCCGATGCTGGCTGCTTATCGTTGCAAAAGCTCTCTGGCGGCACGTTCACAATCATCGACACGCAACCAGGGGCGTTGTCACTTGGCGACCTGCATCACGTCCACATCGAATTCACCACGACGTTGGTGCAAGTCGAGGTCGACGGTTTGCGCCTCATCTCTATCATGACGACCGGCGTTGCTAACGGCGGTACTTTGGCAGGTTGGTACTCGAGCAAGAACTCGGATCCTGCTGAGTTTATCGATTTTGCCATTGCTCAACGCCAGTTCGCATCTAATGTCCGGCCGTCGACGCCCGCGCCAACGCCGAGGCCAACTCCCAAGCCGACTCCGGCGCCGACGCCCGCACCGCCGACGCCCGCGCCGACACCGAAACCGACGCCGGCACCAACACCTGTACCAACACCAGCACCCACACCGTCACCAACTCCGTTCCCGACTCCTGCACCACCAACACCTTTTCCGACATCTTCACCCACTCCTTTCCCCACGCCTTCGCCGACGCCAAAGCCGACACCGTTCCCAACACCTTCACCGACACCATTTCCAACGCCGCAGCCAACGCCTGTGCCCACACCGCCGCCCACTCCGAACCCAACTCCGTCGCCAACTCCGGCGCCAACTCCTTCGCCGCCGACGCCAGCGCCAACGCCGAAACCCACTGCACAACCGACGCCAGCACCCACACCGTCTCCTACGCCGGCGCCAACACCATCGCCCACGCCAGCACCGACTCCTCAGCCGTCACCTATACCAACTCCATCACGAACCCCTGCGCCTTCTCCGTCACCTACACCAGTGCCATCACCTGCACCAACTCCTGCTCCAACTCCATCACCTACTCCAGTGCCTACTCTGGCGCCAACGCCATTGATTGTCATCGGAACGACGACGACTGCAACGACAACCACGTCACCGACCGGAACGACAACTGTTGCTGTCGATTCATCTACAATATTTACGATGTCTACATCATCAACTATTGCAGATGAAATGACGACAACGACCACGTCAACTGACGGCGCCACCACGGTGTCGAGTTCGTCCGATTCAACGCAATCGACGATGGTGACGCTGACACGAACTGATTTGATATCATCAGAAACGACACTGATGTCGATGCCTACGTCAACCGGGCAAGCGTCGTCGGCGAATGACGCCACATCCGTAGCTACGTCACCACCAACATCGTCACGGCAAATTAGTGGTACTACTGATGCGACCCAAGCGGCGAATGCAATGTTTATTGGCTCCACTGGGTTCTACGGAATGCTTGGCGCTATTGCGGCGGCGTTGCTGTGCTGTTGTTTGATTTTGTACATTGGATTTCTAGCGCGACGAAGAAGAAAACAAGCGGAGAAAGATCGTGCACCTGCTGTCGAAGATGCCGACATCGGCGCAAATATGGCGCCGCTACGACAGGGCTCTGAGAGGGGTTTGCATAATCGACAGAACGGCCGTGGTGCACCGGCGGATGAGATTCACAAAGCGTCGTTTCGACCTGGCGATTTGGTTGCTGTCGAAGACATCAGTTCGTCGACAGACTTGGGCGACGCACCTGCAGCCGCGGCGCCTGAGGTCGAAGACGATGAGAAAACTCAATCGATGCTGTTGGACGGTGAATACGAAGAAGGTAGCTCATCGGCATCGTACAAGGTCGTCGGATCAGTACCCAAGCAAAATGTTTACGACAATGTCGACGACGACGAAGGTGGAACAGTTGAGTTCAAGATCCACTCGGTTGTAGTGGATCAGGATACTTTGCAACGTGCGACCGTAGCCAATGTCATTGAGATCTCAGAGTCCGATTCCGACCACAATAGCAACTTCATTGTGCCGGTGGCTGAAGCATCAGACGAACAATCTGACATCATAGCCATCGCCAGAGTGGATTCGATGATCCCCGTCAAGCCCTCAGAACATCGGCGCAAGAACAAATCGAAATCCGCCAAATCATCGCACAAAAAGTCGAAGAAAAAGAGTAAAAAATGACTTCACGTTGGATGAGATTGCGTAGTGCACTAGCAGCGGGCTGGGAGGAGTTTGCCTCGTGGCATCGGCCACTGCCAGACACGCCAGAGGATGTTGCAGCCAACATTGCGAAGCGCGCCGTACGCCGCCGCAAGACAAAATTCATAATTGGCAACCAACTCTATACTGTGTGCAGAGGAGACGACGCCAACTGCGCAATTTTATCAAACTGCAACCGCGTGACCATGCTGAAGTGTGGCGCGGTGCGTGGCGAATGTACAAAGCCTCTTGGATACTACGATCGCCGAGCACCGATACACACGATCCATCGCAGCCGACGAGCGAGTCGCAGCGCTTGATTGCAACGCTGATGAGCGAACGCGAGAAAGCGGGCCAAAGCGTCGTTGACAATGCTGTACAAGCGAAATCTGCTGTGCCCGTGATCGCACGTTGGGCTAGCGATCAGTTGTTTCTGATCCGATTGACGATTCGAGCGTTTTTGGGCGGCTACACTGAAGGCAAGGCTGAGGCTGAGTCGCGCGATTGGGGCGGCATTCAGTCAAGTATCTTCGAGGCATTCAAAGACACTAACGTTGCGGAATCAACGCCAACTCCGCCGAGCGACGCTGCACAGGCTAATCAATCAGAGCCGGCGCCAAAAGTCGTCGCTGCGGTGGTGCTGCCGCAGGCCGTTACGATGAATGACGTTGTATTTGTTCGCAAACGACGCACGGCTGGTACAAAGAAAACAGAAACCGACAAGAAGGAGCAACAATGAAACGATTGAGCAACGCTGACGTTGACACGATTGTTGTTGCATTCTGTTGCATTGTGCAGACAGGCTACTATGACACGCATTTTCATTTGAAGCAGATTGCCAAGTTGGCGCGCGTCTGCAAGCCGATGCACGTTCGATTATGGCGCGTTGTTTTCTTCTGTTGTGCGGCAGCGCAGCAGTGGTTCCCATCGAGTGAATGGAAAAAATGTCGATATTTCAACGTGATGTCGCTCGAATGCACGTTGCTTGCGTTGCATCATCGATTCGTGGCAACGGAGCCGTGCTTGAATGCTGGTGGACGCAGACCAGGCCGGTTCCAACGTGCTACGATGCCATTCTGTCCACCACCAGCAACGTTGAACGAATTTCTATGCTGGTTGCCGCCGTTTCCGGAAGAGCGATCGTTAAGCGCTGTCGTTGGCGACGTTGTGCGTTGGAACGTCAGTCTCATATCGAATCCTGAGTTCATTGCGTGGTTTTGTGCTCGTGGCTCCAAGGAAGTCGAGCACCTTTCCACCAAAACCGATCGTGCCATTTGGGCACCGCGTCTCGCCCAACTTGAAAATATGCCCCGCGAGGCTGTGTATGTTGCATTGCTGGAAATGGCAATCGTACTACCGTTGATTCTTCGCGACGTGGCGCACTGGCCGATCTTGAGACCTGCTGTTGAGCCAGGAATTACCGCGTGGCTCGCACTCCTTGCACTGAGAAACTTTCAAATGGCCTACGGTTGTCCCGATTGGACTCATTCCGGTCGGTTTGAATTGCTGCGCATTGGTGTTTTAGTTGGATCCGTTTTAGGTTGTCTTGCGGCACCCAGGTTGCTTCTATATTCGGCGATTGCGCACCGGATTCTTTATCGACGGGAACGCTTGCGAGGGAGGATAGGTCACGCTGAAATTGCCATCCCGCGGTGGGACAGCATCACAATGTCCACCATCGCCTACTCGATTGATTTCATCGGTGAATTGACATACGCATTGATGGTATGGATGGAATTGACGATCACCAACGTGTTATTCTTTGGCGTGTCGTTGTTGCTGATGTCACTGAGCGCGCACCAACATTTGCAAACACGTCGGCACATTATTGCAATGGAGTCCTATCATCCGTATCTGCCGGACGAAGAGGATGCCGCTGAACAGCAACACACGACAATCAGTCCGTTTCACCCGTTCAAAATGGATGCGCGTAGACAGCAACAGCTGCGTACGACTGGCATCATCAGCTGGGTGATTATTATTGTTGGACTAGTGAAGCTGGTGTTCAACTTATAATTAATTGAGCTCTTCAATCAATCTTCGCTTTGGTTTTTGACGTTCATCCGCAGCAACTGCGGCGCTGCTTGTGTTGTTGGTATTGGTAGCTGTGTGCAAATCAATAACAGGAATGAGCAGCTCCGAGTTGCCGTCATCATCGTCGGCAGTATCGTTGGCTGTCCGCTGAGACGGAATGAAAATGTCTGCGCTGCTGGACTTGTCGCCGCCCTCCTCCAACAATCCGCAATGTACCTCCATCTGCACTACGTGCGGTTGATCGGCACTGACATTTTCAATATCATATCGGCTGCGCGCTGTCGGATCGGCGGCCAACTCGACTTGCAACTCGTCGTTAGCTCGTTTCATTTGCGGCAAGAACTGTTGCAATCGTGCGGCAACTAGTGGCGATAAGTATGTGAGATGAAGCAACGGAAGACGCTGGGACGTCCTTGGTTACGTGCTGACGGTTCAGGTTTGCGAATGCCCGGTTCTGCGGCAGCATCATAAGTCAGACATGTTAACATATTGATAGTGAATGAAACGAACTTTTATTTGAAGTCATTGAATTGTGTAACGGATGATAATTGGCGTTTGTTTATTATTTTTCGTCGCAACTGCTCTTTGCACGATCCTGTCGTTTGAAGCGTTTGAGCTCAAATTCAACAAGCAATACGCTGCATACGAGCGTGAAAAGCGTCGCCAGATCTTTGCTGCTAACATGGCGAAAGCCGAGGCCAAAAACGCCGCACGCAAGCATCCTCACGCCGCGACATTTGGCGCCACTCATGTCGCTGATTTAACGCACGACGAGTTTCGCCAGCGTTACTTGATGCCAGCAGACGGCCATTTGGAGCGCGTTTACAACGACAACAAAGCAAAACTTGCCGATGCCAACGCCAAAGCGCACAAAAAGCGTGCCGCTGTGCCGCCAACATGGAGTTGGGCCACCAAGGGTGCAGTCACTGCCATTAACGACCAGCAGCAATGCGGCTCGTGCTGGGCTTGGTCCACGATTGAGAACGTCGAGAGCGTTGCGATCCTTGCGGGCAAGGCCACAAATACATCGATCGACCTTGCGCCGCAGCAGCTAGTGGATTGCTGTGACTTGAGTGCCGGCTGCAACGGCGGCTTCCCTGAAGGTGGCTATACCTGCATCGAGTGGGAAAAGGGTATTGAGACCGCCGCCCAGTATCCGTATACAGGTCAGACTGGCACATGTCAATTGACGAACGGTGTAGCCGTTGCTGGAAGTCTTCAGATCAGCGGTTGGACATGGGCCAGCGGTTTGTTTGATGAGCACGCAATGCAAGCTGCGTTGGTCACCTCAGCTCCGCTGTCAATCTGCGTCGATGCATCCGATTGGCAAACGTACACCGGCGGGGTGTTCACGGGCGACCAGGATCCAAATCCGTTGTCGCTGGACCATTGCGTGCAACTTGTTGGCTACAACGAAACAGCGCCCGTTCCGTATTGGATTGTTCGCAACAGCTGGTGTGCGTATCATAGCGCCTCCCATTCTGTTTCACTCGACCTAACTATTTGTTTTTGTTGCAGCGGCGCAATGGGGTTTGTCCGGGTACATACTGCTCGAGATGTGGAAGCAAACGTGCGGTGTGGGATATGCAGCAAGCACAGCCACGATGTAAAACGGGCGAACTGCACATGTCAAGTCGAAAAACAAATGATTCATGTGGCTTTAATTGTTCTTCTATCGTCTTTCCTTCCGACTTGGAGTTCTGTTTGACCGCTGTTGCGGCACCGATCGAGCATCGAATAACAGCAACACGAGCGCCACCTGTATCATCGACAGCGCCGCCAGGTCGTCCTTGTTGTACTGCGTGTCGTCAGTGCAATGTTTGCAATGCTAATAGCAATATGACTTGCCGTTGGTGGTGGTTCTCTCAATGTCCGATTTCTCCATCGACCACCAGGACATTGGCGCCAAAGCACAGTTCGCGCGTTTCCGCTCGCTCCTCATACATTTGCGTTCATCAACTGTTCTATGCAAGACAGAGGGAAATATACTTCGAAAAATCGTCGTTCAACTTTCAACGATGCCTCCGAAGAAGGCCAAATCTTCCGCTGTCGGGGACTCGAATCATGCAACTCATCACCCCAACGGTGCTCCATCGTCGTCAGCAGCAGCGTCTGCAATCACACCTGCAACGCTTGTGCCGACCGTGATTGCAGCCACCCCAGCGCCGAGCAAAGTGGAGCACACATTGGCCGACAAATACAAGCAACTGCAGCAGTTGACGTCCAAGGCATCAGTTAAATCAGACAGTGCCAGCGCGGATCGTGACAAGAAACTCGAAGAGGCGAAAGCGATTTGGAAAGCGAAGCAACATCAAAAGCAACAGCAGCAGGCCGCGGATGTCATTGCCACCATTGATGCCACCGTCGCTGCGGCAGTGGTCGACACTGTTGCTGTGACTGCCGCCACTGTGCAGCCGCCACCGCCGCGCAAAGCGCCGACGGCGCGGTCGAGCAAAGCGCTGAAGCGGGCGTTTGACGACGACGGCGACGACGAACAGAAGAAGCAAGACAACGACGAGTTTGACTATGTGCCGGGCACGGTGTATGTCGCCGGTTTGCCGCCGTTCATCGAGGCGGAAGACGTGGGTTCTTATTTTGGCCATATCGGTCCGATCGACACCATTCGTTTGATGTCGGAGCGGCATTTTGCCTTCATTCGCTTCCAATCGGCCGACCCGCAACAGGCGAAGGCCATTGTGGAGACGTGTGTGGCGCGCATGCATGGCATTGAAATTCAAAACTATCGGCTCAAGGTGTCGCGCGCCCGATCCAACCTGGCCAAACTGCGCGAAGCAGAGAGGCAAGGTGATGTTGCTGCCTCCTCGTCCACCGCAGCAGCAGCAGCAGCGACGGCAACGGCAACAACTGCCGACGCTCAGCAATCAGATCCGAAGCCGACCGCTGTGCGAAAGCCGCCGTTGGACGTCGCTCGGACGTGGCACGACCACGACTCTGTTGTCAACGAAGAGCATGATGTATATGGTGTTGGCTCCATTCGATCGACGGTTGCAAACGTTGCTGCTGTCGCCGCCGATCGAGCGCCGCCACCGCCGACGAGAACGGCGCAACCGCCGCAGTTCCGCAACCAACAAACTGTAGAACAGCCACCGCAGCAACCACCACCGCCGCAGCAGCCTGCAAAGCCGGTGATCGATTGGGGATTCGATGACGATTGAAAAGCCACAAACAACCAGCAATGACTTCGACCGTGGTTGCTGATGTGATTACGCAACAGCTGCACTTGTACTGTCACAACGACGGTCGTCGGTTCGCCAATTACGAGCGTGTGTGCCCCAAATGCGGCGCGGCTCGACTCGTGGCGCTCAACGCGTCGAGTTCAGCTGCGTTTAATGCGCCAGCAGTAACTTTGCAAAAGCGTACGAGACAGTAAATCGGTTAAATTGCGATGGCGCTGACATTGAAGCACAGCGTGGAGGAAAGTGCTGTACGAGCGACAGCTACCGTATCCGGACAACTTCACCGATGCGCAATTTATGCGGGGATTGATTCAGAATGCCTCTGTCGAGCAGTACAACTATTGGCAGTTGGTCACCGACTCCGCTGTGATCACAGTCGAGTGCTCCTCGACAGCGCTCTTTGTACTCTTGTTTGTGCACACGTACGGCGGAGCTCTCTCGCCTGTGCCGTTGGTCGGAATTGCAGCTGCATTTGCGGTGGCCAGCTTCTTGTTTGCGGGTGGCGAAGATGCCACTCGCTTCGATGCAGCGCGATTTTCGCGCTCTATACCACTGGTGTTGCTCGTCTACGGCAGTTTGATGGCATTGGCACCGGTAATGCGGTTGTTGACCGACTCGTTCAGTGACGACACGATTTGGGCGCTTGTCGTGGTGCTGCTGCTCTTGCACTTAGTGTTCTTCTCTTACTCGGACGAGCGTGCCAACGATACAAATCCGATTTCCCTCAATGCAGCTATTTTCGCGTCTGTTTTGTTTGGCAGTCGGTTGGCGACTAATGCACACGTGTTTGGACTAATCAGTGTGGCCATTCAGTTGTTTGCATTGTTTCCCTTGCTCAGACGCAATTTACGCGGTTACTCGCGGCGGCTGTACCTTCTTGCTGTGTGGTCACTAAATCTCGTCGTGCTGGCTTTCACCTATCGTGCATCAAACATTTTGGCTGTATTCTATGCTATTGCTCTCGTTGGAATCACGTTCCTGTGTCCAGTATGGCTAATGTCAATTCAACGATACAAAAACGAGATTCACGGACCGTGGGATGAAGCAAGACCATCTGGATCTGCTCTTATTGAACAAGATTGAATGTGTTGTGCAGTTGTTGTTGATATTGTAAGTTGCGACCGACTTGATCATGACTGTTGGCGGCATTTTCCAATGCCTTTGTATCCACGTAACAATACGCATAACTTCATGCGTATTACGCGGTCAAGATTGACGTTCCCAAGTGAGTTCTGCATTGGGAACATCGAGCGCGTGCATTCGTATGCCGCCAACTGTTGCAGCAACCATTGCACCCACGGCAACCGTTGTTTTGCCGATGCGGAGAGAACTTGACGCGCGTCTCGGCCAAGTCGTACTGCTATTGGCATTGCAAACACTGCACGGACGACACGCAGCACAACAAGGACTACGTGGCGGGGCTGTCGATGACAGGTGGCGCTCGTTTGCTGTTGTTCGGTGATCGACCGCTGCTGTGGTAGCGCGAGAAGAAAGCGAAGAAGGCGGTCAAACAGAACCACAAGTCGTCTGCGCAAGCTAAAAAGAAGGCAAAGAAAGTCGCAAATGACAGTGAGGCGAACGAAACTTGAGAAGAGGTTCCCTCGCACGGCGCAGGCACGTCGGGCAAGCGGTATGGTGCATGTTGTACATGCGTAATCTACTAATATTTATGTTTTAGTGCAGTTCAACTCATCAATCTTCAGCGTCTTTGGCTGCAAATACGAAATAGGAAAGCGCGCAATTTCAAATACACGCGGTGCATGCACTGGCCCCAATTGTTGTTTTGTTGCTCTGTTATGTGTTGGTGATATGATGGTGGCAATTGGCAGGCGATTTGCGCGCGATCGATGTTCGCCAACCAATATTGTCAGGGCAGCGAGTCGCTCGAGCTTTCCGTTGCTGTCAGTTCGCAGTGAACAGTCCTTTGGTGCTGTAAATGGGCCGCAAACAGTCGCGTTCATCTGCGATGAAACCGGTAACCTGACGCACGTCGTCGGTTACGGCGGTGCTGATGACACGGAAACCGAGACCGATGAAGGTGAGGAGGCTTGAAATCTTTGACAAGTCAATACGCCTGTGTTGCCTTGCTTTTATACAACGTTGCTATTTCCTTCTGCCACTGTCTGATTGCGTTTTCTTCTTGTTCTTCTTGCGCTTGTGCCCGCTGAGTTTGTGATGCAGTAGAGCGACTGTCGGGGCACATTTCGGTCTAATGAGGTCCGATCGACCGACTTCTTCGACGGAACTGTCCGAGTCATCCGTGACTCGCGGTTTCTTGCGTTCTTTGTGGACCTGAGCGTCAAAGCGATGATCTTCTGCCATGTCGTCCTGTTCCCGCGCTGCTTGCTTCCTGATGCGATTGATAGCGTTGTCCATTGCAGTCTGCGTCGCTGCAGCACCTTCAATATTGGGTGCGGCATGTCTGCGACCAAACGTTGCGCCCAATCCAGCACGTGAATCGGTGGCGGCATCAAATACATCGACGCTGCGCTCCGGTGCTTTGGCAAATGCCGGACTAGCCGATAGCCACGAGTCAACAATGTTGTTGAGTTCGTCCTTCACGAAAATCGGATCTTCATCGACACGCTTTTGGTCAGTTTGACCGTCGCCAGTCGACGTTGCTGCGCATTGTTGTTTAGCAGCTTGTTTAGCTGCCACTTGTTTGGTCAAATAGTTTGCTAATGCGCTCATGATCTCTTTCAAGATGCGAATTCACTTGTGTTGTTGAATCCAGTAGTCAAAGTTCGCGATTGAGATGCGACGATCGTCGTCGCTGATGGCGATTTCAAAATGGCTCGCACTTGCTCAATACCTTGGGTCAACACAAGTCCCATCAGTTCAGCCCGTTGCCGCACTCGTCCGTCGTCGCAATTCAAACAAAACTGCAACACGTCGACCGCTACGCCTGAATACACCGTTGGTGCACCCGCAAAGCATCGCAAAGTCGCATCGAGCAGCTGAATCGTGACGGCAGAATCGTCGACATACGTTGCGTCCTCTCGCAATAGGTTTAGCACCTCGCACAACAACGCTGGACAGTCGCTCGTCAGCAACATTGCGCTGCCGAGGTCTGCAATCGTGTCTAGCAGTGCTAATAATGCCATTCGAGATAATGACAGAAGATATTCGGACATGGCTCGCAACGTGGCTTCGTTGGCGAGCTCGCGCCGTTGTCGCAACAAAGCGGCACAATGGACCACCGCAGCGCTTCTTTTGCCAGCTCCAGTTGACATACAGCAGGCTACCAATTGTTTTCGCACTCTCTCCACGACATCTGAATTCTGATTCGGCATTAGCGCAATCTCAACCAACGCGTTTAACATTGAATCTACCACCGACGACGCTTCGACAACACGCAATGCATCGTCTATCATATCAACACATACATGAGCGTTCGAGGCATTAGCAACGACCGACAGCAAGTGCGCTTTCTCCGCTTGCACGAAACCCGCATCTTCTAGTCGGATAAACAGCAAATCGACATCGACAGCAACCTCAGGCACTTCAGGAAGTACCAAAGCCAAATGTCGCATCGCAACAAACTTACCAGCATCATTGATGGGGTGCGCGACGAGCGCCAACAGCGGTGCAATGAGTCGGCGACACACACTCTTTAGCAGCGGCGTGCCACGACAAAGGTGCAACATCGCCGCTGCTGCACTGGTGACCACACAGGACTCCGCGTGGTCCAACTGCGAATCAAGAGCGTTGAGCAACTCGAGTCGTTGTTCGTGGGTGCAAGAGTCGATTCGCAGCACCAATTCAGCCATGTAAGCTCGCGCAAATTCATGCAATGTGTCGATCGAAGCAAAGAGACGCATCAATACGCTGTGCGCCGGTACGAAGGAGGGTCCATGAAGCTGACACAGCGCCAAAACGGCATTGAGCGACACCGTAACATCGAGATCCTCAACCAAAATCTCTAGCGCGCTGTACAAGTCCTGCTTCTTCGCCGGATCTTGTTGTTGCTGCGCGCAAACCAGTGCGGCCAGCGTCGCACCGCGGCGTACCAACGGATGCGAATCGTCGAGCGCTTTTGACAATATCGGTGCCACAAACTGCGCATAGTCGATCTCGGTCACAATGCTGGCCAAGCAGCGCACCGCCTCGTGCCGCAACACCGGCGACGACGCTCGAGCGTGTTTGTGCAGCGAGTTGACCAACAACAACGCCAAATCAGACGAGGGTGCTCGCACAGCACTGATGTAAAGATAAACCAGCCGCGTCTGACGCACATCGTGCGTCGTCGGGCTTTCGATCGCTTGCAACATCTCAGCATACACCGCTGACACATCTACGCCAACCGACATTGCAACTGCATGCATTTATGTTACGAACGTAGCCAAATGGTCATACAGCTGTTACCGATAACGTCGTGTACCGCTTCGAGCAACGGAGCGCCGCGCGTGCGCAACGCAGCACGCAGTTTCTTTCTCAAATGTGTCACTTCTGAACCAACACTCAAAGACATTTCGTTGAATAATTGGGTAGAACGCCGCGAAACGATGAGCGAGAACGCAGTCGAAGTTGATGATTCAGCCGAGTTTGAAAAGTTTCAAGCCGAGTTTCGTGCGCAAGTGGGCGAATCCACCTCGGCCGCCATGGACAATGATGCATCCGCCATGTTCCCACCCTCAACAACACCAACAACGACGACGGACGATCACCATCGACGCAACGCTCGCATTGTGCCTGTTGCCATCAATTCAATACTAACAGCAACACATGCGCCTGCTGCCACATCTTCGTCGTCGTCGTCATCTGCAACGACGACAACCACGCTGAGTCAGAAAGACGCAATTGCGCAAGCAGAGTACGAGATGTACTTAGATATGGCGAAAAAGGCCGATTTGTCGCACATTGAACCGCTTGGCATCGTCTATCGCTGTGGCACCGATAAGTACAACTCTCATAGCAATGATTCTGTGTCGAATTAATGCGTTGACGTTGTTAATAGAGCGGGATTGCCGATCGTAGTTGTGGTTGCGGCTGCGCTGCCAGCCAAGTCGGTCGATTTGGAAATGGTACTTCTGCTGGCGATCTCGGTGCTTGACCCAATTGTGGAACAAGACTATGTGCTGGTTTACGTGCACTCGGGCCTGACCAGCGACAACCGCCCGACGTTTGCGTTTCTTAAAAAATGCTACAAGATCTTCAACCGCAAGTACAAAAAGAACCTCAAGCGACTCTACATCGTGCATCCGACGTTCTGGGTGCGCACGTCGTTCAAGCTCTTCCGGCCGTTCCTCTCGGCCAAGTTTTGGCGCAAACTCACCTACATCGACAACGTCGAAGAGCTCGACAAAACGATCGATCGTAGCGAAATCACACTGCCACGTGTGGCACTGCAACACATCACAGCGGCTCAGCCCGCTCAGCGAGTCATGGGCGTGCCGCTCGCCGAAGTGTGTGCGCGTCAGGCTTTGAACGGCGCCGCGTCGAGCAGCGAGCGCAGCGGGTTTCAGTTGCCCTTCTTTTTGGAACAGTCGCTGTTGTTCTTACGTGGACATGCGAAAACAGACGGAATTCTGCGACTGTCCGGCTCGATTCTCGAGATCAAAAAGCTGTCAGCGGCGCTCGACGAAGGCCAATTCGATGTGTTCAATTCGTTGTCCGATCCGCACGTTGTCGGTGGATTTGTCAAGTTGTGGATGCGTGAACTGCCCGACCCAGTTATCTCGCACGCAGTATATGACAAGTTTGTCACGGCGGCGCGAGAAGCACCGCCGAATCCGGCCGCAGTGTCCGGCCTAGACGAAGAACAGCCGAATGCCAACGGTCCGTCGCCAGTTTCAGCAGCTGTGTTGCCTGTATTGCAACAGCTGCCCGACGTGAATCGTCGCGTGTTGGCGGCGCTTCTCGACTTGTGCGGTCTGTTTCACTTGCACCGCGCCGACAACCGAATGACGGCTCGCAACCTTGGCATTGTGATGGCGCCCAACCTACTGTCGTGTCCTGGCCACGATATGGCCATCACGTTGCAGAACACGCCGCTCTTGAACGAAACTGTCCGTTGGCTGATCATTGACCACGCACATATAGTGCCATCATTGAAGAATTGAATGTGAGGTGTTGTATCGATCCAGGACGAACTGTCAAAGATGTTGTTGCTCGTGCACATCTGTCTCGTCGTGATTTGCCTCCTTGTCGCATCGACTTATTCTTTCGGTGCGCCCCACACACAGCAAAACGCACATTGCATTGCACCAGCCAATTGCGAAAAAAGCAAAACGCATCTTTTTTCTATGCAAACTTCTCAACTGACAACGAATGCGGCGGCGCTCATGTGCTCAGAAGAACACTGCTTCCGCGGTTTGGTATTGGGCAAGTCGTATCACTACACCTTCACCGCCGATCTCGCCTTTGCCAAAGTAACTCACCACGTTGGTGCTGCGACGTGAGTGCGTCTGGGTGACGTCGTTTCTTGCTCTCTGGTCAGAAACAATTGGATGGTGCGCACACGGCTCGTGAGCACGCGCGCAACTTCAAAGTCGATGTTGACGCGGTGCTTGTGCCGGTGCGTGACGGACGTACGGGCGCGAATTTTGTGGAAACTTATGGGTATCGATGCCAGGTGGCTGAAGGCGAGTTGGACGACGCGTTGCATGTGCGCCTCGAGATTGAAAAGGCGCATATCCGCGATCTTGAAGGCTGGGAAGCGTACGCTGGTCGACTTGTCTGTTGAAAATATGTGCAAAACTTACATGTACGTGTAGGTATGATGATGGCGAGGGTGAATTGGAGGGCGTTGACTCGAATGCCGCCGACGCACAACTGCTTGACGCTTTGCAGCACGGTTCGTTCTATTTCACGCAGCACTGCGACATGACTGTATCTGATTTGCATTTCCCTGATGGTAATCAATGCTGAACCACGCAGATCAAACCTGACCTGCACTCTCACAGATGAGCAAAACTTTGCAATCAACATGAAACAACAGCTTGTGACTGCATTTGCACACAAGATTGTTGATGCTGCTGAGTACGAGCACCTGAGCTCGGATCAGTTTGGCGAGAAGACGGTGCGCGTGTCGCGCGTCGGCGACTCGCTGCGATCGATTTCGGACGGCCCGCGTGCCGTGCCGATGTCGGTGAAGCGACAGTACAACTCGGATACTAACTCGGCGGTCCACCACGTCGATATGGATTCGCGCGAGCAGGCGACGGCGGTGTTTGCGGATGGCGTCGTCAAGTCGTACAAAATGGAGCAGACGCACCTGTTTCCGGGCCGCCAGACGCGCGACGAGATGGCCGAGCATGCGCAGCGCGCTGAGAATATCCGCCATGCCGAGAAGGACGGTATGAACGACCACGAAACGCGCACTTATACGCACACCGACGAGCGCGACAACCACAACGAGCGGTTCGCGGCCGCTGCGTCGGGCATCGAAATCCACGCGCATGCAGCCACATCGGCACAGCTGATGGCTATGCGCACACGTCGCCTGCGCGAGGCGGACCCGACGAAAGTTAAGTCGTTTGCCGAGTTCGTCACCGTTGTGCACGGCGATTCGACGCCGTTCATCACGCGCAAGTTGGGCGCAGGTATGGTGCACCAACTGGAGCGCCGCTCGATGGCCAGCAGCGACGCCGACGCCGATCTCGCCGAGCATCTCTACACCGTGTCGGACGATGGCTCCGAAATCGAAACGCTGCTCTCGCTGCTCAACGAGCCGCGTCTGGGACAGAGTGCGTGGCGTACATTGTTACACCGGCTGCACGTGGCCGACGCCAAGGGCGACTCGTCGCTGTTTGGCGTGCTGCGCGAGGCCATTGAGTCGGCACTGCCGTATGACACATCGGCCGCGAAGCAGGACGAGGATGAACTGCATCACACGATCTCGATGCCGCACGACGCACTGCCGCACGTGCTCACATTATTGGCCGAAGTGGGTGGCGCCGAGCCGGAGGCTCTGCTCGTGCGCACAGCGATGCGTGCGCCGGACCACTCGACGACGCGCAACCAGGCATTGTTGGCATTGGCAGGCATTCGCGGCGCGCACCGTGACACGATCGAGCTGCTGAGCGCGCAGGTGTCGACGTGCTCGTGCGCGTCGGCGTTGTGTGTGCAGCTGGCGCTCACGCTGGGTGCTATGGCCAACGAGTTGCACCACAAAGGCCGCACGCAAGAGGCACACGATGTGCGTGAGCTGCTGTTTGTGCGCTTGGCCGCTAATGGCGCCGATCGTGCGTGCGCCACGGTGTACGCCATCGCGCTCAACAATACGATGTACCAAGTGCCGTATGATGACGAGCGGCTCTACAAGGTCGAACTCGGCCGCTGGCTGGACACAAAGGCGGGCAAAGCGGCGCTCTTCGACGGCTCGTTCCTCAAAGAGCAGTACGACTTTGAGCACGAGCTTACCACCGATGTGGTGTCGGCGGTGGCTAATTCGACGCGCAAGCGTAGTGATGCGCCGCTGCCGCAGCTGTCGCTCTCGGCGATTCTCGGTGGCAAGACCGGCACGTCGGGCTGGAAGAAGTGGTACGAGGGCTGGTCATTCTCGTCGCGCAAGAACGAGTACCTGCCGGGTGGCGGTATCGACCAATCTGGCCAGAATTGGGGTTTGCCGAGCGACACGCCTGGCGAACCGCAGTATGGCCTTAACGGGCTCGACAAGAACGGCAAGTCGCACGACAAGGGCTTCTTGGAGCTCTGCATGGGCACGTACAAGGATGGCACATCGTGTGCGTCGAAGGCGTACGACAACTGGGCGCCGCGCAATCCCGACAAGGGCTGGGAGAAGAAGCTCGGCTCCGGCCAGTTCTATGCGATGGTCGAAGCCGCGCTCGTGAAGCGGGCCGACGGCGCCAAGAACAAGCAGATGTTCTTCTTCAAGCTCGAGTTCTTTGCCGGCGCGCAGTTTAGCGCGTCGTTGATGGGCAAGAAGGTGCCAATTTTGGCGGCGTACGCGCGCGCTAACGTGTCGATCACCGACGACCGCGAGAAGTGCTCGTTCTTCGACGTGGGCCTATTCTACTTCTACTTTGGCAAGACGTACTTTTGGGGCATCGGCTCGGGCGATTGCCAGTATGTCGACTCGACGTGCAAGCCATGGTTCCCCGAGGACCGTTCGCAGATGGGCTACCTCCAGTTTGCGCATGAGGTCTTCTTCTCGCTCACCTTCACGTTTGCGCTCGGCCCGATTCCGATGGTGGTGTTCATCGAGGGCGTGGGCGGGGCGGGCATGTACTACTCGGTCGACATGATCTTTGCGCCGGCGCTTAAGGACAAAAACGGCAACGAGTGCGGTGGCATCGACGACGGTGGGGGCTCGATGCTCAACGGCTACTGCGAGCCCGAGGCGTTCATCTCGCTGGCGGCCGAGCTCGGCATCGGCATTCCGGTCCTCTCGGCTGGCATCGGCATCCAGGTCGAGCTGATCCGCGTCTCACTGCCAGCATCGGCCGGCATGAACTTCATCACACAGCGGCCGTGCTTTGGCATCGGCGTGTCGGTCGGGGCGCTCGGCGGCCGCATCTACCTGTGGGCACGTATCGGTCTGTGTAAGGGCTGGATCAAGATCTGCATCAAGTTGAGTAAGACGATCTACGACTGGAAGGGCCTGTCGTGGGAGCAGCCGCTGCTGCGTGTCGATTGCTGCAAGCCATGTCCGGGCGCGTGCAACAACGCGTGGTGCGACTACAAGAACGGCATCTGCGTATGCAACGATGGCTGGGGCGGCGCGCTGTGCAACATGGTGTGTCCTATCGGCTGCAAGGATATTGCGACGATCAATGCGGGCGTAAACTGCATGATCAACCCCGATCCGGCGTCGCACGGCGAGCTGTGCGAGTGCAAGGAGGGTTATTTTGGCTGGAACTGCTTGGTGCCGTGCCCCGGCATTCGCGCCAACGATCCGGAGCCGAAGGCTATCTGCAGCGGCCACGGCATTTGCACCGAGTTCGGCTACCAGTCGTCAACTGGTTTCGGCATCAACCGCGATGTAGAGGACACGCTGGTGGCGCACTGTTCGTGCCAGGACAACTACTTTGGTGAGCGCTGCGACATCACTTGCCCGCCCGACCCGGAAACGGGCCGTGTGTGCGGTGGCGGTGGCGGCGTGTGCGTATTCGACGGCCAGCGCGCGTTTTGCCAGTGTCTTAAGGGCTACGCGGGTCCGGACTGCAAGGCGCGCTGCCCGCTCTTCCGCGGCTCGCCCTGCGGCTACCGCGGCGACTGTGTGTGGCAGGATGGCCGCGCCACGTGCCATTGCGAGATGGGCTTCAGCGGCGAGGGATGCGACATCATCGACGACAGCGGCAGCGGTCGTGCGCTGCTCTTCGACGCCAACAAGCGCTACTACGCCGAAGTGGCAGACGCCGTGCGTCTGAAGGCGCCCAGCGACATCTACACCACCGGTCTATGGTTCAAACCAATGGGCGTTCTACAAGGCATCGAAGCCACGCTGCATACGTGGCGCTGGGGTAGGATTTTGCTGCTGCCACAGGCGCCGCTCTTCACGACGGCCGAGTTGGCATACTGCGACGCTCGGCTGCCACGCGAGCGCGTCGGATGCGTGTTCTCGCCGGTGCCGGTGCAGATCGGTCCCGACGCGCCCTGGCAGTTTGTATTTGCGAGTGTGGCGAGCTTCCAGCTGGCGCACGATATGCAGCTGTGGCATGGCATGCCGGTGAGCGTCAGCAGCGGCAACATGGCGTGCATCACGCAGCCGCCGCCGTACAACAACTGGTGCGTGGCTGACGTGAATCAGCACGAAAACAGCGACTTCAATCCGGTCAAGGGCACATTCCGCATCGGCCTCAACTTTACGGGCGCGATCGACAACCTCTTCGTGTACGGCGACCGACCAACCACGGCCGACGTCAACGAGCGCGCACACCACGTGCCCGAACCGGACGCCGACACGCTACTGTACGGTGCGCTCTTTGACGAGGGCCGTGGCGACGTGTTCTATGACGAGCGGCAGCTGATGGCGGGTCAGATTGTGTTCAGCAACTACATGGGCTTCGACCGTTACTCGGCACCGCCGCAGCTTCTCTGGGCCAATCCGTCGGGCGTGCACCTGATGACGGGCGCGATCTACTCGAACGTCAGCGATACGTTCAACGTCGGCAACGGCACGCAGCCTGTGATTTTGTTCCACCTTGATCTTAACGGCGCGCAGCTGCAGAGCGCCAACCTGCACTTTCAGTGGGCGGTGCCGGAGCCGGCGCTGTGCCCGCTCACGGTCGAGCTGTACGACCTGGTCGACGGTGCGCTCACGATTCCGCTCACCGACGAGAACGGCCGACCCAAGATGTTCAACGGGCACGGCGGCGAGACGATTCCGCTCGGCATGTCGCAGATGACTCGTCTACGCGCGATCAGCGGCGTGCGCTTTACGTCGGGCGTCGACTCGGTCGGTGGCGGCCCGTGCTCGGTGGCCATCGATAAGGCGTTCCTCGAGGCGCTCGCGCCCACCGCCGATCCGATGCTTGAGTTCACTGGCCGACCGTCGGCGTTCGCTTACACGAACCAGCACCGCCCGCTGTTGGCGCCGTTCACGATTGAGATGTGGGTGATTCGCCCGGCGCTGCTACGGTCAACCAGCGGTCTGCTGTTGTCGCTTGTTGATGCATCGGCCAATGCCACCATCGCGTCGGTCGACGGTCCGTTTTTGCTGTACGAGACCGGCTTCCCGCGCCTTGGCCTGCAGTACAAGTACGCCGGCAAGGCGCAGAAGGTGCTGGCAGGCGGCCACGATTTGGCGGACAGATACACGGTGCCAGGGGGCGAGTGGGTGCACTTTGCGGTTACTGTCGAGGCGTCGACGACGAGCGGCAAGTGCATGCACCGCTTCATGGTTAATGGCGAGACGGGCCCGCTGCGCGGCGTTGGCGATCGCACCGGCTATGGCGAGGTGCTCGACTATCCCGGTCCGATGTCGCAAATCAACCTCGGCGACAAGCCAAACTACTGCGTGCCAAACGGCGCGCTTGAAGGCTGGGGCGACTCGCGCTACAATCTGCGCATCGGTGCCAAGCTGCTCGGCGCGGTAAACGACGTTAAGATCTTTTCGCGTGCGCTGAGTCAGAACGAGATCCGTACGTCTATGCTACTGCGAAACCCGTCAATGGCCAGCATTTTGCATGCGTGGTCGTTCTCGATGGTGATGGTGGGCGGTGAGAAGAACGAGCCGGTGGTGCTACCCGATATGGCGGGCGGCGCAACGTTGACGATGCGTGACGGCGCGCACCTCGGTCTCATTGTGGCAGTAGGCCATGAGTGGCACTTCTGCCCCGGCATTTCTTACCAGTTCCCGGAGGCCGTGTGTGCGTCCGATCCGACGCACGCGCACGGCATCTGCGTCAAGCCGCGCTCGGTGCGCCAAGATGAGCGCAACCAAGACGACAATGACCAGCGCGAGAAAGGCTATACCTGCAACTGCTACGACGGCTACCAGGCCGGCGTTGCTGGCGACTGTTCGATCGAGTGCCCGGGTGGCTACATCACGCCTTGCAACAATCGCGGCCGATGCGTTGGTGCCGTGGCGGCGATTCAGCCGTGGGAGAACCGCGACGGCACCCAAAACGCGAGCTACGTCGGCGCCGACCCGAACGTGTACGACCGCACACCGGGCGACGAGGTGTCGTGTGTGTGCGACACGGGCTACGTCGGTCCTGCGTGTCAGTACGAGTGTCCGGGCTGGGATGAGCCGTGGAACCGACCGCAGCGGCTGTGCAGCGGCTACGGCTCGTGCAACTACACTATTAGCGGCGGCGCCACCTGCTCGTGCTTCGACTCGTCGCAACGATACGGTGCGTCGTGCGAGTTTGTGTACGGCAACAAGCCGGACGCTGTGGTAACAGAGTGCGGCCTTTGCAATGGGCCGTACGAGCAGTGCCACGACACGACGTGCCTGTGCGCTGACGGCTATTATCGCGTGTTTGGTCAATGTCGTGCTCACATCAGTGAGGCGAGTGTTTATGACAACACTGCCGCGACGTATGCTGCCGCATTCACTGTCTTAGCGTTATTTTGTTTTTGCATCGCAGCGATCGGTGCACTGTATTTCTTGAAACTAAAGTGATGGAGGAAGAAGGATGAGACCAATAGGTGTTCGTTGCAAAGATGACTTCATCATTCGGCAACTTTGCGGAAGAAACACGTGAGATGTATGGCTGCAAATCATTCACATGTGCAGCTAAAAGCGATCCAACCATCCAACTGCGTGTCGCTCGCTGGCAGCCAACTAGCAGCAACGGCAATTCGCCGGCTGGCGTGCTGATTCTTGTTCATGGTCTCAGTGAACACTCTGGTCGATGGGCACAGCGTGCGCAGTGGTTCAGTAATGAGTTGGAGTTTGATGTTTGGTCGTACGACCATCGCGGGCACGGCTTGAGCACTGGTGCGCGCACGCACATGACTGAGCCTACGCAATTACTCGACGACCTCATTGGCGTCGTCAATTTGGTGCATGCACAATACGAAGGGAAGGATCTACCGTTCTTTATGTTTGGGCACTCTCTCGGTGGCTTGATCGTGACAGCGTTTATGGAATACGTTGTCGATCGCAACACTTGGCCGCACATCAACATACCTGTGCCCAATATCAAAGCGTACGTACTATCTGCGCCTGCTTTGGTGACCGATCAAGTGTGGATTCTTCAAAAGCTCGCTCCGCTGGCTGCGGCGATCGCACCTAACATGCGTTTAAGCTCGGCGATCAAAGGCTCGCAGTTGGCAGCTGATCCAGCTGTAGGTACGACCTATTTTGCTGATCCATTGGTCACCAACACATTGGCGATCACGTCGTCGTTTGGCAAGAACGTGCTGACTTTTATGGCTTTGACGCGCTCCGAAGCGAATTTGGCGGCATTGGAGAAGTCGAAAGTGCCAGTGATGATCTATCACGGTGAACATGATACACTAGTGCCAATTCGTGCATCGGAAATGTTTGTGAAGAACGTTCCGCACGCCAAATTTGTCCCGCTGCCCGAAACCAGACATGAGGCGCATTTCGAAAAGGTCGCCAACCAGATCATGAAGGAAGTTGTCGATTTCTACAAATCAGTAATGGGAAGCGAAGCGGCAGCAGCGACTTTATCGACTTCGACAGCAACCAAGACGAAGAATGTGAAAACGAAGGCTGAAGGTAAAGAGGAGGAAGAATTGGAGTCAGCGGAAGAATAATGAAGAGACGCATGTTCGTTGTGACGTAAGGATGGCATCATGATGCTCGCCAAGTCAAATTGACCGTTCGCCTCCCCGACGGCAGAAATTATTGGGCAAAAAATGAATAAACGTGAGGCAGATTTCGGCACGCCGGAGAAGAAGAAGAGCAAATATTCATCGGCACAATACTCAGCAGATGTGCGGGAAGCATTGGCGAACGTTTTCGCGGCTCTACTTTGACGCGGCGACACGAAACTCGCCGCGAGCAGTCTCGTCGCCGACGCTGGCTACGTCGTGCCCGTAAAGACGCTGATGCGGTGGCGATCGATATTAAACTCAGATCGACCATTATTTTCATCTACAAAAGGTTCAGGGCGAAAGGCGAAGCTATCGAGCGAGCAAACGGAGCTCGCCATCGGCTTCGTGGTCGCCGAAAACGAAAGGCACAAAAAAGTGAAACGGGCAACTGTGAAAGGGTTTATTTGGGACAAATTCGAGATCAGCGTGTCCGATTCCACCGTTAGCACGTTGCTTGGCAACGCTGGCTTCAGCGAGCGGTCGTTAAAGACGACCACGGGTGGCTTCATGCTTACCGACAAGGAGCTCGTCGAAATGTACAGCGAATTCATCCGCAACTGTCGGCTTGAGGGCTTGTTCGATAACCGCTTCTGGAGCGTTGATTTCACCTACACTTCATATCGAAACGACATAGAAAGAGGCTATACACCTGTCGGCGGCCCTCAGCTGAAACTTGCGCGTCGGTTATCACGCTTCACGAACTGTATTGTCACTTGCGTTTCATCGCATGGTGAACAGATACCTTGTATGATATTTTCATACAATCCAGCGTTCGCGGAGAAGGCTGCAAGAACGAAAACCGAACGCGAAACGCGTCGCCGCGTGCGAGAGGTCGCTGGCAAGATGGGCATCAATTTGAGCCGTGTTGTTTATTTGGGCGTTGAAGCACGTGAAAAACGAACATATGTTGCAGAAAGTCCCGAAATTATCGAAAGCTTTCTTCGTTTTAATGTCGTTCCCGAAGGCGTGATTTTTTCGGACGGCGGGAAGTCTTTCAAGCGCAAAAAGGTTGATGTTATCGCAAATCTGGGCCATCAGCACGTCACATATCCTGCCGCTGTACATCAGTATTTGTCTCCGAACGATAATAGACTCCACGGGGAAGCCAAGAACAAATGGCGGGCCGCGCAGCCTAACTTCGACGATGACGTTTACTCGTCACTCTTGTTGATGCAATGCATCGACAATGTGCCAACTGAGAACATCGAAGGCTGGTTCACCAAGAACTTCATGTTTGGGGCCGGCAAAGTAACAGACGAGAAAGTTAGAGCGATCATTTCGGGACCGGCCTACGCGCGCTTCGCGTTTCACCGCGCCTGCTGCCAGAAATATCAGATGAAGTTTGAGGATAGCCTTGTACAGTTAGCTACGCCTATGCACAAAATTTCAAGTTCATTGGATGGTACTTTTTGGGTAGATGAGTGAAAATATTGTTTTTGCCCAATAATTTCTGCCGTCGGGGCCTACCACGTACATAGTCCGCGTCGTCGTCCAACGTGGCGGTGCTAATACTATGAAAGAGCAGCTCACTTAATATATCAACGGCATTCTTGCTGAGCCATTCGTCGTCGAGCCCAAAAATCGATTCCGGTGAGCGGCGCGCGGAACTTCTGTCGTTCGCCAGCCGCAATAGATTCAATAGCCCACGCAACGGTGCGCCATGAAAGCATCGCATGCCGCGTCTCGTCAGTGGCGATTGCGCGCCAGACTGTGACATTGATTCTCAGCACCTCGCAGCGTCGAAATGAGCTCGCCAATGCAACTTTCGCGCATTGTAGCGAGTGCGAGCTTTACCAGTGATTGCGCGCACATGTGATAGATTGCTGCGGCTGGAAACAGGGCGCAGCCACGTCGGGCAAGCGGTATGGTGCATGCTGCACATGGGTAATCCACAATATTTAAGTTTTGGTGCAGTTCAACTCACCAATCTTCAGCCTCTTCGGCTGCAAATACGAAACAGGTAAGCGCGCAATTTTAAATACACGCGGTGCATGCACTGACTCAAATACTTGTTTTGTTGCTCTTTTATGTGTTGTTGATACGGTAATGTCAATTGGCGCCGATTTACGCACGATCGTTTGATAGCAAACACTCGTAGTGTGGTCTTTTCACACTCCTAAACAACGAGGCATCAACGTGTGACATGCATCGAGTGAGACTACTTGCCAGATTGCGACTTGTCTTCAGTTTGAAAATCATCGCAATCGACACCTTGGCGCGCTTTTTCAGCAAATGTTCCGTGAACGGTCCACTCAAACCAGCAAGTGTGAGTAATTTTTGTGCGTTTCCCTGCCAGCATGGGCAATTTGATTAGTAGAGTGTATTGGAATTCAATCACGGCTTGCTCTCCATACGCAGAGCCACTGCGAGTCGTTGTTTGCGGGCTGTCACGCGCTGGAAAAACTAGTGTGATCAAACAGCTGCGCCATTGTGGGGGTTTCCAACAAGAACCTGACTCGAGAAATCAATATTACATGTCAGTGGAGACCACATTCATGCGCGATTGGCGTCTAATCAAGGTGGTTGACCTGCCGAGCGTGAATCAAGGCACGCTGAGACGTGATCACTTGTTTTGTGCTGACGCCGTTATTTATGTGGCAGATTCAACGCTCCATCCGTCTCGCTTCGGCGAGGCGGCGGTGGATTTGAACGAAGTTTTTGCAATGTCGCACCCATCGACTCCGGTGGCGGTGCTGGTTCGTAAGCAAGATTGCATCGAATGTGCCACTGTTCCAGAAGTTCTTGAAAAATTACAGCTCCAGCCCGCCGAGCGATGGTGCGCGTTTCCAGCGGGTGTTCACGAACAGAGTGGGCTTGCCGAAGCCATTGATTGGCTGTTTGAAAGACTAGAAATCGGAGAAGCGGACATGGATGCGAGGAGAAATAAAATCATCCCAATCGTTTAAAGAATTATGTGCGTGCACGCGAACACTGATCGCGCGTAAATCACCCGGCACCAACGTATCAGCAACACATAAAAGAGCAACCAAACAACAGTTTGAGTCAGTGCATGCACTGCGTGCATCTGAAATTACTTACCTATTCGTATTGCAGCCTCTTCGGCTGAAGATTGGTGAGTTGAGCTGCACCAAACTTAAATATTAGTAGATTTCGTATATGCAGCATGAACCCTTTGAAGGGATTTGTGTCTCATTCAAAATATGAATCGCCTTGACCAATCTGAATCTGCTCATCATATCGCTTGGAAACGTATTGTACTGTTCTCTCTTGTTGGATTCTTCAGCTCTTTGCAACCTTCTGAAGCATTCTTGACTCGGTTCTTGCGCGTCGAGAAAAACCTGACCGAGGCCGATTTAGATTCCAAAGTTTGGCCGTCTGATGCCTTTGCGGCCCTGTGTTTGATGCCGGTGGTGACCGTCTTGAGCGATGTGCTCGGCCAGCGGTTTGTGATCGGCATCGGTCTCATTGCCTGGCACGTTGTTTGCATCCTGTTGATCTTTGCGTCGTCTGTCGAAGCAATGATCGCAATGCAAGTGTTTTATGCACTCAGCACAAGTGCGCGAGTATTCTATTTGGCTCAAGTCTACTCAGTATTCGCACATCGCGACTTCGACGTCGCCACAGCATTTGTGATCGGTGCACATCACTTTGGCTCTGTGATTGGCTCAGGACTGGGACAACTGCTTGTTCAGTTTGTTCCTCAAGTGGCTGCTGACCTCACAATTCTGGTTTGGATCTCCTGGGCCTTCCTGGTGTTGGCGACGCTGGTGTTTCTGGTTGCATTTCCGTCGCGTGTGCGTCCACAACAACAATCGTTCATACGAATGATGTACGAGAAGGGCTGGAGGCAGTCGGTTAGCGACGTGCGACAAACGCTCTCCTTCATTGGCTGGCAGTGGTTGGCGTGGTGGTGCTGTGTTGTGGCTGCATATGAGATTTATGGCAACTACTTTCAGCTGGCTTTGTTGAATGTCGGTGCGCAAAGCTTTGGCACGCTGGCCGTGTTGATCGAAATAGCTTCGATCGTCGGGGCATTGGCACCGATTCTCGTCACGAAAGCGCATTGCGGCGAATCTCTGTCGTTTCATGCGGCATATATTGCCTTGACTTGCGTCGGTGTCGGACTGTTGATCGTGTTCACTGCCGTTTCTTTGTCGCTGTTGTCGTCTTACGCCGCAACAGTTGGCATCTTTCTTGTATACAGCTCACAAGAGAGCTGCAGCAATGTTTTTATTGCAGGCAAGCATATCGATAGTAGACCAGCGCTGGTGTTTGGAATCTTCACATTCCTTTCGCTCGCTTTCGCGTCGATGATTCAAGCCGGAGCCACTGCGGCACAGCTGAACACCACACAGATTATGTACGTTTGTGCAACACTCTATTTTGCCGTGCCGGTGCTGCAGGGTCTTTTTGCCCTCTGTCGATTACGGACGCGCGCTCGCAAACCTGTGCCAGTTAATGTAGACGACGATACTGAAGCGCTGGCGCCAGTTGAGACAGAAGATTGAACATTCATTCATTATCGAGGCATTTTCAGCTTGCTTTTACAAAGCGGACAGTGATTGTTGTGTTTCGGATTGCGTTCGAACCACGAGACAAAACAATTCAGGTGCAACACGTGACTACATGGCAGCTCCACAACACGGCTGGGAGCATTGCCAAACGGATCAAGGCAAATCGAACAATCTTCGTTCGTCACATCTTTCGCGGTTCGCGGCAGCATGCCGGGCAGCACTTTGTGGCACTTGAGACAAAAGAGTTCATCTTCTCGGCCAATCTTAGCATCATACACGCATATACCACGTCGAGCCGCATTACAGTATGTACATGACAAAGCGTACGGCCAATTTTCGTCAATCGACACTGGCGTGGCACACACACTGCACTGCTGAATTGGTGGCTCAGACTCACACGAGTCCATCGAATTAACAGCGTCGTCGTCACTCGACATGTCGCTACCGGCCAGCTGACGCGAACGACGCCGAGCCGCAGAGCGTCGCCTCTCTGCCGCTACGACATTGTTGGGCGATGCCAATCGCTTCACACGATGTCCGTTTGGGCCACGCACAAAGTTGTCGTCGGGATCGTCGTACCGTGGCGCTTCAAACGCGAGATTGTGCATCGGATCAAGGTGCAAGCCGGCAACTTTGCCATCATCGTGCGCCATCCGACGCGCAAACAAGACACACATTGCGATAACGATCATGCAGACGACTGGCAAAGTCGTGGCCACAACGATGAGCACACCAATTGAATCGACACTTTCCCCATGCTGCTCGGTGGTCGGCGACGATAAGACGGGCTCCGTTTGCGTCGTTACAGTGCGGGGTATTGAACACGGTGGCAACGATGAAATGAAGTCAATCTTCACACACGGCGTGTCGTCGTCGCCACACCGTTTGCGAGTCAGCGACGCGCCGTCAACAGCAAACAACGCACTTGTATGAGTCCTATTTTTCACCACAAAATTATAGCTGTCGTGCAACATGACGCCATGATCGTCGAATTCCAACGTGCCGCCCAGCAACGACAATAGCACGTTTGGGTTCGGTTTGGAGACGGCAAAAATCGTGTTGTGACTTGCATCACATCTCTGCTTGCACGAAAGATACATATTTGCAGCATAGCTCTCATCCACCGCAAACTCAATCACTCGCGTTTCGTTCGATCGCTGAACGACGCGACCGCCCAGCGCTTGCTCGATACCACACAACGCTGTGCACATGAGCTGTCGCACATTGAAGCCGCATCCACCATCACCAAAGGTGCCATCGAGCTCCGCAATGCGCTTCGCGATCGATTCTTGCGTTGCGTATGGACAACAAGACAGTGATTGCAGGTTCATGCACACCAGAGAGTCTGGACGAGATTGCGGTATCGTGTCGACATCTGACAACAAACATTGCGCGTTGACAACAGGAACAAAGCAACTAAAAATGAAGTGCGCGACAATCATTTGTTGGTTGATTCTTGCTTGACATTAATTCGGTACTAGCAAATCAACGGCAAACGATAATAGTGTACAATCATCAACATCATCGACGGCACAACAACCAGCAGCAGTATCAACGACAATAGCGACATTGACAACAACGAACGCGGATGAAACCGCAGCCGCACAAGCATCAACATCGTCAACAGCAACAACAGTACAATCACAACAAGAGGACGAAGAACAAGTGCCGTTAGCCACGCCGCTGCAACGCAGCGCTGACGGCAAAACCACAGACGATTATATGAAAGGCGTACCATAACACAACAATGACTATAACAACAATAACAACAACAACAACAACTCAAGTCACTGCATTAGGGTAAAGTTATTGTGTTGTTTAAGGCGACGGGCAATGCGCCGCAGCTCAAGCAGAACAAGTTCAAGCTGCAGCACACGGCCAAGTTCCACAACGTGGGCGATTTCCTCCGCAAGCAGCTGCGCTACAGCAATGCCGATGCGCTGTTTTTGTTCGTAAACTGCACGTTTCAGCCCGCGCCTGACGAGATCGTCGCCGATCTTTTCCGTTGCTTTCACAACAATGGCAAGCTTATTGTCAACTATGCCACGACGCCGGCATGGGGCTGAGCAAAGCACACAGACTCAATTCAATTTCAACTCTTCTTCCAAAATCGCACTGTTCGATCGATCGACGCCGTCGCGAGCCATGCCGCGTCGGGTCCAAAACAAACACCGGTGACTGGTGCGGCGTGGTCAGTGAATGTTTTCACGTGCGACAGCGTTTTGCCGGCAAACACGCGCACGTCAGCGCCGCTCGCAGCCAGGTAGACGCCGCTGTCGTCGAATGCCAATGCGCGCACACCAAAGCCCGCCTCCAGCTTCACTGTGTGCAAGCAGCGCGACTTGCGAATGTCCCACAGCTTTACGGCGTTGTCGCTCACGCCGCCCGTCGCTACCAAGTAGCCGTTCTCGTTGAATGCCACTGCCGCCACGCCGCCCTGGTGCGCGTCGATAGCCAGGCCTTGGCTGCCGTTGTTCAACACGTACAGCGCAAACGTGCCGTGCGCGTCGCCGAGGCCGAGCAGCAGGCCGTCGGGATGGAAGTGGCCGCTCAAAAACGCCGACGTCGACTTGCACGTAATGAGTGGTACATCCCTCTTCGAGTCGATCGCATGCAGCGCCCACGACGCGTCCTTGGACGCTGTCGCTGCCACCGTCTGCAGCGGGTGCACGGCGACTACGGTGACCTCGTCGCTGTGCTCGCTAAAGCGCAGCGTCTCTTCAAAGTCGGCGTCCTTCTTGGCACCTTTACGCCACACGCGCGCCGTGCGGTCGGCCGATGCCGTGAGCACGACCTGCTCACCGGCGGCAACAGAGTTGATGCGCGCAGTGTGACCGCGCAATTCGGCGGCAATGGCGCTCTGTGCGTGGTTGTAGATGAGAGCCGAGCCGTCGTTGCCGCCCGTGACGATGAGGCGCGCGTCGCTCGGGTGCTGCGTCATGCAGGTGATACCAACAGGCGTGCCGTGCAGCTTCTCCGAGTGCGCACACTCAAACGCCGCAATATCATCCTGGGTCGCCAGCGTCCGCGACACGGCCCGCTTCGTGCGCGCCGACATGAGCTGCGCACCATTGGCCTGCATCGCGTTCCAAACATCGTCCGGCAACCCAGCCTTCGTCGTCTCATCCGTTGCCATAGCAACAGCAGCACCGCTCGCACCGGCACCATCATGTAGCCGACCGGCCTGAGCGTTCTTGAGGGCTTCGCGCGCTTGATCGCGCTCCTGTACCAATCGAGCGATGACTCTGCACGCCGCATCGTGCTGGTAGAGAGCAGTGGCAAGTTCCTGCCGTGCCTGATCCAGGTGCTGCTTAAGCTGAAACGACTCGAGCATGGTGGCGTCCCATTCGGATTGCAGTGTGCGCAGCAGCGACGGAATCGAGTCGGAAATGCCGGTCGGGCGAGGGATCGAACCCGCGACCGTGCCCGTTTGGACGAGCGGCAGGATGTCGTCAGCCGTCAGCGGTTCGCCGGTAATGGGGCAGTGGCCGGCCTTGGAGATGTACGTCATGATGAGGCGTTTCTCGAACAGGTGGCCGCTCTTTTTGCTGATCGCAGGCTCGATTGGTTGAACGCCTGAAACTATTTGTTTTTCGCAACGTGTCGAGAACATTTTGTGTATGAAATTGCGTGTGAGAAATTTGCATGTTGTAGCGATTTATCAACAATATTGACAACGTACTTGCACACAACATAGTTCAATCAATCAATCAATCAACTTTGGTGGCACTCGGGTTTGGAACAAATGCCGACTTTGCCACTGGGTTCGAATTGGTCGATGGACAACTTGTCGCCACACACATCGCACACGAAGCAGCGCCCGTGCACCTTGGCGCTTCCGATCAGGAGCGCCACCTCTTTCTCGCTGATCTCTTGTCCGCACGCGCGGCAGCTCGACGTAGTCGATGCGGAAGCTGACGCGACTGTGGAGAGTGCGGACGGCACGTTGCCCGAGTCGCGGTGATGGCCCTTTTTCGAGTGGCGCTTGTGTCGCGCGGTGAACGCTGCTGCGCCAATTGACGGTGTTTGCAGAGTCGGCAGAGGAGCAGAGAATGGCGATAGCGTAGCACTATTCGCTGCCGGCGCCGCCACGGGCGGCGCGGCCGAAACGCCTTTCTTGCGGCGGCCCGACGGCGTTGCTTTCTCCTCTTCAGCCGGCGTCGGCGTCGCTTTGCCCGAACTATCCTCAGAGTCGGACCCCTCAGAAGCATCGGCATGGTCAGAATTGCGGTGAGTCGAGCCAGGTCGCGCCGGCAGCACCTTCAAGAGCAGCGATTCGCGTTGCAGCTTGCCGTCGACAATGCCGATCGCTCGCACCAACTCCTTTGGCTTCATACCCATTACAGTGACAAAAAACGTCGTTTGCGTCTCGTTGCGCACCGGATGTCCGACGACGCGCCACATGCGGCCCTTTTCGAGTTTCGTTTTGCCCACCAGCAACCGCAGCGACACGTCGGTGTCCGGTTTGCAGCGAACGGCGATCGGGATACGCGTCTGCATCATAACGGCGACACGGTATGGCTTGTTCAGCGACACGTTGGGGACACGCATCGTCCACTCGATTGACGACGATGAAGACGGTCCGGACGACGAGCGAATAGCAGAGCCGGGCCGATTGCATCGATAGAAGCGTTCATCACGTCGATCGGCATTCTCGACTGCAGCAAGATAGCGCATGTCTAGCGAAACGATGCGCTCGTCCGTCACAGCTGCGGCCACCGGCGAGTCGACACGCGGCAAATCACTCTTGGCACGTTGCCGCTCACTACGAGACGATCGCTTGCCTTTGCCGGCACTGCTGCTGCGCGTCAATCGCTTGCCATCGTCCGAATCCGATGAAGCTTCACCGTCTTCGCTTTCGCGCGCCGACAGCAGTGGCGCAAGATCCTCGGCGGTCGTCATATGGTCGTCATCGCTCGTATTGTTGACCACAACAGCCGGAATGCTCAGCAGTGGCCTTGAACCGACGCGCTGCGGCTGATCAAACGACGCCGAGTCGGCCATCGATGCCGCCGGCTTCTGCACCCATGCCCACTCGATGGCACTGTACAACTCGGGCATCGGCTCGGCGAGCAGCGTAGCGACATCGTCGGCACTCGGTCGTTCTTTGTTCGACGTAGCGAGACATTGCTCCATGATGCTGGCCAGCGACGGCAGCGAATTCGCGGGCGCCGCCAACTTGCGACCGGCCAACACCGCCTTTTGCACGTCGCTCGGCTCCATATCGTGCCACGGACGCCGCCGCGCCAATAACTCATACAGCAGCACACCGAACGAATACATATCTGACGCCGTCGACGGTCGCGCACCGCGACGCAACTGCTCGGGCGCCATCCAGCGAATGGCGCCGATGAGGTTCGACGCCGGCGACTCGCGCTCCGTGCGCGCCAAACCGAAATCGGTAAGGAGCGCCTCGAGGGACGACGAAAGCAAAACGTTGCGCGCACTAATGTCGCGGTGGATGATGCCTTCGTGGTGCAGGTGTGCAATGCCAAACGCAATGCCGCGTGCCAGGTTGTGCGCCAACGCGGGTGTTAACGGTCGATCACGTTCGGCTCGTGCGTACAGACGTCGATCGAGCGCACCACCGGGACAGAAACGTGTCACAATCGCAAACCGAGGCTCGTGCGCAATACCGTAGAATGCCACGATGTTGGCGTGCGGCCGCAAGCTCTGCATCTTGTGCGCTTCGGCTTTGAACTCTTGAAGCTGCGCCTCGTTCTCAAATTTGATCTCTTTGATCGCCACATCGATATGTCGCCACCGTCCGGCATACACCACACCGAACGCGCCCTCGCCGATCTTGCGACGACGGATCAGCTCGCCCGGCGGAATGACAAACGCAAACGACGCCACTTCTAACGTCGTCTGAAACGCATTGCGCACCGCTGCATCGCCGCTTAACATCGCCGTGGAATCAGCGGTGCTCGCCTCCGATTCGTCGGCCGCGATCGCCACATAATCGGTTCGCTGCGGCGTGCGGTTGACGGACTCGAGAGCGCTGCCCAACGAGCCGGACGACGCCGACTGCGGCAGCTCTGCAGCAGTGTTGGGCGTGCGGTACGTCTCGAACGGCACCGTGCCACTATCGACAAACACCGCGGGCACGGCGGGTGTGATCGCATTGCCTTTTTCGGGCTTTCCAGCACATTGGGATCCTAAGCTTAGAATTCCACGTGGACAAGTTGTCGCG
>JADMIO011618417.1_pt1 | contig 35876 bp, 32 predicted proteins | sample 8958161 | NCBI WGS metagenome assembly JADMIO01 (sample SAMN16585339, study PRJNA669376) | soil metagenome | isolation source: Crop rotation soil | place: USA: Cullars Rotation, Alabama | collected 2011
GCTCGGTGCGGTGCCCGCCGACGCCGAGCTCCCCGCCGTCGACCTCGAACCCGAGGACCTCGCGACGATCTTCTACACGTCGGGCACCACAGGTCGGCCGAAGGGCGCGCTCGGCACGCATCGCAACATCTGCGGCAACCTCATCGCGCTCGCGTTCGCGGCTCGGCGCGCCCAGATGCGCGCCGGGAAGGAACCGTCACCGACGTCGGGCCAGAACGTGTACCTGCTGTCGGTGCCGTTCTTCCACGCGACGGGTTGCCACTCGGTCCTCGTCGCGAACCTCGCCGCGGGCGGCAAGCTCGTGCTGATGCACAAGTGGGACGCCGAGCGCGCGCTGGAGCTCATCGAACGCGAGCGGGTAACGACGTTCGGAGGTGTCCCCGCGATGGTGTGGCAAGTGCTGCAGTCACCGTCGTTCGCGTCGCGCGACGTGTCGAGCGTGCAGTCGATCGGCTACGGCGGCGCGCCGGCCGCGCCCGAGCTCGTGCGCCGGATGGAGGAGCTCTTTCCGGGGCGCACACCGTCGAACGGCTACGGCCTCACCGAGACGTCGTCGGTCACCACGATGAACTCCGGCGTCGACTACCAGCGCAAGCCCGAGAGCGTGGGCGTCCCCGTGCCCGTCGTCGACGTGCGCGTCGTCGACCCCGACGGCAACGACCTTCCGGTCGGTGACGTCGGTGAGCTCTGGATCCAGGGGCCCAACGTGGTGAAGGGCTACTGGGGACTTCCCGAAGCGACCGAGCAGACGTTCGGCGACGGGTGGCTGAAGAGCGGCGACCTCGCGCGCGTCGACGACGAAGGCTTCGTCTACATCGTCGACCGGGCCAAGGACATGGTGATCCGCGGCGGGGAGAACGTGTACTGCGTCGAGGTCGAGGCGGTGCTGTTCGAGCATCCCGAGATCGCCGACGCCGCCGTGATCGGCGTGCCGCACCAGGTGCTCGGGGAAGAGGTCGGCGCGGTGATCGTGCTCGCGGCGGGCTCCGCGCTGAGCGCCGACGACGTGCGCGCGCACGTCGCGGGCCGGCTCGCGGGGTTCAAGGTGCCCGCCCACGTCTACTTCCGCGGCGAGCCGCTCCCCCGCAACCCCGCGGGCAAGGTGCTCAAGCGCGAGCTCCGCGACGAGCTGGCGGGCTGATGGCCGACCCCCAACCGCTCCTCGGCAAGGTCGCGCTCGTCACCGGCGGCAGCCGGGGCCTCGGGCGCGAGATGGTGGTCGCGTTCGCGGCCGCGGGCGCGTCGGTGGTGATCGCGAGCCGCAAGCTCGACGCGTGCGAGGCGCTGGCGCAGGAGGTCACGTCCCGGTTCGGCGCGGACGCGCTCCCGGTCGCGGCGAACGTCAGCCGCTGGGATGACTGCGACGCGCTGGTCGATGCCGCCTACGCGCGCTTCGACCACGTCGACGTGCTCGTGAACAACGCGGGCATGTCGCCGCTCTACCCGTCGGTCGACGCCGTGAGCGAGGCGCTCTTCGACAAGGTCGTCGGCGTCAACTTCAAGGGCCCGTTCCGGCTCACCTCGTTGATCGGCACGCGCATGGGTGCCGGCGCGGGCGGTTCGATCATCAACATCTCGTCGGTGGAAGCCGAACGGCCCGAGCCGTCGGCGCTCCCCTACGCGGCGGCCAAAGCCGGATTGGAGGCGCTGACGCTCGGCTTCGTGCGTGCGTTCGGACCGACCGTGCGCGTCAACACGATCCGGTGCGGCATGTTCCGCACCGACATCGCCAAGGCGTGGGGCGATCCGGCCGCGGTCGACGCAATGGCGCGCAAGCGGATCGCGGTCGGACGCATCGGTGAGCCGTCCGACATCATCGGCGCCGCGCTGTATCTCGCGACCGACGCGTCGGCGTACTGCACGGGCGCGACCATCCGCCTCGACGGCGGCACCGCCTGAGCGACGCGGCCGGTACCGGGCGTACGCTCCTGCGCATGCCTGCGCTCGCCGAGGTCCTGGATCGCGTCGACAAGATCGCACTCGTCATCCGTGACCACGCGGCCGAGTCGGAGCGGCTCGGTCACCTCGCCCCGCCCGTCGTGCAGGCGCTGCACGACGCCGACCTCTTCCGCGTGCTCGTTCCCGTCGAGCTCGGCGGGCTGGGCCTGACGATCCCGCAAGCGCTCGAGGTGATGGAGCGGGTCGCGGAGCAGGACGCCTCCACCGGTTGGACGTACGCGATTCTCGCGGGCAGCCCGCTCTTCGCGCGCTTCCTCCCCCGCGCGACGTACGAGAAGCTGGTCGGCGGCGATGCACCCGGCCTCGCGGCGGGATCGCTGAACCCGGTCGCGACCCGCGCCGAGGTCGTCGACGGTGGCTACCGCTTCACCGGACGCGGCACCTACCTCTCCGGCTCCGCGCACGCGCAGTGGATCGCGGTCGCCGCCATCGTCACGCGCGACGGTCAGCCGGACCTGTCCAGCGGGATCGTCGAGATCCGCGTCGGGCTGATCCCCATCGATGCCGCGCGCGCCCTCGACACGTGGCACGTCGCCGGCATGCGCGCCACGGGCAGCACCGACTACGAGTTCACCGACGTGACGGTCGCGACCGACCACACGTTCGAACCGTTCCGGCCGCGTGCCGTCGTGGCGGGCGACACGTTCAGCGCCATCCCGATCTGGGCCCAGCTCGGCGGGACGCTGGCCGCCTGCGCGGTCGGCAACGCGCGCAACATGATCGACCGCTTCACCGAGCTCGCCACCGCAAAGATCCCCGCCGGCGGGAACTTCACGACGCTGGCCGAGCGACCGCCCGCCCAGATCGCGATCGGCGAGGCGGAGGGGCTGTACCAAGCCGCACGCGCGGTGCTCTTCGACACGGTGCGCGGTGTGTGGGCGCGCGGTGAAGCCGGGCTCCCGTTCGACAACGCGGTGCTCGCCAAGCAGCGCGTCGGCATCGTGACCGCGGTTCGGCTCGCGGCCCAGGCCGTCGACCTGCTGCACGACGCGGCCGGCATGAACGCGGTTGCGACCGGCTCCGTGCTCGACCGCTGCTGGCGCGACGTGCACACGATGACCCAGCACATCATCCTGGCGCCCGCGCGGTTCGAGATCGCGGGGCGGGTGCTGCTCGGTCTCGATCCGGGCGCGCCGGTCATCTGACGCTCGCGCGAGACTCCCCGCAACCGAGGAGGCCGACGTGGCGCGCATCATCCTGGTGCACGGAGCATTCAACGAGTTGTGGGGCCCGAACGAGCTGAAGGCGCGCTGGCTGCCGGCGCTGCGCGACGGGCTGTGGCATCACGGCGTGCAGATCGACGACGCCGATGTCGACGTGTGCTTCTACGGTGACCTCTTCCGGCGCGCGCCCGGAACCGACGCCGACGCGCAGCTCGAGAAGTCGCGCGCGGGTTTCGCCGACGCGCTGAACGAGCTCGGCGGCGGCGAGGACGCGATGAAGTTCCTCGGGCAGGTGGCGGGCGACGCCGCGTTCGACCGCACCGTCGACATGGTCACCATCATGGCGACCGATCCCGACCTGCGCACCAAGATGCGCGCCCGCATCGAGCCCCTCGTCGACAGCAGCACGCGCGTGCTGGTCGCCCACTCGCTCGGCACGCTCCTGTCGTACATGGCGCTGAGCAACCATCCCCAGTGGCCGATCCGGACGTTCGTGACGCTCGGCTCGCCGCTCGCGTCACCGATGATGTTCGGTCAGCTCGAGCCCGCGCCCGTCGACGGAGTCGGGCAGTGGCCGGGATCGCTCGAGCGCTGGGTGAACGTGCGGGCCGTCGGCGACAAGGCGGCCGCGGTCCCGCTCGCCGAGAAGTTCGGATCTCGCGTCGAGGACGTGCTCGTCGACAACGGGCACCGGGCGCATGCGCCCGAGCCCTACCTCAACGCGGCGGTCACCGGCGCGGCCGTCGCCGCGGCGCTGGAGTAGGTGAGGAGCGCTTCGAGCGCGGAGCGCACGACGTCGAGGCGGTCGCGTCCGACGAGCTCGGCCCACTCCGCTTCGAGGTGCTGCCACCGCTCCCGGCCGTCGGCGAGCTTCTCGTAGCCCGCCTCGGTGAGGAGCACCACCCGGGCCCGGCCGTCGCTCGGATGCGGGGCGCGGCGGACCACGCCCGCGCGCTCGAGCGTGGCAACGACTTCCGACGTCGACTGCTTCGTGATGCCGAGGTGCTGCGCGAGCTCGGCCGCGGTCACGTCCTCCCGGCCGGAGAGATACCGCGCCGCGAGCCCGTGGACGACCGTCAGCGGTGAAGAAGGTCCTTCGGCTACCTCGCTGCGCAGCCGATCTATCAGGGCCTTTGCCGCGCGGACGAGGAGGACGATGAGCTCCTCTTCGTCGTCGGGTTCGACGCCCGGTGTTCCCTTCGGGCCCGATCCGAGATCCGTCACGGGCTCCAGTATAGTCAGGTTCCCTTACTATCTTGAGGTCTCTCCCCCCATGTCGCTCCGTGCCCTCGCCCGCTTCTGTTACCGCCGTCGCCGCCTCGTCGTGGGGTTGTGGGTCGCGACCCTGATCGGCATCAACGTGCTCTCGGGGGCGATCGGCACGAACTTCAGCACCGACTTCAGCGCACCGAACACCGAGTCGACGCGGGCCTCCGATCTGCTCTCGGCCAACTTCAAGTCCCAGTCCGGCGACGCAGTCCAGGTCGTGATGGAGGGCGCGCCCTCGATGCGCGCGGCCGGGGTGCAGCGCCAGGCCGAGGCGTTCATCGCCGCGCTCGAACAAGTACCCCACGTCGCGAGCGTCACCGAACCGTTCCGCGCGCGCGGCGGCATCTCGAAGTCGGGAACGATCGCGCTCGCCAACGCCCAGCTCGACGCGGAGTCGCAGGACGTCCCCGACGCCGTCGGCCGGCAGATGATCGACCTCGCCGAGAAGTACTCGACGAACGGGCTCGAAGTGCGGCTCGGCGGCCAGCTGATCCAGCAGTCCGAACGCCCGTCGCTTTCGGGTGAGGGGATCGGCCTCATCCTCGCGATCCTCATCTTGTTGATCGCGTTCGGCTCGGTCCTCGCGATGGTCCTCCCGATCGTCGTCGCGCTCGCAGGGATCGCGGTCGGGCTCGCGATCATCGGCCTGCTCACGCACGTGTACCCGTTGCAGAGCTTCTCGACCACGCTGGCCACGATGATCGGCATCGGCGTCGGCATCGACTACGCGCTGTTCGTCGTCACGCGGTACCGCCAAGGGTTGCAGTCGGGCCTCGATCCCGAGGAAGCGGTCGTCACCGCGGTCGACACCAGCGGCCGCGCCGTTGTCTTCGCCGGCCTCACGGTGATCATCGCGTTGCTCGGGATGCTCGCGATCGGGCTCTCGTTCATCAGCGGACTGGGGATCGGCGCGGCCGCGGTGGTTGCGGTCACCGTCGTCGCCGCCATCACGCTGCTCCCCGCGATGCTCGGGTTCGTCGGCAACAACATCGACCGCCTCCGCCTGCCGTGGGTGCACACCGACGACGGCTCGCGCGAGACGATCTGGCACCGTTGGAGCCGGTACGTGCAACGGCACGCGGGCTTGCTCACGGTGGCCGGGCTCGCGGTCGTGCTCGCGCTTGCGTTCCCGGTCCTCTCACTCCGGCTCGGCTTCGTCGACGCGGGGAACGATCCCGCCGGCTCGCAGACCCGCGAGGCGTACGACCTCGTCGCCAAGGGCTTCGGCCCGGGGAGTAACGGCCCGTTCATCATCGCCGTGCAGCTGCCGCCGGGTGGCGACCACGCCGCCGACCTCGAACGGCTCGGCGACGCGATCGCGGCAACGCCGGGCGTGGCGTCGGTCGCCCCGCCGATGACGAGCCCGAAAGGCGACACCGCCGTCATCCGCGTCAACCCGACCAGCGCGCCGCAAGACGTTGCCAGCAGCCGCCTGTTGCACGACCTCCGACGCGAGGTGATCCCGGAAGCGACCGCCGGCACCGGGATGAAGGTCTACGTCGGCGGGTTCAACGCGCTCACCGACGACTTCGCCACGCTGTTGAGCGAGCGGCTGCCGGTGTTCATCGCGGTCGTGATCATCCTGAGCTTCCTGCTGCTGATGGCGGTGTTCCGCTCGATCCTCGTCCCGCTCAAGGCCGCGGTCATGAACCTGCTGTCGATCGGCGCCGCGTACGGCGTGATCGTGATGATCTTCCAGTGGGGCTGGGGCAAGGACCTCGTGGGCATCGGCAAGGGCGGCCCCATCCAGGCGTTCCTGCCGCTGATGATGTTCGCCATCCTGTTCGGGCTCTCGATGGACTACGAGGTGTTCCTGCTCTCGCGCATCCGCGAGGAGTACCTGCGCACGGGCAACAACAACCAGGCCGTCGCCGACGGGCTGTCGGCCACGGCGCGGGTCATCACCGCCGCCGCCGCCATCATGTGCACGTTCTTCCTGTCGTTCGTGCTCGGCGACAACATCGTGATCAAGCTGTTCGGCATCGGTTTCGCAGCCGCGATCTTCATCGACGCAACGCTGATCCGCATGTTGATCGTGCCGTCCACGATGGAGCTCCTGGGTGACGCGAACTGGTGGCTCCCGGGCTGGCTCGATCGCATCCTCCCCCACCTCGACGTCGAGGGATCGGGCAGCCACGACGAAGACCGCTCGGACGCGGCCGGGCCCGACGATCCCGGGGAACCGCAGCTCGCGGGCGTAGGCGGCGGCGCGCGGCGATGAGCGCGCCGACGGTCGTCGTGATCGGGGGTGGCTACGGCGGTGTGAACGTCGCCAAGTCCCTCGACGCCGATGCCGACGTCGTGCTGGTGGAGCCGAAGGACGCGTTCGTGCACAGCGTGGCGTCGCTGCGCGCGCTCGTCGAGCCCGACTTCCTCCCCCGCATCTTCCTGCCGTACGACAAGCTGCTGACGCGCGGCCGCATCGTGCACGACCGCGCGGTCGCGGTGAGCTCGCGGCGTGTGGTCGTCGCGTCGGGCGCCGAGCTCGCGGCCGACTACGTCGTGCTCGCATCCGGTTCGCACTACCCGTTCCCGGCCAAGAGCGACGTCGACGACACGAGTGGCGCGATCGAAAAGTACACGGTCGCGCGCGATCGGCTGCTCGGCGCGGAACGGGTGTTGCTCGTCGGCGCGGGCGCGGTCGGCATCGAGCTCGCGGGCGAGATCAAGCACACGTGGCCCGACAAGCACGTCGTGTTGCTGGACGCGGCACCCGACGTGCTCGGGCCCGAGTACCGCACCGACCTGCGGGCCGAGCTGCGCGCCCAGCTCGAGGAGATCGGCGTCGAGCTCGTGCTCGGCGAACCGCTGCGCGGGCTGCCGCCGACCCCCGCGACCGAGCTCGCACCGTTCACTGTCACGACCGACGCCGGTCGCGCGATCTCCGCCGACGTGTGGTTCCAGTGCTTCGGTGTCGTGCCGGTGAGCGACTACCTCGACGCCGAGCTCGTCACCGCACGCGACCCCGGCGGCTTCATCGCGGTGGATCCGACGCTCCGGATCGCGGGCAGCCCGAACGTCTTCGCGATCGGCGACGTCTCGAATGCCGACGCCAAGATGGCCGGCCGCGCCGGCCGGCAGGCCCACCTCGTCGCGTCGAACATCCGCGCGCTGATCAACGGCGACGAGCTCGCGACCTACGAACCGGTCCCGCCCGCGATCATCGTCCCCATCGGCCCGAAGCTGGGCAGCGGCCAGCTCCCCGGCGCCGACGACCTCGCGCCGCGAGACATGGTCTCCGCCGCGAAAGGTCAGGACCTCATGGTCGACCGCTACGCGGAGATCATGGGGCTCACATCCGGCGACTGACTCGCCGGCCGTTTGGGCAGCCGGATTGCGGGCACCACAACTGCCGATGACATCCGTCGGCCCGCGCCTTCCGTAACCTCCGACCGTGGCCGGCCCGCGCGATGAGGTGAAGGCGCTCGCGTCGAGCGTGCCGAAGCGGGTGCAGGAGCACAACGTCACCCTGGTCGCGGCCGGCGTCGCGTTCTACGCGTTCCTGGCCTTCGTCCCGGCGCTGATCGCGTTCGTCTCGGTCTACGGACTGGTTGCCGACCCGAACGCGGTGCAGGACCAGGTCCACCGCTTGGGCGATGCCCTCCCCGCCGAGGTGCAGCAGTTCCTCGTGTTCCAGCTCACGTCGATCGTCAAGGCGAACAACACCGGCGTGTCGCTCACGCTGCTGATCGCGATCGCCATCGCGTTGTGGAGCGCGTCCGGCGGCATCGCCGCGCTCATCGCGGGACTCCGCATCGTCCACAACTGCGAGCCGGCGAAGGGCATCGCGCGGCGGGCCAAGGCCCTCGTGCTGACGTTCGGCGCCGTGATCTTCCTCACTGCGATCGTCTTCCTCGTCGCGGTGGTGCCACCCCTGCTCTCCGACGCCGGCATGGGAAGCAGCGGCCGCATCGCGTTGGGCATCCTGCGCTGGCCGATCCTCGGCATCGTGATGGCCGTGGGCATCGGGCTGCTGTACCGCTTCGCGGTGCCCGAGCACGCGGGCGGCTACCTCGGCTTCGTGACGCTGGGGACCGTCGTCGCGCTGGTCGGCTGGCTGGTCGTCTCGGTCGGGTTCAGCTTCTACACCGCGAACTTCGCGCGGTACAGCAAGACGTACGGCACCCTCGCGTCGATCGTGGTCGTGCTGCTGTGGCTCTGGCTCAGCGCGCTCCTCGTGCTGGTCGGCGCCGAGATCGACGCGGCCCGGCTGGACGGTGCGGCGGCGCCACAGGATTGAACGAACCCGGTCCGGGGCACCTTTCCGGGATGAAGCGATCGAAACCGGCGACGATGCAGCAGAAGATTCTCTGGAAGGGCATCGCGTTCGCGTCCGGAACCGCCGCCACGATGGCCGTACGGCAAGCCGGCGCCGCGCTGTGGCGCACGAGCCGGCACGAGGACCCGCCCAAGCAACCCGCGGCGGGCGACGTCCGCTGGCGTGACGCATTGATCTGGGCGACGTCGGTGGCCGTCGGTGCCGCGGTCGCGCGCGTCGTCGCCGAGCGGGCCGCCGCCACCGCGTGGAACGCGGCGACCGGCACCGCGCCGCCTATTCCTGCCGCGTAGCGATCAACGCGTCGAGCGAGGCAAGGAGCCAGGCGACGAGCTCGTCGTAGCTCATCGCGGCTCCCTCCGCGACGCACGCGTCGAATCGCTCGCGACCGATGCCGTCGCGCACGGCGCGCACGCTCGGGATCGCCCGATCCGGGGGTACCGGCATCTCACGCAGGTTCTGCAGTGCACCGCCGAGCACCGCGCCGAACAGCACGGCCGTCTCTTCGCGGGCGCCGATGAGGTCGAGTGTTTCGAGCGTGTACCCGAAGCCGCCGTCGAGCTCCGGGCTGCGCCCGCGCGCCCAGAGGAACTCGACCGCTTCTCGCGATCGCTCGAGCGCCTCGCGCGTGTCGCCCCGCCGCGCGAGGATCAGCGCCCCGATGTACAGCGCGCCGCCGCGGGTCGCGAGGGCCGCGCCTTCGTCGGCGAGGCGGATGCATTGTTCGAGCGCTTCGAGCGCGCCGTCCGGATCGTCGCGGGCAAGCAACGTGGCGCGGGCGAAGAGCGCTGACGCGATCGACGAGGGGTTCCCGGACCGCATGGCCTGCTCGTAGCCGCGGTCCACGAGCCGCCGGGCGCGTTCGTTGTCGCGCGCGATTTGGATGAGGTAGGGAGCGAACGACGTGTACGCCCGCGCCTGCGACGCGTGGCTCCAGCCCTGCGTCTCCAACCCCTCCGGCCCTTCGAGGAGCGGAAGCGCGTGCTCCCGCTGCTCGTCGGGCACGAAGTCGGGCGTGAAGCCGTTCCACAACATGACCGCCAGCGGTGTCGCGTTGTCCATCTCACGGACTAGGCCCCATGCGTCGGCAACCAGACCACGCGCCGCCGCCATGTCGCCGGTTCCGTACGCCTCGAGCGCCGCGATCGAGAACAACATCCCACGGTCGGCCGGGTCGAACAGCGGTGCCATCGCGAGCGCGCGGGTCGCCGGGTTTCCGAGCGCCTGACTCCCCACCACGGACTCCTCGAACGAGATCAGCACGAGCGACTTCACCAGTTGCACATCGTTGCTGTCGACCGCCCACGAGATCGCGGCCCGGAGGTTGTCGAGGTCGGGCGCGCGCCGCTCCCGCCACATGTATTCGTCGGGCCCCTGCATCCCTTCGCTCAGCTGCACCGAGAGCTCGGCGAAGAACGTGGCGTGGCGCCGGCGCCAGCGGTCGGATTCCGCGCTCTCGTCGAGGCGCTCCTGCGCGTACTGGCGCAGGGTCTCCAGCATCTCGTACCGGGTACGCCCCGCCCGCTGCTCCCCTGCAACGACGAGTGACTTGCGCACCAGCCCGTCGAGCGCGTCGATCACATCCCAGTCGGCGACGTCGTCGTCGGTCACCACGGCGCGAGCCGCGGTTTCGTCGAACCCTCCCGCGAAGACCGCGAGCCGCTCGAACACTGCGCGCTCCCGGTCGTCGAGCAAGGCGTACGACCACTCAACCGCGGCCCGCAAGGTCTGATGCCGTTCGAGTGCTACGCGTCGGCCACCGGTCAAGAGCCGGAACCGCTCGTCGAGGCGGGCGGCGATCTCCTCCGGGCTCATCGACACCACCCGCACGGCCGCGAGCTCGATCGCGAGTGGAATGCCGTCGAGGCGTCGGCAGATCGTGTTGACCGTGCCCGCATTGGCCTGGGTAAGCGCGAATTCCTCGCCGCCGACGGTCGACCGGTCGAGGAAGAGCTTCACCGCGTCGCAGTCGGTGACTGCTTCGAGCGAGTCGGAGGTCGCCGTCGCCAGCGAGCGCAACCGCATCGGCCGTTCACCGTCGACGTCGAGCGCCTCGCGGCTGGTCGCAAGCACACGCACCCGCTCGCTCGAACGCAAGACGCGATCTACGAGCTGCGCGGCCGGATCGAGCAGGTGCTCACAGTTGTCGAGGATCCACAACAGCTCCTTGTGCCGCAGGAACTCCACGACGCCGTCCTCGAGGGTCATCCCCATGCGGACGGGTACACCGAACGTTGCGGCAACGGCACCGAGCATCGACTCTTCGTCGGTGGCGGGCGCCAGCTCGCAGTACCACGCGCCGTCCGCGAAGTCGCCGGCGATCTCAGCTGCGCCCTGGAGCGCGAAACGCGTCTTGCCGACGCCACCGACACCCGTGATCGTGACGACGCGATGCTCGGCCACGAGCTCGTGGAGCCGCTGCAGCTCGTCAGTGCGGCCGACGAACGACGTGAGCTGCACGGGCAGGTTCGTGCGGACGCGGTCGAGCGAACGCAGCGGCGGGAAATCGGCGCGCAAGTCGGGGGCGGCAATCTGGAACACCCGCTCCGGCCGGGAGAGGTCGCGCAAGCGGTGCTCGCCGAGGTCGAGCAGCTCGATCTCACGCACGTCGCGCACCATCGCCGCCGTCGCTTGCGAGGCGAGCGACTGGCCCCCGTGTGCGATCGCCATCAGGCGGGCGGCGCGATTCACCGACGGGCCGTAGTAGTCGCCGTCCCGCTCCTCCGCCGCGCCGGTGTGCACTGCCATACGAGCGAGCAACGGGCCGGTCGCGCCCCACGCGGCCGCTTCGAGCGCGCGCTGGGCGGAGCAGGCGGCGCGCACCGCGGATTCCGCGCTCATGAACACGGCGTGCGTGCCGTCGCCGGTGGTCTTCACGATGCGGCCGCCGTTGGTCTCGATCGCGGTCCGCACGAGCTCGTCGTGCTGGGCCAGCGCACCCGACATCGCGTCGCCGTGCTCCTCCCACATGCGCGTTGACGACTCGAGATCGGTGAACAAGAACGTGAACGCATGGTCCGCACGCGCGGCGGGCGGCGGGAGCGTCGGTGCTCGAGGCGTGAGCGCGGGTTCCTGGCGCACCATCTGCGCCTCGAGCTCCACGAGCTCGCGGCTCGGCTCGATGCCGAGCTCGTCGGCGAGGATGCGTCGCACGCGCTGGAACGCGCGCAGGGCGTCGGCCTGGCGGCCGTCGCGGTACAGGGCGGTCATGAGGATCGCCCAGAGGCGCTCACGCAGTGGATGCTCGGCCACGGCGCCCTCGGCGTCGGAGACGACGCCGGCGTGCTCGCCGCGCGCGAGGCGCGCTTCGAGGAACGACTCGACCGCGCCGAGCCGGGCCTCCTCGAGCCGGGCGACGTGCGCCGTTGCCCACGCCGCGCCCACGCTGTCGACCAGCGCTGCGCCGCGCCAGCGACCGATCGCCGCGGTCAGATGGGTCACCGCGCCCTCGGCGTCGCCCGCGGCGAGAAGCCGGCGGCCCTCGGCGACCTCCGCCTCGAATCGGTCGACGTCGAGCTCGCCCGCGTCGACGGTGAGCTGGTAGCCGCCGGCCCGCGACACGAGCCGGTCGGCGCCCACGACCTTGCGCAATTGGGAGACGTAGCCCTGGAGCGTGGCGGCGGCCGACGGCGGCGGATCGCCCTCCCACAGGTCGTCGACGAGGCGCTCGGCCGGGATGCTGTGGTTGGCGTCCACCAGCAGGCGCGCGAGCAGCGCCCGTGGTTTGGCCGCGGCGGGAGTGATGTCAGTGCCGTCGGCCCGCACGAGCAGCGGCCCGAGGATCGCGAATTCCACGACGACCTCCCCGTCGGGCCGAATCGTACGGTGCCCCGCTCGCGAGCGACTCGACCGCCGGCTCCAGCGCGGCTCCAGCGCCACGCGAGGAACGCTCCAGCGGCCGGGCGCACGCTCGGCGCATGATCACGATCCACCTCGCCACAACGCCCGACGAGCTCGCCGCGATCCAACGGTTCCGGTACTCGGTGTACGTCGAGGAGATGGGCCGCTACGCGGCCACCGCGGATCACGACCGGCGCATGCTGGTGGACCCGGAGGACGAACGCAGCTTCAACTTCTACGCGCACGACGGCGACGCGGTCGTTGCGTCGAACCGCATTACGTGGGGCACGCACGGGTTCTCCGAGCGCCAGATCCGGCAGTACGGCCTGGCGCCGTTCCTCGCCGAGCTCCCGGTGCGGGTGCTCCTCGTCGGCGAACGGACGATGGTGGCGGAGGCGTACCGCGGAACCAGCGTCGGGGCCGATCTCGCCAACGGCGGGACGCTCCCGATCCCCGAGGAGGACGTCTGCGTCGTCTTCGGGGCCTGCGAGCCGCACCTCGTGTCGTACTACGCGCAGCTTGGCACGGTGCCGTACGCAAGCCGCAACATCAGCAGCGAGGAGTCCGGCTACCTCATCCCGCTGGTGTCGTTCCCGCGCGGCGTCGATGCGCTCGCCGGCCTCGCCGAGGGCAACGGCCTGCCCGCGTGCATTCAGGCCGTGGTCGACAGCCGCTGCGCCGTCACGAGCTCGGCGATCGTCGGCGACGACGCGTACTGGCGACAGGTCGCACCGCTCCTCCTCGAATTCCGGCAGCGGGCCCATTCGCTGCTCGAGGGCCTCGAGCCCGACCAGATCAAGCGCTGCACCGCGCGCAGCAGCGTGATCGAATGCGCAGCCGGCGACCGCGTGCTCAAGCGGGGAGGGACCGCCCGCAACGTGTTCGTCGTCCTCGCCGGGCGACTCGAAGCGCGCGCGAACGGGCGCGCGGTCAACCAACTCCGGCCCGGCGACACCTTCGGGGAGATGGCCTTCCTGCTCGAGCAACCGCGCACGCTCGATGTTTTCGCGCTCGATTCCGGAACGCGCGTGCTGAGTTTCAGCGAGCGAACGCTGCGCTCGATCATCCGAGACGACGCGGCGATTGCGCGGCAATTGCTCGGGAATGTCGCCCGTCTCGTCTGCGCGCGGAGCGCGGCGCAGACCGCGCGCGTAGACGGCGGCGCACTGGAGTAATCGTCCATCCTCCGAAAAGGAAACACGCAATTTTCCTTGAGGAAATCAGGGTTTATTGCGCGCGCGGGCCGGGTATGAGGCTCTCAGTGTGACGACGGTTCACACCGCGGCGGTCCGATCCGGGGACGCGACTGACCGTGCACCACGGACGAACGTTCGTGGGTTCAACGGACATCGGAGAAACCGAATGAAAAGCCGCCTGTTACGCGTATCCATGGTTGCAGTGCTCGCGCTGGGTGTCGGCTCTGTCGTCGCCGCCGCGCCGAGTGACGCGGCCGCACCGGTGCAGAAGTGCACCAAAGTGAAGGGTGCGGCGACGCTCGCACCGGGCATCCAGGCCGCCAAGAAGACGCAGAAGGTCACCGCCAAGGGCACCCTCACCGGCTGCACGCCGGCTGCGGGCAAGACCGGTGGATCGGGAACGATCAACGCGTCGCTCAAGGTGGCGGCGGGTAACTGCACGACGCTTGCCCAGGGCGGGTCGAAGTTCACCGGCACCGCGAAGACGGTGTGGAAGAACAAGAAGACCTCGACCTACACCATGACGTTCACGACCGGTAAGGGCGCCAACGCCACCGTCGCGACGCTCAAGGGCAAGGTGACCGCAGGTCTGTTCAAGGGCAAGGGCGTTACCGGTGCGATCAAGTTCACGCCGAAGAAGGGCCAGAACTGCCTGACCGTGCCGATCAAGAACGTCACCTTCGTCCAGACGAAGCCGTTCGTGATCTCGTAAGGCTCACCTCGGGAGATGGGCTCCGACCTGGGACGACGGCGTCGGGGCTCATCACCCGGAATTTTTCCTCAGGGAGGTTTGGTTCGTCAGCACACCGGGCAATAACCAGGTGCGCATTCCCCCCTCAGGAAGTCGCACGAGTGAGCGGCCCGCTTCGGCGGGCCGCTCTTCGCGTCTCCAGCCGGTGCTACCGTCCTTCGGCGTGCACCACCCCTTTCGCTCGGCCGGGGTCCGCCGGGCGAGCGTTCTCGGCGCCGCGATCGCACTCCTGTTCTCGATGGCCCCGGCTACTGCGTTCGGGGCGGGCAGCTCGCTCGCGGCCGCCCAGGCCCGGATCACCGCGGCGCAGGAAGCCGCCGACCGGGCGTCGGCCGCGTACGACGAGGGGCAGAGCCGCTACTACCAGCTCCAGGACGACGCGGCGTTGACCCGTAAGCGGGTCGCGGCCGCCCGCACCGCGCAGGCGGACCTGCTCGAGGTCGTGCACGAGCGCGCGGTCCAGCTCTACATCCGCGCCGGCTCGACCGGCTTCGACGTGTTCCGCGCGACGGGCGGCGTGCTCGACGCGTCCCGCCGCGTCACGCTCGCGGCCGCTGCCAACGCGGGTGACGATGTCGTCATCGATCAGCTCCGCGCCGTCACCGACGACCTGAACGCACGCGAGGCCACACTGCGCTCCGAGCTCTCCGACGCCGAGACCGCGCTCGACGACCTCCGCGCCCAAGAAGAAGATCTCCAGCGCGCGGTCACCGATGCGCGCGAGGCCGAGCAGCAGCTGCGCGCGCAACTCGAGCGCGAGCGACGCGCGAACGAGTACGAAGCGATCCTGCAACGGGCGCGCGACGCGGCGCGCGATTCGCAGCCGTCGAACACCGATGACTCGTCGTCATCCGGCGAAGACGACGATCCGGGTCAGATCATCGCGAGCGGCGACTGGGTCTGTCCGGTGCAGGGCGGCGTCTCGTTCAGCGATTCGTGGGGTGCGCCCCGCGGCGGCGGCCGGACCCACAAGGGGGTCGACATGTTCGCGGGCACGGGAACCCCGCTCGTCGCCGTGGTTTCCGGGTCGGTGTTCTTCCAGAGCGACACGGTCGGCGGCAATGCTGCGTACGTGCAGGGCCACGACGGCAACACCTACTACTACGCCCATATGAACGACTACACCGGTGGCGCCCGGTCGGTGTCGTCGGGTGAGGTGATCGGGCACGTCGGCAACACGGGCAACGCGTCCGGCGGCCCGTCACACCTCCACTTCGAGATCCGTCCGGGCGGACCGAACGGCATCCAGATCAACCCCTATCCCACCGTCGCGTCGCATTGCTGAGACCGCGCGCTACGACAGCAGCGCGTCGATGAAGCGGTCGAGCTCGCGGAGGCACGACTCCGTCGCGGCCGCGGGATCGGGCGCGCGACTGACGAACATCACCGCTTCGTCGAGCGCGCCCACGAGCAGGTGCGCGATCACCGCCGGATCGCGACCTTCGGTGATGGTGCCTTCGAGTCCGGTGCGCATCGCCGAGAGGAAGTAGCGGGCGTCGATCTCCCGCCACAGCTCCCACCCGAGCACCTGCGGGCCGTCGACGAGCAGCATCTGGCGTACCGACGGGTCGAGGCAGTGCTCGAGGAACAGCCGGCAACCGACCTTGAGCGCGGCGGCGGTCGTCTCCTCGCGCAACGCGGCCGCGATGATCGGCGGCGCGAGCGCTTCGTTGGCGTCCTCGAACACGCGCCGGAACAGCGCTTCCTTCGTGTCGAAGTAGTGGTACACCGACCCCTTCGTGACGCCGGCCGTCGACGCGATCTCGTCGATCGACGTGCGCTCGAAACCCTTCGTCGCGAAGAGCTCGTGCGCGGCCGCGACGATCGCCGCCGTCGTCTGGTCACGGCGCTCCATCTGGGTCGGCATCACGGCAACCGTACGCGACGCTTGACTTCCATACTCGCAGTATATATGTTACCGACTGTCAGTATGTAACTGATCGAACCCAAGGGAGCAACGATGAACACGGCGGAGATGAGCAGGATCGTCCACGAGCACCTCGCCTTCGAGGCGGCCCACGACGCGGCGGCCGCAGCCGGCTGTTATGTCGAGGACGGCTTCTACGTCCACACTCCCCTCGGCCTGCGCCTCGAGGGACGCGCCGCGGTGGAGTTCAACTACGCCTCCAACTACGCGGCGATGCCCGACGTGAAGTTCACGATCGAGGGCGAGGTCGGCAACGACACGCACCTCATGCACTGGGCCACCATGCGCGGCACGCTCGACGGCCCGTTCCTCGGCCAGGACCCGACGCACCGCAGCGTCGAGCTTCCGTTCGTCGCCCGCTACGACTTCCGCGACGGCAAGATCCTCGGCGAGACGCTGTGGTTCGACCTGTACACCTTGTGCGACCAGGGCGGCCTCGACATCGAAGCGGTGCGCGCGACCGCGGCGGAGCTCGCAGTCGCGCTCGCCTGACGCCGCGGCCGTTCGCAGCCCGGCGCGTCAGCGCTTCGCAGCAGCCTCGCGTTGGCGGGTGCTGCGGTGCATCGGGTCGGTGTCGAAGTTCGGCAACACGTGCTTGCCGAACGTCTCGACGGTCTCGACCGCGACGTCGCGTTCCATCGACGACGACAGCAGGCCGAACACCACTTGGTCGACGCCGGCATCGGCGTACTTGCGGATCGCGATGTCGACCTCTTCCGGCGTGCCGTACGGCGTGTCCCCCGCCGCGATCGAAGCCGCGATGTCGTCGGGGGTCGGCTCCGGCAAGACCTCCGGCCATTCGGGAACGCCCTCCGGCCGGGGAAAGGTGTCGAGATACCGGAAGAGCAGGCTGCCGTGGTATCCCATATCGAGGTTGGCGGCGGCTTCGCGCGCGCGTTGCCCGTCCTCGAGGCAGAGCAGCTGCGTCGCGACCATGATGTTGTCGTTCACGAAGTCGCCGACCGGCTCCGCGTTGCCGATCGCGTTCTTGTAGATCTCGACGAGCGGCTTGACCGCCTCCGGCCCGCCCATCGTGAAGCACAACACGCCGAGCCCCATGCGCGCCGCCTTCTCGAACGTCGACGGGTTGCCGGCCGCCACCCACATCGGCGGGTGCGGCGCGGAGTACGGCTTCGGCAGCACGTTGCGCGCGGGCATCGAGAAGAACGTGCCGTCGTGACCTGGGTACTCCTCCGCGCTCCACATCTTGCGGAACTCGCCGACGACTTCGTCGAACATGTCCTTGGTGAGATCGGGCTCGGTGATGCCGAACCCGCGTTGCTCGGTGGTGGACGAGCCGCGGCCCATGCCGAACTCGAAGCGGCCTTCCGACAGGTGGTCGAGCATCGCGACCCGCTCGGCCACGCGGGCCGGGTGGTTCACCGGCGGTGTGATGTTGAAGATGCCCGAGCCGAGGTGGATGCGCTCGGTCGCGGCGGCGAGGTAGCCGAGGAACACCTCGTTGGCGGAGAGGTGCGAGTACTCGGTGAGGAAGTGGTGCTCGGTCGCCCAGGTGTACTTGAAGCCCACCCGGTCGGCGGCCTGCACGATCGCGACCTCGTCCATGATGCGCCGGTGCTCTCCGCCCGGGAACTGCGGCAACACGCACGCACTGTTGAACAACCCGAATTCCACGACGACTCCCCTTTTCCTGCCTGCGTCCGGCGCAACATAACCTGCCGCCTCCGTGACCTCCGCATACGACCTCGACCACGTTGCCATCGCCGCCGCCGACACCTCGGACGCCTTGGCGTTCCTCACCGGCGCGCTCGGCGGCACCGTGATCTTCGGCGGCCAGGCCTACGGGTTCCGGCCGATGCAGGTGTGGATCGGCACGCAAGCCGGCGACGGCATGCCGGTCGAGCTGCTCGAACCCTGGGAGGTCGAGCGCAACGACTTCCTCGCGCGCTTCGTCGCCCGGCACGGCGCCGGACCGCACCACATGACGTTCAAGGTGGCGAGCCTCGACGAGGCGATCGAACGAGTGGAGGCCGCGGGCTTCCATCCGGTGAACGTCGACCGCTCCGATCCCGAGTGGCAGGAGGCGTTCCTCATGCCCGCCGAGGCGCACGGCACGGTCGTGCAGCTCGCGGAGTCGCACGGCCATCCCGAGACGCGCGCCGCGCTGCTCGCGCACGTTGCCGAGAACGGGCCCAACATGCACCCGCGCTGGTGGACCGATCCGTCGCCCGCGGAAGCTGCACCCGCCCGCTTGCGCCGGGTCGTGCTCCGCACCCCCGATCTCGCGAGCGCGGTCGCGTTCTTCGGCGACATGCTCGAAGGCGAGATCGAACGCAAGACCGATCAGCGCGTCGACCTCGTGTGGCCGCGCGGCGCGCGCATCGGACTCGAGCTGCATCCCGAAGCGCGTCCCGGCGTCGACCGCCTCGAAGTCGAAGGCCTCGCCGAAGAACGCACCGTCATCGGGACGAGGTTCGTCCCCGCGTAAGGACTACGACGACGCGGCAAGCTGTCGTGTCGCGTGGACGACCGTGATCGTGAACGACACGACGATCTCGCCGTCCTCGTTGTGCGTCGGCGCGAAGCCGGTCGCCGGTCCACCGTCGAGCTCCGCTTCGAGCATCGCCTTCGCGGCCGGGCGATCCGCCGCGTCGGTCAGGACGAAGTCGATCGGCATCTCCGCGGTCATCGTCTCGCCGTAGGTCAACGGCCCGACCGAATCCTGCATGAGCTCGGCCAGCTCGCCCTCGAGCAGCGCGCCCACGTGCGACGGGTCCATGCGCGTGTGCAACTCGTCGAACGCCGCCCGCACCTCCGCGCTCGGGGCGACCATGTCCTGCACGACGACGCGGCCACCCGGGCGGCACACCCGCGCCATCTCGGCGAGCGCCTGCTCGGGACGCGGGAAGTGGTGCACGGCGGTGCGGCAGAACACGAGATCGAAGGATCCGTCGGCGAAGGGCAACGCCTGCGCGTTGCCTTCCTGGAGCAACACGTTGCGGATCCCGGCGGCGTCGAGGCGCGCCGCGCCGAGTGCGAGCAGAGCGGGCGTGACGTCGAGCGCGACGACCTGGCGCACGTGCGGCGCGGCGACTTCGGAGCCGTGCGCGGCGCCGCACGCGACCTCGAGCACGATCATGTCCTCGTCGAGCGGCTCGAGCCAGGCCAGCGTCGTCGCGGCCCGGTGCGCGAACAGTGCGTTCTCGCCGGTGAAGAGGCTCGTCTGCTGTTCGAACGAGCGGCGGGTGATGTCGGCGTGTTCCTGCGTGTCCATGCGGTCCATCATTTACGGTGGGGCCGTGACCGTCTCGGCCGGTTCGGCCAAAGATCTGCCCGCCGCGGCCATTCAGTACCCGGCGCGGAACGACCGCGGCATCGTCGACATGCGGGCCGGATCGATGGTTCGCGCCGGGACCTACGTGTTCGAGGACGGCGACCTCGTGAGCGGCTGGCACGCGCACGACCTCCACCAGATCGAGTACGCGTTCAAGGGGATCGCCGAGGTGGAGACCGCCGACGCGCACTACCTCCTCCCGCCCCAGCAGGCCGTGTGGATCCCGGCCGGCCTGTCGCACCACACGACGCTCAAGCGGGTGTACTCGATCGCGGTGTTCTTCGACCCGGCAATGATCGGCGGCGCGGGCGACCGCGTCCGGATCCTCGCCGCCACCGACGTGCTCCGCGAGATGATCGTCTACGCGCAGCGCTGGCCGATCGACCGGCCCGCGAGCGACGCGGTCGCCGACGCGTACTTCGACGCGCTGGCACTGCTCGTTGCCGAATGGCTCGACCACGAGGCGCCCCTTTGCCTCCCGACCAGCTCCGACCCGGTCGTGCAGGAAGCCATGCGCTTCACCAACGCGCACCTCGCCGACGTGACGCTCGCGTCGATGTGCGCGGCGGTCGGCGTGTCGGAACGGAGCCTGCGGCGTCAGTTCGGGGCGGCGACGAGCATGACGTGGCGGGAGTACCTCCTTCAGGCCCGGCTGCTCCGCGCGATGGCGCTCCTCACCGAGCCGGGCCGCACCGTCATCGACGTCGCGACCGAGGTCGGCTTCGACAGCGTGAGCGCGTTCACGCGGGCGTTCGTTCGTCTCGCGGGCGAGACGCCGACCGCCTACCGTCGCCGTTCGCGCTGAGATCTCGCTCGAGGGCCTAGAGGTCCCAGAACCGTTCGCGGCCGTAGCGCGTGAACGACTCCCGCAACGCGTCCGCGTCGGCGTCGGTGAACGCGTGGTATCTGTCCTCCCCGCGCAAGCGGACGAAGCACGGGTCGCCGCCGGTCCGGTCGGGGCGGAACTTCTGGTGCACGAGGGTGCGCTTCACGATCTTGTTCGTGCCGGTCGTCGGCGGGTCGCGCAGGATGCGCACGTAACGCGGCCGCCACTTCGGCCCGATCGCGGGCTGCGCGTCGAGCCAGGCCGCGAAGTCGTCGATGCTGAACGTCGCTTCGTCGGCGATCACGAGGCCGGCCATCGCCTGGTCGCCGGCCTGGTCGTCGGGGACGCCGTACACCGCGGCGATCACGACACCCGGCGCGCCGCTGATCGCCGCTTCGATCGGGCCGGCCGGGAAGTTCTCGCCGTCGACGCGGATCCAGTCCGCGTTGCGGCCCGCGAAGTAGAGGTAGCCGCGCGCGTCCTTGTAGCCGAGATCCCCCGACCAGTACCAGCCACCGCGCGTCGTCTTCGCAGTCGCGTCGTCGTTCTTGTAGTAACCCTCGAACGGCCCCGCGCCCTGCGTGTTGACGATCTCGCCGACGCTTTCCTCCGCGTTCGTCACCCGGCCGTGCTCGTCGAGCTCGGCGCGCGGCTTCTCGTTGCCGTCCTCGTCGACGACCTGCACGTGATCGGGCGCGAGGCCGAGCGCGCCGGCAGGTGTGGTCGCGTCGCGGTTGACCGCGAGCCCGCCCTCGGTCGCACCGTACGCGTCGATCACTTCGAGGCCGAAGCGGCGGGCGAAGCCGTCGACCACATCGGGCGCGCCCTCGTTGCCGAACGCGACGCGCAGTCGGTTGTCGGCGTCGTCGGGTCGCTCCGGCTGCGCGAGCAGGTACGCGAGCGGCTTGCCCGTGTAGTTCGTGTAGGTCGCGCCGTAGTGCTTGGCGTCGTTGAGCCAGCCCGACGCCGAGAAGCGCCGGCCGAGACCGACCGCGCACGGCACGACGAGCGACGGCGCCCAACCCACCTGCACCGCGCTCGAGTGGAAGAGGGGCATGCACACGTAGCCGACGTCGCCCGGGACGAGGCCCATGATCATCGACATGCGCTTGCCGGTGACGAGCAGGCGGCGCTGCGAGCAGATCACGGCCTTGGGTGCGTCCGACGTGCCCGACGTGAAGATCAATCCCCAGATCGAATCGATGTCGGGATCCAGTCCGGGATCCGCCGCGTCCGCGTGCGGCGCGAGCGCGTCGGCGAGCGGTGTGCCCAGCGCGGCCGGGCCGTCGCCGGGTTCGCCGAAGCGGTCGGACGAGAAGATCGTCGGCAGCTCGCCCGCGATCGGTGCGAGCAGCGCCTCGTGGCGCGGCTCGGTGAGCACCAGGCCGCACTCGGTGAAGCGCGCGTCGCGCAGCAGGTGCTCGTCGCGGCGCGTGTGGTTGAGGCCCACCACGGCACCGCCGATCAGCGCCGCACCACCGAAGGCGAAGAGGTAGTCGGGCGTGTTGTCGAGCAGCACTGCGACGTGGCGAGGGCCGTCCGCCGGGAGCCGTTCGAGGAAGAGTGCCGCGAACCGGCACGACTCCTCGTAGTACTCGCCGTGCGTCCACTGCCGGTCGCCGAACTTGATCGCGACGTGATCGCCGAACTGCTCGGCGTTGCGCCGCAGCAGCGCGGCGGCGCTGTCGGCGACGAGCGGCGCCTGGCCGGGTGCGGGCGCCGAACGCGCGGAAGTGTCGGTCATGGGTTCGTGATTCTCGCGCAACGGCCCCGGACGCTTCCGTCCGGGGCCGTACGCATCGTTTCGGAACGGCGTTAGAGCTTGAACAAGGTGCCGGGCTCGATGGTCGACTTGCCCTGCGTCTTTCCCGCCTTCGTGATCGCGCAGACCGAACCCGTGACGGGTTCGCCCTTCTTGATGATCTTGGCGGCGCCGGTGGAGCTGGAGACCTTGCCCGTGATCTTCACGCGCGAGTCATACGGCTTCGGGCACTTGCCCACGGTCTTCTGCGGCGCGTAGCTGATGGTCAAGACCGTCTTGCCCTTGCCGCCCTTCCAGGTGATCGTCTGCGTGACGGTGCCCTTGGTCTGGTTCGGCTTGACCGTGGTCACCGAGCCGCCGCCGGCCTTCAGCGCGGCCGGCGTGCAGTTCGCGAGCGTCGAGGTGAGCTTGGTGCCCTTGAGCGGCGGTGCCGTGATGCTCTTGCACGACACGGTCGGCTTCAACGCGGCTCCGGCCGGAGCCGCGAGCGGTACCAACATGCTGACGCCGATCGCAATACCGGCGAAGAGCGCACCGGCGCGCATTGAGTGCTTCATAGGTTCCTCCCCCTCAGGTGGAATGGCTGTTCCCGGACCTCGAGGGACCCTACTGACACCGGCGTCAGGTGTCGACAGCACCCGGCCGGCCCCCGCGGGCCGAGCCGAAAATTAGATTCTCACTCTGGGATTGTGGCCTTTCCGCCGAGCCGGGATCGTGGGTAACGTGGGCGCCTTGACCGACGACGCATCGACCCGCACCTCCGATCTCGTCGAGCTCCACGCGCTCTGCAGCCGCTACATGCTCCTCACGAGTCAGTTCGTGCAGGATCGCTGGCTCGAGGTGTTCACCCCCGACGGCGAGTACAACGCGTTCGGGACGCCGTACTCGCTCGAGCGCTTTCCCGCGTTGCTCGAGGCCGCGCCCCGCGGCCAGTTCATCGGCAACATGCCGGTCGTCGAGTTCGACGGCGATACCGCCACCGGCATGCAGCACTTCGTCTTTATCGACCAGACGACGCACGCGATGCGGCTCGGTTGGTACAACGACCAGTACGTGCGCACCGCCGAGGGATGGCGCATCCGGCGCCGCTCGACGACCTTCATGCGCAAGCACGGCGGCTTCGATTCCGGCGTCCAGCACGACCCGCTCGCCGAAACTCAGTAAGGAACGACATGACCGATCTTCCGAAGATCATCAGCGTCGACGATCACGTCGTCGAGCCCGCGCACCTCTGGCAGGAGCGCCTGCCGGCACGGATGCGCGAGGCCGGACCGCGCGTCGCGCAGGCGCGCTGGGGCGACTTCTCGCTCGACGTCGGCGCCACCTACAAGCAGGAGATGACCGACGACGGCCGCCTCGGCGACTACTGGCTGTACGAGGACCGCCTCATCTACGTGCACAAGCGGCACGTCGCGATCCCGCTCGACGCGACGCCCGACGGCGACGTGTCCCGCTTCGACCGCTCGAAGATGTACATCGCGGCCATGACGTACGACGAGATGCGGCCGGGCTGTTACGAGCCCAAGGCGCGCGTCGACGACCTCGCCCTCGCGCACGTCGATGGCTCGCTCGCGTTCCCCACGTTCCCCCGCTTCTGCGGGCAGACGTTCATGGAGGGCAACGACCTCGAGCTCGGCCTCGAGTGTGTCCGCGCGTACAACGACTGGATGATCGACGACTGGTGCGCCGACTCGGGCGGCGTGCTGATCCCGTTGTGCATCATCCCGCTCTGGGACGTCGACCTCGCCGTCGCGGAGGTGCAACGCAACGCAGCCCGCGGCGCGCGGGCGATCTGCTTCAGCGAGATCCCGACGCACCTCGGTCTGCCCAGCATCCACACGGGCTACTGGGATCCGCTGTTCGCGCTGTGCCAGGAGACGAAGACCACGCTGTGCATGCACATCGGGTCGTCGTCGAAGATGCCGGCCGCGTCGCCGGACGCGCCGCCCTCGACCGACATCATGTTGTCGTTCAACAACTCGATGGCGTCGCTCGCCGACTTCCTGTTCTCGGGCGTGCTCGTCCGCTTCCCCGAGCTGAAGCTCGCGTACTCCGAGGGCCAGATCGGCTGGCTCCCCTACGCGCTCGAACGGGCCGACAACGTGTGGGAGTTCCACTCGAGCTGGACGAAGGCGAAGGAGACGGTTCCCGAACCGCCCTCCACCTACTACAAGGGCCGCATCTTCGGCTGCTTCACCAACGACGCGTTCGGTATGGCGTCGATCGACGCGGTCGGCGAGGACAATGTCTGCTTCGAGACCGACTACCCGCACACCGACACGACGTGGCCGTTCGCGCGCGAAGAGGTCGAGCGCATGACCGCGTCACTCACCGACGAGCAGCGCTACAAGGTGCTGCGCGGCAACGCGATCCGGATGCTCGATCTCGATCGCGTCTGAGCGCTATCGGGCGGCGCCGAGGCCGTGGAGGCAGAAGTTCCACGTGGCCTCGGCCGTGAGCCGCATGCGCGCGCTCTCGGCGAGCCGGTTGCCGAACCAGCTGTACATCACGGTCTGCTGGATCAGCGCCGCGGCCCGCTTCGCGTCGCTCACGTCGATCGCATCGGCCGCGCGCGCTGCCTCCACGAGCTCGACCATCATCCGCGAGATCGGGGCCATCGCGGCCTTCACCTGATCGGGATGGTCGACCGCCAGCTGCACGGAGAACTCCATGATCGGCCGCCGGTTGTGCGTGCCCCGCTTGCGCGGCTTCTCCGACGGGTCGCACCACTCGTGCAGCCGGATCGTGAACGCGCGCAGCCGGTCGAGGGGCTCGGCCGGCGACGCGGCCACGTTGCGCAGGTCCTCGGTCGCTTCCCGGATCGTCTCCTCGAACAGTGCGAGGAGCAGCTCGTCCTTGCCGTCGAAGTACTGGTAGAAGCCGCGCAGCGACTGCTTCGACTGGTCGATCACTTCCTGGATCGTGAACTCCGTCGTGCCCTTCTCGTCGATGAGCTCGAACGCGGCGTCGAGAAAGCGCTGCACCCGCTGCTCGGCACGAGAGCGGGCGGCGTTGAGGCTGCGGGAGACGGCCCGCTGGCGCCAGGCCGGAGCGTCGGCATCCTCTTCTGGAGCTTCGGACGTGTCGACGTCGGTCATCTCGGAAAACCCGCTTTCACTTTTTGCAAGCCTATCAGCGCCTGCAGGAGAACGGTCTTTCCTAATTCTCGACGCCAGCCCCCTTGTAGACGCGGCCGCCCTTCATCACGAAGCGGACGTCCTGCGTCATCGTGATGTCCTCCGCCGGGTCGCCCGGCACCGCGATGATGTCGGCGAGCAGCCCGGGTACGAGCCGGCCGCGGTCGTCCTTGTCGATCAGCTCCGCGCTCATCACCGTCGCGGCGCGCAACGCCTGCATCGGCGTCATGCCGCGGTCGACCATCGCCCACAGCTCCTTCGCGTTCTCACCGTGCGGGATCGCGGGGGCGTCGGTGCCGCACGCGATCTTCACGCCGGCCGCGATCGCCTTGCCGAGCATCGCCCGGGCCTTGGGGAACACCTCGGCCGCCTTGGCCTGCAATTCGGGTGCGGCACGCGAGACGTCGAGCCCTTCCGACAGGTAGCTCGTCGGCACGAGGAACGTGCCGTGCTCGACCATCATCTGGATCGTGTCGTCGCTCGCGAGCGAGCCGTGCTCGATGCAGTCGACGCCGGCGCGGATGCACGCGCGAATGCCGGCGTCGCCGTGCGCGTGCGCGGCGACCTTCAATCCCGCGCGGTGCGCTTCGTCGACGATCGCGTCGAGCTCCTCGTCGGAGTACTGCTGCGCGCCCGCCTCGCCGCTGTGCGACATGACGCCGCCCGACGCGGAGATCTTGATGAGCCGGGCGCCGTACTTGATCTGGTAGCGGACGGCTTTGCGGACTTCGGGCACGCCGTTCGCGATGCCTTCCTCGACGCTGAGCGGCATGATGCCGGGCCCGAGGCGCTGGAACATCGTGGGATCGAGGTGACCGCCGGTCGGCGTGATCGCGTGCCCGGCCGGTTCGAGGCGGGGCCCGTCGATCCAGCCGTTGTCGATCGCGCGCGAGAGCGCGACATCGAGCAGGTACCCGCCCGTCTTCACGAACAGGCCCAGGTTGCGCGCGCTCGTGAAGCCGGCGAGCAACGTGGTGCGGCACGCGAGCGTCCCGCGCAGCGTGCGGAACGCGGGGTCGTCCTGCACGTCGCTGCGCTTGTTCCCGCCGCTCGGCCCGCCCAACAGCATGTTGAGCTCCATGTCCATGAGGCCGGGGAGCAGTGTGACGTCGCCGAGGTCGATCTCGGCGGCGGTGCTCGGCAGCTCGGCCGGGTTCACGGCCGCGATGCGCTCGCCCTCCACGACGATCACCGCGTTCTCCCGCACCTCCCCCGCGTCGATGTCGACCCAGCGGTCCGCGCGGAGAATGGTGGTGTCCGTCATGGACGCGGTTCTATCAACAGGTCGAGGTACGCGGCGCCCGAGTCGGGAACGTGGGGCTGGCGCCACGCCTCCACCGGGAACGACACCATCACGAGCGAGTACAGCAGCTGCAGCAACCGCTCCGCGTCCTCCGGGATCTCGTCGAGCGGGAACTTCTCGCAGTACGCGATCGCATCCTCGGCGCGCGGGAAGAACACGTCGTAGAACGTCTGCATCGCGTCCATCGTGCTCGCGAGCCGTTGCTGGTAGCGCTCCGCCTCGGTCGGCAGGCACCACGTCGTCGCGAACGGCTCGAGGTCCGAGAACGCGTCGGGTAACAACGTGCCGCTCATTTCGCCACCCCGGCCTTCTCGCGCTCATAGTCCGCGACCCAGTCGGCGGCCACCTTGTGCAGGTGCCGGCACAGGATCTCCTGGTCGTTGAGCGGGAACGACGTGACCACACGCGACTCGAGCATGAGCTGCGTCGCTTCGAGCGTGTTGCCGTCCTGCAACGAGTACTCCTTGAACGTCACGGCCGCCATCTCCTGCGCGAGGCGCTCGCGCGCGTTCTTCGGCGGCACGAAGTAGAGGTTGCCCTCGAACACGTGCTGGTTATGGGCCGTCGGCCAGTAGTGGTACGTGAGATACCAGTTGCGTTCCCAGATCAGGATCACGAAGTTCGGCCACACCTGGAACGAGTCGAGGCCCCAGTGCTTCGCCTTGCCCGGGTTCACACCTTCGGGAAGCTCACCGATGTCGGGCGCGTCCCACGGACCGAACAGGCCACTGCGCGTCACCGTCTCCATCGGCTTCAGCATCTCGGGCGGCATCAACCAACCCTTGCCGCCCGTCGACGTCACGAGGCGGTGCGGCCCGTCGATCTCGTAGTACAAGCCGTCGAAGCCCGCGGCCTGCACTTCGGGCCGCGACGCGACCGGCGACTGCTTCGCGTGCAAAACGGGTGCGTGGTAGAACTCCTGGAAGGCGTCCATGAACAGCTTCCAGTTGCTGCCGACCGTCGCGCGGTAGAAGAAGCGTTCCGTCTGCTGGTCGAACGGGTAGTCCTCCAACGCGGTGACCATCGGCCCGAGGAACTCCCGCAGCGGTTGCGCGGGCTCGTCGGCGAGGTTCACGAAGATGAAGCCCGCCCACACGTCGCAGTGCACGGGTACGAGGCTGTAGTCGGCCTTGTCGAAGTCGAAGAACTCCTGCTCCTGCTGCACGAACGTGCAGGAGCCGTCGAGGTCGTACTTCCAGCCGTGGTACTTGCACGTGAACGCGCGGGCGTTGCCGCTTGCCTCTTCCTTCGGGAAGTCGGTCCACACGAGCTTGTTCCCGCGGTGCCGGCAGATGTTGTAGAACGCGCGCACGTTGCCTTCGAGGTCGCGCGCGATCACCACCGACGTGTTGGCGACGGCGAGCTCCTTCGTGAAGTAGCTGCCGTTGCGCGGGAGCTGCTCGACGCGGCCGACGTTCAGCCACGAACGCTTGAAGATCGCTTCGCGCTCGAGGTCGTGCCACTCGGGCGAGATCGAGTCCTCGTACGAGATCGGCTCGGTGCCGAGCTCCGGGTAGTGCGCGGTCCAACTGCCTTCGGACGGCTTGGTGACAGGCATGACGTGCTACTCCTCGAACCTGGGTGATGTAGTCGCGATCTCTTGCAGGTCTGCGTCGAGCTGCAGACCGAAGCTCTTGAAGGCCATGGCGAGGCCCGTGTAGGTGCCGACCGTGAACACGAGCTCGACGAGTTGGCGCTCGTCGAGCTCCTTCGCGAGCCGGTTCCACGTCTCGTCTTCGACGCGGTAGTGATCGATGAGCTGATCCGTCGCCGCGAGCAGGTCGGCCTCGAGCGGCGTCCACTCGTGCGCGTCGGTGCCGTCCGCGATGGCGGCGATCTCCTCCGGCGTGATGGCGACCCGGGGCGCGAGGCGAACGTGCTGCACCCACTCGTACTGCGACCGGGTCCGCCAGGCGACGCGCAGGACCATGAGCTCGCGCTGGCGCGCCTCCAGCGCCGGCGCGAACAGAAGAACGTTGTTGTACACGAGGAACGGACCCATGAGCCCGGGGTGATGCATCATCGTGGCGAGCGCGTTCGGCATCGGCTGCGAGTCCGGCGCCGTCGACAACAAGCGCTGTGCGACGTCGTCGGAGTACGCGCTCGCCAGCGCGGCGCGCGCCTCGTCGCTCCACGCCTCCGGCGGAATGGGCGCGAGCCGGGGTTCGACGGCTTCGCTCACACGTACCAGCCGCCGTTGACGCCGATGAGCTGGCCGGTGATGTAGCCCGCTTCCTCCGAGCAAAGGAACGCGCATGCCGCGGCGATGTCCTCGGGCGTGCCCGCGCGGCGCACCGGTGTGCGGGCCGCGACGGCATCGATGGGGGGCATGTCGCCGCGCGCGGCCGCGGCCCGCGCCATCGGCGTGTCGATGAAGCCGGGCGGGATCGTGTTCACCGTGATACCGACCGGCGCGTACTCGACGGCCAGTGCCTTGGTGAGCCCGACGACGCCGCCTTTCGACGCGACGTAGTGCGACATCCGGTTCGCGCCCGACTGCGCACTCGACGACGAGATCGTGACGATCCGGCCCCAGCCCGCGGCGATCATGTCGGGGATCGCGGACTGGATGCAGTGGAACGTCCCGGTGAGGTTGACCTCGATCATCCGGCTCCACGCTTCGGGCGTGATGTCGGTGAACGACTCGAACCGATCGAAGCCGGCGCTCGTCACGATGATCTCGATCGGCCCGAGCTCGGCGCGCACCTTCGCCATGGCCGCATCGACCGCCGGGCGGTCGCTCACGTCGACCGCGATCCCGATCGCGGTCGCGCCGGTGGCGTTCAGCTCCTTGGCAGCAGTCGCCGCCGCGTCGGCATCGAGATCGAGCAGCGCCACCTTGTGGCCCTGCGCCGCGAGGCGTTGGGCCGATGCCAGACCCATGCCCGAAGCGGCACCAGTAACGACCGCGACTCGACTCAACGTGTACCTCCGGGCTGCGATTCGACCCGAGTATGGAGGATGCCCCAAAAAAGCGCAAGCTGACTCTCGGAAAACGAGAACGTCATTGCCACTCTTGGCGAGGGTGCCCTAGGGTCGGCCCGTCGCCGTTCGTCGGAAGGGGAATCCTGTGCGGATCGGCCTCATGATCGGCCCCGAGAAGGGGCGCTACCGCGAGAAGGTCGCGAACCTCGTCGCCGCGGCCCAGTCGGCCGAGCAGACCGGGTTCGCGTCGATCTGGGTTCCCCAGATCCCGAACGACTTCGACGCCATGACCGCGATAACGCTGATGGGCCGGGCGACGACACGTGCCGAGATCGGCACCGCGGTGCAGATCCTGCAGACCCGCCACCCCGTCGCGATGGCGCAGCAGGCGCTGTCGACGCAGGCGGTGTGCGAGGGGCGCTTCACGCTCGGCCTCGGCCCGTCGCACCACTGGATCGTCGAGGACATGCTCGGCCTCGAGTACGACAAGCCCGCGCGCCTGACGCGCAACTACATCGAGGTGCTCAACGCCGCGTTCGCCGGGCCGGGGTCCGTCGACGTGGAGAACGACGACTTCCGCATCCACAACGAGCTCGACATCACCGACCTCCCCGCTCCGCCGATTCTCGTCGCCGCGCTCGCGCCGGTGATGCTCCGTATTGCCGGTGAGTTGGGATCGGGGACGATCCTCTGGATGGCCGACGAGCGCGCCATCGGTGAGCACGTCGTGCCGCGCGTGACCAAAGCGGCCGCGGGTGTCGGGAAGCCCGCGCCGCGCGTCGTGGCCGGCGTCCCGGTCGCGCTGTGCCGCGACGACGAGGTGGACGGTGCGCGGGCCTGGGCGAACCAGGCGCTCGGGCACGCGGAGTACTCGCCGAACTACATCCGCCTGCTCGAGCACGGTGACGCCACCGACGTCGGTGATCTCCTCGCCGCGGGCGACGAGTCGGCGGTGGCCGATCGGCTGCGTAGCTTCCGTGACGCGGGTGCGACCGACCTGTCGGTGCGCGTGTTGCCACTCGGCCCCGATCGCGCCGCCCGCATCGCATCGAGGGATCGGACGCTCGCGTTCCTCGGCTCGCTCTGCCCCGAGCTCTGAGCGCGTGGTTCGGCGGCGGGCTCAGGCGTCGTAGTTCACGACGAGCTCGGCGCTCGTCGGCACCGACTGGCAGGTGAGCACCCAACCCTCGGCGAGCTCGTCGTCCGACAGCGCGTTGTTCACGCGCATCGCGACCGCACCCTTGTCGAGGTGCGCCATGCACGTGGCGCAGTTGCCCGCCTCGCACGAGAACGGCGGCCCGAGGCCGCCGCGGCGCGCGGTCTCGAGGATGGTGTCGCCCTCGTGGTACGCCACCGTGTGCTTGCGGCGGTCGAGCCGGATCACCAGTGACTCGGGCACCTCGTCGCCGTCGTGGTGCGCCGGCTCCGGCAGCTCGTCGGGGAGCGCGAAGCGCTCGATGAACACCTGGTGGGGATCGACGGCGAGCCGCGCCAGGCCCGCTTCGACGGTGTCCATGTAGGGCGCCGGGCCGCAGATGTAGAAGTCGGCGGCGGGATCGGCGCAGAAGGCTGCGCACGCCTCGGCATCGAGGAAGCCGCGCTCGGCGTCGAGGTGATGGTGGACCGAGAACCGGTCGCCGGACGCCGCCTGCAGTCGTTCGAGCTCGGCGCGGAAGATGACGCTGTCGTCGCTGCGGTTCGCGTACACGAGGAGGATCGGGCGTGTCGTCGTCGCGAGCGCGCTCTTGATGATCGAGATCACCGGCGTGATGCCGCTGCCACCCGCGAACGCGACGATCGGGACGTCGCGCTCGTGCAGCACGAACAGGCCCGTCGGCCGCATCACGTCGACCACCGAACCGGGCGCGAGCGCGTCGTTCATCCAGTTCGACATCCGCCCGCCGGGCACGCGCTTCACCGTCGTGGTGAACGGGTCGTCGGTGTCGGGCGAGCTCGACATCGAGTACGACCGCACGACGGCCTCGCCCTCGATCTCGGCGCGGAATGTGCAGAACTGACCGGCCGCGTACGCGAAGGTCCGCTCGTGCTCCGGCGGGATCTCGAGCACGAACGACCGGCTGTCGGCGGTCTCGTCGACCACGTCGGCGACCGCCAGCTGGTGGTACTCGTGGTCGGTCAGCACGGTGATCCCCGGGTCGGCGGGCTCGGCAGCAATGATAACGGTACTCTCACAGATTGCTAGCGTGGTTCTCACTTTGCGGGGAGGTGCGGTGCCGACGGCAGGGAACGAGCAGTGGCCGGTGCGGACCGTGCCGGCCGCGCTGCGCGAGCGCTACTTCGCCGAGGGCTGGTGGACCGACGACACGCTCGGCGACTTCGCCGACCGTCGGCTGCGCGCCGCGCCCGACGCGACCGTGCACATCTGGTCGCAGTCACGTCCGTGGCACGGCAGCTACGCCGAGATCCGCGCCGAGGCGCTGCGCCTCGTCCGCGCGCTCGGCGACGCGGGCCTCGAGCCCGGCGCCGCGGTCGCGTTCCAGCTCCCGAACTGGCGGGAAGCGGTCGTGGCGTTCTGCGGACTCGCGATGGGCGGCTACGTGCTCGTGCCGATCGTGCACATCTACGGGCCGAAGGAGGTCCGGTTCATCCTCGACCAGAGCCACGCGCGCGCGTACATCTCCGCCGACCGCTTCGGCCACGTCGACTACCTCGACATCGTCGACGGTGCGGCCGCGGGCGAGCTCGCCGACTTGGACCTGCACGTCGTGGTCGGCACGGCGGAGCCCACGCCTCGCGCGGGCGTGCCGCGCGTCACCTGGGACGTGGTCGCCGACGCGGCGTCCGCGGCCGCGATCGCAGCCGTCGATCCCGACGACGTGTGCGTGCTCGCGTACACATCGGGCACGACGAGCGACCCCAAAGGGGTGATGCACAGCCACCGGACGCTGATCGCCGAGCTGCTGCACATGCGCGCGTGGATCACGCCGAGCGCGCCGAACCTCATGGGTTCGCCCGTCACCCACGCGACCGGCATGCTCGGCGCGGTCCTCGGTCCGATGGACGCGGGCCAGGACATCCATCTCATCGATCGCTGGGACCCGGATCGCGTCCTGCCGATCATGCTCGAGGCCGACATCGGCGCGGGCACCGGTGCCTCGGTGTTCCTCGCGAGCGTGCTGGACCATCCCGACTTCACGGCCGAGCACGCGCGCCGCATCAAGCGCGTCGGTCTCGGTGGCGCGCCGGTCTCGCCCGTGCTCGCCGAGCGCGCCGCCGCGCAGGGCATCGCGCTCGTGCGCGCCTACGGATCGACCGAGCACCCATCGGTCACCGGGTCGACCTTCGACGATCCGGCCGACAAGCGGCACAGCACCGACGGCCCGGCCATGACGGGCGTCGAGATCCGCCTCGTCGGCGACGACGGCACGGCGGTCGGCGCCGGCGCTGCGGGCGAGATCTGGTCGCGCGGACCCGACCTCAGCCTCGGGTACACCGATCCCGCGCTCACCGCCGACGCGTTCGACCCCGACGGCTGGTACCGCAGCGGCGACATGGGCGTCGTCGACGCCGACGGCTTCCTCACGATCACCGACCGCGTGAAGGACGTGATCATCCGCGGCGGCGAGAACATCTCCGCGGCCGAAGTCGAAGAGGCAATCGCCACGCTGCCCGGCGTCGCCGAGGTCGCCGTGGTGGCAGCACCCGACGAACGACTCGGCGAGCACGCGTGCGCGGTCGTGCGTCTCTCCGACCCGGCGCAGTCGATGGCGCTGGCCGACATCACCGGCGCGCTCGAGCGCATCGGCCTGGCCCGCCAGAAGTGGCCGGAGGACTTGCGCATCGTGGAAGACTTTCCGCGTACCGCCGCCGGAAAGGTGCGCAAGGTCGATCTGCGCAAGCAACTGCGGGACGGTGCGGTGTGACCAGACGTTCGGGGCGACGATGAACGACGACTACGGATCGATCAAGGTCCTGCCGCTGGCAGGAGCGCTCGGCGCCGAGATCAGCGGCATCGACCTCGCGACCGACCTCACCGACGAATCGGTCGCGGAGATCCGCCGCGCGTGGCTCGCGCACCTCGTCGTTTTCTTCCGCGACCAGTCGCTGGAACCGGCGCAGTTCCTCGCGTTCGCCCGGCGCATCGGCGTGCCCGTCGAATACCCCTTCGTGAAGGGCATGGACGAGTTCCCCGAGATCATCACCGTCGCGAAGCTGCCCGACGAGACCGTGAACTTCGGCGGCATCTGGCACAGCGACACCGTGTACCTCGAGCGGCCGCCGATGGGCACGATGCTGATCGCGCGGGAAGTGCCCCCGGTCGGCGGCGACACGATGTGGGCGAACATGTACGCGGCCTACGACGCGTTGTCGCCCGGGATGCAGCGGCTGCTCGAGCCCCTCCGGTCGGTGAACAGCTCCGCGCTCGCCGACGTCTCGAAGACGCGCGAGGACCGCATCCGCGACAGCGGGGCCGGGAGCGACCGCGAGTACCTCTCCGAGCACCCCGTGGTACGCACGCATCCGGAGACGGGTCGCAAGGCGCTGTACGTGAACGTCGCGCACACGCAGCGCTTCGTCGACATGACCGAAGAAGAGAGCCGGCCCATTCTGCGCTTCCTGTTCGAGCACTCCGTACGCCCGGAGTTCACGTGCCGGTTCCGGTGGCGGGTCGGCTCGGTCGCGCTGTGGGACAACCGCTGCGCGATGCACAATCCGATCAACGACTACCACGGCTACACCCGCCGGATGCACCGCATCACGCTCGAGGGCGACGTTCCCTCCTAGCCCTCCTATTTCGCGCGCGACGCGGAGCGAGAACGCCGTATCCGGTTGTCGCAAGCGCCCTTTCCAACTACGTTGGCCCCGTTCTCGGCGCGCGGAGAGGGGACCCGAGTGCGCAGCGAAGTCACCTGGCCGACGATTCCCGCGATGCTGCGCGACGCCGCGCAGCGGTGGGGCGACGCGGAGGCGATCGTCGACGGCGACCGGCGGGTGAGCTACGCCGAGCTACGCGGCCGCGTCGACGGCGCGGCCCGGGCATTGCTCGCGTCGGGCATCGAACGGGGCGACCGCGTGGCCGTCTGGGCGCCGAACTCGCTCGAGTGGATCGTCGCCGCGCTCGGCATCACCACCGCGGGCGCCGTGCTCGTGCCGATCAACACGCGCTTTCGCGGCGCGGAGGCGGCGTACATCCTCGGTCGCAGCGGCGCGCGGGCGCTGTTCACCGTGCGCGGGTTCCTCGACACCGACTACCCCGCGCTGCTCGCGAGCGCTGACGTCGCGCTGCCCGCGCTCGAGCACACGATCCTGCTCGCCGGCGAACCCGACGCGGCCGCGATCGGTTGGGACGAGTTCGTCGCGCGCGGCGAAGCCGTGACCGAGCGCGTGCTCGATGCGCGCGTTGCCTCGATCGGCTCCGACGATCCGAGCGACGTGGTGTTCACGTCGGGGACGACCGGTAACCCCAAGGGCGTCGTGATGGCGCACGGGCAGACGCTGCGCGCGTACCTCGACTGGTGCGACTTCGCCGACCTCCGCCCCGGCGACCGCTACCTGATCGCGAACCCGTTCTTCCACATCTTCGGCTACAAGGCCGGGTGTCTCGCGTGCCTCCTCCGCGGGGCGACGAACTTCCCGCTCGCGGTCTTCGACGCCGGTGTCGTGCTCGAGATGGTCGAGCGCGAGCGGATCACCGTGCTCCCCGGGCCGCCGACGATCTACCACTCGCTGCTCGAGCATCCCGACCGCGCGACGCGCGACATCTCGAGCCTGCGCGTCGGGGTCACCGGCGCGGCCGACATCCCGGTGGAGCTCATCCGGCGCGTGCGCGAGGAGCTGCCCTTCGAGCGCATCCTCACCGGCTACGGGCTCACCGAGGCCGGCACCGTCACCGGCTGCAAGCCCGACGACGACTTCGAGCACATCGCCACGACGGTCGGTGTCGCGTGGCCGGGCTTCGAGGTGCGCGTCGTGGACGAGCAGCGTACCGACGCGGCGGTGGGCGAACCGGGCGAGGTCATCGTGCGCGGCGAGACCGTGACGCGCGGCTACCTCGACGACCCCGAGGCGACCGCGGCCGCGATCGACGCCGAGGGCTGGCTGCACACCGGCGACCTCGGCACCCTCGACGCCGACGGCTACCTCCGCATCGTCGGGCGCATCAAGGACATGTTCATCGTCGGCGGCTTCAACGCGTACCCGGCCGAGATCGAGAACCTGATGCTGCGCCACCCGCGCGTCTCGGAGGTCGCGGTGATCGGCGTGCCCGACGAACGGCTCGGCGAGG
>JADMIO011430549.1_pt1 | contig 35874 bp, 28 predicted proteins | sample 8958161 | NCBI WGS metagenome assembly JADMIO01 (sample SAMN16585339, study PRJNA669376) | soil metagenome | isolation source: Crop rotation soil | place: USA: Cullars Rotation, Alabama | collected 2011
CCCCGCCTGGGACGTGCCGGCCTTCGAGCCGGTGTCGCCGCCCGCGGCCGTCGTCCACGACCGCATGCGCACCTTCTTTCAGCTGATCCACGGCAGCGAGCCGATCGTGGTCACGACGCCCGATGCGGTGATGCAGCGTGTGTTGCCGCGCGCGGTCGTCGGCGCGGCGATGCGCTACCTCGTGCAAGGCGACGAGGTCGACGCCGAAAAGCTCGCCGCGCATCTGGTCGCCTGGGGGTATCTGCGCGTGCCGGTCGTCGAGGATGCCGGCGAGTTCAGTGTGCGCGGCGGGCTGATCGATGTGTTCACGCCGCTCGACGGCGAGCCGTTCCGTCTCGAGCTCGACGGCGACCGCATCGAGAGCATTCGCACCTTCGATCCGGACACGCAGCGCTCGTCCGGCGAGCGCGAGGAGGTCGTCATCATCCCGGTGCGCGAGGCGTCGCTCGCCGACCTCGGCGCGTCGGAGGCGCGCCGCGCCGTCGAGACGCGCGCCATCGAGATCGAGATGGCGCGCCTCGACCGCAACGCCATGAGCGACGCGCTCGAGAACGGCCTCTTCTTCCCCGGCGTCGAGTTCGTCACGCCCTACGTCTACGCCGATGGTCTCGCCACGCTCTTCGACTACCTGCCCGCCGACGTGCGTCTCTGGATCGACGATCCCGCGGGCGTCGAGAGCGCCTGGGACGCGACCTATGCGCTCGTCGAGCAGCGCGCCCGCGAGGCCGAGGCCGCCCGCCGCTTCTTCGCGCCCGCCGAACGCTTCGCGATGACGCCGCACGACGTACGCACGGCGCTCGCGCCGTTGCCGACCGTCGAGCTCGATCCGCTGGTCGGGCTCGCCGGCACCGCGGGCCACTTGCGCGTGCCGTGCTACACGCTCACCGACCTCACCACCGCGCGTACGCAGCAGGCGACCCCGAGCCTGAAGCCGGTCGCCGACCGCATCCGCGAGTGGACCGCCGAAGGACGGCGCACGTTCATCGTCATTCCGGGCGCGGGACAGCGGAGCCGCCTCCAGGGCTTGCTCACCGCGAACGGTCTCGACGTCGCGATCGCGAGCGAGCCGCTCCCCGCGCTGCTCGCGGGCGGCTCGGGCCCGCCGCTCATCGTCGACGGTTCCCTGTCGCAGGGATTTCGCCTTCCCGCCGAGCCCTGGGTCTTCGTCGGCGAGGAGGAGATCTTCGGCGAGCGCCGCCAGCACCGCCGTTTCCGCAAGGTCAGTGCCGCCGACGTGCTGTCGAGCCTCGCCGAGCTCAAGGCCGATGACTACGTCGTGCACGTCGACCACGGCATCGGCCTCTATCGCGGCTTGCGGCACCTGAACGTCGCCGACACCGAGGGCGACTTCCTCCACCTCGAGTACCTAGGCGGCGACCGCATGTACGTGCCGGTCGATCGCATCAATCTCGTGGGCAAGTACGTCGGCGGCGCCGACGGCACCGTCCCGGCGCTCGACAAGCTCGGTGGCACCGCTTGGGAACGCGTCAAGGCGAAGACCAAGGAGGCGCTGCTTTCCATGGCGCGCGAGCTCGTCGAGATCGGCGCCAAGCGGCAAGTGCTCGCGGGGCAGAGCTTCGAGAGCGGCGACCCGCTCTTCCAGGAGTTCGAGGCGCGGTTCGCGTTCGACGAGACCCCCGATCAGCAGAAGGCGATCGACGAGGTGCTCGCCGACCTCGGCAGCGACAAGCCGATGGACCGACTGGTGTGCGGCGACGTCGGGTTCGGCAAGACCGAGGTCGCGATGCGGGCCGCGTTCGCGGTCGTCATGGCCGGACGGCAGGTCGCGGTGCTCGTCCCGACGACGGTGCTGGCGCAGCAGCACTACGACACGTTCCAGCAGCGCTTCGCCGGCTATCCCGTGCGGGTCGAGATGCTGTCGCGCTTCCGCTCCAATGCCGAGAACAAGGCGACGGTCGCCGGGCTCGCCGACGGCACCGTCGACGTCGTCGTCGGCACCCATCGCCTCTTGCAGAAGGACGTCAGCGCCGCGCGCTTGGGACTTCTGGTGATCGACGAGGAGCACCGCTTCGGCGTCCGCGACAAGGAGCGCATCAAGGCGCTCCGCGCCACGGTCGACGTGCTGACGCTCACCGCGACGCCGATCCCGCGCACCTTGCAGATGGCGCTGACGGGGATTCGCGACCTCTCGGTGATCGAAAGCCCGCCCGTCGACCGGCTCGCGATCCGCACCTACGTCACCAAGGCCGACGACCACGTCGTCCGCGAGGCGATCCTCCGCGAGCTGCGGCGCGGCGGGCAGGTCTTCTTCGTCCACAACCGGGTCGAGACGATCGACCGCCAGGCGCGGCACCTCACCGAGCTCGTGCCCGAGGCGAAGATCCTGGTCGGTCACGGGCAGATGGGCGAGCGCCAGCTCGAGCAGGTGATGGACGACTTCATCCACCAGCGCGCCAACGTGCTGGTCTGCTCGACCATCATCGAGTCGGGGCTCGACATCCCGCGCGCCAACACGATCCTCATCAATCGGGCGGACACTCTCGGCCTCGCGCAGCTCTATCAGCTCCGCGGCCGCGTCGGCCGCTCCAACATCCGCGCCTACGCGTATCTCTTGATCCCGGGCGAGCACCTGATCGGCACCGACGCCCACAAGCGTCTCGAGGCGCTGCAGGAGCTCGACGAGCTCGGCGGCGGATTTCGCCTGGCGGCCCACGACCTCGAGATCCGCGGCGCCGGCAACATGCTGGGGAAGCAGCAGAGCGGCAACATCACGGCGGTCGGCTTCGAGCTCTACACCCAGATGATGGAGGAGGCCGTCCGCGAGGTGCAGGGCGAGACCGTCGTCAAGGACGTCGAGCCCGAGATCCAGCTCGGCTTCCCGGCCTACATCCCGGACGCGTACGTTCAGGACGTGAACCAACGACTCGTCCTCTACAAGCGCCTCGCCGGCTATAAGACCGCCGATGACCTCGCCGCGATCGTCGACGAGATGCACGACCGGTTCGGGCCCATGCCGCCGCTCGTCGACAGTCTCCTCCGCGTCATGGAGCTGCGTCGCACCTTGAAAGACCTGCTCATCACGGCGGCGCGCGTGCGCGGCGAGCAAGTGGTGTTCGAGTTCCACCCGGAGACGCCGGTCGGCATCGACTACATCCTGGCCGTGCAGAGGAAGATGAAGGATCGCGTCAAGGTGTTCCCGGACGCCCGGGTCGGCTATCGCCCGCTCGCGCAGGACGCCGACGGGTTGATCGCCGAGCTGAAGGAGTTCTGCGCGCGGCTCCGCTGAGTGCGCCGCTGGCAACGAACGATCGCAGTGCGCTAATGCGCCCGCGTGCGCGACTCGACCATTCGCCTATGGCTCCGCTGCCTCGCGGCCCTCATCGCCTGTTCCACCGCCGCGGCCGACGTCGCGCTCGGTCAGACGATCCCGCCGCCGTCCTGGCTGACGCGGCACGCGCCGGCGCTGCGTTCCGTACCGCGCGTGCTGCGGCCGGCAACCGCCAGCTTCGCGCCGGACGTCCAGGTGAACGCGAATCTAGAGACGCAGGACCTGCCGCAGGTCGAGCCGAGCGTCACCTCCGATCCGGCCGACGATCGTCGGCTGGTCGCCGGCTTCGCCGACGTGCTGAATCCGGTCGAGGCAGCGGAGACCGAGGCGGGTGCGGCCGACATCGCTCCGGGCGTGAGCCTCAGCTCGGACGGCGGCCGCACGTGGCGGGCTCCGGCGGGCGGTCCGACTCTCCCCGATCCTCCAGGATTCGCGTGGGGCGATCGCGCCGACGCGGCGCACCTCGCCGGTAGCGACTCGGCGGTCGGGTGGGGCGTCGGTGATCGCGTCTTCTTCAGCACGCTCGGCTTCCACGACAACGAGCATCCGCCGAACGGCGATTGCGCCGCGGGAGGACTCTACGTGTACCGCTCCGACGATGCGGGTGAGACCTGGACGCTGCCTGCCGGCGCCCCGGTCTTTCCGAATACGTCGACGGTCTTCCGCGACAAGGCGTACGTCGCCACCGACGCCGACCCGTCGAGTCCGCACGTCGGGAACCTGTACATGGTGTGGGACGACGACCGGTACGTCGCGTGCCCGCAGCAGTTCCCGGGAAACTTCGCCCAGCGGCAGATCGAGTTCGCGCGCTCGGAGGACGGCGGTGCGACGTGGACGACGGCGCTGGCGCTCGCCACCGGCTGCATCGCTGCGCCGGTACCGGCGGTGGCGGGCAACGGCGACGTCTACGTTGCCTGGTACGACTGCGCAGCCTTTCCGGCCTCGACTCTCATGGTCGCGAAGTCGGTCGACGCCGGCCGCACCTTCGCCGCGCCGCGCATCGCGGCCGGCGTCGAGCCGGCTCCCAACCCGCTCCCCGGTTCGCAGTTCCGCGTGGTGGCGCCGTTTCCGTCGCTCGCGACCGATCCTACGGACGCCCGGCGCGTCTACCTGACGTGGTCGGGGAACAACGGCGCCAATCAGTCCGACGTCTTCGTCGCCCGCTCGCTCGACGGCGGCGGCACCTGGCTGCCCCCTCTCCGCGTCAACGACGACCCGCCGGACGATCCACGCGACCAGTTCTTCCCGTGGATCGCCGTCACGAGGGCGGGAATCGTCCGCGTGATGTGGGGCGACGACCGTCTCGACGTCGCGAACGAGGGAGGCCGCCTCTACGACGTGTTCCTCGCCGACTCGGACGACCAGGGCACGAGCTTCGGGTCGAACCGACGGGTGTCGACGGCGTCCTCCGATCCCAATGACTCCGGCTTCGAGCAGCAATCCTTCATCGGCGACTACTTCGGCATCTCGGCCTCGGGAGTGCCGGTCTGGACCGATACGCGCAACGGCGACGACGACATCTTCGCGGCGCCGCTCGCGTCGCTCGGTGTCTGCGGCGACGCCGACGGCAACGGGGCGGTCACCGTGACGGACGGCGTTCAGGTGCTGCGCGCCGCGGCCGAGCTGTCGTCGTCGTGCCGGCCCGCCACCTGCGACGTCGACGGCAGCGGCGGCATCGGCGTCAGCGACGGGGTCAACGTGCTCCGCAAGGCCGCCGGCCTGAGCGCCAGCGACGCGTGTCCGACCGAGTGAGCTCGGCGTGCCGCTAGCGCCTCACGGCGCCGGCGTGCGCGCCACGACGGCGGTGCCTTCGTAGGTGCCGTAGAGGTAGCGGCTGGCGTCGGTCGACCACGCGATCGGCGACGTCACGCCGATGCCGGTGCGCGCGTCGTACGTTCGGCGCAGCACGCCGTCGGCGACGCGCCAGAACCGGATGATGCCCTTCTGCTGCCAGAGGCCGCCGGAGTCGACGTACGGCAGATACCCCGTCGTGACGAGGCGCGTGCCGTCCGGACTGAAGCGGATCGCGACGACGCCCTCGTTCGATGCGGCCCCCGGAAACTGCCGCAGCACGACGCCGTCGGTGATGCGCCACAAGGTCACGCGATTGGGACTCGGCGCCCACGCCGCGAGACGCGTGCTGTCGGGCGTGAACGCGACGACGGCTGCGCCTTGCGCGGCGCCGCCCGTCAAACGTCGCACGACCCCCGCGTCGCTCCGCCGCTGAATCGTGATCGTGCCCTTGCTGGCCGCGGACTGGTAGGCGCCGTTCGGGGCGACGTTGAACACCGTCGTCGTGCGGTCGTATCCGCTGCCGACGGTCACGACCACGGTGAAGTCGGAGAGCCGCCACTTCGACAAGGTCCCGTCGCCGCCGACCGCCGCCTTCAGCTGGTCGTCGGGAGCGAAACGGACGATCCCGTTCGCATCGACGTTCACGCCGAGCGTGCCGAGAAACGTGCCGTCCGAGGCGCGATGCACCCGGTAGCCGAGCCCGCCGCTCGAGTTGTGGACGGCGAGGTACAAGCCGTCGGTCGAGTAGACCGTCTGATCGGCGCTCCCAGCACGGTGTGGCTGCAGGACGGAATAGACGAGTGCGCCGTCGGCGGCTTGTCGCAGCCGTACCCAGCGGTCGGTCGATCCGACCGCGACCCGGGCCGTGGTGCTAGGCGACCAGGCGACTCCCTGGATGCTGTTCGCGAGGCCGCTCGGAGTCGGGACCTCCCAGACGACGTCGGGCGCGCCTTGCCCCAAGGCCGGACGTACGAGGACGAGTATGGAGTAGACGGCGGCGGTGATGATCGAGCGTGGTCGCATCGGTAACCTCCTTGGGGGATCACGGCTCGGGGGCCTGGAGCATCGAGCTCCTGAAGGTATTCGTCAGCGAGGGCGCGCGAGTTACACGATCATCGCGCCATTACGTAGCCGCCTCACCGCGGAGGGCTCGCGCGATCCACCGCCGGTAGGTTTCATAGGGCATCGCGCCGAGGGTCGGCACGTCGTTCCCGACCATCATGACGGCCGGGACGCCCGTCACGCCTTGCGCGAGCGCGTCGCGGTGCTCCGCCAGGACGGCGGCGCGCGTACCCGGAACGTCGGCGACCGCGAATGCGGCCGCGTCGAGACCGATCTCGCGCCACAAGGCGAGCAAGGTGTCGCGATCGGTGATGTCGCGGTTCTCGGCGAAGTACGCGCGCAGCAAGCGGTCGTGCATCGCGCGGAACGCCTCGGGTCCGACGGCGGCCGCCGCTTTCGCGACCAGGTGCGCCGGAACGCTGTGCGTCGGCGGCCCCTCGTCGGTCGCCCACGGACGGAACTCCGGCGCATCGGGCTCGGCCGCCGGCCGGAGCCACGACTGCGTGTAGGCCCGAAAGCGCTCCAACGTGCGCCCGGCGTCGGGCATCGGACGCAACAAGAACGCGCGCCACTCGACCTGCAGCGCGTCGCCGAACTCCTCTTCGAGCCGGTGCACCCGCCGCGCACCGAGATGACACCACGGACAGAGATAGTCGGACCAGACCACCAGCTGCACCGTGCCGGTCGCGGGCATTCCGCAGCGCTAGCCGTCGCTCGCGGTCGGATCAAGCGCGGTCGAATCCGGTGCGGGCGAGGCTGTCGTCGCGTCGGTTCGGTTTCATGGTCCGTTTCGATGCGATCCCTCGCCTTTGAGAGCTGGTCGGGCTTGAAGCCGTGTATGCGGCGAGCGACAGTGCGGCCGCGTTTCGAGCTAGGTGCTGTCTCGGAGGGTCCAGTGGCTGATGAAGTTGCCGACGGCGATCGCCGAGGCGTGGCGGGCCAAGAACGCAAAACGACGCCGCGACGCTATTGCTTCTGTCAGATGTTGGACGCCGAGGATCGCGCGCTTCGCGGCGATTCTCCGATCGGGTCCGACGCGCCCCATCGGACCGTCTTGCCGTCGAGCGCCGGCGACGGGACGGCCTCGGAGCCCTGTTGCGAGGACGGGCTCCAAGGGGGCGTCCTCGCGCGGCTGCACTCCGCAAAGCGCTCGGCGTTGTGTCTCTCCGGCGGCGGCATTCGCAGCGCGACATTCGCGCTCGGCATTCTGCAAGGCCTCGCGCATCATCAGTGGCTGGAGCGCTTCGACTACCTGTCGACGGTCTCGGGCGGCGGATACATCGGCAGCTGGCTCTCGAGTTGGGTGAACCGGCACGGTCGGGATGACGTGTTCGATGCCCTGCGCGACACCGCGAGTCCCGAGCCGCCGCCGGTTCGCCATCTGCGCGCGTTCAGCAACTACCTCACGCCGCAGTACGGACTCTTCACGACCGACACATGGACCCTCATCGCGACCTATTTTCGGAACGTATTTCTGATGTGGCTGCTGTTCGTACCGTTGCTCTTCGCGGTCCTCCTCTTGCCGCGGATCAGCGTCGGGCTCGTCAACGACGACGTCGGTCTGGGTTGGACCTACGTCGTCGGTGCCGTCGGCGCCGGCCTCGCGGTAGTCGCGATATTCTACATAGGCTCGCAATTGCCGAGCGAGCAGGGCGAACACGGACAAGGTCAGCGCGATTTCCTGCTGCGGGCGATGCTGCCCCTGCTCGCGTCGTCGGTGCTACTGACCAGCAGTTGGGCTTGGTGGCGACATCAGCCCGAGCGCGAGCCACCCGGCCTCGACCTGTTCATCGTGTTCGGCATCGTCGTTCACCTCGTCGCTACCGTCGGAATCTGGGTCACGCGCTTGCGGCGTCGTGGCACGATCTTCTCCGAAGCGTCGGCGCCGTTGCTGACGAAGTGGATGCTGCTGCTCGGCGAGCTGGTTGCGGTGATAGTCGTCGGCACCTGCGCCGGGGCGCTCGGTGGCGCGATCGCGAAGCTCGCGATTTTTGCCGCCCCGCTGCAGCATCCCGTAGCGTACGTGGTTCTGGCGTTCACGGCGTATCTCGCGATCTTCGGCATTGGCGGGATGCTGCTGGCGGGCATCCTGAGCCGCTGGACCATGGACGAGGATCGCGAGTGGTGGGCGCGTGCCGGCGCGTGGATCATGATTGCCGCCGGCGTGTGGCCAGCGCTCGCGGCGGTCACGTTCTACGGACCGTTGGCGATCCTCTACGCTCCGAAGGCGGTCGCTGCCGTCGGCGGCATTTCGGGACTGTTCGCGCTCGTCATGGGATGGAGCAGCAAGACCGGCTCGCAGCCGCGTAACGCCGAGCAAGCGACCGACGCCGGCGCGAGCTCGCTGCTTGCCGACTACGGCGTCGCGGTGGCGGCGCCGGCGTTCGCGATCTTTCTCCTGGCGGCGCTGTCGCTGGCGACCGACTCGCTACCGGCGTCGTGGACGCTCGACCCCGGGTACCACGCCGTCGTGACCGACGCGATGCGCGCACGCCAGAGCGCGTCGCGGGTCGAGGCGCGGGAGTCGGTGCGCGAGAAGGCACGCGCGCTCGACCCCGTCGTCGTCAACCGGCAGGCGAATGAGCTCGGCTCCGAAGCCGCACCGAAAGACGACGGCAAGCTGTCGACGAGCGCGGTACACCGGTCGATCATTGCCAGTGGATCGTGGAAGAAGCTCACGCTCTGGGCGGCGGCGGCCGTGGCGTTCAGTCTGTTCGCATCGTGGCTGATCAATCCCAACCGCTTCTCGCTGCACGCGATGTACCGCAATCGATTGATCCGGGCGTACCTCGGCGCGTCGCGACTCCATCGTGCCCCGCACCCGTTCACGGGGTTCGATGCCGACGACAACCTACGCATGCACGAGCTCGGGCCGAAAAATCCATCCGAGCCGGTGACGCGACCGATGCACGTCGTCAACATCGCGCTCAATCTCGTCGCGGGCCACGACCTCGCGTGGCAGGAACGTAAAGCGGAGTCGTTCACCGTGTCGCCGCTCCATTGCGGCAGCCGGCGGCATGGGTATCGCGACTCCGCGGAGTACGGCGGCGCGCAGGGCATCTCGCTCGGCACCGCCGTGACCATCTCGGGCGCAGCAGCCAGCCCGAACATGGGTTACAACTCGTCGCCGGTGCTCGCCTTCTTGATGACCCTCTTCAATGTCCGTCTCGGCGCCTGGCTCGGTAATCCTGGACCCTACGGGGACGAATCGTATCGCAACGAGGTTCCGGGACTGTCGGTGCTGACGATTCTGCAAGAAGCGTTGGGGCTGACCGATGCGCGGCGCAAATACGTGTACCTGTCCGACGGCGGACACTTCGAGAACCTCGGCATCTACGAGATGGTTCTCCGGCGCTGTCGCGTCATCGTCGTGAGCGATGCTGGATGCGATCCTGGGTATGCGTTCGACGATCTCGGGAACGCCATCCGCAAGATCCGCATCGACTTCGGGATCCCGATCGAGTTCACGCCCGTAAAGATGCCGATGTTCCCGCGCGCCACGGACAGCAAGCTGCGTGCTCGTTATGCCGTCGCCCGCATCCGCTACTCCGCCGTCGACGGCGCGTCGGCGGACGACGGGTTCCTGCTCTATCTGAAAGCGACACTCTGCGACGACGAGTCTCCCGACGTCACCAACTACGCCACGACCGCCAAAGCCTTCCCCCACGAGTCGACCGTCGACCAATGGTTCAGTGAGACGCAATTCGAGAGCTATCGGATGCTCGGTTTCCAGACTGCCGCGACGCTGCTGAGGCCGCCCAGCGACCCACCCAGTCCGCTCGATCTCTTGTTGAGCGGGTGGAACCCTCCGACCGCCGCGTAACCGGCGCTCAGACGTAGGCGCGCAAGAGCGCGAACACGACGACGCCCGTCACCGACACGTAGAACCAGACCGGCAGCGTGAAGCGCGCGATCCGGCGATGCGTCAGGAAGCGGCCGGTCGCGGCGTAGTAGAGCGTGCAGAGGATCATCGGCAACGCCACCACCGAGAGCAGGATGTGGCTGATCAGGATGAAGAAGTAGATCGGCCGGATCAGTCCTTGACCCGGGAAGCGCGTGTCGCCGTGAAACGCGTGGTAGACGACGTAGCTCGCCAGGAAGAGCGTCGAGAAGCCGACGGCCGACAGCATGAAGCGCATGTGGGTCTCACGTCTGCCGCGCCTGATGCTCACGTACCCGCCCGCGAGCGCCGTCGCGCAGCAGGCGTTGAAGAAGGCGTTCGCGGCGGGCAACGCGGCGACCCAGTCCGGTGCCGCCGCCCGCGCGCCCTTCAAGTAGATGAGCCAGATCAGGAAGCCGGCGATCGCCGCGGACAGCGGGAGGATCCAGAAAAGCGGGCGGCGATCGGCGACGTCGGTCGTGATCTGAGACATCGCTTCGTTCAGACGTGCCGCAGCACTTCCTCGGCGAGCCGGCGCTGCGTGCTCGCGTCGACGCCGCCGCCGAACAGCACCTGCGAGACGTCCCATTCCTTCTCGCGGCGCCGGAGCTCGGCGATGCACTCGTCGGGCGTGCCGATCAGCGCCATCGGCGATCGCACCATGCCTTCGGGCGTGGTGTGGAACATCGGCGCCATGCCTTCGACGGTGGCGCGCGTCGCGGCCGCCGAATCGGTGAGAATGACGGTGAAGATCATGTTGCTGATGCGGATCTTCTTGCCGTCGCGGCCGTGGCGCGCCGCCTCGCTGCGAAGGAAGTCGACCTTCGACGTGAAGGCGTCGTCGGTCAGCTTGGCGACGTTCTCGAGCTTGATGTAGCCCGGCTTCCCGGCGTCCGAGATGATGTTGACGACGTCGGCGTGCTTGGCCGCGACGCGCAACAGGCCTTTCCCGCCGCCGCCCAGGAGGATCGGCGGCTGCCGCACCGGCTTCGGCCAGAGGATGCACTTGTCGAACTGGTAGAACTCGCCGGCGAACGTCGTCTCCTCGTTCGTCCACAGCGAGCGCAGGCACGTCAGCGCCTCGTCGAGCATGCGGAGGCGGGTGGTGATGTCCGGAAACGGCAGGCCCGTCATCTTGAACTCCCGCTCCGTCCATCCGGTGCCGAGTCCCGCGATCAAGCGGCCGCCGCTCAGGTGGTCGAGCGACGTCAGGTTCTGGGCGGTGATGATCGGGTGGCGGAAGAGGTTGCAGAGAACGAGGTGGCCGACCTGCGCCTTCTTGGTCGCCTGTGCGATCACGCCGACCATCAGCATGGCGTCCCACGACAGATGGTGCGGGTCGTAGCTGCGCTCCGGCCCTTCCATGACGATGTGGTCGGGGACCGTGATGACGCTGTAGCCGAGCTCCTCCGCGGCTTGCGCGCGGTCGCGGAGCTGTTGCCAATCGAGATTGGCGATCTGCAGGCCGTATTCCATGGAGTCTCCTTGCAGGGGCGGGCGGAAGGGCCCGGGTTCGGAGCGTTATGGCATGACCTCCCGCTGAGGCAAGGTCGCCACCCGCCAGCCTCCGCTCGCGACTCTCCTTTTCCGCGCCCCCGCTCTCCGCTAAGTACCGCCGATCATGATGATGAAGGTCGTGTTGTTGCTGCTCGCCTTGGCCGTGCCCGCCGCGGCGAGCTCCGAAACGCTGAATCGCATCGTCGCCACCATCGACGGCGATCCCATCACGCTGATCGAGCTCGAGCGCTATGCCGAGGCCGCGAGGAAGCGCCCCGGCGGCGATCAGGTCGCCAACGATCAGCGGGCGATCCTCGACGAGCTCGTGCTCGACAAGATCATCACCAAGCAGGTCGAGGTGCTCGGTCTTAAGGCGAGCGAGCAGCAGATCGACGGCTACATCGAGTCGATCCGGTCGCGGAACAACTTGAGCGAAGAGCAGCTGCTCGATGCCCTCAAACAGCAAGGCATGACCTGGGACCAATACCGCGTCCAGGTGCGTGCCGACATCGAGCGCGCCAACCTGATCAACCGCGAGATCCGCAACAAGGTGAACGTCTCGCCGGAGGAGATCGAGCGCTACTACCAGGCCCACCTCGACGAGTACGGCGGCGGCGGCGGCAAGATGCACGCCCGGCTGATCTCGCTGACCGTGCCGCCCGACGCGAACGAGGCGGACCGCGCCGCCATCAAGGCCAAGGCCGACGAGGTGCATGCCCTGGCCGCCGACGGCAAGGACTTCGCGAAGCTCGTCAAAGAGTACTCGCAAGGTCCCGCGATCGACGAGGGCGGCGACATCGGCGAGGTCGAGCCCGCCCAGATGCAACCGGAGTTCGCCAAGGCCGTCACCGGGTTGAAGGCCGGACAGGTGAGCCCCGTGATCACGACGCGCGAGGGTTTCCACATCATCAAGATCGACAAGCAGACGGGCGACTCGCACCAACCGCTCGCCGACGTCAGCGAGTCGATCAAGGAGAAGCTCTACAAGGAAGCGATGGAGCAGCGTTACGATCGCTGGCTGAACCAGGATCTGCGCGCGCGCCATCACGTCGAAATCCTCCTGTGATCCGCGGCTGATGATCGGCATCACCCTCGGCGATCCCGCGGGTATCGGCGCCGAGGTCGTCGTCAAGGCGCTGGCGCATTCTCGGCTGCGACGCGTGCCGGCGGTGGTGGTCGGCGACGTCGACACGCTGATCGATACGGCGCGACGGTTGCGCCTGCGGTGCGACGTCGTGCCGGTGAGCGAGCGCGACCTCGCGGCGCGAAACGTAGCGCGATTGCCGCGGCTGGCGATTCGGGTGCTGCCCGTCAGCCGCCTCGGGGCGGCGGCCCGCCGGCCCGGGCGTCCCACGCTCGCCGGCGGCCGCGCCGCCTATCGCTACATCGAGACGGCGGCGCGGCTCGCGAGCGCACGCGCACTCGACGGAATCGTGACGGCGCCGATCAACAAGGCGTGGGTCACCAAGGCCGGCTTTCCGATCAGCGGCCACACCGAGCTGCTCCAGGAGCTCACCGGCGCGCGCGCCGTCCGCATGATGCTCGCCGGCAGCCGCCTGCGAGTCATTTTGGTGACCATGCACCTGGCGCTGGCGGCGGTGCCGAAGGCGATCCGTATGCGCGACGTCGCCGCCACTATCGCAATTGCCGCTGCGCACCTGCGCCGTTATCATCGCCTCACCCGGCCTCGTATCGCCGTTGCCGGCCTCAATCCTCACGCGGGTGAGGACGGGCTCTTCGGCCGCGAGGAGGGGCGGGTCATCGCGCCGGCGATTGCGCGGGCGCGGAAGGCGGGGGTGCTGGCGAGCGGACCGTATCCGGCCGACTCGCTTTTTCATCAGGCGGTGGACGGCAGGTTCGATGCGGTGATCGCGATGTACCACGACCAAGGACTGATTCCGTTGAAGCTCCTGCACTTCCACGACGCGGTGAACGTCACGCTCGGACTGCCGATCATCCGCACCTCGCCCGACCACGGCACCGCGTACGACATCGCGGGCCGAGGGAAGGCCGACCCGGGCAGCATGATCGAGGCGATCGCGCTCGCCGACCAGATGCGCCGCGCGCGCGGGAACCGCGCCACGAAAAAGTCGCCACGGGGAGCTCAGGCATGAACGTGAACCCAGCCATCTTTCGCGAGTACGACATCCGCGGCGTCGCCGACAAAGACTACGACGTCGAGTTCGCCCGCCTGCTCGGCCGCGCCTACGCGACCTACGTCGCGGACAAGAACGTCAAGCGCATCAGCGTCGGCCGCGATACGCGGCTCACTTCGAACAAGTACGCCGACGCCTTGAAGGACGGTCTCCGCGCCGGCGGGCTCGACGTCGTGGATCTCGGGATGACCGCGACCCCGCTCGTCTACTACTCGCTGTTCCATCTGCCGGTCGACGGCGGGATCCAGGTGACGGGCAGCCACAACCCGCCCGACCACAACGGGTTCAAGATCTCCGTCGGGAAGGTGTCGATCTACGGCGACGACATCCAGGAGCTCCGCCGGATCATCGCCAGCGGCAAGTTTCGCGATGCCCCGCGCGGCAAGGAGGAGAGCTACGCGATCATCCCGGACTATCAGGACGAGCTGATCCGGCAGTTCGGCACCCTGCCGCGCCGCTTGAAGGTCGTCGTCGACTCCGGAAACGGCGCCGCCGGTCCGGTCGCGCCGCGCATCATCGCGGCGATCGGCTGCGACACGCACGACATCTTCTCCGAGCCGGACGGGCGTTTTCCGAATCACCACCCCGATCCGACCATGCCGGAAAACGTCCGCGACCTGATCGACACCGTCACGAAGGACGGGGCCGACATCGGCATCGCGTTCGACGGCGACGCCGATCGCGTCGGGGTAGTCGACCACAACGGGCGCATCTACTGGGGCGACGAGATGCTGATCCTCTTCGCGCGCGACATCCTCGCCGAGAAGCCGGGCGCGGTGATCGTCTCCGAGGTCAAGTGCTCGCAGCGCCTCTACGACGACATCGCCGCGCACGGCGGCAAGGGCATCATGTGGAAGGCCGGCCACTCGCTCCTGAAGGCCAAGATGCGCGAGACCGCGGCCGCGCTCGGCGGCGAGATGAGCGGCCACATCTTCTTTGCCGACCGCTACTACGGCTACGACGACGCCATCTACGCCGCCTGCCGCATGCTGCAGGTCGTCGCCAAGGCGGGGAAGCCGCTCGCCGAGCTGCTCTCCGATCTGCGGCCGGCGGTCGCCACGCCGGAGATCCGCGTCGACTGTCCCGACGCGCTCAAGTTCGCGATCGCCGAGAAGGCCAAGGAGAAGTTCCGCCGGGCCGATTTCGACATCATCGACATCGACGGCGTGCGCGTGAAGTTTCCCGAAGGGTGGGGGCTGATCCGCGCCTCCAACACCCAGCCCGTACTCGTCATGCGCGTCGAGGCGACGGACGAGCAGAGGCTCGCCGAGTACCGCGGAACCCTCGAGAAGGTGCTGGCAGAGGTGAAGCGCGAAGTCGGCGCCTGAGGCCGACGGGGCTGCCGGCGGACGCGCGTCAGCTCACCGCGCCGGAGGCGGTGGTGCCCCGCTTCGAACGCCGCGCGCTAACGGCTCGCGGCGCGCCACTCCTCCGGTGTGAAGGTCCTGAGCGCGAGCGCGTGCACGCGGCGCTCGCGTAGGTCGCCGAGCGCCGCGTACACGGCGCGGTGACGGGCGATCTGATCGAGGCCCTCGAATGCCGCGCTGACCACCACCGCGCTGTAGTGGCCGCCTTCGAGCGCGCCGGCGTGGCCGCGGTGGCGCGCGCTTTCGTCGGCGACGTCGACGTGCTCGGCGGCGAGGGTCTGGCGTAGGTCCTCGGCCAGGCGGTCGGCGGTCTTCACGACGCGGCTCCGTCGCGGGTCGCCGCGAAGCGCAGGCGGACGTAGTCGGCGGTCCAGTTGCCGTCGGCGTCGGCGAGGACGGGACGGAGCGCGTCGCGCACCTCGGCGAGAAAGGCGGGACGCTCGGCGGCGGGAAGCCCTGCCATGAAGCTCTCAGCGAAGGTCTCGAGCCAACCGATGACGTCGCCCGGAAGCGGCGTCGGCCGCGGGAACAGCACGATCGAGTCGACGGTGAAGCCGTGCGCCGTCAGCCGCGCGCCGTAGTCGGCGGCGCTCGGAAAATACCACGGATGATGGGCGGCCGCGTGGAGGCCGCGGCGCGCCAGCGCCGTCGTGAGCGCGGCGACGATCGCCGCGACGCAGCCGTCGCCGCCCATCTCGCCGACGAAGCGACCGCCGGGCTTGAGCGCGTGGCGGACGCCCGCGATCACCGCGTCCGGACGGCGCATCCAGTGGAGTGCCGCGTTCGAGAAGACCGCGTCGAACTCGTTCGCGAACGGCAGCTCCTCGCCGCTCGCGACCCGGCAATCGAGACCGCGCGCCCGCGCGCCCGCGACCTGCTCCGCGCTGCTGTCGACGCCGACGACGTCGCAGCCGAGCGCCGCCAGCTTTTCGGTGAGCGCGCCGTCGCCGCAGCCGATGTCGAGGATGCGCTCGCCGGGACGCGGCGCCAGCAGCTCGACGACCGGCGCGCCGAGGTCGCTCACGAAGCGCGCGTGCTTCTCGTACCGCTCCGGACTCCAGGTCTGCTGCGGGATCATATGGCCTCCTGCGCGTCGCGACCGACGCTCGTCGATACCCGTTTGCTGGACGCCGCCACGATGCGGCCGTGCGTGTGTTGGCGGGCGCGGCGGAGGGCGCCGAGCACCGCCCGCAGCGACGCCGTGATCAGGTTCGGATCGCGGCCGACGCCGAACGCGGAGGCGCCGCTGCCGACCGCGACCTCGACGTAGGCGACCGCGGTCGCGCCGGCACCGGATCCGAGCGCGTGCTCGGCGTAGTCGACGACGCGTACGTCCGCCTGCGTCGCGTCACGGAGCGCGCGGGTGAACGCCTCGATCGGACCGTTGCCGCGTCCGCTGACGCGGCGCCGCGCGCCGTCGATCACGACCGTTGCCTCGACGCCGCAGCCGGCCGCGTCGCCGGCGGTCAACCGGTGCGCGACGAGGTCGCGGTCGGCGCCGTCCAGGTACTCGGCCTCGAAGGCGCCGTGGATCGCGGCCGGCGCGAGCTCGGTGCCGCTCTCCTCGGTCATCCGTTGCACGATCGCGCTGAACTCGACCTGCAGCGCGCGCGGCAGCACCAAGCCGTAGTCGCGCTCGAGCAGGTACGCGACCCCACCCTTCCCCGACTGGCTGTTGACGCGAATGACGGCCTCGTAGCTGCGGCCGACGTCGGCCGGGTCGATCGGGAGATACGGGACCTCCCAGATTTCGTCGGCGCTCGCGCGCCGCGCGGCCAGGCCCTTGTTGATCGCGTCTTGATGCGAGCCCGAGAAGGCCGTGTAGACGAGCGTGCCGGCGTAGGGATGCCGCGGGTGCACCGGCAGGCGGTTGCAGTGCTCGGCGACGGCGACCAGCTCGTCGATGTCGCGGACGTCGAGCCGCGGGTCGACGCCCTGCGAGAAGAGATTCATCGCGAGCGTCACGACGTCGACGTTGCCGGTGCGCTCGCCGTTCCCGAAGAGCGTACCTTCGACGCGGTCGGCGCCCGCCATCACCGCCAGCTCGGCGGCGGCGACGGCGGTGCCGCGGTCGTTGTGCGGGTGCACGCTCAGCACGATCGCGCCGCGCCGGCTGACGTGGCGTCCGAACCACTCGATCTGGTCGGCGTAGACGTTGGGCGTCGCCATCTCGACGGTCGCCGGCAGGTTCAGGATGATCGGCCGCGCCGCGGTCGGTTGCCAGACGTCCATGACGCGCTCGCAGATCTCGACCGCGAAATCGAGCTCGGTGCCGGTGAAGCTCTCCGGCGAGTACTCGTAGCGCACGTCGGTCTCGGGCATCGCGGCCGCCAGCTCGCGGACCAACCGCGTTCCGGCGACCGCGATGTCGGCGATGCCGTCGCGGTCCAGCCCGAAGACGACGCGCCGCTGCAGGGTGGAGGTCGAGTTGTAGAGATGGACGATCGCCCGCCGCGCGCCGCGGATCGACTCGAAGGTGCGGCGAATGAGCGGCTCGCGGGCCTGCGTCAGCACCTGGATCGTGACGTCGTCGGGCACGACGTCCTCGTCGATCAGCCAGCGCACGAAGTCGAAATCCGGCTGCGAGGAGCTCGGGAATCCGACCTCGATCTCCTTGAAGCCCATGCCGACCAGCGTCGCGAACATGCGCTGCTTGCGCTCGTGGCCCATGGGCTCGACCAGCGCCTGATTGCCGTCGCGGAGGTCGACGCTGCACCAGCGCGGGGCCTTCGTGATGGTGCGGCTCGGCCAGGTGCGGTCCGGCAGGTCGACCGGCTGGTACGGCCGGTATTTCTCGATCGGCATTTTTTTCATGATCTCCTCCAGTCCGTTCGTCTCATGCTGGCGGCTGAAGGAGGTGCCAGAAACGAAAAACCCCCTCCGGCCGGACAGCGGGAGAGGGCTTGCAGACGCGTTGCTCGATGGCTTGCGACTACGGCTCTTCCGCCTTGGGCGTACCTAGCCCCGCTAGGACGAGGGCGGTGAGCAACGTGGTCGGACGCATCGACATGGTGCGACCTTCTTATGCGAGCCGTCGACGCAGGGTCAAGGGGGGAAACGTATACGAGCAGCGGCGCGGTGGAGGGCGCGCCTCGCTAGCTTTCGCGCCGGAGGACATGCTCATGGCGAAATTCTCGATCGCGCTCTTCATCATGTTGGCCCTGCTCTCGACCCCCGCCGCCGCGACCAAGACGCGGCCGCGCCGGACGGCGAAGCTCGACACGGGCACGATCGCCGCCCCCGTGACCCCGTTCGATTGCGACACGACGCGCGCAAGCGTCTGGTTCGGCTCGACGCGCCGCTGTCTCGACGAGCTCTGCCGCGGTCAGAACGTCACCAACGCGGCGGTCGTCGGCGGCGACGGTCGCTTGCGCGCCAACCCCTGCGCCCGCGGCTTCGACGACCGCCGTTGAGTCGCCGGAGACACGACCTCGGCGCGCGCGCCTTCGAGCGCTCGCCCCCCGAGGAACCGCCGCCGCGCGCTAGCGCCGCGCCAGCACGCCGAGCAGCTTCTCGTTGAAGATCGTCGGGTGCTCGCGGTGCATGAAATGGCCGCCCGGCATCTCGACCACCTCGTACGGGCCGGTGAACCGCGAACGGGCGCGCTCGTAGGCGGCGATCGGCAGGAGGTCGCTGTCGCCGCCGAAGCAAACCGTCGGGACGCGGATCTTCGGGCGATGCGAGCTCGGCGGCCAGGGGCGCAGCGCGCGGTAGTAGCCGAGCGCGGCGTCGAGGTTGGCGGGATTCCGGAAGATCGCCTTCACCGCGTCGGTCTCGCCGGGCGGCACGTCCCACTTCGGCGACCAGCGATGCACGAGCTCGTCGACGTGCGCGAAGTCGTCCTTCGGCATCCAGCGCACGGCGTTCCGCCGGCGGAGCGAGAAGAAATGGCGGACGGCCCAGATCGCGGACGGCGTCGGCGTCACCGATGCCGGATGGGGGATGGCGACCGTCACGAGCAGCCGCAACGCGTCCGGCTCGAGGGCCGCGGCGGAGTAGGCGGCGCTCGCGCCCCAGTCGTGACCGACCACCACCGCCGGCGCGCCGCCGAGCGCGCGGATCAACGCCAAGACATCGCGTCCGAGCGTGTCGGAGTCGTAGGCCTCCCCTTTCGGGATCTCGGTCGGCGCATACCCGCGCGTGAACGGCGCCACGGCCCGAAATCCCGCCGCCGCGAGCGCCGGCCGCGTCGCGTCCCAACTATGCGCCGTGTCCGGAAACCCGTGCACCAGCAGCACGAGCGGCCCGCTTCCGGACTCCAGATACCCGAACCGCAGCCCATTCGCGTCCACGAACTTCACATCGCGACTCATGCGCGGGTTCGTAGACTTCCGGCGTCCCTGTCGCAAACTAGAACGGTGGCGCGATCGAAGGCGGGGCGCTCAAACGGGGTGAGATGCTAGGCACGAGGAAGCGAGGAAGGAGCGCGGCCGTAGGCTGCGGTCGATAGAGCTACGCCGCACCCTCTCCGAGGGCAAGCAACTGAGCGACCGAGCAACGACGCAGATCGCCCCGTTTCAGCGCCCCGCCGGTCACAAGCGGTACTTTTTCAGTTTGTACCAGAGCGTCCGCTCGCTGACGCCGAGGAGCTTCGCCGTCTCCACCTTGTTGTCGCCGGTCGCCTCGAGCGCGCGCAGCACGATCTTCCGTTCCAGCGCCGCGACCGCGGGCTCCAAGCGGAAGCCGTCGGGCTCGCTGGCAGCGGCATCCCCGTCGCCGAGCGGCACCGGGATCAACGTTCTCGCCAGCCGGCCGTCCACCTCGGTGCCCGCGCACAACACGGCCGCGCGTTCCATCGCGTTGTGCAGCTCGCGGACGTTGCCGGGCCAACGATAGGTCTCCAGCACCGACACCGCGTCGGGCGTCAGATGCAGCTCGCCGCGACCGAGCTCGCGGGCGAAGCGCGTCAGGAAGTCGCGCGCCAGCGGCGCGACGTCCGCCCGCCGCTCGCGCAGCGGCGGAACCGCGATCGAGAAGACGTTCAGGCGGTAGAAGACGTCCTCGCGGAAGGCTCCCGTCCGCATGCGCTCGGCGAGGTCGCGATTGGTCGACGAGATGATGCGTACGTCGACCGGGATGCGCTGATTGCTGCCGAGCGGCTCGATGACGCCTTCCTGCAGCACCCGCAGCAGCTTCGCCTGCAGCGCGTACGGCATGTCGCCGATCTCGTCGAGGAAGAGCGAGCCGCCGTGCGCGACGACGAACTTCCCGTCGCGCGCAGTTTGCGCACCGGTGAAGGCGCCGCGCGCGTGGCCGAAGAGCTCGCTTTCCAGCAGCTCCGACGGAACGGCGGCGCAGTTCAGCGGCACGAACAGACGCTCGCGGCGCGGGCTCAAGTTGTGGATGGCGCGCGCCACGAGCTCCTTGCCCGTGCCGGTCTCGCCCGTGATCAAGACCGCGCTCTTGGTGGGGGCGACGCGGCGGATCAACTCGAACACGCTCTCCATCGCGGTCGACGCGCCGATCAGCTCCTCGAGTCCCGCGGCGCCATCGTAACGCTCGCGGAGGTAGCGGTTCTCGGTGCGGTACTGCTGTAGCTCGAGCGCCTTCCGTACGGACGCCTCGACGACCTCGACGTCGAACGGCTTCAAGATGAAGTCGAAGGCGCCCTGCTTCATGGCTTCGACGGCCATCTCGATGGTGCCGAACGCGGTCAGCACGATCACCGGCACCTCGGCGTCGAGCGCCCGCAGGCGCTTGAAGCACTCCATCCCGCCCATGCCGCCCATGCGGAGATCGGTGATCACGAGGTCGACCTTCTGCGCCGCGAAGATCTCCAGCGCTTCCTCGCCGCTCTCGGCGGGCAGCGACTCGAGCTCCATCTGCTCGAGGAGCATCTGGAGGACGCGGCGCATCTTGCGCTCGTCGTCGACGACGAGGACGCGCTTCACGCCGCCACCGCCCCGGGCAGCTCGATGCGAAACGTCGTGCCCGAGTCGCGTCCGCTCTCGACCGTCACCGTGCCGCGATGGGCGCGGACGATGCGCTCGACGAGCGCCAGACCGAGTCCCGTGCCGCCCTCGCGGTTGGTGAAGAAGGGCGTGAAGATGTGCGGCCGGACGTCCGGCGGGATGCCGGGGCCGTCGTCGCTCACCTCGAACGCGACCCGCGCGTTCCGTCCCGCCTGCGTCGAAAGACGAATCGCGCCGCCTGCAGGCTGCGCCTGCAACGCGTTCACCAGCAGGTTGAGCGCGACCTGATACATCTGGTCGGGATCGCAGCGCGCCACGCAGGCCCGTGCGAAGTCGCGGGTGATGGCGACCCCGTGCGTCTCGGCTTCGGTCTCGACGAATTCGGCGGCGCGTTCCAGGAGCGGCGCGAGCGGCACGCTCTCGATCGTCGGTTGGCGCGGACGGCCGAGCTGGATCAGCCCCGCGACCACGCGCTCGATCCGATCCGCCTCGTCGACGATCATCGCGATGAGCTCGCGCCGGCGCGCGTCGTCCTCGCCGGCGGCGCGGCCGAGCATCTGCGCCGAGCCGCGCAAGATGCCGAGCGGCGTGCGCACCTCGTGCGCGATGCCGGCCGCGACCTCGGCGACCGATGCGAGGCGCGCGGCCGCCACCAGCTCGTCGCGGGCGCGACTCAAGTCGGCGGCCATCTCGTTGAAGGCGCTGGTCAGCTCGCCGATCTCGTCCTGCGAGCCGACCGGGATCTGCGGCAGCGTGCCTTCGCCGCGGGCGAGCGCGCTGGTCGCGCGCGTGAGGGCGCGCAGCGGACGTACGATGCGGTCGGCGAGCAGCGTCGCCACCAGGAGACCACCGAGCGCGATCAGCGCCAGCAACGTCAGCAAGCGCCGGTTCATGCGATGCACGGGCGCGAGCGCGGCGGCCCGCGGCTGCACCGCAAGGACCGACCAGCCGGGATCGGACGCGCCGAGCGCGGCATGTCCGACCACGCCGTCGACGCTCGGCTCCACGTGGTAGTCGGGCTCGGATGTTTCCAAGTGCCAGCCGGCGGCGCGGAGATCGTCGCCGATCCGAAAGCTGCCCGGACGCCACGAGCCGCCGATCAGCTTGCCCTGCGCGTCCACCGCGAGGATCTCGACGTCGATGCCGATGGTGGCGAGGAAACGGCGGGTCTGCTCCAGGACGACACCCGTCGTGCTCCAGTCGTAGCTCGCGGTCAGGACGCCGGCGACCGACGCCGCGTCCTCCGGGTCGCGGATCGGCGTCGCGATCTCCAAGATCATCGCCCCGTCGGGCGCGCGCGCCGGTCCGGCGGTCACCAGGTCGCCGGCCGCGAGCGCGCGCCGCCAGGTGTCGCCGGCGACCTCCGTGCCGAGCACTCCCGGGTCGGCCGCAGCGATCGTCCGGCCGTGGACGTCGCTCACGCGCACGTCGCGGTACGCCGGATTGTGCTCGCGCAAGCCCAGCAAGAGCCGGCTGACGCGCTTGTCGACGTCGCCCACGATCACCTCGCGCATCACCTCTTGGCTCGCCCACCCGCGCACTTCGTGGCGCATCTCGCCGAGGTCGTCGGCGAGGTCTTGGGCGGCGTCGCTGGCGACGGTCGCGAGCTGCCGGCCGACCGCCGCTTCGAGCGCGCGCGTCGCGTCGCGCGCCGCGAGCAGCGCGAACACCGCGCCCGGCACGACGATCAGCGCCAGCGACAGCAGCAGCAGCTTGGTGCGGACGGACATGGCTGACATGGGCGCGGACGGCATTGGACCGGCCGATTGTGCAGAGGCCAGCCCGTCGCGTCCAGCCGGGTTACGGCATGCCGGACAGGAACGGCAAGACCTTGCCGATGCTCGCGCTCGTCAACCAGGTCGCCCGCAGGCACATGACGCCGAGGACGCTCGTCGCGCCGATCCACGTCAGGTACTCGCGGTGTCGCAGGACGCGGCGCCACGCGAACTGCGGGCGTCCGCCGAGCGGAACCGCTGCGGCAGGCGCTCCGAGGCGAGGTACGATGGCACGGACCCGGCCGGCGTAGCGCGAGTACTCCGTCCCATAGCGCTCACGAAGGAACTGTTCCTCGCGCAGAGCCTTCGGCACGTACGTCGAGGCGAACGCCGCGGCGAAGAGCAACGGCACGACGGTGACATTGGTCATCAGAGAGAAGGCCAAGCCCAACAGGAAGCTCCCGACGTAGAGAGGGTGCCGCACGAGCGCGTACGGTCCGTTCTGCGTGAGATGGGCGCGGCGCTCCAGGTACCCACGCGCCCAGCACCGCAACGCGAGGCCGGCGAGCGCCAGGGGCACCCAGCGCCCGATCGAGATCAGTGTCGGGTGCGCGAATGCCACGACGAATGCGGCGAAGAAGAAGCTCGCCTCGATTCGCCAGCGCGACGCGATCGCGAGCATGCTCTGATCTTTGCGGTCGGATCTCATGATCGAAGCGGTCGCGACTAGCGCGCCTGCCAGTGCGCCGTTTCCAGACCGAGCACGAGCAGCGACGCGAATGTCCGCGTCGCGGCGGAGATCGGCCCGGCGCCTTTCGTCGGCGCCGGGCCGCGGCTGTGCGGGCGTGCTGCGACGAGCGCGTTCATCGTGCGAGTGCTCGGAGAACGCGCGGCTGCGACCGGCCAGCAGAGCCACAGCAGAACGCCGAGCAACGCCATGCAGACCAGTCCCTCGGGACGTGTGCTCGATCTCGCTGTCAGGGCGGAGTCGCCGTAGCCCATTGCGCTCGACAGCAGGTGTCGTGCCATTGGCGAGGACCGTGGAGAGAGAGATTGCCGCCGCGCGCGCGGGCAGACACTGCAAAATCTTGCGGTGTGAGCGGCGCGCGGCACGCGCCGCGACCGTGTTGGCCGCGCGTGAGTTGTGAGCGCCGATCACCCTTAGTAAGTCTCGCGCGCACTCGGTATGCGACGCGCAATTCGGCACGAGCGAGGCCGCGACGTCCGGCCGGGTTTCCACCTCGCAGCCGCGCTCGCCAGGATTGCCGCGGTCGGCGTCCTCGTGCTCGTGTCTTCCGCGCCGGCTCCCGCCCAGTACCTCAGCCCGGTGGACCGCGCGGAGACTCCGCTCTTCACGGTGGCCTCGCCGCTCGGCGACGTCACGTACACCGCAGGGCGCGGCCTCCGCGTCGGCGACACCGGCCTCACGCTCGGCGGCTACAGCAACGTCACGCTCATCCGCAACGAAGGCGAGCGCGCCGAGCTCAGCCTCGATGACGTGAGCCTGTTCGTCATCGCCGACCCGTTTCCGCACCTGCATCTGTTTTCGGAGATCGAGTACGAGGACCCGCTCGACATCGATACGCGCGGCCACGTGGCGAGCTCCGACGACGTGCTGAGCGTCGAGCGCCTCTACGCCGACGTGAGCATTGCCGACGCGCTCAACGTCCGGACCGGCATCTTCCTCACTCCGGTCGGTCGTTGGAACGCGATCCACGCCGCGCCGCTCGTCTGGACGACGTCGCGGCCGCTCAGCACCGTGAAGCCGTTCGACGAGGACGTGACCGGCGTGATGCTGTTCGGCAGCGTCTTCCCGCGCCACGGCACCGTCACCTACTACCTCTACGACCAGTTCGCGCCGCCGATCGAAGGCAACCCGAGCTTCGATCCGGCGGACCACAGCGTCGGTGCCCGACTCGAGCTCACCGGCGACCCGTCGTGGTCGGTCGGAGCGAGCTTCCTGGCGGCGCGACGCGAAGGCGGTTGGCGCGAGCTCGGAGGTCTCGACCTCTTGTGGAGCCGTCGCCCCGTCGAGGTGATGAGCGAGCTCGTGATCGCGGAGGGTGCCGGCATCGGCTCCGAGTGGGGCGGCTACGTGCAAGCTGCGCTCGCGATCAGTCCGCGGCTCGCGCTGGTCGAGCGCTACGAGCACTACGACGGCCCCTCGGCGCCGGGTGTGAACCTGATCGCGCTCGGGTTCGCGTACCGGCCACTTCCCGCCGTCGTCCTGAAGGCCGAGTACCTGATCGCCGATCGCAGCGCGCCGGACGCCGAGCCGGGAGTGAAGGCGTCGATCGCGACCCTCTTCTGAGCATGGCGCACCTCGCCACTCTCGTGCTGCTGGTCGCATTGCTGTTCGCCGGACCGAGTCGCGCCGAGCAGCGCCGCGAGCTGGTGGTCATCACGCACCCCTCACGGGCGGCCGTGATCGACGTCGAAGACCTGCGCCGCATCTTCCTGAAGCAGCGCCGCTTCTGGCCGGACGGCAATCCGATCGTGCCGATCAACCAGGAAAGCGGGCCGCTTCGCGAGGCATTCGATCGGCTCGTGCTGCAAAGCGAGCCGGGCCGGCTGGGCGCGTACTGGGATCGCCGCTACTTCGAGGGTGTCTTTCCGCCGATCACGCTCGCATCCGACGAGGCCGTGCGGCGCTACGTCGCCTCGAAGCCGAACGCGGTCGGGTACGTCGATGGGGACGCCGTCGACGACTCGGTGCGCGCCGCGTTGCGCGTGCCCGTGCAGCCCCTCGGGCCGACGCCGACGCCGCACTGAGGCTACTGCAGTCCGTTGCGCACCGGCAGCGGGCCCCTGCAGAGAATTGCAGAGTCGGGCACCGGATCATCGCGCCGCGGTGGTGGCGTAGTGCTTGCTGAGCTCACGCTCGAGTGGGCAGGCCACGCAAACTCGGCGACCGGCTGGGGCACGCCGTCTTCCGGTGCCGCGACGTCGCGGCACCGCTGGCGCTCGCCGTACTGGTGGCGAGCACGCGGCCGCATGATTTCCTCGCCTCGCTAGAGCTCGACCGATCTCTCGATGCCGGCGGTATCGTGCTGATCGCGGTCGGGTTGTTGGTGCGCTGTTGGGTGATCGCGAGCAGCGGTATCCGCCGCGCGGGCGTCGCCCGTCACATCGGCGCCCCACGGCTCTGCGAAGACGGTGCGTACGCGTGGTGCCGGAACCCGCTCTACGTCGCCAATGCGATGCTGGTCGGCGGAATCGCCCTCATCTTCGATTCGCGCTGGCTCGTACTGATCGGGGTCCCGGCGGCGCTGGTCGCGATCGCGAGTCTCGTGGCGGCGGAGGAGAGCATGCTGCGGGCGCGCTTCGGCGCAGAGTACGAGCGCTACTGCGCGCGCGTCGCGCGGTTCCGGCCGCGCCGCCCGCCGCACGAAGCGGCGATCCTTCACCGCGTCAATTGGCGCCGAGCCCTCCGCCGCGAGCACGGCACCATGTTCGCTGCGGCGTCGGCGGCGATCGGACTGTTCGCGATCGAGGATTTCCAGCGCCGTGCGCCGGCGGCATGGCATCGGCACGCGCCGGCCCTCCTAGCCGCATGGATCGTCGCGGCGCTCGCGTGGGCCGGCGTTCGCCATCTCAAGCGGACCGGCCGCTTGGCCGACGTGCCGGAAGCCGCGCCGCCGCGCGAGCGTACAACGGCGTTCGACGATGTCGCCGCGTGAGCGCGCCGCGGCGCTGACCGCGTGCGCCGCGGTCCTGGCGGCGTTCGCGGCGGCCACGGTGATGCTTCCGCTCGACCTGCGGCTCTACGACTGGATGCAGGAGACGCTACAGCCGGCCCCGACGCGTGTCGTGACGTACGCGCTCGATCTCGCCGCCCGGGTCACGCTCGCGGTGCTCATCACCGCGCCGCTCCTCGTCGACGGCGGAGAGATTCGACGGCTGCTTCGGCTCGTCGACATGGTGCCGCTCGTCATCAGCGGCGCCGCGGTCGGCGAGCTCTCGAAGACGGCGCTCGAGCGACTGCGGCCGTCGGCGCTGCCCGAGATGGAAACGGGCAACAGCTTGCCGAGTGGCCACATCATGAACACCACGCTGTTCGCCGTCGTGGCATGGGAGCTCGCTGGTACGGCGCTCACTCCGCGCTGGCGGCGCGTGGCGCGGACGGCGGCGGTCCTTGCCGTCGCGATCCAGGTCGCGGCGCGGGTGCTGCGCGGTAGCCATTGGCCGAGCGACGTGGCGCCGTCGATCCTGCTCGGCATCGCGTGGATGCTCGGCGCGCGCTCGTTGTGGAGCTTCCGGCGGCTGCGTTATCCGGCGCTCGCGGCATGCGCCGCGGCCTTCGTGTTCTTTCTGGAAGTGCCGGCAGCTCGCCTGCACGTGCCGTCGGTGTTGGATGCGCCGCGCACGTCGCTCGCCACCTGGAACGACGCAGGCGCGGGCGCCGACGTCGCCGACGGATCGCGTGCCGCCGTCATGCGCAGCGACGGCGGCACCCCGAGCGCTCTCGAGGCCGTGATGCGCGCGACCTGCGAGGATTCGGACGCTGCCTGCCGGCGGGTGCGGATCACCATCAACGGTTGGACGTCACGCGACATCGCGCTCTCGTGCGGCTGGCGCTGGTACCGCGTGGAGCCCGCCGCGGCGGCGTTGCATGCCGGTGACAACGACGTCGCCATCCGCGTCCCCGCGGATTGCCCGGCGCGCGACATCCGCGACGTCGCGGTCCGGTCGATGTCGCTGGTCACGGACGTCGGATACCTCGGTGCGGCGGCGGACCCCGGTGCGGCCGCGGACCGCCGGCCGGTTCCCGTTCACCCTCGCGGCTGAGATCGGCGACGTCTGGATTCACGTGCCCCGGCCACACGTCTTTCCAGCGGTCTTTCTCGGAGCCGTCGCCACCTTCGCGTTTGCGTGGTCGCTGCACACACCACCCGTCGATCATCATGGCGAGGCGCGCGAGGGGCTGGTGGTGCAGGCGATCGTGGACCACGGCGAGTGGATCCTGCCGCGCCGGAACGGCGAGCTGCCGTCGAAGCCACCCCTCTTCCACTGGGTCGCCGGGGGCGCCGCCCTCGCATTCGGTCTGTCGGACGTCGTCCTGCGCTTGCCGTCGGCGGTCGCGGCGTGGGGCGTCGCCTGCCTGACGTTCGCGCTCGCGAGCACCGTCGGCGGCACAGCGACCGCTTGGTTGTCGGTCGGCGTGCTGTTCGGGATGGTGCCCTTTCTGACGTCGGCGATCGAGGCGCGCGTCGACATGGTGCTGACCGCGTGCACGACCGCGGCGTTCACCGCATTCTTCTTCTGGTACCGGAGCCGCTCGCCCTATGCGCGGGCCTTCCTGTACGCGGCGGTGAGCCTCGCCGTGCTGGCGAAGGGCCCGGTCGGCGCGGTGCTCCCCGGTATGGCGATCCTGCTGTTCCTCGGCATCCAGCGCGACCTCCAGAGCCTCCGCCCGCTGTGGTCGTGGCCGTCGTTCTTCATCGCGGCGCTCTTCGATCTCGGCTGGTACGCGCTGGCGACCGCGGCCGGTGGGCGGGATTTCATCGCGCTGCAGGTGGTGCGCGAGAACTGGTCGCGATTCGTCGGCGACGCGGAATTTCAACGGACCGCGCGCGGGCACACCCTGCGGCTGCCGATGTTGCTCGTGACGCAGTTTTTGCCGTGGACCGCGACGTTGGCTTGGGCCGTGGTGCAGCGGTTCCGGGGGGCTCGGGCGGACGTCGCGGAACGCTTCCTTCACGTCTGGTGGATGGTCGTGCTGGCGCTCTTCACGGTCGGTGCCGGCAAACGGCCGGCGTATTTGCTGCCGGCGGCGCCGGCGATCGCGGTGCTGGCGGGTCGGGCGCTGGCATCGGTCACCAGCGGCGCGACCGGGCCCCGAAGGGCGGCCGCGTGCTCGTCGCAGCGCATCGGGCTCGCCCAGATCCTCGCCGTCATCGCGATTTTCGACGTCGGGGCGCTGACGACGGTCCAGCTGGTGCGAGAGCACAAGGCCCGGCGCCACTCGCTCGCTGCCTTCGTCGAGCGCGTCCGCGACATCGTTCCGGGCGACGGTGCGCTGCCTGCGGACCCGTCGATGCGCGCCAGCGATCGCATGGTCCTGGCGTACCGGCTGCGACGGTCGGTCCGCCAACAGGCGTCTCACGCACCGGGACTTCCCTTCGTCGTGCCCGCAACCGGTCGCCTCGAAAAGTGGTGCGAAGGCGCGACGCTGCTCGCCGAGTCGGGTGGCGCGGCGGACGACTTCGCCCTCATGCGTTCTCCCGAGGGTGTCGCCGCGCGGCGGCGCGATGCCGCCTGCACCGATGTGGCAAGCGTTCGCGGGGTCGCGGAGCCTACGGTGCAGGCGGTTGCCGGGTTGCTCGGCGCGCCCGATCCGAATCCGACTCAGACTCCGGGGCGGCCTGATGCGCTCTAGCTCGGCGCTGTCGAAAGCCGCCGTCGAGGTCTACTCGACCAGCCTCACGGCGGGACCGCCGGGCACGCGGTCTGCCGAGGAGCATTTGGAAGAGCATGGTTGAGCATCCGGCCACCGCGAAGATTCTGCGGCTCGGCGACGCCGTCGACCTCAGCGTGCCCGCGGTTCGTCGCGAAGCGCTCACGACGCTGGAAGGCGGTGGCATCGTCGTCTTGCTCGACCGCGGCTTCCAGTTGACGGTACGCGAACGCGAGCTGATGGCGAACGGCCAGCCGCTGATCTCGGGCATCAAGGAAGAAGAAATCCGCGACGGTAAGCCGACCATCATCTACGAGCCGTGGCGGCAGCGGATCAGGAAGCGTCGCTACGCGCACGCTCGGGGCCCCTTTGCTCGTACCGAGATCCAGCGGGACATTCGCACGCAACTCGAGGCCATGATGGCGCGGTTCGGCACGTGGGCCGCGACTCTCGTCGCGGAGCTGCTCCCGAGCTATCCGCCGGTGCTGATCCACGATCGCATCACCTACCGGCCGCACGAGCGCAGCGCGCTGCAGCCGCTGCACATCGACTCCAGCTACGGGTACCCCACTCAAGGCCGCGGCATGTTTCGCCTCTTCTGCAACGTCGATCCCGCGAATCGGCCGCGACGGTGGCAAGTCGGTGAGCCGTTCGAGCCGTTCGCTCGCCGGTTCATCGGCTCGGTGCGGTTACGCGATCCGCGCGGGCTCGAATTCTTACGCCGTCGCTTGCAGCTGGGAAGGAACCGCCGGAGCGCCTACGACGACGTCATCGCCGAGTTGCGGCGCCTCGGCAAAAGCGATCCGCAGTATCAGGGCTCGGCACCACGCGAGATCGTAGAGTTTCCGAGCGGCAGCTGCTGGCTCGCGATGACCGACTTGGTGCTGCACGGGGCCGTGTCGGGGCGACATAGTCTCGATCAGACGTTCTTCTTGCCTGCCACCGGCATGACCAACCCCTGGAGCTCGTCGCTCTACATCCTGGAGCGGCTGATGGGGCGTGCCCTGGCATGAGCTCCGCCACGATCGTCCTCGTCGCGGGCACCGTGAAGCTCGACGACCGGCTCGGTCACCACGACTATCGCGGCGGCTGCGCGCTGCTCGCGACCTGGCTCGGCCAAACACCGGGAGTGACCGCCGTGCCGGTGCTCGACGGCTGGCCGAGCGATGAGCAGGTGTTCGCGGCGGCACGGACGGTCGTTTTCTACGCCGGTCGTCTCGAGAAGCACGCCTTCCGCGGTTCGCCGCGGCGGATCGAGCGTCTCCAGCGTTTGGTCGACCGAGGCGTCGGCATCGTGATGATTCACCAAGCCGTGGGCTGTTCGCGTGAGCTCGCGCGGCGAGCGACGCGATGGACCGGCGGGGTCCATGTCTCCGGCGTATCGGGTCGGGGTCACTGGCCGACGCACCATGAGCGGTTTCCGTCTCATCCGGTCACGCGCGGGGTTCTCCCGTGGACGATCACGGACGGCTGGCTCAATCGCATCCAATTCGTGAACGAGATGCGCGGCATCACGCCGCTCGTCTGGTCGAGCCGGGAACACGGCGGCTCACCCGTCGGTGGTGCGCCGGACGTCGTCGCATGGACGTACGACCGACCGGATGGCGGACGGTCGTTTTGCTTCACGGGACTCGACGCCCACTCGGCGTGGTCGATACCGGGGGTCCGGCAGCTGATCGTCAACGGCATTTTGTGGACCGCCGGGTGCGATGTTCCTGCCGAGGGCGCCGCGTGCGCCGCGGACGAGCGACTGGTGCAGAGCTACCTGACACCGCGTGCGTCGCGAGGCGCGTGGAGGTTGCGGCGACTCTGGCGCCGGCTGCGACGCCTCCCCGCTCGGCTCATGCGCATCCGCCTTCGGCTCATCGCATCCGCCTGAGGTGAAAGGCGAGTAACCGACCGAGACGCGCCTCGCCGACAGGTGCGCGATGTGTCCGCTGGATGATGTCGAGGTCCGGACCGCCGTTCCCCTCCACCAGCTCGGGCCCGTCCGGCATGATTCCGACGTCCCATCCGATGATCACGCGATCCGCGAAGGCCGCGTGGGCGCGCGTCACGAGATCGAGCGTCGCATCCCAAAATGGGAGCACGCGGCCGGCGATCGGAGCGCCGCTGTCGGGATGCGTGTCGCGCCATCCCACCGCGGGCGTCAAGCCGAGGTCGGTGGCACGCCCGAGCTGCCCAGTCGAAAGGTCCACCCGCGCGGCGAGACCGCCGGCGTGAAAATTGTCGACCACGTGATTGCCTCCTTGAGCCATCCGCAGCACGGCGTTGGTGGGCTCGAACCCGCCGTTCTCGTTGCGGCACGTCACGATTCGCACGGTCGACAACGCTCCGTTGCTCAAATCCGTGATGGCGACATGGTTCACGCGGCGCGGCTGCACCACGAGCCCCTCTTTGAACGGCAGCTGTCGGAGGTGTCGGAGGAGCTCCGCCTGGTTCATCGTTCTGCCGCGGGCGTCCTCGTAGATGCCGGGCCGTCGATAGTCCCAGCGTTCGGCGCCGCGTCCGCCCTTGCCGCGGTTCGGTTTCACGAAGAGATCCTGGCGCGGGAGCGTGGCGGCGCCGTTGCCGTGGAACGTGACGGTACCCTCCTCCAAGGTGAAGAGCACCGGGACGGCGGGAATGCCGCGCGCGCGGCACCGCGCCGCGAACGCCACTTTGTCCGTGAGCGGGCTCAGCAGCCTGGCGCCGGCGCGCTTGAGGACCGCATAGGCGCCGCGTTTGGTTTCGCCGCGCTGAAGATACTCGACGGAGCGCTGCCGCCGATCGTCGTCGAAAAGCTCGAAGGCATAGTACCAGCGCGGCGGAATGGCATTGACGACGGCGAGCTCGACCTGCTCGCGGAGCTGACGGGCGATGCCTTTGCCCGTCTGGTTGCGCACCGCGGACCCGTTCAGCCAGGTCGCGCGGACCATGGCGGCGATCACATAGGGTGGCCAGACGCCCAACGCGGTGAGCGGCAGTACCGGTATCCAGGTGCCGCGCCGATGTCGCAGCTCATGGCTGAACGATCGATGAATGCACGCGGCAGCCGATCGGTCGTCGACGCCGCGACGCGGGAAGACGATGGCGGGCGCGCAATCGGTGACGTGCATGGCGGAACGAGCCTGAGCGTCTCGACTGCAATCGGCAGACCGACGCGGTGAGAACGTCTAGACACGCGTGCAGGCGCCGGAGCCTGCCGAAACTTGCAGGGGCCGCGGTGCCAGAGCGCCGAAAATGGCGTGGCATCAGCCAGCGGAGCCAGCCGCCGATCCTGGAGCCCCAAAGCGACCGTAGCGCAGCGCCAGCGTCGGCAGCACCAGCAGGTTCAGCATCGTCGAGGTGACGAGGCCGCCGAGGATCACGATCGCCAGCGGACCGTCGATCTCGCCGCCCGGCCGGTCCGACGCGAGCGCCACCGGCAGGAGTCCGAGGCCCGTCACCAGCGCCGTCATGAGGATCGGCGGCAAGCGGTCGGCGGCACCGCGGACCGCGGTCGCCGCGTTCCACGGCAACCCTTCCGGGCCGACCAAGTGCTGATAGTGCGCCACCATCATGATCGCGTTCCGGAGCGTGATGCCGAAGAGCGCGACCAAACCGACCAGCGCGCCCAGCGACAGGCCCGTGCCCGTGACGGCCGCGGCGACCATTCCGCCCGCGAGCGCCAGCGGCAGGTTCAGCAGCAAGAGGACGAGGTTCCGCCAATGCTCCGCCACGATCGCCAGTAAGAGCACGATGCCGAGAAGGCCGAAGGCGGCGTGCACGAGCAGATCGCGGGTCGCGCCGGAGCGCGCCTCCGCGGTGCCCGTCACGGTGCGGTACGTGCCGGACGGCAGTACGACCTCCCGCGTCAGGCGCTGCTCGACGTCCGCCACGAACGACGTCACGTCACTGCCGGTGACGTTACTGGTGACGGTCTGGCGGCGCCGGCCGCCTTCGTGGCTGATCACGTCGCGCGCGCTGACGACGTCGACGTCGGCGAGCTGGCGGAGCGGTGCGAGCGCCCCGGCGGAGCTCTGGATCAGCAGATCGCCGACGGTCCGCGGATCGGCACGATCGGCGCGCGGCAGCGTCACGACGACGTCGATCGGCTGCTGGCCGCGATAGATCTGCCCGGCGGTCGTGCCGGCAAACGCGGTCTCGACGGTGTCGAAGACCTCCGCCGGCCGGAAGCCGCCGCGTTGCAGCGCCGCGGGTCGCAGACGCACCGCCACGTGGGGCGCCGTCGCGGCGAGGCCGACGTGCACGTCGACGGCGCCCGGCGTCGCGCGCAGCACGGCGGCGACCTCTTTGGCCTTGGCGTCGAGGACGTCGAGGTCGTCGCCGAAGACGTTGATCACGACCGGCGCGGTCTCGCCGCTGATGCTCTCCGAGATGCGGTCGCCGAGGAAGGTCAGTACCTCCGACGCGACGCCGGGGGTGGCGGCCAGCAGATCGCGGACGCGCTCGGTCGCCGCGACGTCGTCGGCGTCCGGGTCGAGCTCGACGTGCAGCTCGCCGCGGTTCGGTCCCCAGGTGTCCTCGCCTTGCTCGGCCCGGCCGAATTGCTGCTCGACGGTGCGCACACCCTCGAGGTGGAGCAGGTCCCGCGACAGCCGGCGTCCGAGGTCGCGCATCGCGGCCATCGACGTGCCCGGCGCGGTGGTCACCGGCACGACCAGATGGTGCTCGCGGAACTCGGGCAGGAACTCGCCGCCGAGAAACGGCGCCAGCAGCAAGCCGGCGAGCGTCGCGACCGCGACCGCCGCCAGCACCGCCCTCTCGTGGCGCCACACCCACGCGAGGAGACGCTCGTAGGCCGCGGTCGCCGACGCTTGCAGGCGCGGCGTCGTCGCTCGCCCGGTGCGTCTGCCGAGCAGCGTGAGGGCGAGCGCGGGGGTCACCGTGAGGGCGACGACCAGCGAGGCCGAGATGGCGAGGAGATAGCTCTCCGCCAGCGGCGCGAAGAACTTGCCTTGCAGTCCGCCGAGACCGAGGAGCGGCAGGAACACGAGGGCCACCGCCATCGTCGCGAACACGACCGCGCGTCGCACCTCGAGCGAAGCGTCGAGCGCGACCGCGAACGACGGACGCGGCGCGGCGGCGGCGCGATTCTCGCGCAACCGCCGCACGATGTTGTCGACGTCGATGATGGCGTCGTCGACGACCTCGCCGATCGCGATCGCGAGCCCGCCGAGCGACATCGTGTTGAGGGTGACGCCGAACCGCGCCAGCACGATCACCGCGGTCAGCAGCGACAACGGAATCGCAGTCAACGACACCAGGGCCGCGCGCGGATCCTGCAGGAAGGCCAGCAGCACGAAGACGACGAGCAGCGAGCCGAGCAGCAAGGAACGGCGCAAGGTGGCGATCGCCGACTCCACGAAGCTCGCGGGCCGATGGAGCGCGGGGTACATCGTCACTCCCTCGCGCTCGAGCAGCGGGCGGAGCTCGGCGAGCGCGGCCTCGAGCGCGTGCGTCACCGCCATCGTGTTGGCGCCGTACGCGGACGAGAGCGTCAGCAGCACACCGGCCTCGCCTTGAACGACGGCATCGCCGAACAGCGGCGCCGGGCCTTCAGCGACGGCGGCGACGTCGGCGAGCCGCAGCGGCATCCCGCCCGCGCTCGCGACGACGGTCGCGCCGAGCTCGTCGGCGGTACCGGCGCTGCCCGCGGTGTCCACCACCATCCGCTGATTGGCGGTCTCGACGAAGCCGGCGCCGCGGAGCGCCGTCGCGGCCCGGGCGCTCGCCACGAGGTCGGTGAGCGCCAATCCGTGGGCGTGTGCCGCGCTCGGCCGCACGTCGACCTGCAGCTGGCGGACCTCGCCGCCGAACACGTTCACCCGGGCGACGCCGGGCACCATCAAGAGCCGCGGCCGGATCGTCCAGTCGGCGAGCGTGCGGAGATCCATCGGCGATTGCACGTGTGAGACGAGCCCGATCTTGAGCACGTCCATGGTGGCCGACGTGAGCGGCGAGAGGCGCGGCGGCCGCACGCCGGACGGCAGGCGCGGACCGATGTCGGCGAGGCGCTCGGCGAGCGCTTGGCGCGCCAGGTAGACGTCGGTCGCGTCGTCGAACACCGCGTCGATCACCGACAATCCGTGGATCGACTCCGACCGCAACGCCTTCAGGCCGGTCACGCCGCCGAGCGCGGTCTCGATCGGCAGGGTCACCAGCAGCTCGACTTGATCGGGCGCGAATCCGGGCGCCTCCGTTTGGACGTCGACCTGCGGCGGCGCGAAGTCGGGCAGCACGTCGAGCGGCGCGTGCGCCGCCGACCACACGCCGTAGAGAAAGAGGGCCATGGCGAGCGCCAGCACGACGCGGCGGTGCTCGAGGGCACGCGCGATGATCGTCGCGAACATCGCCCGGTCAGTCCGCGGCCGGCTCCGCGCCGAGCGTCTCTGCGGAGAGCAGGCGGGCCGCGCCCGCCACGACGACGCGGGCATTCGCGTCGATGCCGGCGGTGACGATCACGCGGTCGTCGCGCCGCGGTCCGAGAGTGACGGGACGCCGCTCGAACTCTCCCGGGCGGGGCTCGACGTAGACGGCGGGCCGTCCATCGACCCAGACGACGGCGTCCGCCGGCACCGCCAGGCCCGCAACCGGGGCCGGGTCGCGGCGCATCGTCGCCGGCAGCACCGCGCCGGGCCGCGGCCGGTCGTCGGCCAGCAGCGCGAGATGGCTTTCACCCTGCAGCAACGTGTCGGTGCTGGGCGCGCGTCCGAGGACCCGCGCGTCGCGGACGTCCGCTGGATCCTCGCTCACAGCCAGCTTCACCGTCGCGGGCGGCGCCGCGAGGTGCACGCCGGCGGGCAGCTCGACGCGGACGAGC
>JADMIO011875068.1_pt1 | contig 35874 bp, 30 predicted proteins | sample 8958161 | NCBI WGS metagenome assembly JADMIO01 (sample SAMN16585339, study PRJNA669376) | soil metagenome | isolation source: Crop rotation soil | place: USA: Cullars Rotation, Alabama | collected 2011
GGCCGCGACTTCAAGTCACGTGAATTCCAAGCTTCGGATCCCACTGTGCTGGAAAGCGCAACGATTTCTCCTCTTCCGCGATCACATCCGGCATGGTGATGGCCTGCGTGTTCGGACGCGGCGAGTACTTGAACGAGAATGTACCGTCATATCGAACCTCGCCCAATAGCGAGATAGTTTCTTCGAAGTCTTCCCGCGTCTCCCCAGGAAAGCCAACGATGATGTCGGTGGTCAAGCTGATGTCGCGTTTGGCTTCCTTGATCCAATCGATGCGTGCGAGATATTGTTCTCGCGTATAAAGCCGCTGCATGGCATCGAGTACGCGATTCGAGCCACTCTGAATCGGTAGATGCACGTGGTTGCAAAGCGTTGGCACGGCGTCGATGGCTTCAACGATGTCTTTGGTAAAGTCGCGCGGGTGCGAGGTCATGAACCAGACGCGGCGAAGGCCCGCTATTTCACCGACCGCTGCCAGCAATTCGGCGAAGGACTTCTGGCCGGAGGGATCTTTGTAAGAGTTCACGTTTTGGCCGAGAAGCTGGATGGAGGTGAATCCCTGATCGGCCATGCGCCGGGCTTCGGCGAGAACGGAGTCGGAGGTCCGGCTGCGTTCCTTTCCGCGAGTAAAGGGCACGACGCAGTAGGCACAGAACTTATCGCAGCCCTCGATGATCGTGATGTAGCCGCGATGCGTATTGGTTCGCGCAGTGAATTCGGTGTCGAAGGTTTCTTCGGTCTGGCGGTCGTCGAGTCCGGTGACGCGCTTGTTCCCTGCTTCCAACTGGACCAACATTTCAGGAAGCTTGCGGTAAGAAGCTGAGCCGCAGACGAGAGAGACATAAGGAGAACGCTCGAAAATCTTGGTTCCTTCTTGTTGGGCCACGCAGCCGAGCACGCCAAAAGTTTTGCCCAGGCCCTGGAGCCTTTTGAATTCGTCCAGGCGATGGAAGACTTTCTGTTCGGCTTTGTCTCGGATGGAGCAGGTGTTGTAGAGGACGAGGGTAGCCTCGTCAACGGTGTTTACCTGCTGGTAGCCCTCAGAAATAAGGGTGCCGACGACCTTTTCCGAGTCGTGGGCGTTCATCTGACAGCCAAAAGTCTCCAGATAGAAGCGTTTAGGCTGGGAATCGGAGGGCATGAGGTAAGTATAACGCGGGAGGACGGCTATCGGCTTTCAGCTGTCAAAACCTCAACCGGGTTGAAAGACCCACATCTGCCAAAATAAGGCAGATGTGGGGCCCGTAGTCGTTATCCAACAGGCAGGTGCTACAGATTAGTCGTAGTACTCGAGGCCAAGATGCGTGATAAGCTCCTCGCCCTTGAGAAAGCGCAGGGTATTTTTCAGCTTCATGAGCTGAATGAAGAGATCGTGTTCGGGATAAAGTCCGGGGGCAGTCATCGGAGACTTGAAATAGAAGCTGAGCCACTCCTGGATGCCGATACCCCTCAGGCTTGAGGTTCGCTTGGCCAAATCCATAAAGAGGACCAGGTCGAGGACGATCGGAGCGGCAAGGATCGAATCGCGACAGAGGAAGTCGACCTTGATCTGCATCGGATACCCGAGCCAGCCGAAGATGTCTATGTTATCCCAGCCTTCTTTGTTATCGCCACGAGGTGGGTAGTAATTAATCTTCACCTTGTGGCAGATGTTTCCGTAGAGTTCGGGATAAAGTTCAGGCTGAAGAATGTACTCCAGCACCGAGAGCTTCGACTCTTCTTTGGTCTTGAACGAAGCTGGATCTTCCAGCACTTCCCCATCGCGATTGCCAAGAATGTTGGTGGAAAACCATCCATTCATGCCAAGCAGACGTGCCTTGAAGCCGGGCGCGAGGATGGTCTTCATCAGGGTCTGGCCGGTCTTGTAGTCCTTGCCGCAGATGGGAGCCTCCATTTCGCGGGAAAGTTCCATCATGGCTGGGATGTCGACGGAGAGATTCGGCGCGCCATTTGCGAACGGCACTCCTTCTTTCAGAGCGGCGTAGGCGTACATCATTGAAGGCGCGATATTCGGATCGCTCTTCTCAAGAGCCTTCTCGAACTTCTTCAGTGAGCTGTGAATCTCTCCTGGCTTGAGGAAGGCTTCGGTGGATCCGCACCAGATCATCACCTGCCGATCGAGCTTGTTCTTCTTTTTAAAGCTGCGGATGTCGTCGCGCAGCTGTTCGGCCAAATCCATCTTGGACTTGCCCTTCTTCTTATTCGGACCGTCGATATTTTTGACGTAGTTGTGGTCGAAGACGGCCTTCATCGGCTTGATCGACTTCATGAACGGCTTGATCTGGTCGAGCAGATCGCGTTCAAGCACGCCAGCGTTGCGGGCGGCGGAGTACATATCGTCTTCGAAGATGTCCCAGCCGGCGAAGACCAAGTCGTTCAATCCCGCCAGGGGGACGAATTCATTAATCTTGGGCGAGCGTCCGTCGGTGCGTTTGCCCAGGCGGATGGTTCCCATCTGGGTCAGGGAGCCAATCGGAGCTGAAATTTTCTTGCGGATGGCCTCCACGCCGGCGACGAAGGTTGTCGCGACGGCACCCATTCCGGGAATCATGATGCCGAGCTTCCCTTTGGCTGGTTGGATGTCGATGGGCTGAGAAGTTTTTTTGTCAGAACCAAGTCTGTCAGAACCAGAGAAGAACCGCGCTGCCATGAACGTCCTTATTACTTCAGAAGATGATCGCAAACCGACTATGTTCTCTTATGCAAAGAGGATTTGCAAATTGGAGTGACTCAACGGTAGTAAGGTGCGTTTCAAAATGGAAGCGCGCGACTCGAGTGGCGAATCGCGCGACAAAAAATTTGGCCTACAAAAGCAGCTATTTTTTACGGCCAGCTTGCCTTCGGTTTGGTCTCTGGCTGAGGCTGATTTGAACGACCGGAACCGCTGGTTGCCTGTGCGAAAACGGCGTTAAGCTCCGCCGGCGTGAAAGGTTGGGCTTTCGAAGACTCACCGACCGATCCCACTCCAGAACCGTAGATGTCTTCCAGGACCGACTGTTTGGTTTCGGCGACGATAGGAAGCACTACTCGTAGTGCATCGATCTCTTTCTCCAACCGCTTAATTTCCTGTTCCTTGCTTTGAAGAACTTCCCGTAACGCGTCGTACAGTGTTTTCATCAGTACCTCTCACCCTTGGGCCGAACTATATCGGGAGTGGCGCCCCAGTTACAAGAATAAATACTACCTAAAATGATGCACGAAGAGTAAAGAGTTTCAATTTTTTGCACAGCGGAATTCCTTGCAAACAAATGAATTGTGAAAAATAATGCAGGAACTGCCACGCGGGTGGTGAAATTCCGAACCGTAGGTCGGACCTGGTGGTACTGCGCTATTGAGCACTAAGTCGAATACATTAAGAGGGCTTCACCGGATTCGCACTCGGAGCAACGTCCCCACACCTGATTGGGATGCTCTTCAGGTGGTACTGGCCTTCGCCTACACGGCACAAGAGCAACAAAAAACAGCTAATCGAAATCACGCGGTAGAACTCCCCCAACCTGCACCGGGCTCGAAGCAAAGTCTCGCATCAGTTCTCACTCAAATTGCAGCTAGCGTAAAGAATCTCACCGGGGCCAGCGGTGCGGCTATCGCACTCGGTAAAGGTGGCGAGATGATCTGCGTGGCGCGAAGTGGCGAGAGCGCGCCTGCACCCGGCGCACAGCTTAATTCTCGTGAAGGTTTGTCGGGTGAATGCATCCGTACCGGCGAAGCTCGACTGTGCGTGAACGTAGAAACCGATTCCCGAGTTGACGCCGCCAGCTCGCACGCGCTGGGAATTGGATCGATGATCTACCTTCCGCTGCATTGGAAGGAAAAGCTGATTGGAATTCTAGGCGTTTTTTCCGAGCGTCCGTATTGCTTCCAACACAAGGATCTACGCTCGCTGCGCTTCAGCGAAACTCTCATCATCGAAGCCCTTCGTCACACCAAAGAGCCAACTATCAACCTCAGGACACTTGCTGGCGCTGCTTCGAATGCCGGCGACAACGTTCTTGAGTTCCCGAAAGCCACGGCTCATTTGGAACCATTGGTGCCAATCGAGAACACTCCAGTCAATCAGCCGGTTGGCGTGTTCGTTAATCGGCCCGTGGCTGGTGTGGAGGCGCAGGGAGAGACTCCGCTGGAGATGTTAGCGCGAGTCGAATTCGATCCAGCTCCAGTTCAGCAGGAAGCGTCGCAAGTTGCGGGGATTTGCGAGGCCGAACCAGCTACATGGTCGCAGTATCACGCGACCGAAGAAGAAGATTCTATTCACAACGAAGTTCTCAAGTGGGGCGAGGACATCAGCTGTGTGGTGCGGCACGCTGCACCCATTGGCCAAGAAAACATTCCTTGGGACTTCAATCCAGGTCCCCTCCCGCAGAGAAATCCCGCAATCGTACGATTGTTGCTGATTGGCCTCGTAGTTGCCGCGGTAGGTGGAGCACTGTGGTTGGAGAGTGGACGATCTAGTGTTAACAAGACGCAAGTTCTTCCCGCCGTCGATCCAGGCATGGTGCCGGCTACAGTGCAGCCTTCGTCTGCGCTCCGAGTACCAAAATCTCTGGGACTCACGAAGGACATTAATTACTGGGCCGCAAACGGCTACACGCGCGTTACAGTGATTCTCCGCAAGCCGGTGAAATACGAATCGGCACGCCTCCACGATCCGGAACGAATTTACGTCGATCTTCCGGGAGTAGATCTCAGCGAAAATCAGGAACGGTCGTTTGCTGTCGATGACGACGTCCTGCGCGGCGTGCGAGTGGCGAAGTATCAGCATGATGTGACGCGAATTGTTTTTGATCTGAAGGTTCAGGGGACGTTTGTTGCTTCAACTGCTGAAGGCCCGAACCGTTTAATTCTGGAATTTTTTAGTCGGGAGTCGAAGACTGACAACAAGAGCGGCGCAACATCGTCCACTGCGAAAACGGTATCGCTCGCTTCCCCGCTGGGTTCCCATCCAGGGTTGTTAAAAATAGTGATCGACCCAGGGCATGGCGGCAACGATGGTGGAACCATAGGACAGCACGGATTGCTTGAAAAACAGCTCACATTGGACGTTGCGAAACGCCTGGCAAACTGGCTTGAGCAGGATCTAGGCGCGCAAATCATTTTCACGCGCGACAGCGATAAATATGTTTCTCTGGCGTCGCGAGCGGAAATCGCCAATCGTTCCCGAGCAGACTTGTTGGTTTCCATCCACGCCAATGGAAGCGTCGATAATGGTATCCGCGGCGTCGAGACGTTTTACTTCAACAATTCGAATCAGGCGCTGGCGGAGTCTGCTGTGAAGAAGCCCACTTCTCCTCGTCGTGGGTCACTCGAGGCAAAGTTGTTGGCGGCCGATCTTCAAAAGTCCCTGCTCTCCGGGATCGAAGGCGGAGCCCGCGACCGCGGAGTGAAATCGGCGTCGTTTGTAGTTTTGAAAGAGGCTCAAATGCCCGCGGTACTGGCTGAGATTTCATTTGTGACGTCGACCAAAGATGAACAAGATCTGAAGTCCGATGCTTACCGCGACAAGATCGCGAAAGCTCTGTACGTCGGAATTGCCAGCCATGTCGAACGCAAACAACGCCACCCCAGGCTTGCAGCAGTGATCGCGGAGTCAAGGCCGGGGATTCGCTAGTTTTTCTTTTAAGTCTTCATTAGCGCAAAAGCCGCGGACTAACCCGGCGCACTTCTAAAAGGCGAAAGTCGGTTCGTCAGATTAGACAGTCTGTTTGCGCAGAATCTGCTGCAGCTCGGACACTTCTCTGCTAAGAATCTGGAGGATTTCGGGCCCTAGCGGACTTGTTTCAACAAAGCTTCGGACTACGCCGGTTGGAATCAAGGTGAAGCTGCAGGTTTCAAGAGTCTTTGCAGAAAGGCTGTAGGGCCGAGAAGTAAAGGCCGCGGGAAGCCCCAGAAGCGAATTGGGACCTATAAGGCGCTCCGAGATCGCTTCTCCGTTCGGATTCTCCAGGAAGAGCACCAGCCGTCCTGAATGGATTAAGAAGACTCCGATTGAATCGCAAGCCTGGTGAAAAAGAAACGTACCGGCCGGACTCACAAAATGCTCGCCCATGTGGGCAAGTTCTTTACTCAGGGCTGGACTAGTCGAGAGAGTGGATTCTGTCACGAGCGTACCATTCGTTCCCATTCAAGACGCCTTGGATGACAGCATAATCAAGCCTAAAGACTGAACGTTGTGAGTTTCGTCACAACTGGTAGTGACAACTTCTGCCATACAGCATGGTTCAAACAGTTATCTCAGCTGCAACGGACGACCGCAGAACTGGCGTGACATCCAAAACTTCCCACCAGATATCGGGCACATCAGGATGCAATTTCTTACGGTACGTAATGCCGTTGCGATCGAGCTCGCCCAGGATTTCCTTAATTACCTGCGGAACTGCAGCTTGAACCGCTGGCGAAAGATGGGCCTCATCAAATTCATTTCCCGAGATACCAATCAGAAAGACCTCTTTGGGACCGCCCCCTGCCATGTCGGCAATCATGAGGGATTCGGTCAGCGCGGGCGAGTGGGGATCCATGCGAACCGCAGGCCTGATCCGCATGATGTCATCGCGATGGTAAACAGTGATGGTTCCAGGAGGAGTGTGATTGTCTACGGAGTCAATCAGGATTAGAAGGTCAACTCCGGCGAGATGGACGACGAGATCAAGACCGGGAGTGCCAAGGTCTTCGACCAGCACTCCCGGGGCGAAGTCGTACATAGCGTCTAGTACGCGGACGGTATAAGGACCAACTCCATCGTCGCCAAGCAGTACGCTTCCGACTCCACCAATCTTGACGTTTCTCACAATGCTCCTCTAGAGAACCTTCACGGTTGCGATCGGTTTGCCCTCGGGATCAAAAGTATGGCAAGCGCAAGCCATGCAAGGATCGAAGGAGTGGACGGTACGCAGAACCTCCAGGGGTGCTTCGGGGTTTGCGATCGGATTGCCTTTCAGCGAAGCCTCGTAAGGGCCGACTGCACCGCTGGCGTCCCGTGGACTGGCATTCCAAGTCGAGGGAACGACCGCCTGGTAGTTTTTGATCTTGGCATCGTCTACAACAACCCAGTGAGACAAAGTTCCGCGAGGAGCTTCGTGAGTTCCAACGCCCTCGACCTCTCCACTTGGGAAGACTGGGACGTTGTGCGTGGAGTTGTCGCCTTTAGCAATGTTGTTGACGAGCAAGTTCCAGTGCTTGTCGGCCAGGTCAGCTAAGACACAAGCACGAATGGCACGTGCAACATGTCGGCCCATCGTAGATTGGAGTTCATTGATTCCGACTTTGCGGCCGGCAAGAGCTGAAATCTTATCCAGAGCGATGTCTGTCCACTTCTTAGTGAGCGGGTGTCCCTGTGCATAGCCGATGAGTACCTGCGACAGTGGCCCGACCTGAACCGGCTTACCGTTGAAGCGAGGCGCTTTAACCCAGGTGTACTTCTTGTCACCGTCCCAATCGGTAAAGTCGGGATCGGTTTCGCCTTTCCAAGGATGCAGAGCCTTCTTGCCTTCGTAGTATGCGTGAGTGACATCTTCGGTGACAGCATCGCGAAATACTTTGTCGGAAGCAGTCTTGAAGACCTGCACGCTGCCGAGATTGCCGCCAGAGATGAACCCTCCCGGCAAATCGTAGGCCTGATGCTTGGTGTCCAACGGAAGATCGGGGACAGCCATGTAGTTGGTGACGCCGGATCCATACCGTAGCCATTCCGGATACATGGCAGCGAATGCGCAAGCATCGGCGAGGTATACCTGTTGTACGAACGGGGTAACTTCGTCGAGAAGCTGCTTCATCATTTGCAGCCTGTCCATGTTCATGGCGGCTTCGCTGTCTAGATTGATTGCGTTAGCAACGCCGCCGACAGTCAGATTTTGAATGTGGGGCGTTTTTGCTCCAAGAATTGCGACCATCTGATTGGCCTTGCGCTGATAATCGAGAGCCTGCACGTAATGCGAGAAGGCAAGGAGGTTGACTTCAGGGCTAAGCTTCATGGCTGGATGCCCCCAGTAGCCATTGGCAAAGATGCCGAGCTGACCGCTGGCGGCGACGCCTTTCACTTTGTCCTGTGCAGCACGCATCGCGTTTTTGGAATTGCCCGGCCATGTAGAAAGAGTTTCTGCCAGCGCGACCGTCTTCAGTGGATCAGCCTTGGGGATCTGCAGAACGTCGACCCAATCGAGAGCCGACAGATGGTAGAAGTGGACAATGTGATCGTGCAGGCCATGGCCGATCAGGATCAAATTGCGGATGTATTGGGCGTTGGCGGGAATCTCCATTTGCAGAGCGTCCTCTACCGAACGAACACTGGCCATGGCGTGAACAGTGGTACAAACGCCGCAGAAACGTTGGGTGAAGAGCCAGGCTTCGCGAGGATCGCGTCCTTGCAGGATGCGTTCGATTCCTCTCCACATCGTGCACGATGCCCATGCGTTGGAGACTGAACCGTTGTCCACTTCTATGTCGATACGAAGGTGGCCTTCGATTCGGCTGATTGGGTCTACTGTTATGCGTTTAGACATGCGAACCTTCCATCAGAGTTGAATCAATCGTGTCCTGCTGTTGCTGCTGCTGAATAACCTGTAAGTTGAACTTCGGGGTTCTGTTTCTTTTCGTATTCAGCCATCCTCATCCAACCTTCGTTGGAATCTGGGAGAATGGCCAGCTTCTTCACCGCGAGCATGAACACCGCAATGGCAAGAGCGATATAGCCAAAGGAGATGAGCAGCTCATTGATTGAGGGGAAGTAAAAGGCCGCGGCTTTAGGACGGAACGCCAGAGTTGTCGGACTGAAGCGGTAAATCATTCCGCCCAGTGCGACGAAGACGTTTGCCAGGAAAGCCACTTTCAAACTGCGACGTCGCTCAGCGCTGAGCATCGCTATGGCCGGTCCCAGCGTAAGAGCAGTTTCAACCCAGAAAAGCACAGCAAAGAAGTTGGGTTGAAAAGCCGTGCCAAGAACGCCACGGTAGATGATGTCGCCGAAGCGGAATACGGTCCAGGCGATGATGAGTCCCGCCATGATCTTGTTGAGTTCGTCGAGAACATCGAGGTCGAGACCACGATTCCAAGCGAGCTTCGAGAGCATTACTGCAATCGAAACGCAGGCATATCCGAGATATGCCGCCGCCCAAACATAAATGAGCGGAAGCCATGACGACTGCCATAGAGGATGGACACGATTACCGCCGAGAAGCATCAGTGCTCCCAGCGACGACTGGTGCATCATGGGCAGGATATAAGCCAAGCCCATCACGATTGGGAAAAAGCGCTCGAACAACGAGTCTAGTTTCGTGACCCAGGTCCTGGTTTGCGGTTTCTCGTAGAACAAATACTCAAGCACTGGCGGGACGTTCTCCAGAAATAGCGCCACAGCGGTATAGATGGAGATACAGATCGCAACTTCAAGAAGAGGCGAGTGCAAGTTCCACTTCCACGGCAGAGCAGCCCAGTAGAAGTTCCAGGGACGGCCCACGTCGACACCGAGCATCAGGAGGCCAGTACTGTAGGCAAGAAAGCTGGTCAGCAATGCGACACGCATCACCGAGTGCAATTTATGACGATTAAAGATGTTGGCGGCGATTCCTACCGCAAATGCGCCGGAACCGAGGCCAGTCAGAACCATGACGTTGAAGCTCTTCCAGATGCCCCAGGCATATGCGTCGGTCATTGCTGTAACTTTTGCCAATCCCACCACAGTTCGGTAGAGGGTTAGCACCACAGCGATGACGGCCAGAACGCACATCCAAAAGAAGGCGGGCGTCAGGATTGGAACTCCGAAGACAGGAACACCTCTCTCCCAGCGCTTCATAATTGCGGCCTCAATCCGGTTTTTTCCTGCTCGTGCTTGAGCTCAGTAATATGGTGTTTCCAGTTGCCGCGCATGACTCCAACCATGCCGGCATAAAGAGCAACCGGAAGCGCCAGGTACTTGTAAAGTTTGTGCTGCCATTTGAGCCGTTCGGGGATGGACTCGGTGCCTAGTGTGGGCAGACCTATCTTTTCGAAGGCAACGTGAGAGAGGTAGAGAACCTGAGTTCCACCGCCGTCTTCCTCGCCAAATACCCGATTTTCGAAATATTTTCCGGGATTTGCGGCGAGACGGCGCTTGGCTTCTCTCAGCAGGTCTTCACGTTTTCCATAGATGACGGCGCCAGTGGGACAGACTGTGGTGCAACCAGGTTGGAGGCCAGTTGCAATGCGATCCTTACAAAGTTCGCATTTCACAATCTTGGGATTGAACTTCTCCCACTGGAATTTCGGCACGCTGTATGGACAGGCGATTTCGCAGTAGCGGCAGCCGACACACTTGCTGCCATTCCAGCTAATGATGCCTGTTCCCTTATCCTTTGTAAGACCGCTGAACATACAAGCCGACACGCAAGCTGGATCTATGCAGTGCATGCATTGCTGTTTTACATAAGAAAATGCGGAGCCATCCGCAGGACGGTAGAGTTTGATGATGTTCTTGGTGTAACCGTTGAGATCGAGCGGAGCTTGATGCAGCCCGTCGAGCCGGGTATCGGGAGCGAGATCGTTGACGCGGGCACAGGCGGAAACACAAGCCTTGCAGCCGACGCACTTGGTCGTATCGTAGAGCATCCCCAAAGCACCAACGGGCGCTACCACTTCCGACGCATGCGCGGTTTCAGGCAATACCGTTAGGCCAGCCGTCACTGCGACAGGCACCACCGAACCCACGGCGAGTTTTTGTAGAGCCTCGCGGCGTGAGATTGCCGTCATTAGCGTCCCTCCGTCCGATTTTCGGATTTCGAGCCTTCTTCAGCTTGTTCGTTGTCCAGCTTCTTAGACGCTGCCCAAGCGGAACCGCCGAGAGCACCAATTGCGAGGCCGGCGACTCCAACTGCGGCCGCACCGATCGCACCGCTGGAACTTGTCACCATCGGATAGGTGTCTGGTGGGGTTGCGTTGTGAATCTGAACCGTGGTGAACAGCGGGATGTTGAAACCAACTCCCTGCTCCGTGCAGCCGAAGCATGGAGCACCGACGCCAATTGGCCAGCAGTCCGGTACTTCGTTGAAATGCCGGGTCGAGCAAGCGGCGTGAGTCGCCGGGCCTTTGCATCCCAGCTTATACAGACACCAGCCTTGTCGATGGCCTTCGTCACCGTAGACTTGCGCGAAGCGGCCTGCGTCAAAGTGCGCCCGACGCGGGCAGTGTTCGTGAACAACGCGGTCGTAAGCGAACTTCGGGCGGTTCTTACTGTCAAGCGCTGGAACCTTGCCGAGAGCTGCGTACTCGAGAACGACTGCAAGAAGTGTGTATGGATTCGGGGGACAGCCGGGAAGGTTAATAATTGGCTTGCCGCTAATGATTTGATCGACGCCAGTCGCCCCGGTGGGATTTGGTCCAGCGGAAGCCACGCCGCCCCAAGAAGCGCACGAACCCATCGACACGATGGCTGCCGCTTTCGACCCTACGTCTTTAAGAACGTCGATCGCATTACGCCCGGCCAACTTCATATATTGGCCGCTGTCCTTTGTGGGAATTGCACCTTCAACGACAAGGATGAATTTTCCCGGATTTCCATCCACTGCTTGCTTGAGACAAAGCTCGGCCTGTGGTCCTGACGCTGCCATTAGAGTTTCGTGATAATCGAGAGAAATGACGTTAAGAATAAGATCGGCAACATCAGGCTTTGAGGTGCGAAGCAAAGTCTCGGAACATCCCGTGCAATCCTGGAAGTGGAGCCAAACCACAGAGGGGCGCTTAAGCTGTCCCACCGCGCTGGCGACTTCGTAGGCATTGGCTTTTTCGGTGATAGCTAAGCCAATCGGAGAGGCGGCCATCAACGACGTACATAATTGAATGAAATCTCGGCGTGAGACGCCGGAACGTTTAAGGTGAGAGGCGATCGTTTGTTTTTGACCGTTCGGCATTGATCCCTTCCTAACGCGAATCGGATAGGACCCAAAAATCTGGAAACCGGGCCCCTGGGACTCCACTTGGCTCCGAATCGGCACCTTCAGCCTGAATCGAAACTGTGAGTAGGCCGATATCGTTATCCGCCCAGAGGGGGGCAGGGGTAAGTGACAGGAATCACTATTCGGGGTGATTTTTGGCCCGAAGCTTTAGAAATAATGGCAGATAGAGGAAAACGAAGCGCGTTTGTGACTGTTTTAATGAGGGTTTAGAGCGAGTGACCGATTCACCAAGCTGACGGAGAAATTATGATAATTTTTGTCCGTACGAATTGCGTCAGCAACAAATTCAGACTCGCTCTCCCAAATGTGCCCCGGTCCAGACGGCCAAAAGACCAAGAAATATGCTAAGAGTGATGTTCGAAAAAGCAATCAACACGTCTCCTTTTTGCAGAGAACGCAAAGTTTCGAACTCGAAAGTCGAAAATGTTGTGTAGGCACCGATGAAGCCGATAGAAACGATATAAATCCAAAGCTCGCTCCAGTTGGTGCGAATGGTGAGGAAGCTGGCAACGAATCCAACCAGGAAACATCCCGTCATATTGATAACGAAAGTTCCGTAGGGGACGCGCAAACCAAAGCGGTCGACGAAAAAAGTTCCAATTGAATATCTCGCGACAGCTCCGAAGAAACCACCTATTCCGACTAACAAAATTCTGAACACTCTCATCTCCTACCGAAAACAGGTGGACGTCGCCGCGCGCAGGCGCAACCTATGAGTGACTCTTGCGAGAAATTCTTCGGAGAGCTGGGCATAGTCTCCTAGCGAAGAAAATCTTCGTAGGAGTCATCTGCCCTGAGGGCGGTTACACGGCGAACTCCAACACCGTGCAGAGATTATGCGGAAGCTAATATGGGATGTCAAATAGACACACGAATTCCTTTGCTGCGGAGCGATTCGCGGTCATCCACTCGTGACTTTAGCTGTTTTCTAAAATCCGCTGGCAGCAGGGAGCGCCAACGCTTGCGCACGGGCAAGCATGCAGTTGGATAGGCCGCGGATTCCCATGTCGCAGGACTGACGTGCTTCCAGAAGCTCTTTTTCAGCTTTCTTGTCAGCAAAGTTTTTCCAGAGAACGCCACAACCAAAAAGATAGAGAGGATCAAAGCTGGTCATAAAGGGCATCTCCCGCTTGTAACGATAGACGAAGAAAACGACGCTTGGTTAGCAAACGCAGATGAAAGAAAACAAAGAACTAACAACATTAACCTCGACGAAGCCGTTGGACGCGAAAGCCTAGCATTGTGAGGCTCAAACCCCGCACGATAACTCCAGTTCCGAAAATCGCGAGAACGGTTACAGCTCCGGTAATTGGCCAGACAATCATGCAGCCCCCTACCGCAAGCCAGGCCAGACCGCCGGCGATGAGCAATGTGCGATTCTTGGGCCTCACTTTGAGACGAACCGACTCTATTACGTCAAAAATCCCGCTGAAGATTGCCCAAATTGCGATCCCGATAACCGAACCGTATGCCGTAACGCTGGGCCAACGGAGTGCGCAGACAATGAGGGCAGCGACCAACACCATGTGGACAAAGTAAAGCCAACGTGGACGCCCGCGATGTCGGAATACGACCATCACAAGTAGCCCATCGACAAGTACAAACGCGATTAAAACCAGGCAAATCGATACGACAATCATGCCAGCTGATATTGCGTTGGAACTGCCAAGAACCGAATCCAACATTCGAACCATAATGATGGCGCCAGGAGCGACGATCGCCGCGATCCCTAGGAGGATTGCCAGGATGCCGCGAAGCATATAGTCCCACCATCGTTTGGTAAGAAGGGTCATGAACGCTGAATCACCTAACGGATTCTTAAAGTATCCCACCCCGAGATGAACAGAGCTTGAATTTTTTTCTCATGATTTGATTTATGAGGAACAGGCTATTCACAACTGCCGGGAAACAAGGAGTTTGATGGCTAAAGATTTAGCTGAAAAAAAGCAGCGAAAAACGCCTTAGTAATCATCTTAAGCAGTAGAGGAACGTGGGGCTAATAAGGGGCATCGAAGTGATCGAGGCGAAGGCTACGGATCTAAGTAGTTAAATAAGCAACGGAGTTAACATCATGACTCGAAAGACGATTTTCTTCCTTTGTTTCTGTTTGATTTTAACGACGTCGTTGATCGCTGCAGATAAGAAGTCTGATCGGCAAAAGTTAGGATCGAGCGATCCCGCATCACATCTGCAGCGCGAAGTGCGACACGAATTGGTCATGTTGCCGTACTACACTGTTTTTGACGACCTATCGTTTCAAGTTCAAGGAACGCACGTGACTTTGATGGGCGCTGTCACCAAGCCCGTCTTGAAGAGTGATGCAGAGTCGGCGGTAAAAAAAGTTGAGGGTGTTGAGAGCGTAACCAATAACATCAAAGTGCTTCCCCCGCTCCCGAACGACGATCAGATACGTCGGGCAGCATTCCGTGAGATTTACTCCTTCCCTAGTCTGTCAAAGTACGGATGGGGCGCAGTTCAGTCTATTCACATCATCGTAGACGCTGGACACCTGACGCTTACAGGAGTTGTGGACAACGAGGCTGATAAGAACGCCGCTGAAATTCGAGCGAAGGGCGTTCCTAACGTATTTTCAGTGACCAACAATCTACAGGTGGTGAAGCAAGGCTAGTTGAACGGTTAGTGAAGAAGCGCAATCGAATCGGATTGCGCTTTTTTTATTCCGCAAGGGTGAACGGCCGAGCGTATCCGGTGAGTTCGAGGTATCCAGACCCGGTTAAAACCCGGCCATCACGTGTTCCCGTCAAATCGACCGCACCCTCCCAGTAGGTAGGGGTAAATCGATTTGCCGAGAACATCTCCTGTGTTTGTAATGGTGTCGCAATTTCTGCCTCTAGCTCGATCTTGGGAATTGCGATTCGCCATTGAATGGGATACCGAGCGCCACTTTGTGGGCTCGTCCAGGATTGAGATAGGGGCTCCATAATGAAGTCGCTTCGGGCAAGGGGTATGGATTTACCCGCAGCGTCGATAAAAGTGCCGGAAGAATATGGTTCTACCGATCCGTCCTTGCGTCGGAGCCGATACAACATTAGCTCTGTATTGTCGTTGAACTGCAAGCTTAGCCAGTCCCAACCGGACTGACTTGGATCCATAGAATTGGTGAAGAATTCGTGGTCCATCCACGAAAGGCCCTCGACCTGAAAAACCTTTTCACCGATCTCGATCGTTCCCTTTGTATGAAGCCGAGTCAGAGAAATGTAGTGCGATGCTTGGCCGCTACCCTCGGCTTTTTGACTCACTCCTTTAGCGCCATGAATGACGGGAGGCTTTTGGGACGATATAGTCAAAGCAATAGTGATCTCGTTCGATAATGCGCGCAGAGTTTGGGTTTCACTTGACCATTGCACTTGCCAATTGCCATTCCAGATCTGTTTTTTGTTCTGATCCACTCCGGCTAATCCGGGACCTGACCGGTTGATTCGTTCGTCGTGATAGAAGCGCTGTCCGTCGATATCACTTAGTGCGAAGTGTGCGAGATAAATATCCTGAACTGCCCAAACAGATTGAACCTGGAGATTCCGAGCTGTTCCCTGCCGAAAAAATGTCAGCTCAAAGCCGAAGCGATGACCATCTGATGCGCGTAGATTTCCGGTGTAGTACCACCATTCGGTTTGAAACTCTTCATGATTGAAGTGGTCGCGAGGAAATTCGTAGCGATACCCCGGCAAAGCCTGCCTGTAGTCAAGGGCGAAGCCTGAAGCAAGCAGGACCAGAATCGATATAAAAATCTTACTCTTCATGCACTACCTCAATCGGATTGAGGCGCACGGCAACGCGTGCCGGATAGAGGCCTGCGAGAAGTGTAGTGAGATAGATGAGCGATAAGCCGGAGAGAAGAACTGCGATAGGCCAATGAAAACGAATAGTCCAGCCGAACGACTGTTTGTTGATCACGTAAACCAGTACGAGCGATAGGACGATGCCCAGAGCTAGTCCCGCTATATTTGCCAAAAGACCCAAAAGGCCTGCTTCGGCCAAGATCAGTTTGCGAACCTGGCTGGTAGAGGCTCCTAGGAATCGCAACAAACCGAACTCGCGCCTGCGGTCGAGAACTAAAGCCAACAGCGCTCCAGCAATTCCCATGATCGCCACAGTGATTGCGATTGCTTCGAGAGCGTAGGTTACGGCGAAGGTGCGGTCGAAGACAGCAATTCCATCCTGGCGTAGTGTGCGATTGTCCGCGATGAGTATTCGGCTATTTTCTGTTGCTGTTCCGATTTCATTACGAACTGCTTCGATATTGACTCCCGGTGAAAGATAAACACCGATATTAGAAGGAGGGCCTTGCGGTACATATTTTCCTAATTCGGCCCGGTCAAGAACGATGTATCCGCGTTCATTGGCATAGTCGAAGTAAATGTCGGCTACCCGGAAAGATGGCCGCATGTTTCCCAACGGTATTGCGACTGTATCGCCCCTTTTGATGTGATGCTTGTTCGCAAATGGCTCGCTTACCAGAGCAACGCCCGGTTGTTCGAGTTCGCGGTATACAACCTCAGGATTGCGTCCAGAGAGGAAGTCGGAGCGTCGATGGCGGCCGGTCGCCTTTGCCTCTACCGACATTAAAGTCGCTGGTAATCCCTCATAGCTAATCTCGTATGCTCGAACGCTATCCACTGCAGCAATACCTGGGATTTTTGCGATTTGCTCAACGATCCCCTGAGAAATCGTGGGATGACGGTCTGAACCAGGAGCTCCGCCGGGACGTAGATAAAGATCAGCCTGGAGTTGATTTTCCATCCACGTAACAACCGTTTGGCGAAAACTTCCGACCATAATTCCGACAGAAGTCATCATGGCGATCGCAGTGGCCAGGGACGCGACCAAGACTGAGGTTCTCCGAAGGGACCCCCCGAGGCTTAGAGAGGCCAACAATGCTTCCACGCCTAATAGGCGCCTCAACGTGCGGGAGGAAATGGCAACTAGGGTATCCACTAACGCTGGAATCGCCAAAGCAGATGCCGCAATAAAGAGAACGGCTGCGGCATAACCAAAGAGCGGCTTCCCTATGATGGGAGGGGCGAAGCAGCAAGCGGTGCCAACAAGGGCAAGTAAGACTGCGATCCAAGCACTACGTGTCTTGTGGACCCGCGCGATGTATTCCCGCCGTCCTTGAGCCATCGCCTCGACTGGAGGAACAGCGGCAGCTTCACTTGCCGGGGACAAGGCGGCAATAACGGTAATTCCAATGCCGATCGCAAAGGCAAATAGCACCGTGATCGTGGTTAATGTTATCGGGGCGGGCTGACTGCTTACGTAAAGTGCCTGAACTGTAGAACCTACTAAGCGTACGGCACCAATTGCCATCAGCCGACCAAGTCCCAGGCCGATGATCGCGCCGATGATCCCAAATACAGCGGCTTCTCCTAGAAACGCCCAGAGAATCGCCCTTTGACTGGCACCAAGGGCGCGAATGATGCCGATCTCAACTCGACGTCGAACGACTGAGACCGAGATTGTGTTGTAGATGAGGAATGCTCCGACAACCAGCGCGATGTAACTCAAGACTCGCAGGTTCCAACGGAAAGCTTGCAGCATCTGACGGTTCTCATTGGTGCGGCTTCCCTGCGGACGCACTTCGACACCTCGCGGCAATGCAGCTGAGAGTTTTTGTTGCCATTGTTCGATGGACTGCGAATCTGGAACTTTAACCAAAATGCGATCAAGCTTCCCTTCCCGATTCAATCTCTGGTCGGCGGCCGCCAGATCCATTGCAATGAAATCGCTGGAGTCAGTGTCTTCGATTACCCCGCGAACCGTTTGCTCGGTTACTTGATCGTTGATCAATAGGTGGATCTTAGTTCCAGGCATGAAGCCCAGCTTGGAAGAGGTCCACACTCCCGTCAGATCCGTTAGGCTTTTTTCATTGGCCGTGCGTACTCGACTCTGCGACTGTTTTTTCGATGCTTGCCCAATGAGATCCAAACCAATGAGTGGAACAGACCGCCGCAATTCTGCGATTTGCGCGTAGTCTTCGATTCTCGGAGTTAATTGTAGGTTGAATGGAAGTGTTGCAAGAGCCGCCATAGTCTCCGAAGGAACTCCAGTAGCCGCTGTGATTTCGAGATCGTCACTTCCGACGAGAGTCTCGACCGAGGATCGAAAGGACCCAGTTGCTGCATCACCGGCGAGCTCAATCGCAAGAACTACAGCAACTCCTAGCGCGACCGCGAAAACCGTTAGCGCTGTGCGGATAGGCTCTCTAAACAGCGGGCGCACGATCAATCGGAAGAAGACGACAAAGCCAGCCACGTTAGTAAGCCACCGCTTGCTCGATCAAACCATCTCGCATATGGATCTGAGAGCTTGTGATGGCCGTTGACTCCAGGCTGTGAGTCGCCATGAGGATTGCGGTGCTAAGTTCCTCAGTAGTTCGACGTAAAAGTTCGAGGATCAAATTGCCAGTGGTAGTGTCGAGATTTCCGGTTGGTTCATCGGCAAGCAACAAAATGGGCGAGTGCACCAGAGCACGAGCGATGGCTACTCGCTGCATTTGTCCACCGGAAAGCTGGTGTGGGAGTCGGCCAGACATTGCATCCAACTCCACCCACTCAAGACTCTCCATAGCACGCTTACCTGTGTTTAGATTTCCAGCCAGCTGAAGTGGAAGCTCAACGTTTTCGACTGCGGACAAGGTTGGGAGTAACTGGAACGATTGAAAGATGAAGCCAATCTTCTGACGTCTAAGTTTGGTTAGTGCAGCGTCGTTCAGTGTGGAGGTAACAACGTCTTCGATTCGCACTTCGCCAGTCGTTGGAAGATCCATTGCACCGGCGAGATTCAGCAGAGTGGACTTACCACAGCCGCTGCGGCCAACCACAGCAACAAAATCACCGGGATGGATTTTTAGCGAAACTCCACGCAGCGCAGGAACTGGCTGTCCTTCGGCCATGTAGTTTTTGGTGACGTTTCGAAGTTCAACCAGGGCCACAGTAGAAGTTTACACAGACTTTGCTGTCCCTGAGGTCTGGCTGCCTGAGTCCTTCGGCATCCGCGGCTACTAAAACTGCGACTGTGCGCTTGCCGTCGCCATCTGAGAAGATATCTGTTGGAGTGGATGAGAATGGCGATCCGCCTGGTGTTTGTTTTGTCGATTTTGGCCCTGCTTTGTCTAGCTCAGGTTTATTGGTGGCGCCGAGCCCGCAAACTAATCGATAAAATCCAAACACCGTCTCGCAGATCTCTAGCGCACGTAGCCCTATGGATGATCGCAGCGTTTCTGATCGTGACTGCCTTTAGCCGAGTTGCAATCCGCATATTACCTCGCACCGGCCCCGGGGCCTGGGTAGCAGGAATCGGGCAGCTTTGGCTCTTTGCCGGATTTTTTGCATTCCTGGGGGTAAAAACAGTGCATGGATTTGAATGGGTTTGGAAACGTATGCGAAAAAATCCATCAGAATCAATAGCAACCGGATTCGAACCCTCAAGACGACTTTTCTTCCGCAATGCCGCACTTCTAGCAGGTCTTGCTCCGGTAGGCGCAGCAGCTTATGGATTTACTTCGACACGCTGGAACTTTCAGGTTCGCCGCGAAGAGATACCAATCTCTAATCTGCCACCGGAGCTAGACGGTCTTCGAATCGCGCAGCTCAGCGACATTCACATGAGTTCATTCATGCCTGCGGAAGAAGTTAGGCGGGCAGTCGATATGGCGAACAATTTAAATGCAGATCTCACGGTGGTAACTGGAGATTTAATCACTGGAGAGGGAGATTCGATCGACGATTGCGTCGCCGAATTGGCACGCCTGCGCTCAACGCTCGGCATCTGGGGATGCAACGGAAATCACGAGATCTACGCTGAGGCGGAGGACGCAGCGGAAGAAGCGTACCGACGTCATGGGATGACACTACTTCGGCAAAGAAATACGCAGCTCGACTGGCACGGACAAAAGCTCAACTTAATAGGAGTCGACTATCAACGCGACAGTATGACGCCCGGAGGGGCCATTCACCCAATGCTATGGGGTATAGAGTCTCTAGTGCGACGAGATATGCCCAATATTTTGCTATCGCACAATCCGAATAGCTTCTATCGCGCCGCTGAAATGGGGATTGAACTAAGCCTGGCGGGACATACGCATGGAGGACAGGTGGAGGTGGAAATCATTGACCATCGAATCAGTCCGGCGCGCTTTGTTACGAAATTCATCGCGGGGCATTATCAACTGCCTGCAGGCACGGATGTCGCCAAACAAGCGCGGCTCTACGTGAATCGTGGTTTGGGTACGATAGGGATTCCAGCAAGGCTGGGAGTGAATCCGGAGATTACGGAGATAACACTGAGGCGCGCGTAGGTCAGCTTCCAACGGTTTCGAAAGGCCATTCTTTTCTTCTCCACGATCGCGTGAAGAACAGCACTAATCCCGCCACTAATAGCACAATCGCATAAATGAGTTGCTTCTCAAAACCTGGACGCGAGAGCAACACGTAAATGAACCCTCCCGCGGCTAGAAGCGCGGGCAAAGGATAGAGCCACATCCGGAACGGGCGCGGCAGGTTCGGCTGTGCCTTGCGCAACACGATTACCCCGATTTGCTGCAACAGGAACTGCAATAAGATCCTGATTACAACCAAGGCTGCGATTACGTCCGCCAGTTTAAGCAGACAGAAAACCGCAGCCACGCTTCCCAGGGTTAACAGCGAAACGTAGGGGAAACGGTGCTTGGGATGGATACGGCTAAAAATCTTGAAATAATTTCCATCTAGCGCCGCGGCGTAGGGAATTCGTGAATAACCTAAAAGCAAAGAGAACACCGAGGCGAACGCGGTCCACATGATGAGAATGGTCACCACCTTCCCTGCCCAGTCACCATAAATTCTCTGCATGAACACTGAGATCACGTAGAAGCGCGTATCGGACTTCGCGGTGGATCCGAGTTCCTGCCAAGGAATCACGCCAAGCACGCTGATGTTCATCAGAATGTAGATGGCGGCGACAGCGGCAATCGAGATCAGAACCGCACGAGGGATATTTCTCTCAGGCTGTTTCACCTCGCCCGCAAGGAAGCAGATGTTGTAGTAACCCCAATAGTCATAGGTGGCGACTAACATTGCTGATCCGAGGCCCAATGAAAATTCCTTCGACAGTGTGAATGCCCCAGGGGGGAACGAAAATGCGAGTGCAGAGTTAAAATGCGTTATGCCTGCCCAGATAACCCAGATGATAGTTAGGATAACGCCGGCCCAGAGAAGCTTGGACAGGCGGCCAATAGCGGCGATGTTGCGATAGAGAAGAAGAACCGCGATGAAGCAAACAGCGATCGCGACACCCGTGCCAATCGTGATCAAGAAGTCGGCACTTAGACTTCCGGCAAACGGAATCTGCAACACCATGCCACGCTGGGCGATCGTCTGCTTCAGGGAGGGAAATAGATAGCCCGCATACTGGGCTAAGCCGATGCTTCCCGATGCAATTGAAAGCGGCGCGCTGAATGTCAGCTGCCAAATAAAAAGAAAAGAAACCAGGCGGCCAAGTTTCTTGGGACCGTAGATCTCCATCAAATAGCGGTAAGAACCGCCCGCCTGAGGCATGGCGGCCCCAAGCTCTGCCCAAACCAAGCCGTCGCACATCGCCAGAATCGCACCGATGATCCACCCCAACATCGCTTGGGGGCCACCCATGGCGCTAACAATGAGCGGCAAGGTAATGAAAGGCCCCACGCCAATCATGTCGATCATGTTGAGCGCAACGGCGCTGGTTAGTCCGACACCGCGGATGAGTTCTGCGGGTTCCTGGGATGTTGCTGGAGTTGTAGTTTCCGCGGGTTCAATCATTGTTGGAACCAAAGTTAGGGCCGCTACATCATAGACCGCGCGGTACTTGAACTAACGTTTGAGCCGCATAGTATGGTATATAAAAGCACCTTTTCCAACGGGATACGCCTTTCTAATTGAAGCTGGAGAACTCTGCAATGCAACCTTTCCGGTGGTATCGACAGGCAGTTGTTGTAACTGTGTTGTTGATCGCGTTTTGCGCTTCCGGCCAAACTCCAACTGACATTGCAGTTCAGCCTGATTTTTTCCCGCGCCCCCTACCCATCGATAGCGGTGCTGCCGGACTCACTCAGAGCTTAAAGAAGTTACACACCCGCGCGAGCATGTTGATGTTTACCGCACATCCCGACGACGAAGATGGAGGCATGCTGGCCTATCTCTCCCGCGGACTTGGTGTTCGTACGGGACTCGCTACCCTGAATCGAGGCGAAGGCGGGCAGAATGTAATGTCTCGCGAACTCTACGACGGGTTGGGCCTGATCCGCACGGAAGAACTGCTCTCCGCGGATCGCTATTACGGTGTGAATCAGTTCTGGACCCGTGCCATCGATTATGGCTTTTCCAAAAGCCCTGAAGAGGCTCTAAAGCAGTGGGGACATGATCGTGTGTTAGCCGATTGCGTTCGCATCGTTCGCATGTACCGGCCTCTAGTGGTGAGCTCGGTTTTTGTTGGAGCGCTTACCGATGGCCACGGAAACCATTCGGTTGCCGGACAAATGGCGCAAGAGGTATTCAATGCCGCTGGCGATCCCAACATGTTTCCAGACCAGATCAAGGAAGGCTTGCGACCGTGGACTCCATTAAAGGTGTACGGGCGTGTTCCCTTCTCGATCTCAGAGAAAGGCATGTTTGACTATGCAACTGGAAAATATGCGCCGGTTCGTTTCCGAAACTTCGTATCCAATGAATGGATTGAAGGCACGCCCTCCACGAACGTTGACCTCAAAATAGGTTCGTATGATCCGGTGCTTGGGATGAGTTACATCCAAGTCGCGCGGACAGGTTTGAATTTTCAGAAGTCTCAAAATGGTGGAACAGCAGTACCGCCGCCGGGACCATTTTCTTCCGCGTACCATCGATTCGGATCAAGGGTTCAATCAGCAGAAAAAGAGCAGAGCCTTTTCGATGGAATCGATACAAGTCTGATGGGCATCGCCTCCTTGGCCAAAGTAGGTAAGAGCGAGTTTTTAACTCAGGGCTTGACGGAACTCAACCGCACGGTTGAGTTGGCCATCCGAGAATATTCGGTTCTACAACCTGAAAAGATCGCACCCACGCTGGCGAAGGGTTTGAAACAGGTCAGCGGCCTCATTCAGCAGGTCAACTCCAGTTCTCTATCTGAGGATTCCAAATACGACATTACTCAGGAACTGAAAATCAAGCAGACGCAGTTCAATACTGCAATTGTCCAGGCGCTAGGTCTCAGTATGGAAGCCGTCGTCGCACCCGAACGTGAGAATGCTGGCGGCGGAGGACCATTCGCACGATTCATTGGAAATCAGGAGACATTCCAAACCGCAGTCCCCGGTCAGATGTTTCAGGTCGAGGTCCATGCTGTCAACGCAAGCGCAGTTCCGGTCAAGCTGCAGCGGCTTGCTTTGTCTTCAACTGCCCAAGAAAAATGGCTCATAACAACTAAAGACGAAAGTACCGCCAATCTGGCTGATAATGCTGCGAAGGATGTTCGTTTTTCGGTGACGGTGCCGGAGGATGCGGCCGCCACGCGGCCTTATTTTACTCGGCCCACCAATGAGCAGCCCTACTACGATCTTCTCGATAGCCGCTTTCTCAATATGTCGTTTGTACCTTATCCCCTGGAAGCCTCGGCGGACTTCAACTTCGAAGGAATAACTGTCCGGCTCACCTCATTCGTACAAACCGTCAAAAGACAGACCGGACCGGGAACCTTCTATGAGCCCCTCGTTGTGGCTCCTCCAATCTCGGTTTCAATCTCGCCGAGCTCTGGGATCGTCCCGCTGCACGAAACCTCGTTCACGATGAGCGCAACCGTCCACAGCAACGTGAAAGGTAAGGCTTATGGCAGCCTTCATCTTGACCTGCCTTCCGGCTGGAAGGCAGAGCCAACAAAAGTTGATTTCTCAATCTCCAAAGATGGCGATGAGCAAAATGCGGTGTTCAAGGTTTTCCCTGAAAAAGTGCAAGAAAAGCCGTACACGATTTCTGCGGTAGCTGACTACAAGGGACGCGAATACAAAGAAGGGTATGAGAGCGTCGGATACTTAGGCATCCGTCCTTACAATCTCTATCAACCGGCCCGCTTTCGCTCAGCCGGTGTTGACGTCAAAGTCGCGCCGAACCTTGAGCTTGGGTACATTGTGGGCACCGGCGACGACGTGCCGGAATATTTAAAGGACCTCGGGATCGCAAGCCATTTTGTTTCCGAGCAGGAATTGGCAACTGGAAATCTACAAAAATACGATGTCATTGTCATGGGAATCCGCGCCTACGCCGCTCGCAATGACATCAAGACTTACAACAATCGGCTCATGGATTACGTGAAGAATGGCGGAGTATTGCTCGTGCAGTACAACACAGCGCAATACGACAAAAACTTTGGCCCCTACCCTTACTCCATGGGCGGAACCACAAATGTGGTGGATGAGACGACGCCAGTAAAAATCCTGGAGCCAAATCATCCCGCGATGATTTGGCCTAACAAAATCACCGAAAAAGATTTCGATGGATGGGTCGAAGAACGCGGGCATAATTTCCTGATGTCATGGGATCCCAAATACACTCCACTCACCGAAACACACGATGAAGGCCAGGATCCTCAAAAAGGTGGGTTGCTCTACGCGGAGTATGGCAAAGGAGTTTACATGTATATGGCTTTCGCCATTCATCGCCAGTTGCCCGAGGTTGTCCCAGGAAGCTATCGGCTACTTGCCAACTTGATCAGCCTTAAGAACAATCCTGAACGTCTAAAAAGAACTGCGTCCGCAAACGGTCAGTAGTGACCAGAAGCATTCCGGGTCCTTGTTTTCATGGGGTTACTTTAGAGTGGCGCCCAGGCAAGCTGCCGGTCCGTTTGCACAAACCGTGTTACACTTAATCAACGCTATTACCACGGCTGTGTGTGGTGCGATTCCTCTGGTTTCCGTAAGTGATCTGAGATTTCCCGCCTTGAGTCTCCTCCGTTTGTTTCAGCGTAATTAACGCAAAGACTGGCCAAATTCATTTTGCTGTGCCTCGGAAATCCGTGTATGCGCTGCGATCTGTTGAAGCCAGACAGAAAGCAGTTGCAATGTCTCAGTTTTTCTCCGAGTTGCCGATATCGCCCTATATTCAGGAGCGCCTGTCCGCCTCTCGATTTACCGTACCAACTCCGGTTCAAGCAGCATCAATCCCGCAAGCTCTGACTGGAAAAGATGTTCTAGCTACCGCGCAAACAGGAACCGGCAAAACGCTGGCCTTCCTCATCCCCATCATGGAGCAGCTACTAAAAGACCGCTCCGCGGGGGTTCAAGCGCTGGTGCTCGTTCCCACTCGCGAACTCGCGATTCAAGTTGTCGATCAATATAACAAGCTCCGAGGAAAGAAGCTTCCCGCAGCAGCTGTGGTCGTTGGCGGGCTCTCTGAAAAAGTTCAGCTCCAGGACCTCAAAAAGGGCGCACGCTTAGTCGTGGCAACCCCTGGACGATTGGAAGATTTTCTCGATCGCAAACTCGTGCAATTCCGCACTCTGAAAGTGCTTGTGCTCGACGAAGCCGACCGCATGCTGGATATGGGCTTCCTGCCCGCTATCCGGCGAATTGTTGGGGCAATTCCCTCCCAAAGGCAGACGCTTTGTTTCTCTGCCACAATGGAGGCCTCTGTAGCCCATCTGGTGAACGACTACATGAAAGATCCAGTGCGGCTTGCATTCGGATCTACCCTGAAACCTGCAGAGAATGTTCAAGTCCAGGCTTTTGAGGTAGCTTTCGATCGAAAACAAGAAGCTCTGTGCCGCTTGCTCTCTAAGGAGAAAGGGCGCTCTCTGGTTTTTGCTAGAACCAAGCGCGGAACCGAACGTCTGGCTAAGCGCCTGGTTTATGAGGGCTTTTCTGCAACCATGATCCACGGAGACCGCTCGCAGGCTCAGCGTAATGCTGCCCTCAGCGGCTTCCAACAAGGCAAGTTTAAGGTGCTCGTTGCAACCGACGTGGCCTCACGTGGAATTCACGTGCAGGACATTGCGCATGTGGTGAACTACGACCTGCCTGAGATTGCGGAAGACTTCATCCATCGCGTAGGCCGGACCGGTCGCGCCGGCGGATCGGGAGTCGCTTCGACCTTCTTTAGCCGCGATCAAATCATGGAGCTAAAGCAGTTGGAAAAAACTCTTAAGCTCAAGATTGAACGAAAAAATCTGGACTCTCACCTTGCTACTAACGAGGAATCGGACACGATGAAGGTGATTTCTTTCAAGAAAGCTGCGATGGATTTGAAATCCAGCTTGGTTCGACTTCCCGGAGAATTTCTTCAGAACGCGCGCTAACCAGCTTTGCGATTTGTAGAACGAGCGGCACTGCTTTCCCAACAATGAAAGCGTGCCGCTTTTCCTTTTGTGCTAGCCTGCTGCGGTGTCCGGCCAAATTGACCACCTATCGTCGAGTATTTCGCCCCCGAAGATGATTCAAATTCCTGAAGGCTGGTTTCTGATGGGATCTGAAGATGGTCAGGATGTTGAAAAACCAGTTCACCGTGTTTGGGTGGACGCCTTTCTCTTTGCCGAAACGCAGGTTACGGTTTCTGAGTATTCAGATTTTTTGCGAGAATCCGCTGTACAACCCCCGCCATTCTGGAACGACCCAAGCTTCAACCATCCGCAACAGCCGATAGTTGCCGTGTCATGGTTTCAAGCAGAACGGTATTGCCAATGGTTAGCGGATCGATTGAAAACACCGTTTCGCTTGCCTACAGAGGCAGAATGGGAGCGAGGTGCTCGGGGAGGAGTAGAGCAAACCCTATATCCTTGGGGGAACGATCCTCCCCAGAAAAAACTCCACTATGATCGTCGATGGCTGAATGGGCCCGAGCGGGTCAAGCAATCAGAGCCAAATGGCTTCGGACTGTATGAGATGTGCGAGAACGTGCACGAATGGTGTTCTGATTGGTACGAGCCGCAGTATTATAGCTACTCTCCCATGCAGAATCCCAAAGGTCCGTCGGATGGCATTCGCAAATCGTCACGAGGCGGATCCTGGCGGCACCACATCAAGATTTCCCGCTCATCTGCGAGATCCAGCATTCCCCCACAATTCCAATACGCCGACTACGGATTTCGCGTGGCTTGTGACCTTTGAATTTGTGGAATATCCGAGGCGTCCTGTAAGTAAATTCCGGAAATTGGTTAACAATTGTAAATTTATTCGGAGCGGTATGACTCCGTGCTAACATCTCGCGCCGAATCGCCAGGGTGAGATTGTGAGTGCGGCTACGAAACGCGAGACCCGGAAAATAGAGATTCTACGTAAGGCGGCCGCCTCTTTCCGGCGGCTTGGCTATCATCGAGCCAGCATGCGCGAAATCGCCGACGCGCTGGGGATGGCAACTGGAAGCCTCTACTACTACTTCAAAGACAAAGAAGAAATTCTCTTTTGCTGCCACGAATTTATTTTGCAACGCCAGCTCCGACTTCTCCAGGACATTGAGAAGACCGTCTATCCCCCGGAAGTTAAACTGCGCCGACTGCTCTCCGCTTGGATTCACGAATTCATGGATGAGCCCCACAGCGCCGCGATCCTGGGTACAGAAATCAACGAACTTTCTTCAGCGCGTCTGAAACGGGTAATAGCCAAGCGTGACAAAATCGACCAGGGAGTTCGGGTACTTATCGATGGAGCCATCACGGCTGGAGCTTTCCGGCAGGAAGATCCAAAATTATTGAGCTTTGCCATTTTTGGGGCTTTGAACTGGATTCCAATGTGGTTCGATCCCCGCGGACCGGCCACCTCTTCAGAAATCGCCGAAGTTTTTGTTGATTGCTTCTTCCAAGGCCTATTGGTTCGGAATGCCTCGGCTGAAGAAAAGAACGGGTTAAACCTTCCGCGAAATGGCAATGGAAGAGCCGTTCCAATCGCCAGCTAAAACTTTCCTTTCAAGTTCTCCAAGCTCAGTGTGACGCTAATCACACCCGCTTCGTTCGCGCGGACTATCTGCCGTCCGTCAAATCACAGAAACTTGTGCTGTCAAGTGGGACGATTTAAGTGAGGAGTAAGCACGGAGGATCCGATGAAAAAAGCATTCTTTGTCTTTGAAGTGGTGGCAATTGCGATTTTTGTGATGCAGGTTTTCGCTGCCGATCAGCAAACCATGGCCGTAAAGCATGTGTTCAAGGCTAATGGCGTTGTCATTGTGACAGGTAGCAGAGATAGCAAGCCAGTCGAATTGCAATGCAATGTTGAGATGCCTAATTGCAAATCTCCAGATCCTGGAAATTATGTGATGGTCGAGCTTCCGAAGAATCACGGCATTTATATGGACTGTGTCAATGTTGATTTGTATCGCACCACCAACACCGGCGAAGTCGGCGAGGCGATGGGACAGTATTGCCTGATGAAATAGAGTTACGTTTTCTGGGACCTCCTGCGAAGCTGTCACCCTTAGGTGACAGCTTTTTTGTCGGTAAGTAACTACCGGATGGACGCTTTGAGTACCGCGGTACCTCGGGAAGAAGTCGGCATCTCTTCTATATACTTCAATACTCAGCTATAACCGTTTGTAGGGCACGGGTGGCGAAGTGGTAACGCGGCGGTCTGCAAAACCGCTATACATGGGTTCAATTCCCATCCCGTGCTCCAATCTCACATCTCTTTTTTGTCTCATCCCTTCTTCCATTTAGAATTCATGACTTGCTGATGGAATCTGAACAAGCTCGTATTCATTTTGTACTGGTTCGCACCCGCAACCCTCTCAACTTGGGTGCCGCAGCGCGGGCTCTAAGTAACTTTGGGTTCTTGAGTCTGCGTGTGGTAAATCCTTACGACCCTTCTTTTCAAGAGGCGAGGTCCGCGGTCGGCGCATCGCAGGTCTTATCTGACGCCAAGGTATTCAACTCCGTGGCCGAAGCGGTCTCAGACTGTTCTCTCGTGATCGGCACAACCGCCGCGCACAACCGGGAATTGCAGCAACCGCTTCAATTGTTGCCAGAGAGTAGTGAAAGAATTCGAGTTCACGCCCAGTCAGGAACAGTTGCAATTCTGTTTGGATCGGAGAGGGTGGGTCTTTCGAAAGATGATTTAACCCACTGTCATACCGCTATCAGAATCCCAACACGGTTGGAACATCTTTCCATGAATCTTGGTCAAGCGGTCGCGGTCGTGGCCTATGAAATCACGCGAATTTCTATCACTACGCATGCGGCAACACCAGAGCCGGCACAAGGCAGAGATCTTGAGCGCCTTGGGGCTGGTCTGAAAGAGATTTTGGACTCTAGCGAATATTTCACTCCGGGGGCAAAGATCGGTGCGGAACAGAAGTTACGGCTGCTAATCCGAAGGTTAAACCCCTCACAAACAGATGCTCAGACTTTGCTGGGGATGGTGGGGAAAATCATGTGGAAGATAAATAAGCATTGACAAGTGATTTTAGGGGGGCCAAGCATTGAAAACTTTGTCTCACAGTCCTGTACAATGCCACGATCCTTGGCACGGTGAATCCAACAACAGTCAATCAGCATCCCAAGATCCTTATGGCAGACCCTCTTTATTTAAGTATTTGGTTCCCGAATTTTGATGAGTCCGAGATGATGCACCGCATGATGTCGGTGCTGAAGCAGTTCCCTTTCTCCGGTACGAGGCCTGGAATCGAATATGTGTCTGTACATCCGGTTTCCTGGGCTGAACCGACGGTCTTGGAGCGGCGCTTCCGGCCGGGGCTCGATCCAGAACAGGCAGTAGCCATGGTGGGCGACCTTCTCCATGAAGACTATGCGTATGCCTTCGAATGTCAGTGGGACTTATGGAATCCCGCTGACGAGAACGATGAAGCAGGTACACCATGGCATCGTGGCCCGCGGCTGGCGAAGTTTATCGCTCACGGCACTGCTTTCGATGAAGGCACCTTCCAACAAGCTGGGCATATTCAGGTTGATTTTGGATTGGACACACCGTTTCTTTATGAAGACATGGATTTGAGTGAGATGGAAGAGGTTCGCGTGCGGTCAAACGTTCAAAAGCTGGTCAGCTTTACCACGAATGTAGAACGAAATTGTGGGATCAGTGGACGTGTCCTGTGGTCTGAGTCTGAAGAAAATTTGGCGCAGAAATTGATTGCGCGTGTGCAGAAGGTGCAATAGAAGAAATCGCGAGCGAGCCCCACATCCGCCTTCAATTGGCAGATGCAAGAAAAAAGAGGCCCAGCTCCTTAGCTGGGTCTCTTTTTTCTCTGAAAAATTATTTCGTACGTCCGGCCTCGGCTCCAGAGTGTTCTTTCGAGTAGGCTGCTTGTGCAGCTGCAAGACGAGCCGTTAGAACACGGAACGGTGAGCATGAAACATAATTCATACCCACCTGGTAGCAGAACTCAACTGAAGACGGTTCCCCACCATGTTCCCCGCAGATTCCGACCTTCAAATCCGACCGAGTTTTACGGCCTTTTTCCGTTCCCATCTTGACCAGTTGACCGACTCCATCGCGATCGAGAACCGCAAAGGGGTCCTGTTTCAGAATGCCTTCGCCAAGATACGTGGGAAGAAATTTGTTAATGTCGTCACGCGAGAAACCGAAGGTTGTTTGCGTAAGATCGTTGGTACCGAAGGAGAAGAATTCTGCTTCCTTCGCAATCTCATCCGCCACTAAAGCTGCGCGAGGCAGCTCGATCATGGTTCCTACCAGATACTCAACTTTCTTTTCTTTCTCCGCGAAGACCTCTTCGGCGACACGACGAACGATTGCTGCCTGATTTGCCATCTCTTTGAGAGTGCCGGTAAGCGGGATCATGATCTCCGGCTTTACCTTCACGCCATCTTTGGCAACGAGTACAGCCGCTTCAAAAATCGCGCGTGCCTGCATCTCAGTGATCTCTGGATAGGTGATACCAAGACGGCATCCGCGATGACCAAGCATCGGATTCAGCTCGTGAAGTTCGTTCACCCTCTTGAAGAGCGAGCGTAGCTCTTTGAGTTTCGGAGATTTCGGCTTTGTTGCTTCGAGCACTCCGATTTGAACCATCAGCTCCTCTCGGCTTGGTAAGAATTCGTGAAGCGGAGGGTCTAAAGTCCGGATGGTTACCGGAAATCCGTCCATCGCGCGGAAGACACCTGCGAAGTCATTCCGCTGGAATGGGAGGAGCTTCTTTAACGCCTGGCGACGATCTTTCTCGGTGGTTGCGAGAATCATCGTGCGCATGTGACCGATGCGGTCCTCAGCAAAGAACATGTGCTCCGTCCGGCAAAGACCGATGCCTTCGGCGCCAAAGGCACGGGCCTGAATGGCATCGCGAGGAATGTCGGCATTGGCGCGCACGCCCATTTTGCGGAACGGCTCGGACCATGACATCAGCTGCTGCAGTAGCGGATCGTCAGGTGAGGCAGGAAGTGTACTGAGGCGTCCTTTGATTACTCGCCCAGTGGTACCGTCCAGCGAAATCCAGTCGCCTTCTTTGAAAGTCTGGCCCTTCACCTTCATCACCTTGGCCTTCACATCCACATCGATTTCGCCGGCACCTGCGACGCAGCACTTTCCCATGCCGCGCGTAACCACCGCCGCGTGAGAGGTCATGCCGCCGCGAGAGGTGAGAATGCCTGCCGCAACTTCCATGCCCTGAATGTCTTCAGGAGTGGTTTCGGCGCGGACGAGGATGACCGAAGCTTTCTTGCCATGTCCGGCTTGCGCGACGGCTTCTTCTGCACTGAAAACAATCTGACCGACTGCGGCACCGGGAGAGGCGGGTAGCCCGGTAGTAAGAACTTCGATCTTGCTGCTCTTCTCATCCAAACGCGGAACCAGGAAGTCGTACAGCTGGTTTGGCTCTACGCGCATAAAGCCTTCCTCTTTTGAGATAAGGCCCTCATTGACCATATCCAGGGCGACTTTTACCGCGGCTAAACCAGTGCGCTTGCCGTTGCGTGTTTGCAACATATAGAGCTTGCGATCTTGGATCGTGAACTCAAAGTCCTGCATATCTCGGTAGTGTTTTTCTAGGCGTGTCGTGATATCCCGAAGCTGGTTGTAAACATCGGGCATGATTTTCTCCAGCTCGGAGATGTGTACCGGAGTACGGATGCCGGCGACTACGTCCTCCCCTTGCGCATTCATTAAAAACTCACCGTAGAACTCTTTCGCACCAGTGGCTGGATTGCGCGTAAAACCAACGCCGGTGCCGCTGGTTTCTCCCAGGTTTCCAAAAACCATGGCTTGGACGTTCACGGCCGTACCAAGCATGTCGTCAATGTTGTTAATACGACGATAGTGCTTTGCGCGGTTGTTATTCCAACTGCTGAACACCGCATCGCGAGCCAGTGCAAGCTGATCCTTTGCATTTTGCGGAAATTCACGCTTCGCATGCTTCAGGACAACCTTCTTGTACTCGTTTATCACTTCCTTCAAAGCCTTGGCGTCGAGGTCGGTGTCAAGCTTCGCTTTTTTGGCTTTTTTCTTTGCGTCGAAAACTTCTTCGAAATGCTCTTTGTGGATTCCAAGAACAACGCTGCTGAACATTTGAATCAAACGACGATAGGAGTCGTAGGCAAAGCGGGGATTGTTGGTTTGGCTAGCGAGTGCTTCTACGGACTTATCGTTTAAGCCTAGGTTGAGAATGGTGTCCATCATGCCTGGCATAGAAAACTTGGCGCCCGAGCGAACGCTCACCAGCAGCGGGTTTTCAGGAGAACCAAGTTTCTGTCCTTGCAGAGTTTCCAGCTTCGACAACGCATCTTCCATCTGCCGATCGACTTCCTTCGAAGTCTTTTCATTCTTCATGTACTCACGACAAGCTTCGGTTTGGATGGTGAAACCCGGAGGAACAGGCAAACCTGCATTAGTCATCTCCGCCAGACCGGCACCTTTTCCTCCAAGCACATCTTTCATCTTGCCGTTGCCCTCGGCTCTTCCGCCGCCGAAGGAATACACATACTGAGTAGCACCGCTCTTCGAGCTAACGGGCGCCATTTCTACCTCTGGAAACGTTGTTGCCATAAACTCCTCGCTCTCTACCAAACCTAAATTTGCGGCAGCCTTTACTGCCGAATGATTGCAAGTAACTATTTCTTTTCCGTTACGATTTCCGAAAAATCTGCAATTGTCGAAAACTCATTCAACATAGCCTGCAGCAGTGCTAGCCGGTTGGCGCGAATTCGTTCGTCTTCCACCATCACCATCACCTTGTCGAAAAACTGATCGATCACAGGCCGAAGCTTGGCGATTTCCTGCAGCGCCTGCTCGTATTGACCCTGTTCCCGGAGCTTTCGAACCTGCGCGGAGGTGCTCGGCACGGCTTGAGCCAGAGGACGTTCCGCTGCATCCTGCAACACATCCAAGCTGAATTGCTCGTCGATCCGGACCTTCTTTTCGTTGGCCTGGCGGAGAATATTCTTCATTCGTTTAAATGCCGCCGAGATCGATTCGAAATCTTCCGAAGGGCGCACCTTCGCAACAGCTTCTGCCCTGGCCAAAGCATCTAACACTTCGTCAGAATTCGCTCCCAGCACAGCACTCACTACGTCATAAGCAAAGCCTCTTACATCACGCAGGTAAAACTCCAGACGCTCCCGGAAAAAGGCTTCGATTTGCGGACCATATTCGTGATCTTTGAATTTCGGCTCCGCCGGAGATCCCTCATATTCCCGGCGAGCGACCGCAAACAGTTGCCGTAACGACAATGGCAACTTGTGCTCGGCGATGATCCTCACGATTGCGTTCGCTTGCCGACGCAACGCGAATGGATCTTTGGATCCGGTGGGAATCAGCCCTAACGCAAACATTCCAGCGATGCTGTCAGCTTTGTCGGCGAGCGACAGCACGCCGCCTTCGATTGTACGAGGGACCGAATCTTCCATAGATTCTGGTTTGTACTGATCGTAGATGGCGTCCGCTATGGCAGCCCGCGTTGTATCTGGAAGTATCGGGTCTAGCTGCTGCACGCGGGCGTAGAGACCGCCGACAATTCCCTGCAGCTCAGTAAACTCCTTTACCAGCTCGGTGGTAAGGTCGGTCTTCGCTAGAAGCGTGGCTTTATGAACCACTCCTCCGCGAACTTGAGTTTCACCCTCTCCGTTGATCCATTCGCAGATCAGGCTAGCCAACGCCTGGACACGGTGGGACTTGTCGAAGTAGCTGCCAAGATCCTTCTGGAACGTTACCGACTTCAGCATTTCCACGCGTTCACGCAATGGGTACTTTTGGTCCGTGTCCCAAAAGAAGCGCGCATCGTTGAAACGAGCGCGCAAAACACGTTCGTTGCCATGCTGAATCAGACCGTCGGGATCTCCATCGGTATTGAGCACCGCCAAGAAGTGGGGAGCAAGTTTGCCGCTCGCATCTTCCACAGCAAAATATTTTTGATGATCGCGCATCACCGTGACCAGAACTTCTTCTGGTAGTGACAGGAATTCTCGATCGAAATTTCCCAAAATCACCGAGGGAAACTCCGTGAGATTGACCACGGTTTCCAAAAGCTCTTTATCTTCGCGCCAGCTGGCACCGGAAACCTTCCGGGTAGCGTCATCCAATGCGCGGCGAATGCGCGCAAGGCGATCTGCCGGGTCAACGACGACGGAGGCCTTCAGCAAATCTTGCGTATACGAGGCAGGACCTGAAATGGTTACATTGCGCTTGCTGAGCAGCCGGTGGCCTTCGGACTCCGACCCTGCTTCCACACCACCAAATTCAACCGGTATGGCTTCTCCATCCAGAAGAGCCACTAGCCAGCGTACCGGACGAACGAATCTTTCGGCATTTTTGCCGCGCCAGTACATGTTTTTCGACCAATACAGGCCGGCAATTTCTTTTGGCAGGGCTTCCGCCAGTATCTCCCGTGCCAATCTTCCCCGCTTCATCACCTTCGCGGAGACATACTCACCTTTTGGAGTAGAAACCTTTTCCAACTGGCTTAGATCGACATTAACTTTTTTCGCAAAAGCAGTGGCGGCGGGAGTGGCTGCCCCATCTTTAAAAGCTATTTTGTAAGACGGACCCATCACTTGCTCTTCCACATCCGGCTGGGACACCGACAATCCGCGAGCAAGTATTGAAATTCTTCGAGGAGTAGAAAACGGCTGCAGTTGCGGAGAGGCTGCCAACCGCTCGCGGCCTAAAACATCCATTATCCGGCGAGCCAACTCTTCCCGCGCGCTATCAATCATTCGCGCAGGAATTTCTTCACAACCGATCTCCAGTAATAAATCCGACATAGGACGGCTAGCCGCTCACTCCCTGCGCTTCCAAAACTTCGGTCTCAGTTTTTTTTTCAACGCTTTGCTGGGTTACCCATGCCTTTGCGACACCTACCGCCAACTGCCGAATTCGTGCAATCACCCCTACGCGTTCGGTAACAGAAATAGCACCCCGCGCGTCCAACGTGTTGAAAAGGTGAGAGCACTTCAGACAAAGCTCAAAGGCGCCAAGTAATGGAAACCGCCGTTTCGCCGTCGCATCAGAATCCTTATTTTTTTCCAGAGATCCCCATGCCACCAGCAGTTCCTGGCACTCGGACTCGTATAAATCCAAATGCTTCCAGGCTTTGGAAACGTCAGCTGCCTCAAAGTTGTAAACCGACATTTGCAATTCATCGGCGAGCCGCACGTCCCCGTAGGTCACAACTTTGCTTGGATCCTTTGGATCTCGAGCCCAGACAATGTCATAAATACTATTTACATCCTGAAGAAACGAAGCGATGCGCTCCATCCCATAAGTCAATTCAGCGGATATCGGATCCAGATCAACGCCACCACATTGCTGGAAATATGTGAACTGGGTAATTTCCAATCCATCAAGCATCACCTGCCAACCAATACCCCAAGCACCAAGTGTCGGAGACTCCCAGTTGTCTTCTTCGAATTTAATGTCGTGTTTGCGCAAGTCGATCCCCAGCGCAGCCAGAGAATCCAGGTAGACCCTTTGGATATCATCTGGCGGTGGCTTCAGAATCACCTGCATCTGGGTGTGTTCTTTCCAGCACATTGGGATCCTAAGCTTAGAATTCCACGTGGACAAGTTGTCGCG
>JADMIO010921795.1_pt1 | contig 35866 bp, 34 predicted proteins | sample 8958161 | NCBI WGS metagenome assembly JADMIO01 (sample SAMN16585339, study PRJNA669376) | soil metagenome | isolation source: Crop rotation soil | place: USA: Cullars Rotation, Alabama | collected 2011
AACGAAAGGCCCAGTCTTTCGACTGAGCCTTTCGTTTTATTTGACCATGTTGGTATGATTTAAATTAATACGACTCACTATAGGGTCAGTGCGGCCGCGACTTCAAGTCACGTGAATTCCAAGCTTCGGATCCCACTGTGCTGGAAAGGTAGAACGTCGTCGGGCGTGAGATCCCGCCGCTGCCGAGCGGCCTCGATCATTCGATTCGCGATGCCGACGGCGCGGCCGACGAACTCTGCTGGACCACTGATCGTCATCGTATCGCCGCGGAGCGCTACCTTCACGCCGCCGAGCCGCGCCAGCTCGACGAGATTTCCGTCGTTCACGCCGGCGAGTGTGAGTGGATCGGCGCCCTCGGTCGAAAGCTTCTGCGTGAGCGTATCGTCGCTCACGCGTGATTCCCTGATACGCTGATATGCAAGTCGGTCAAATCCTCTGAGGGAACAGGCGCCGGCGCGCCCTCGAAGAGCGCGCGGGCGGCCGTCGTTTTCGGAAACGCGATGACGTCGCGCAGCGAGCCCGCACCCGACAACTGCATCGCGATACGGTCGAAGCCGAACGCGATCCCGCCGTGCGGCGGCGCGCCAGCCCGCAGGCCCTCGAGCAAAAACCCGAAGCGAGCCTGAGCCGTCGCATCGTCGATGCCGAGTAGCGCGAACACTCGTTGCTGTAGCGTCGGATCGCTGATACGGATGCTTCCGCCACCGAGCTCCGTCCCGTTGAACACGACGTCGTACGCCAACGCGCGAACTCGCTCGGGTGCGGTTTCGAGCAGTGGAATGTCGTCGGGATGCGGCGACGTAAAGGGATGGTGCACGGCGCCAAGCGCCCCGGTCGACGGATCCTTGTCGAACAGCGGGAAGTCCGTGACCCACAGGAAACGCGACGGCGTCTTTTCGGACACCAGGTTCATTCGGCGGGCAACATCCTGTCGAACGCGATCGAGCGCGGCACTCGAGATCCGATCCGCCGCCGCGACGAAGAGCGCGAGATCGCCGTCTTGCAGACCAAGTCGTCCCGCACTCTCCGGCGACAGGAACTTCGCGACCGGTCCCTCGAGCGCACCGCCGGCGAACTTGAGTCGCAGCAGTCCCATCGCCCCGGCTTTCTTCGCGTCGGCCTCGATCTCGTCGACCTGCTTTCGCGACAGCGCGGCGCCGCCGGGAATGCGAATCCCGCGCACGCGTCCGCCCTGCTCGAGCGCCGCTCGCGTGATGCCGAAGTCCGCGCCGCGAAACACCTCCGATGCGTCGATGATCTCGAGACCGTAGCGCAGATCCGGACGGTCCGAACCGTAGCGCTCCATGGCGTCGGCGTACGTCAAATGATCGAACTTCGCCTCGGGAGCCGACAGTCCAGCCTCGGCCCAGAGCACACGCACGAGTCCTTCGCTGAGATGGACGATGTCGTCCTGCGTGATGAACGACGCCTCGATGTCGATCTGCGTGAACTCGGGCTGCCGGTCCTGACGCAAGTCCTCGTCGCGAAAGCAGCGTGCGATCTGAAAGTACCGGTCGAAGCCCGACACCATGAGCAATTGCTTATAGAGTTGCGGCGACTGCGGCAGCGCATAGAACTCGCCCGGGTGCACCCGACTCGGCACGAGGTAGTCGCGAGCGCCTTCCGGCGTTGGCTTCGTCAGGATTGGCGTCTCGATCTCGAAGAACCCGCGCTCGCTGAGGTACCGTCGCGTCGCCTGCATCAGCCGGTGGCGGAGCACGATGTTCGCTTGCAGCTCCGGGCGTCGCAGATCCAGGAACCGATGACGGAGTCGCAGTTCTTCGGCCGCGAGATTCTCGTTGCGCGCGCGCGCGACCGGAATCGCCGGCGGCGTCGCCGGACCGACGATCTTGATCGCCATCCCGCGGAGCTCGACGTCGCCGGTCGCCAGTTCCGGATTGCGCATCGCTTCTGGGCGCGCGACCACTTCGCCCTCGACCAGGACGACGGACTCCTGTCCGACCGACGCGGCGGTGGCCGAAACCTCCGACCCGCAGTTTCGCGGATCGAACGACACCTGGACGATTCCCGCGCGGTCGCGAAGGTCGACGAACGTCAATCCGCCCAAATCCCTGCTTCTATGAACCCAGCCGCCGAGTCGTACCTGACGGCCAACATCGCTGAGTCGGAGCGAGCCACAGAGGTCGGTACGATGAGTTGTCGCGAGAGAGTCGGTGGTCATCAATGATTGGGAATCGGAGGAGCGCGGCTGATCCAACAGCGCGAAGCGGACCAAAGTGCGCGGGGCGCAAGCCAAAGGGCCGTCAGCGCGTCACGTCGTGTCGACGGACGGCGGGCCGAGAGTCCGGTGCTAGCCGGATCGGAAGCAGTTTCTGCTTCGTAGGATGGTCCATTTCCAGAGGCCCGAAATGTAGCCGAATCCGATGCACGATGGTAGTCGCTCGCTTGACCACACTCCCGCACGCCGATAAGGTTAAGTGAATGTCCCGCTTCATCTTCGCCGCGATAACCTCCCTCCTTCTCTCCAGCTCGGTCGCGGCGCAAAGCCGGCAAGTGCCGGGGCGCGAGTTGCTCGAGTTTCCGCTTGGTCTTCTCGCCGAGGCTGCACCGCTCAGCATGCAAATGACGGGCGGGCTCTGGAATCCGGCCACAGTCTCGCTCACTGGGACCAAACGAGCCGCCTTCGGGCTCGCCGGCCTGACGACCCCTCAAGAGCAGGGCGTTCAGCTCGAGCACCTGGGAGCCGCTTATCGCGTGCGGCCGAACCTGACCGCCGCGATCTCCATCGCATCGGCATCCGTCAGCGACATCTTTCGAACCATGTCCGATCCGACGACGGGCGTCGATCCGGAGATTCCCTACTCGACGACCCTCCTGTCCGCGATCGTCGCAACGACGCAGCGCAGGATCACGCTCGGCCTCGCCGGCCGGTATCGCTGGGGCTCGACGGATACGCTCCGTTCGGCTGAGCGGACGCTCGACGCCGGAGCCATCGTCGACAGCGTGCTCGGCACGCCCCTTCGCCTGGCGGCGTCGACCTTTCTATTCACGCCCGGCGGTCATGCAAACGGCGTCACCTACATGATCGCCGCGGACGCTCCATTCTTCTCGCGCGATTCCACGGCGAGCTTACGCGGCGGGTACTCCATCGCGACCACGCGCCAACGCGGGCGAGAGAACTACGCGTTTCTCACGGGGAGCTATCGCTTGCTCGACTTGAGCGGCGGAATCTTGCACTCTCACGCGTTTGGTAGCGTGAACCAGCGGGTCCGGCTCGGCATCGGCCTCCATCGTGCTGGATATACCGTCGCGATTGGTCGCGAGGACGGCGCCGCCGGCATCGGCGCAAGCTACCAGTTCGTGCTCGTGCGAGCGGTGAAATGAGTTCTTCGGAAAATCGCCGTGCTTCGAGACGCCGCGGACCCCACGAGCAAGGACGCGGTTGGAATCTTTGAGCACGGACAAACACGGTCACTGACGGACGACACGGACAAACCCAGCCGGCAATGAAAATCTTCGAGAATCAAGAAATGTCAGGCGACCGACTCCTTGGGATCGACTCCATAGCTTGCGTCAAAGTCAGTCCGCATCCGTCCGAGTCCGCGTCCAAAAAAAGGTTCATAGGCTGCTCGGCGCGTGAGCGTTTCACCCACGAAGCAATCCGTGTTCGTCAGTTTGTGACCGTGTTAGTCCGTGCTGATGCCTTGAACTGTGTCCACACATCGTAGGGTTCTATGCCAGGCCGTCGCTCCCGGAAATCCCTGAAGAGCACGAAATGTCGAAGGTGAACCTACTTGACCTCACGCCGCAGACGGCGAAGCAAACGTTGGCGGAGTATTTCGCGGAGATCGGCCAACCCGCGTATCGCGCCGAGCAGGTGACTCGGCGGCTCTGGACCAATCCGGCGGCGTCGTTTCATGACATGACCGAGCTGCCAAAGGCGCTGCGCGACTCGCTCGCCGAGCGGTTCGAGCTGCCGCGACTCGGCGTGGCGGCGCGACAATTGTCGAATGACGGAACTCAGAAGTTCCTGTTTCGCCTGCACGACAACGAAGCCATCGAGACCGTCGCGATCCCCGAAGGCGATCGCTTGACGCTGTGTATTTCGTCGCAAGCCGGATGCGCATTGCAATGCGCCTTCTGCGCGACGGGCGCCATGGGCTTCAGCCGCAACTTGTCGGTCTTCGAGATCGCCGGACAGGTGCGTGAGATGCGGCTGCTCGACCCACCGGTTCACGTGACGAACATCGTGTTCATGGGAATGGGCGAGCCGCTCATGAACTGGAAGGCGGTCGAACGGGCGCTCACCATCCTGAACGACCCGTCGGGGCTCGGCATCGGCGCGCGGCACATCACGATCTCGACCGTCGGCGTGCTTCCCGGCATCGTGGCGCTCGGCGAACGACCCGAGCAGTTTCGGCTCGCGATCTCCATTCATGCGCCGAACGACTCGCTGCGTCGCGAGCTCATGCCGATCAACACGAAGTACCCGCTGGCCGACGTCATCGAGGCCGCCAAGGTGTTCGACCGACGCGTCACGTTCGAGTACGTCATGCTCGGCGGCGTCAACGACGCGGAGGAGCACGCGATTCAGTTGGCGAATCTGGCGAAGGAGTGCCGCGCGTTCGTCAACTTGATTCCCCTGCACCCCGGAGGTGGGCGTGGCTTCGCTCCAACCTCTCCACAGCGGATTAGAGAATTCGCAAACGAGCTTCGTGCGGCAGGCGTCGAAGTCGCGGTGCGCAAGAGTCGCGGCATGGACATCGCCGCTGCGTGCGGTCAGCTACGGGTAGAACGGTTGGGCCGGCGGCCGCCACGACGACCCAAGGATGATGGCGATATCCAGGTAGCGTGATGAATCCGGCCGCGCCTCGACGCGAGCTGGCGCGAGCGCGCGAGCGACGCGATTCGCCCAATCGGGGTGGCCCGAGAGATCGAGCACGAGCGTCGTGTCGCGGGTGTCGTTGAGCGTTCCGACTTCGACGACGTCGAACCCCTGATCGCGCAGGTAAAACGTCGCTCGACGCGCCAGCCCGCGGATCTTCGTGCCGTTGAGCACCTGAACGCGAACGCGCACGCCCTGAGGCGCGCGAGCGAGCGACGGATCCGGCTGCGCGATCGCCGGCACCCCGGTGCGTCGCATGGCGAGAACGCCGACGCCAGCGACGACCAGCAGCGCGATCGCGGCTGCGATCAGTCGCCCGCGTTTCACCGGAAGGAATTCCACAGCGCGACGGTTTCCGGAAACAGCGAATGGCCCTCGTGCAACGACCACGCGAGCTTCGCGCGAACGACCTGCTGAAAGACCCCGTCGAAGTCCGACGGAACCTGCGAGGCAAGAAACGCCCGGTCGCGTTTGGCGAAGCTTCGCCCCGGCTCGAGGAAATCGGCCATGTACAGTGCGCGACCCGTCCGATCCCAGTCGAGATATCCGATCGTGTGATATCGCACGGCGTCGAGGACGCCGCGGCGCGTCTCACCGTCGCGCTCGAGACGCGCGGCGGCAGCGGGGCCGTGCAGCATCTGCGGCTCGTACGCGACGTCGCCGACGAGCGCTCGAAGCTCGTCGTTCGGCGCGTCCTTTAGAGAATCGTGAAACCGTCCCGCGTCGATCCACGCGCGGCGCTCGTCCGGCGAGACGTGGAGCGCGTCGGCCCAATTCGCGAGCAGCGCCGTCACGCGCGCGATGTGGCCCTTGCGCTTTTCCGTCACCTGCGCCCAGTCCGGAAGCTCGAACGTCGCCATGCCGTCCGTGATCAACGTCGTCACGCGCCGTTTCCCCCTCGCAGCTCGGCGAGCTCGCGCAGCCAGAACGGCCGGTTCTCGAGCTCGGGATGTGGAACGCGGAGGTCGGGCTCGTCCGCCGTCTGCCGGTCGAAGCACACGATGTCGAGATCGAGCGTTCGCGGACCCCAGCGCACGTCGCGCGTGCGTCCGGCGTCGGCTTCGATGGCCAGGAGGCGAGGAAGCAGCTCGCGCGGTGAGAGCTCGGTCTCGAGTGCGATCATTTGATTCAGAAAAGCGTCCTGCGTCACCGGTCCGATTGGCGCGGTCTCCTCGATGGTCGATTGGCCGAGGATGCGGCTGCTCGGCAACGTCCCGAGCGCCGCCCGCGCGTGAGCGAGATGCGCCTGTCGATCGCCGACATTCGATCCCAGCGCGATGTATGCCACGTCAATCATCGGCCGACTTTGCGACGACGACTTCGGCATAGGCGAGCGGTCCGGGAAGCGCGACGTGCGGCTTGCGCACCGCCACCCGCACGCCCCGTATGCGCGGATGATGCGCAAGCGCGGCGACGGCGATCAGCTCGCCGATTTGCTCGAGGTACAGGGACTCCTTGGCCACAACCGCCGTGGCGAGCCCATACAGCGCGCGATAGTCGATGATGTCGTCGCCGTCCTCGACGCGCACCGTGAGATCGATCTCGAGTGGCTGCGGGAGATCGCGTTCGTGGGCGAGAACACCCACGACCGCGTGAAACTGCATGGCGCGCAACGTGATCTCGTGCATCCCGGCGCAGTCAGATCGAGTCGATCGCGGCGCGCAGCGACGCCGTGAATGCAACGGCCCTCTCGACGCTCTCCCCGGCCGCCCGAACCATCGCGCTACCGACGACGACGCCATCGGCGATCCGCGCCACCGCCGTCGCGTGCTCGGGCTTCGAGACGCCGAATCCGACGCACACCGGAAGCGTCGCCGCGGAGCGAAGTCGTTGGACCGTGTCCGGTAAGTCGGGTGGCAAGCTATCTCGTTCGCCCGTCACGCCCAGTCGGCTGATCAGATAAACGAATCCGCTGCCATGGTCGGCGATCTCACGCATGCGATCACGTGGCGTCGTTGGAGCCACCAGGCGAATGAACTCGAGGGGTCCATCGCCAACCCAGGCCTCTCGCTCGGCGTCGGCACCCACCGGCAGGTCGGTCAGCAAGACACCCGAGAACCCGGCGTCGGCGGCGCGGTGCAATGCGTCGTCGCCGGCGGCAATTACAGGATTCAAATAGCTGAACAACACGAGCGGAATGCGCGACTGCGCCTCGCGCACCAGGTCGAGCAACCGGTCGAAGTTCATTCCCTGCTCGAGCGCGCGCTGTGAGCTGGCTTGAATGATGGGTCCGTCCGCCATCGGATCGGAGAACGGCAGACCGAGCTCGATCACGTCCGCGCCCGCGCTCTCCAGGCCGCGAATGAGCTCGATCGTCCGCGCCGCGTCCGGATGACCGGCCGTGATATATGGAACCAGCGCGCGCTTGCCCGCCGTCTTCAGCTCGGCGAAGCGTTGCGCGATTCGAGGCGGCTGCGCGCGCATGGTCTCAGGTGAAATAGTCGCCGACGCGGATACCATATCGGTCAGGATTCTCCGTCTTGATGATCGTTCGCGCGAACCCGCCTTCCGGGATTCGGTCGGCAAGGTCCACGAGCGTCCCTGGATGGATGATGTTCCCCTGCGCGTCGCTCACGATGCGCACGACGGGACGCGACAACATCTCATACAGCGGGTTGACCGCGTGAACAATACCAAGCTCGAAGGTATCCAGCACTACCAGCGTTCCTACAGGATAGATCCCCGTCAGGTTGATGAACGCCTTGACGATGACCGGATCCATGCCGCGCCGCGGGTTGTCCCGCATCTCGAGGACCACCTGAGCCGGCGTGTACGGCACCGTCTGATATGAGCGGCGCGACGTCGCCGCGTCGAACCCGTCGGCGATCGCCACGATCTTGCTGAACACGCTCATCTGCCGCGGCCGAATCGGCCGTGGATAGCCCGTCAGATCGCGCTTCATATGGTGCTCGTGAGCGACGATCATCGCGCGATACGGAAGCTCCTGCGCGCCGCGAATCTGAAAGAGAGCAAGAACACCGAGCCACGGATGCCCGGCGATCAGGCGCCACTCGTCGTCCGTCAGCCCTTCGGACTTGTTCAAGATCGACTGCGGCACGCGGGATTTGCCGATGTCGTGGAACAGCGCGGCCATTCCCAGATCGTAGAGCTGAACCTTGTTCAACCCGAGCCGCTTGCCCAGCGCCACCGAGAAGATGCAGACGTTGACGCTGTGTGTGAACGTGTATTCGTCGTAGTCGCGAATCGTCGTGAGTCCGATCAGCGACGTCTCCTCGTTGAGGACTTGATCGACGATGCTCTGCACGACGCGCTTGATCTTCTTGATGTTCGGGCTCGCGCCCATCCGCACCGACGACATCAGCTCGCGCGTGGCTTGCACCGACTGCGAGTAGGTTCGCTTGGCGCGCTCCTTCGCTTTCTCCGCGCCGCCGCCTTGCTCCGCTAGCGGTGCCAAGGTGAATGCGTTGACGCCGGCGGCGGCGAGCTTCTCCATCAGCTCGGCGAGTCGCTGCGACGGATCATCGGAACCGGTCACCTGGATCAGCGATAGAAACACGAGCCAATCGCGAGCAGCAATCGAGGGAGCAATCGTCACTGCCCCGATGCCGGCGGACCGGAAAAGCGACAACAGGTGACTGAAGCTGGCGAAGTTGTCGAGATCGAGGCGCAGCCGCGTTTGATTCACGAAGATGAACTCGCCCGACATCTTGAGCTCGAGCTCACCCTCGCTTCCGAGCAGCTCTCGCGTTTGATGTGTCAGCTCGTTCAGCGCCTTTTGAACCGCCGCGTTCTCGACGGGATATAGCTTCACCGCGCGCAACGCGCCGTACGCCGTGAAGATCAACTGCCGGCCGGCGCGTCGAATGAACGAATCGCCCGACTGATCGGGCGATCCCGACGGCGGTGTGAGTCGATGTGGGGTCACGCCGGCGCTCCAGTGCCACGCAACGCGCGAGTCACCGCATTGCGCACGACGACGTCCTTCTCCGCCGCCGCCTTGCGCAGCGCTTCAGTAGCCCTGGCCGTGCCGACACGACCGAGGGCGACGGCGGCGCACGCGCGCGTCTCGGGTTCCTCGCGGCGTCCAAGGAATCCCTTTCCGTTCAAGATCCCGTCGAGCTGATTCACACCAGCGTCCCCGCAGAGTGCTCCGTACGCCTCGAAGAACGCCATTTTTTCCGTCAGGTCCGCGTCCCGGAGCGCCTTGCCCGTCACGACGCTCTCGAGGCGTTGTAGCACCGGACGATAGAGCCGCGAGCCAAGCGCGCGCACCGCCGCAATACGGACGTCGCGATCGGTGTCTTCGATGACGCGCTCGAGCGCTTGCAGAGCGCCCGGCGATCCGATCTCCGCGAGCGCAAGAACAGCCGCGAGCCGGCGCGGCGCCTCGGACTCGCCGAGTACTTTGCTCAACGCCAGCACGGCAGCCTGTGTTTTGAGCGCACCTGCCTGCCGAATCGCTTGCGACGACACGTCGCGATCCGGTGACTGAATCAACCGAACGAGCTCGCTCGTGTTCGCCGCGGCGAGGCGGCCAGCCGCGGACTCCAGCAACGGCCGCAGCTTGTCGCTCTGCGTCTTCGATATCCACGCGAACACGGTGGCCAACGCGGTGGGCCGCAATTGATCGAACAGCTCCGTGAGCTCTTCGGGTGGCGGCAGCACCGGCGCTCCATCCAGCGACTGCAGCAGTTGTGTGAGGGACTCCGGCGCGCTCAGTCGCTCGGGCAGCTGCGCCATCCGCTCGTGATGCACAGGCTGGACCTCGATCGCCCGATCGATGACGGCGCGGGTCTCGCGAAGCACGTTCGCGACGCCGCGAAAATGTCCGGCGGTCAGCAGATACACCATGAGCGTTTGCAGATCGTCGAGCACCTCCGACCTGATGTCCGGATCGCCTTGCGCTTCGAAGATGTCCAGCAGCACCGTCACGATGTTGCCGCGCAGATCCTGCTCGTACTCGCGGCGGATTTCCGTCTGCAGATACTCGATCTCGCGTTCGTCGAGGAAATAGAGAGTCGCATCGAAGTCCGCCATGCTGACGATCCCCGACGCCTGCGACTCGGCGACCGCTTCCTTCGTCGAGCGTTGCACCTCGGACGCCTCGGGCGTCCGAGGAACCCGACTCCCGTCGGTGAGCTCGCCGCCCGAGCCGTCCTGCAGCAGATCGACGTACTTGTATTTCAAGAACGCGAAATCAGCTTCCCATAACATCGTGACGAGGTCGTCCTCGTCGGCGGAGCCCGTGCGCGCGCGGTGAATCATCTGTAACAGCTTGACCAGCTCGGTATCCTCGAACCCCTTCGTGAACGTCAGCTCGCGAACACCATCCTTGTAGAACAACCACGCGAGCGTCTCCGACGATTTGCCGCTGGATCCTGTGTCGTGCATCACAGGATGGTCGTACCAGCGAATCTCCCCCTCGCCGATCGTCAGCGAGAGCTCGTCGGTCTCGCGCCAGATGGGCGCGAACCCGCCGCGCGCCGACTCGATGGCGCCGCGGTAGATGGGGTTGTTCGGTAAGTACAGCTGTTGGGCTCGCGCCGCCTTCACGATGAGCCGCAGAAGCTCCTCGACTGGGCCCGGCGCGAATGGCGGCTCGAGAGACTCCGGCTCCCGGGCCTGTCCGGGGATGAACGGAGACGAAGACGAGGTCACGTTCGCAAGATATTCATTTCACTCACTTGCGCTACGTCCTTGTCGCCGCGTCCGCTCACGCAGAGTAACACCGGCTCGTCGCGCGACCAGCGTCCCCTCTGCGATGCGATCCAGCTCACCGCGTGGGCGGTCTCGAGGGCGGGAATGATCCCCTCCAATCGGCTCAGCAGCTGAAAACCTTCGAGCGCCTCGTCATCCGAGATCGCGAAATATTGCGCGCGACCGAGGTCCTTGAGATAGGAATGTTCGGGGCCCACACCTGGATAGTCGAGCCCAGCGGAAATCGAGTGCGCCGGATGAACCTGGCCGTGTTCGTCCTGTAAGAGATAGCTCAACGACCCATGCAAGACGCCCGGCCGGCCCCGCGCAAGCGACGCCGAGTGATGGCCGCTGTCGAGCCCTTCGCCGGCCGCCTCGACACCGATCAGCTCGACATCGTCGTCATCGACAAACGCGTGAAAAGCCCCCATCGCGTTTGAACCGCCGCCCACACACGCGACGACTGTTTTCGGCAAGCGCCCGGCACGCTCCAGCATCTGCGCTCGCGCCTCGCGGCCAATGATCGCCTGAAAATCACGCACCATGCGCGGATACGGCGCCGGGCCCACGACGGATCCGATGATGTAGTACGTGTCGTTGACGTTGGTGACCCAATCGCGAATCGCTTCGGTCGTCGCATCCTTCAACGTCCGCGTTCCGCTCGACACGCCCACGACCGTCGCGCCCATCAAGCGCATGCGAAAGACATTCAGCGACTGGCGCCGCATGTCCTCCTCGCCCATGTAGACGACGCACTCGAGCCCGAACCGCGCGCACACGGTCGCGGTCGCGACTCCGTGCTGCCCCGCTCCCGTCTCCGCGATGATCCGTCGCTTTCCCATTCGCCGCGCGAGCAACACCTGGCCGACGGTATTGTTGATCTTGTGCGCACCGGTGTGATTCAAATCCTCTCGTTTGAGCCAGACCTGCGCGCCGACGTGGTCCGAAAACCGCGGCGCATCGCTCAGCGCCGACGGACGACCCACGTAGTTCGTGAGCATCTCCGTCACTTCGGCGTTGAACGCCGGATCGGCGGCCGCTTCATCGTAGGCCCGATCGAGCTCGTCGATCGCGGGGATCAAGGTCTCCGGAACGTATCGGCCGCCGAACAGACCGAATCGGTCGTGTGTAGTCGTCGTCATGTGGGAACTGTGGCATTCACCGCATCGCGAAACGCTCGCATGCGGTCGTGATCTTTGATTCCGGGCGCGAGCTCCACGCCCGATGAAACGTCGACGATGTCCGGCGAGAGCGTCGCGATCGCGAGCGCGACGTTCTCCGGTCGAAGCCCGCCGGCGAGAATAAGAGGTTTGCCGACGCGGCGAATTGCCGCAACTTCGCTCGACAGCTCCGTCCACGGCAACGTAACGCCGGAACCGCCGAGCATGCCGGGGGCAAATGCGTCGAGCAAAAGTCCGTCGCCGGAATCCATTGCCTCGCGCACGACGTCGGGCAGCGGCGCGCTCGACACTCGACAGACCGGCCAAATTTTTCCGGAAAACAATCCGCGAATCTCCTCGATGCGTGTCCCGCTCGATCCGTGCGCTCCATGCAATTGAGCGACATCCAAATCCAACTCGTCAGCGGTGCTCGCGATCTCGCCGGCCGTTTGATCGGCGAATACGCCGACGCGACGAACGCTGGACGGGACGTCGGCCAACACGTCCTTCGCGCGCGCCACCGTCAGCGAGCGCGGACCGCCGGCGAAGATCACACCGACATACGCCGCACCGAGCGCGACGGCCACGGCGGCATCTTCGGCGCGCGTCAAGCCGCAGAACTTGATCTCAGCGCTCACGCGATACTCGCGGAACGCCGCACAGCTCTCGAACCGCCGCGGTTGGATCAGGTGACCCGGAAATCGCGGAGCCAACGAGCACGGCGTCGGCACCGAAGCCGGCGACGCGCTCGATGTCGGACCGCGACGTCATTCCACTCTCGGCGATTGCGACGACCGACTCGGGCACCATCGGCAGCAGTCGCTCGGCGGTGCCGCGATCGATCTCGAGCGTCTCGAGATTTCGATTGTTGATGCCGACGATGCTCGCGCCCGCGTCGAGCGCGCGACCCAGCTCGTCTTCGTCGCGCACCTCGACGAGAACCTCGAGTCCGATGGCTCTCGCCATCGCCGTCATCTCGCGAAGGTCGTCGGGCGAGAGGGCCCGCGCGATCAACAGCGCCGCCGACGCACCCAGCGAACGAGCTTCGATGAGCTGAATCGGATGAACGTGAAAATCCTTCTTGAGCGCGGGGATTCGGACGGCGTTTCGAACAGCAAGGAGGTCGTCCGTCGATCCTCCGAAGTGCTCGGGCTCCGTCAGGACGGAAATCGCGGCCGCGCCGCCTCTCTCGTAGTCCGTTGCCTGCTGGTCGGCCGAGATCCCCGCCTTGATCCATCCTTTCGACGGCGACCGCCGTTTGACCTCGGCGACGACTGCGACGGACGAGGTCCTGAGCGCCGCGGCGAAAGGAGGTGGCGTCGCAACGTCGACCGCGCCCCGGCGTAGCTCGGACTCGAGTGGAAGCAACGCGACGGCACGTTGACGAGCCTCGGCGACGATCCGCCCCAGGGTGCCGGTCGGGGCCGTCCACGTAGAAGAAGCTTGCACTTCGGTCCTTCTTCGGCTATGGTAGTATTCGGGTCTTATTCGGGAAGACCCGTCGCTTCCTTCAATACGCTAGCTGAACGAGGTGTCAGCCTATGCCGCTCACGAAGCGTCAGCGCGAAATACTAAACTACCTCAGCAACTACTCCGAGCAAAACGGCTTCGCGCCGAGCTTCGAGGAGATTGCCGAGAACTTCGACTACAACTCGCTGGCGACGGTCCACGAGCACCTCACCAACCTCGAGCGCAAGGGCTACATCAAGCGCAACTACAATGAGAGCCGCGCGATCGAGATTCTTCCGAGCGAGGCGACGCCGCGGGCGGTCGAGCTGCCGCTGCTGGGAAGCGTCGCGGCCGGTGTGCCGATCGAAGCGCTCGAGGACAACGAGACGCTCACGGTTCCGGAGAGCTTCGTTGGCCGCGGAAACAACTACGTGTTGCGCGTGCGCGGAAACTCGATGGTCGACGAGCAGATCCGCGACGGTGATTTCGTGGTGGTGAACGAGCGGCAGCGCGCGGACAACGGCGAGATGGTCATCGCGCTGGTGAACGGCAACTCTGCCACGGTGAAAAAATTCTATCGCGAGCGAGACGGGCGCATTCGGCTACAGCCGGCGAACGAAACGATGCAGCCTATCTACGTCCACGAAAACGACATCTCGATTCAGGGTGTCGTCGTCGGCGTCATGCGCCGCTATTAGCGCCGGAGCCACCGCGCGGGGGTCTGCAGAAGGTCCCGCTGGCGTGAACCGCCGTCTGGCGTTCAGCGCGCCCGTCGTTGTCGCGGATGGCGTTATCGTCGCCCCGGCACTCGACGCGCCATCAGGTGAGGGACGGGCAGCTGCTCTTCCCTAGCAGGCGGTCTGAAGGCCAAACCTGCGCCTCATATGATCGGCAGGAGCGCGGCAGTCACCGTGTCAGGTTGCGCCCCTGACCTTCTCACGGGCGCACCGGCGGGTCCCTCGGACTCGGGTTCGCCGCGAAGGCGCTCAAGAAACAAACGACTCGGCACCGCGTCGACCCAGCACACTGGTGAATGTGTCTTTCGCCGAACGGCTCTGAGAAACAAGCAGGAGACTGGAACGTGACGACGATTGCGCGAGTTGATCCCCCTCGCGCTATCCATGACTTGTGATAACAATAAACTCTACTTTCGCAATTGTAGTTTCAAAACTTGAATAAGATTCTTCTGGACTGCCGGAACCGTAGTAGTTCGCATCGTGCTCGCCGCCGAGCGCCTGTACCTGCGTAATCGATGCGGCGTCCTTGTTGCCTCCACGTTGATCAAGTGCCGAGGGAGCCCATCATGCGCCGCTCCATTTCCGCGGTTGCTGTCGTACTCTTCACTTATGTCGCGGCGTGCGACACGGATCGATCCACGGCGCCGCCGGCGCGTTCGGTCAGGGCAGGCGTTCGGACAGCCGTCGCGATTCGGCACTCCCCGGACTATATGGAGGAAAGTCGTCACGCGGTTTTTGGCGTTCCAATAACTGACGGATGCCGTTTCACGGGGCGTGACTCGATGCGGGCTGGTGAACGAGCCTCCGAATGGGCCGTGGAATACGATCCCACGAACTGCCGCTTGACGCTCGCAAAAGGTCAATACGTCGGACCCTCACGCATGCCTCGGGGCGAATCGCGCTCCTTCAGAGACTCTATCGGATCGGCAGAAAAGCTGATGCAGGCCGGAGCACACTTTCGTCGACCGTTCCGTGGTGATCTGCCGACGACACTGAATGACGACATCACTTGTGATAACCAGCTTGATTCGCACTTCACCGCCTACCAACATCTTTGGGTCGAGGATCCGATATTCCTCGACGTCTCGGTCGACGAGCTTTGGCTGGACTACTATTCACGACCACAGCTGCTCTGTGTGCAAACGGCGGCGTACACACATATTATCCATTGGCTTGTTACGACCGGATCGTACGAAGCGGATTTTCATACCAATTCGTTTACTCTGGCCGCGGACCGAAGTTATGTTGAAGCCAGTGTACGGTCCCTGATGGCCAACTTGCTTTTTTGCGACCCGTCGGCCCTGACACTCACGGGTTATTCGCCAAACAAGATCAGGGCGTTCCCGGATGGTTGGGCGATCTTCGAATGGGACTACTCAATAACCGGCGATTGCGCCTTCCTGTTGGGGTTCCACCGCGATCGCTGGGTCCAAGGGTCTTGAGCGCAAATAAGCTGATTCTTGCAGCGGCGGGCTATACGCTGGTGGTTTCCGGATGTTTTTATCTCTTCGTACAAAGCGTCTGGACTCTGTTCATACCTGTTGGGTTGGCGCTACTGCCGTTTGCGACGAGGCAATCATCGAGGTCATTGGCTCGACTTTCAACTGTATTGATGTGCGTGTGGGTCGTCCTCGGCGCGCTGTCGGTTGGTCCATTCTACGTGCCGAGCGCCCTTCTCCTCGGGTTTGCTGGCTGGGGCTCGGATGGCGGCGCTAAGGGTTAATCGCTAGTGGGGGCCGCGACGCATCTAGGCTGATGCCGTCGCGGTTTTGCTGAGTGCAACTCGTAGCCGCTCCAACGCGGCGAGTCCCGCACCTGAGCCGATGGCCTGCTTCGCGGCCTCGACACCCTCTCCGAAGTTCTGCACTCGTCCGCCGACGTAAAATGCGGCGGCCGCGTTCAACACCACTGCGGCAGTCGACGGCCCGTTGCCATCTCCGCGCAACACGGCCAGCACCGCGGCGGCATTATCCGCCGGCGGACCGCCGGCGAGATCGCTCGGCTCTCCCTGGCCGTATCCATAGTAATGCGGGTCGATCGTCCACTCCGAGACGTGGCCATCGCGGATTTCCACAACCTGTGTGGCAGCGAACGGCGACACCTCGTCCATCCCTGAGCCATGCACGACGACGGTGTGAACCGAATCCAGCCGGCACAGCGCATCCGCCATTAGACGGAGGCGGCGCGCGTCGGCCACACCAACAACCTGTCGCCCCGCGTTGGCCGGATTCGCGAGCGGCCCCACCATGTTCATCACGGTCTGAACGCCAAGCTCACGTCGCACGGGACCAACGTGGCGCATCGCGGGGTGCATCAGCGGCGCGAACATGAACACGATGCCGGCCTTGGCCAGCGCATCTGCCATGACGGTCACAGGCACGTCGATCGGAACCCCGAGGGCCTCGAGAACGTCGGCACTGCCGCACTGCGTCGTGAAGGATCGATTCCCGTGCTTCGCGACGCGCACGCCCGCTCCCGCCACGAGAAGCGCTGCAGCGGTCGAGATGTTGAACGTATTGATCGTCCCACCGCCTGTGCCGCACGTGTCAACGAGCTCGCTGGGATTCTCAGCGGGAAGGACAACCATCGCCTGCCGCAGGGAGCGAACGATCGCTGCGAGATCCTCGGGTTGTTCACCTTTGACGCGCAGCCCCACGAGCAGCGCCGCGATCTGCACGGGCGTCGCGTCGCCCTTGAACACCATGTCGAACGCCGCCGTGAGCTCGGCGGGATCGGGAGACTCTCCGGCGGTGAGTCGCTTGACGGAGCCGAGAACTGCGTTTGGTGAGCTAACGGACACTGAGCGCTTCGACGAGGCGTTCGGGGAGGCGGGCGTGTGAGGCGGCGAGCGCGATCACGAGGCCAAGCAGGCGCACGCGATCGACGTCTTCCTCGACGAAGATGCCGCGTTGCGCTCGATTCGCCAAGTTCACGACACCTACCAGCTCGTCGTGATAGACGAGCGGAAAGCTGATGAAGGAGCCTGTTGTGAAGTACTGATCGTGCAACAGCGGGTGGCTCTTGGCGTCGGCGACATCGCGAACCAGCACGGGCTGCCGGCTCGCCGCGACGCGACCGGAAACGCCCTCGCCGAACGGAATGCGAATCCCTTCGACGACGCCCGGAGCGATGCCTCGAAACGCCGCGAGGTAAAGCGACTCGCCGTCCGGCGCGCGCAGCATGAGGGAGCATCGCTGCGCATGCATGTCGTCGCACACCATCGCCACGAGACCGTCGGCCAGTTGGCGAGGATCATCGGTCGATGCGTCGAGGGTGAGCACGCGATCGATGAGATAGATGGTGCGCGTTTTTTGCCGAAGCGACTCGCTGCGACGATGCAGCTCGACGTGTGCTTTCTCGAGCTGCTCGACGGCGGACGAGATCGTGCCCTCGACGATGTTCGCGCGTTTCAGCGCGCGGCGCGTGTCTTCCGCCGCGCCGGCGACCTCGCGCTCGAGCGCGACGATGCGAGCGGCATCGGCAGCGGTTTGCGTGGCGGTCTCGTCGCTGAACCGCGCCTCCAGCTCGACGAGCCTTCGCTCGTATTCGCCATGTACGCGCTGTGTCACGTCCTCGAGCGTGCGCACCGCGTCCTCGCGCGCCTCTCGCTCGAGGAATCGAGCGTAGGCCAGCTCGAAGAGCGCGATCGCCGGAAGAAAACGTTCCGCGGTTCTTGCGCCGAACAGCTTTCGCGACTCGTACAAGATGAGCAGCGCGCTGAGCTGGCCGTCGAAGGCCAAGCCGCGCACGCTCAGCCAACCAGACTCGCCGAGTGCCGGCAGCTCGAACAGCCGGGCGAAATCGTCGCCGTGGTCGCCGAAGTCGACGAATTGTCCACCCGCCATGATCGCGAGACGCTCGCGCGTCGGCACATGGTCGATGGTGGTGTCGAGCTGCTTGGTCTCGATGCGATCGCCGACGACGAGCGCGCGCTCGACGAGCATCGCGCGACGCTCGTCGTAGCGAACGAGTGCGAGGTGGGCGTAGCGGTCGACCTCGGACAACGCCTCCGCGAGCGCTTGAAGAGCGGCGTCGCGGGTGGTTGCGACGGTGAGCGCGTGAGCGAGAGAAGCGAGCGTGCGCGGCGGCATCGAAAGGCAGCTGAGCGCACGACAAGCGCGCGCGACGCGAGACGGTTGCAGGCGAAATGTGTTCTTACAGCTTGTGTAAAGTCAACGGCTTGCGTCGTCGCCGCCCCCCGTGCTGTTGCTTGACACACTTCTCTGCTCCGGTAGGTTTCGAGCAATGGCCGAGCGCACCGTGCAGCTCGTATTGCACTATGACGGCGCCGGGTTCAGCGGGTGGCAACGCCAACCGGAGCAGCGCACCGTACAAGGAGTTCTGGAAGAGGCACTCGAGCGGCTTTGCTCCACTCCGGTGGCCGCGTTGGGGTCGGGACGCACCGACGCGGGGGTGCACGCTCGCGGGCAGGCGGTTGGTGTTCGGGTACCAGAACGGTGGCGGGGCGACGGTCAGAAATTGCGGCGCGCGCTCAACGCGATTCTTCCACGCGACGTGTGGGTCGCGCGAGCGGCGGAGATGCGGGCCGAGTTTCACGCGCGGTACAGTGCAGTCAGCCGGCGGTATAGTTACTACGTCGGCACGGATGAGGAAGCACACTCTCCGTTTCGTGGTCGGTACGAGCTGGCATTCGGGCAGCCCTTGGACCGGGGCGCTCTGGATGCGGCGGCTGTCCACCTCGAGGGTGACCACTGCTTCCGGGGCTTCGCCGTACTCGGGACGGCGCCTGCTCACGACGATCATCGCTGTCGCGTCACCAACGCGCGATGGCGCGACCGTCCGGGCGGACTCGTTTTCGAGATCGAAGCCAACCGATTTCTTCACCATATGGTCAGATTTCTCGTCGGAACCATGCTCGACATTGCCGGCGGCCGCCGGCCGGTCGGCGATTTGCCACAACTGCTCGACGCCGCGGACAACAGCGAGGTGTCGAGCCCTGCTCCGCCACACGCGCTTTTCCTCGACCGAGTGACCTATCCGCCGGAGTTGTACATCGAGGCCATATGAGAATGCTCATTGCCCGCCGTCCCGCGCACCTCGTCGCGCTGACCATTGCCCTCGGCTGCTCCAAGACGCCGCAGTCCTCCGGCGCTCAGCAGTCGACGCCGCCGCAGTCGTCCGGGATCGCTGTTCCCATCAACGACCAGGTCTCGCAGAGTCGCCAGAACGCGATCACGGCGTCCGTCGCGAAAGTCTCGCCGTCCGTTGTGACGGTGCAGACCGAAGCCGTGGACAATTCGCCGCGCGACCCGTTCGAGATGTTCTTCGGCGGCCGGTCGCAGCCGCGCACGCAGTCGGGGCTCGGCACCGGCTTCATCGTTCGCAAGGACGGCGTGATCGTCACCAACGCGCACGTCGTCTCCGGCGCAACGAGAATCTCCGTCATGATGCGCGACGGAACCGTGTTCCCCGCGCGCATGCTCGGCATGGACGAGACGAACGATCTCGCCGTCCTCAAGATCGATGCGAAAGACCTGCCCGAGGTGAAGCTCGGCAACTCGAGCAACCTCGTCATCGGCGAATGGGCCATCGCCATCGGCAATCCGTTCGGCTTCTATCTGGGCAACAGCGAACCGGCCGTCAGCGTCGGCGTCGTGAGCGCGACGCAACGGAATCTCGTCGCGCCTGGCGAAGGACAGGCGTCGTACTTCGACATGATTCAAACCGACGCGGCGATCAATCCGGGCAACTCGGGCGGTCCGCTCGTGAACGCCGAAGGTGCCGTGATCGGCGTGAACAGCAGCATCTTTTCTCCGAGTGGCGGATCGGTCGGACTGGGTTTTGCCATTCCGATCAACCGTGCCGTACGCGTCGTCGATGATTTGCTCACACACGGCTCGCTGCGCACGCCATGGATTGGCGTGTTCCTCCGGCAGAGCCAGTCGACGAATCCACGCGACGTTCTCACTCAGGGTGCCGTCATCGATCGCGTGACGCCCGATTCGCCGGCCGATCGCGCTGGCTTGCAGCGCGGCGACATCATCCTGCGCGAAGGAACGCGCACCGTGCGCAATCCATTCGATTGGAACGCGGCGCTCCTCGATCTGCGTGTGGGGTCGGCGGCGAAGCTGCACGTCAAGCGTGGCTCCCGCGAGTTCGACGTGGACGTCAATATCGTCGACCTGCCCGAGGTCAACGCTCCGAAAGTGCAGGTGTTGCGCGAGCTCGAATTGGTGTCGGTGACGCCGGCGATCGCTTCCGAACGACGACTGCGCAACAGGGCGGGGGCGCTCATCTACAACATCAGCGCGGTCGCGTCCGATCAAACCGGACTCCAGAAGGGCGACGTGATTTTCCAGATCAACAATGTCCCCATCGGCTCGGCGCAAGATGTTGCGCGCGTGATCGACGGGATTGGCGGGCGTGGGGCGTATCTCCGCGTCGCGATCGAACGGCAGGGCCAGTACTTCCAGACGACGTTCGGAGTTCGATGACGAGTCACGATCGCTACTCGTCGCCGCTGGCCGAGCGATATGCGTCGAAGGAGATGCTCGCCCTTTGGTCGCCGGCGATGCGGCACGGGTTGTGGCGCGAGTTGTGGCTCGCGTTGGCCGAGTCCGAAAAGGAGCTCGGCGTGCCGATTCCGGACGAGGCGATCGAGCAGATGCGCGCGCACCTCGAGGACATCGACTTCGACGCGGTCGCCGTGTACGAACGTCGCTTTCGCCACGACGTGATGGCGCACGTGCATGCCTTCGGCGACGTCGCACCGGCGGCACGCGGCTTCATTCATTACGGCGCGACGAGTGCGTTCGTTACCGACAACGCGGATCTCATCCTCATGCGCCGCGGGATGGAGATTCTCCGTCGCAAGATTCTCAATGTCCTGCGGACGCTGTCCATCTTCGCGCGCGACTGGCGCGGCGAGGCGACGCTCGGCTCGACGCACCTCCAGCCGGCGCAGCCGACGACGGTCGGCAAGCGCGCGACGCTCTGGATGCAGGATCTCGTGCTCGACATCGCCGATCTGGACTATCGTATCGCCACGTTGCCGAGCCGTGGCGTCAAAGGCACGACGGGAACGCAGGCGAGCTTTCTGGAGATCTTCGGCGGTGATCACGCGAAGGTCCGCGACCTCGATCGACGAGTCACCGAGAAGATCGGCTTCGAGTCGTCGATTCCCGTGTCGGGCCAAACGTACTCGCGGAAGATCGACGCGCAGGTGCTGGGCGTCGTCGCGGGCATCGCGTCGACTGCGATGAAGTTCAGCGGGGACATTCGAGTTCTGCAATCGGTCGGTGAGATCGAGGAGCCCTTCGAGAGCGAGCAGATCGGATCGTCGGCGATGGCGTACAAGCGAAATCCGATGCGCTCGGAGCGCATCGCTTCCCTCGCCCGCTTCGTCGTGACGCTCGAGCCGAACGCGAACCTGACGCACGGCGTGCAGTTCTTCGAGCGTACGCTCGACGACAGCGCCAATCGCCGCCTCGTGCTTCCCGAAAGTTTTCTCGCGACCGACGCGATTCTGATCCTCATGGAGAACGTCGCGCGTGGGCTCGAGGTTCACCCCGCGCGCATTCAGCGGCGGCTGAGCGACGAGCTGCCCTTCATGGCGACCGAAGAGTTGATCGTCCGCGCCGTCCGCGCCGGCGGCGATCGGCAGGTCGCGCACGAATGCATTCGCCAGCACAGTATCGAGGCGGCGCGCGCGATGAAGAACGGCGCGCCCCGCAACGACATGCTCGATCGCCTCTGCGCCGACCCCGCGTTCAGCGCGGTCTCGTTGGCGGACATGCAGGCGGCGCTCGAGCCGTCGCGGTTTGTCGGCCGCGCGCCGCAGCAGGTGGACGAGTTTCTCGACGGCGTGATCGCGCCCTTGCTTGCCGGTCACTCGGATGATGGAACCGACGAGGTCCGCGTATGACGATCGCCCAGCTCGAGCCGCTGCCGCTGCAACATCTTCGACGCGGCAAGGTCCGCGAAGTCTACATCGTCGACGACGATCGGCTGCTGCTCGTCGCCACCGACCGTGTGAGCGCATTCGACGTGGTGATGCACGAGCCCATTCCCTATAAGGGCGCAGTTCTCACGCAGATCACGGCGTGGTGGCTTCGGCAGCTCGAGACCGACGTCCATCATCACATGATCTCGGCGAGCGCCGATGAGATCATCGAGCAAGTGCCGGCGCTCGCGAGTCATCGCGCTTCGCTCGTCGGCCGCGCGATGCTGTGTCGGCGAACGGAGGTCTTTCCAATCGAGTGCGTGGTCCGAGGCTATCTGTCCGGATCGGCGTGGAAGGAATATCGCACGCTGGGAACGCTGGCCGGCGAGTCGCTGCCGCCGGGCCTGCGCGAGAGCGAACGCTTCGATCCTCCCCTGTTCAGCCCGGCGACGAAGGCCGAGAGCGGGCACGATGAGAACATCACGATCGCGCGCGTCGCCGAGATCATCGGCCCCGAGATGTCATCCGAGCTCGAGCGGCTGAGTCGCCTCGTCTACCAGCGAGGACGCGAGATCGCCGCGCCGCGTGGAATCATCATTGCCGACACGAAGTTCGAGTTTGGCCGTGACCGTCAGGGAGAGGTAACGCTCATCGACGAAGTGCTCACACCGGACAGCTCGCGATTCTGGCCGGCCGATCAATACCAACCGGGCCGGCCGCAGCCGAGCTTCGATAAGCAGCCGCTGCGCGACTACCTCGACGGCGAGCGTCGCGCGGGCCGGTGGAACGGCGAGGCGCCGCCGCCGACGCTGCCTGAAGCAGTCGTTCAAGCGACCAGCGCCCGCTACCTTGATGCCTTCCGTCGTATCACCGGAACCTCGCTCGACCTCACGGAGCTAGCGTGAACTTCGCGCGCGAAGGCCTCACCTTCATCGTCATCTCCGCCCTCGTCGCCGTGGGCGCGTTTGGTCTCGCGCTCGCCAAGCGATCGTGGCCCCTCTGGCTCCTCGCGTTCGCGCTGACGCTGATCGCGCTCTGGGTCGCGTATTTCTTTCGCGATCCGGTTCGCTCCGGCGAGCGCGGCGACCGCCTGGTCATCGCGCCCGCGGACGGCAAGGTCGTCATGATCACCGACGTCGACGAGCCGACATTCGTCAAAGCCAAGACCGTCCGGATCTCGATTTTCATGAACGTCTTCAACGTCCACGTGAATCGCTATCCGGTGAACGGCATCGTTCGCTTCGTGGAGCGCAAGGCTGGACGTTTCCTCAACGCTGCGACCGAGCAGTCGAGCCTCGAGAACGAACAGGCGTCGATCGGCATCGAGAGCGGGTCGAGTCTGATTCTCGTGCGACAGATCGCCGGCCTGATCGCGCGCCGCATCGTGACCGACGCGAAAGAGGGCGATCAGGTGCGCCAGGGCGACCGAATGGGCTTGATTCGCTTCGGGTCGCGAGTCGACGTCTTCGTTCCCGTGGGCTCGGCGGTTCGCGTGAAGGTGGGCGACAATACGTATGCTGGCCAATCCGTGATCGCGGAGTTGAAGAGCCAATGAACGCGCTTCAGCGATCGCCTGACCGTCGACGGGGCGTGCGACGGGCCGTGGTCCTCATGCCCAACGGGCTCACGATCTTCAACCTGTTCTGCGGGATCTACGCGATCATTCTCGCGTTTCGAAAGGACTTCGCGCAGGCGCCCGGTTGGATCGTACTCGGCGGAATCGCTGACACGCTCGACGGACGCGTCGCACGAGCGACAGGCAGCGGCAGCCGATTTGGTGAGGAGCTCGACTCGCTGGTCGATGCGATCACCTTCGGGTTTGCCCCGGCGTTGATGGTGTATCTCGGTGGTCCGAATCCAGGGCCGTGGGAGTGGCTGTTCGTGTTCATCTTCACGTCGTGCGCCGTCATGCGGCTTGCGCGCTTCAACGTGGAGCAGGCGGGTCGCGCGAAGACTCACTTTCACGGTCTGCCGAGTCCGGCCGCCGGTTTGACGTTGGCGACGTACTACTGGTTCAGCCAAACGCCGCTCTACACGCAGACGGTCATTCTCTTCACCGACAGCAAGACGCTTTCGGAGCTCCCGTGGCATGCGATCCTGAAGGGGTTGATGGGAATGCTCGCCGGCCTGATGGTCAGCGACGTGCCGTATCCGACGGTGCCGCAGATCGGCTACAAGACGCTCCGCCAAATCATGGGGAGCATCGTCGTGGTCGTGTCGATCATCCTCGTGATCTTCCGGCGTGAGGCGTTTCTCTTCCCTGCGCTGCTTGGCTACGTGCTCTACGGCGTCATCAAGTGGGTCGTTCTCGGATTCCTGGGCAAATCCAGCACGCCCGACGACATCTACGGCGACAAGCTCGGCCGACGGCGCGCGTTGGGCTTCGGTCAGCGGCGACGGGCGCGGCCCGAGCTGGAGCTCCCGGACGACCATGAGGATTTACTCATTCAACACGGCGTCGAGCTGCCGGCGAGTCCAGAGGACGACGAGGCGCCCGAGCCGCCTCGGCGTCGTGAGCCGCGCGTGCCGCGCCCAGCTCGGGAGCCCCGTGAGCCGCGTGAGCCGCGCGACCGGGACGAGCAAGGGCGACCGTCGGCCGACGGCGGCCAAGCCGCTCGGCGGAAGCGTCGTCGCCGCGGCCGCGGCGGCAACCGCCCCCATGGCTCGACACCGCCAGGTCCCCCACTTCCCGAAAGCCCGACAGGTCCCGCTGAATGAATCGATATAGAATTGCCGTTCACGTCACGCCGCGGCGCGGCATTCTCGACCCGCAAGGTCGAACTGTCGCCGACGCGCTGCACAGCCTCGGCTTTGCCGCCGTCCGGGATGTGCACGTCGGCCGCTACATCGTCGTGGAGCTCGACGCCGCCGACCCGTCGGCCGCTGAAGCGTCGACGCGCGAGATGTGTGAGCGCCTGCTCGCAAATCCCGTCACCGAAGACTTCGAGCTGGAGCACGTCCAGCCGGCGGTGGGAGCATGAAATTCGGCATCGTCACCTTTCCAGGCTCGAACTGCGACTACGACGCGTATCAGGCCGTGGTCGAGCAGCTGAATGAGGAGGCGGTGTACCTGTGGCACAAGGATCACGATCTCAAGCACAGCGACGTGATCATTCTGCCTGGCGGGTTCAGCTACGGCGACTATCTGCGCGCCGGCGCGATCGCGCGGTTCAGTCCGGTGATGCAGGACGTCGTGGCATTCGCCAAACGCGGCGGGCCGGTATTGGCGATCTGCAACGGCTTTCAGATCGCTTGCGAGGCGGGACTGTTGCCCGGCGCGCTGCTCCGCAACGCCAGCTTGAAGTACATCTGCGAATGGGTCCGGCTTCGCGTCGAGTCGGTCGATACGCTGTTCACGAATCGCTATGAGCCCGGGGCGATCATGCGTGTACCGATCGCGCACGGTGACGGGCGTTACACCGCGGATGATGCGACGCTCGATAAACTGGAAGGCGAAGGCCGAGTGGTCTTCCGTTATGCCGGCGGACCCGCCGATGCCGACGAGTGGTGGAGCCCCAACGGCTCGATGCGCGCCATCGCCGGAATCACCAACGAGGCGGGCAACGTCCTCGGCATGATGCCACATCCCGAACGCGCCGTCGACGCGCTGCTCGGTTCCGCTGATGGACTGGGCGTGTTCGAATCGGTGCTCGCGAGGGTCGGAGTTTGAGGGTTATTTTATGAGTATACTGTCATCCCGAGCGAAGCGAGGGATCTGCTTCCCCGTCGTTACGCCGAACGCCGCACGCCGCACGCGGATCGGATTATCCGTCCTTCTCCTTGCTGCTGGCTCGGCGCTTCCCGCGCAGACGCCCGGCACGACAATCGATCCGGGCATGACCCGCGAGCAGGTCGTCGCCAAGCTCGGCGAGCCGTTGTCCAGCCGCGGCTTTCAGAACTTCACGTACCTGTTCTATCGCAACGGCTGTGAGAAGAAGTGCGGGATGAACGACATCGTCGTGCTCGACAGCGGCAAGGTCATCGACGCGGTGTTCCGTTCGCCGGCACGGCACTACTCCGGAATGAGCAGTTCCCCGCGCATGATCACACAAAAGGAAGCACGACGAGGCAACGGCGGAGCGGCGCTCAAAGTGTCCGAGCCTCCGCCGCCCAAGAAGCCAACGGAGACCGAAACGCGTTGATCACACGCACAAAGGGCGTCGAATCGCGGCCGGGTGATCCATCGATCACGCCCGCGCTGATCGGCGAGCACGGACTGACGGGAGAGGAATACCAGAAGCTCGTGGCGATGCTCGGCCGCGAGCCCACCTTCACGGAGCTTGGAATCGTCAGCGCGTTGTGGAGCGAGCACTGCTCCTACAAACACTCACGACCCCTCCTGCGCCATCTACCGACCAAAGCACCCTATGTCTTGCAGGGCCCTGGTGAAAACGCGGGAGTGATCTCGATCGGCGACGGGCTGGCCGTCGCCTTCAAGATCGAGTCGCACAATCATCCATCGGCGGTTGAACCCTATCAGGGTGCGGCGACCGGCGTCGGCGGCATTCTGCGCGACGTGTTCACCATGGGCGCGCGTCCGATCGCGATGCTCAACTCGCTTCGATTCGGATCGCTCGACTCGCCGCGCGTGCGATATCTGTTCGCCGGCGTCGTGAAAGGCATCGGCGATTACGGCAACTGCGTCGGGATTCCAACCGTCGCCGGCGAGGTGTGCTTCGACCCTTCGTACGAGGGCAATCCGCTCGTCAATGCGATGTGCGTCGGTCTCATGCGCGAGGACGAGCTCATCCGCGCGGTCGCCCAGGGCGTCGGCAACCCCATCATCGCGGTCGGAGCGCGAACGGGCCGCGACGGGATCCACGGCGCATCCTTCGCCTCCGAAGACCTGTCCGAAGCGAGCGACGCAAAGCGGCCACGCGTCCAGGTCGGCGATCCATTCACGGAGAAGCTGCTTCTCGAGGCGAGCCTCGAGCTCATTCGCAGCGGCGCCATTGTGGCGATCCAGGACATGGGAGCAGCCGGTCTCACGTCGTCGTCCGCCGAGATGGCCGCGCGCGGCGACGTGGGCGTGACGATCGATACGTCGTTGGTCCCAGTGCGTGAAGAGGGCATGACGCCGTATGAGATTCTGCTCAGCGAATCGCAGGAACGAATGCTCGTCGTCGCCAAGCAAGGTCGCGAAAATGAAGTTGCCGCGATCCTCGAGAAGTGGGATCTCACCGCCGCGGTGATCGGCGAAGTCATCGCGGAGCCGGTGTATCGCGTCACCGAAGGCGATCGCATCGTCGCGGAATTCCCCGGGACACGCCTGGTCACCGACTGCCCCACGTACACGCCGGAGGCCGTCGAAAGCGCCGACGTTGCGCTGCTCCGCGCGCGCAACGTAAGCGCGATCGCCGAGCGGGAGGAAGAGCGCGACCCGGTGTGGACGCTCACGCGACTGCTCTCATCGCCGACGATTGCGGCGAAGACGTGGGTGCATCGCCAGTACGACACGACGGTCCGGACGAACACCGTAATCGGCCCCGGTGGCGACGCGGCCGTCGTTCGCATCCGCAACACCGATCGCGCGCTCGCCTGCAAGACAGACTGCAACGGCCGCTACGTCTATCTCGACCCGCGACTCGGCGCCAAGATCGCCGTGTGCGAGGCCGCGCGAAACGTCGCCTGCACGGGCGCGCGGCCGATGGCGATTACGAATAATCTGAATTTCGGAAATCCTAAACGCCCGGAAGTCTACTTCCAGCTGCGCGAAGCGGTCGCGGGCATGGGTGAGGCGTGCACCGCCCTCGGAACTCCTGTGACCGGCGGCAACGTGTCGCTCTACAACGAGAATCCCGGCGGCGCCGTCTATCCGACGCCGGTGATCGGAATGATCGGCCTCGTCGACTCGGTCGCGCACATCACGCGATCGCACTTCCAGGACGAGCGCGACGTCATTATCCTGCTTGGCGACCCGACGGTCGAGCTGGGGGGCAGCGAATATCTCGCGCGCATCCACAATATCGTCGCCGGCGCACCTCCGGCCTGCGATCTCGACGCCGAACGGGCGCTCATCGAGGCGCTGATCGAGTCCATTCAAGGTGGCGTCATCAATTCGGCGCACGATTGCAGTGACGGCGGGCTCGCGGTGGCGATCGCCGAGTGTTGCATCATGGACCGCGAGCACCAGCGAGGCGCGACCGTCGATCTCTCGCATTGGCGCGAGATTCCGTCGCGCGCCGTATTGTTCGGGGAGGCGCAGGGTCGCGCTGTCGTGACGACGACGATGCCCGACACCGTCGAAAGCATCGCCGCGAAGCATGGCGTTCCCGCGCGAGTGATCGGCCGCGTCGGTGGTCCGAAGGAGCCGCTCGATGTCGCAACGTCCACGACACATTTCAGTGTGACGCTTGCGACGCTCGACGAGGCGTACCATGAGACCATTCCGGAGATAATGTCAGGATCGAGGGTTTAGGGTCGAGGGTCGAGGGTCGAAGGTTTAGGGTTTAGGGTCGAGGGTTTAGGGTCGAGGGTTTAGGGTCGAGGGTTTAGGGTCGAGGGTTGAGGGTCTAGGGTCGAGGGTCGAGGGTCGACGGTTGGCGGTCGAGGCGTTGAGGGTTGAGACGTTGAGGGTTGAGGTTCACGATGTGACCTCGACCCTAAACCCTAAACCCTAAACCCTAAACCCTAAACCCTAAACCCTAAACCCTAAACCATCGCCATTCTCTGCGAAGGAGTGTTTTCTAGTGTGTGGCATATTCGGCGTTCACGGTCACACTGACGCGACCCACATCGCGCAGCTCGGCCTGTACGCCCTTCAACATCGGGGACAGGAGTCGGTCGGGGTCGTGTCGATCGACGCCACCGGGCGGGCGCACGCCACTCGCAGCATGGGCACCCTCTCCGATACCCTCGGCCAGGAGCTCGCGAGGCACCCGGGTGTGTCGGCCGTCGGCCATACTCGCTACAGCACCTCAGGATCGTCGACGATCGAGAACGCGCAACCGGTCGTTGCCCGCTCCAAAGGCGGTTATATCACCCTGGCCCACAACGGCAATCTGACGAACGCCGCCGAGCTTCGTGCGGAGCTCGAGGATCAGGGTTCCATCTTCGCCTCGACGAACGATTCCGAGGTGATCGTCCATCGTCTCGCTCGCTCGACGGCGGCGACGCCGGCCGAGCGACTGGCGGATGCGCTCAAGGGGGTCGAGGGAGCGTACAGCCTCATCGTGGCAATCGGCGACACGCTGCTCGCCGCCCGCGACCCACGCGGTTGGCGTCCGCTCGCGATCGGCCGCCTTGGCGACGCGTTCGTGTTCGCCTCGGAGACCTGTGCGCTCGACATCATCGGCGCGAGCGTCGAACGAGACGTCGAGCCCGGAGAGATCGTCTCGGTCAACGGCAACGGGCTCGAATCGACACACCCGCTTCCGAAGGCCGAGTCGCGGCGGTGCGTTTTCGAGTATGTGTATTTCGCGAGGCCCGACAGCCGGGTGTTCGGCGGATCGGTCGATCGCGCGCGGCGCGCGCTCGGCCGCCGGCTTGCGCGCGACTTCCCTGCTCCCGACGCCGATCTCGTCTTCAGCGTACCGGATTCCTCCAACTCGGCGGCACTCGGTTTCTCGGAGGAGAGCGGGCTGCCGTACGAGCTGGCGCTCATTCGAAATCACTATGTGGGGCGCACGTTCATTCAGCCCACGCAGGCCGGACGCGACGCGAAGGTCAAGGTGAAGTACAACCCCGTGCGCGAGATTCTCGACGGGAAAAGCGTTGTCATGGTCGACGACTCCATCGTTCGCGGTACGACCACACGCGGGCTCGTCGCTCTCGTGCGCGCGGCAGGCGCGCGGGCGGTCCACCTGCGCATCAGCTCACCGCCGGTCACCGGCCCGTGTTATTACGGGATCGATACACCGTCGCGCGAGGAGCTGATCGCGGCGAACTACACCATCCCTGAGATTGCCGCCAACCTTGGCGTCGACTCGCTCGGGTATTTGACCCTCGACGGAATGCTCGAGTCCGTGCCCTCTGGACCGGATGGCTTTTGCCATGCTTGTTTCTCGGGCGACTATCCAACCCCTCCCCCGGTCGACCCGGATAAGCTCAGATTTGGGTGCGGTTGTTGACCCCGCGGCCGACCAGGTCGTCCCGGACCGACACCGATTCCCGAGTTCTGAACGGTGAAGCTTTGAGCACGGACAAACACGGTCACAGACGGCTACGACACGGACAAGAACCAGTGATTCATAGAATTCTCTAGGAAGCCTCGTCGGTGTTTGTCCGTCTGTGACCGTGTTCGTCCGTGCGAGAGCTTTTCTGTGGTTGTGGTTTTTCCGTGTTCGTCGTCAACAACTAGCCCAAATTCTCGAGTGACGAGCACCGAATCCCTCTCTCCGCCCACAACCACTCCCGACCGTCCGAAGTCGGTTTACTTCTTCGGCGACGGTGCGGCCGAGGCGAGCAAGGACATGCGCGCCATCCTCGGTGGAAAAGGCGCCAATCTCGCCGAGATGACGAACCTCGGCGTTCCGGTTCCGCCGGGGTTCACGATCGCCTGTTCGATCTGCATCGACTATCTGCGCACGCGAACCGTTCCCGACTCGCTGCGCGAAGAAGTCGACGCCGCGCTGGCTCGCCTCGAGCGCGTCACGAACAAGAAGTTCGGCGATCCGAGCAATCCGCTGCTGGTGTCGGTTCGATCGGGCGCGCCCGTCTCCATGCCGGGAATGATGGAGACGATTCTCAACCTCGGTCTCAACGATCGAACGGTCATCGGTCTCGAGCGCGCGAGCGGCAACGCGCGCTTCGCCTACGACTCCTATCGCCGCTTCATCCAGATGTACGGCGACGTCGTCCTTGGCGTCCCTTTCTCGAAGTTCGAGCAGCTGCTGGCGGCAAAACGCATGATGGCCGGCGCTGCGACCGACGCCGACCTTCCCGAGGGCACGCTTCGGAACCTCGTCGAGGAATACAAGGCCCTCGTTCGCTCGCAGACTGGCGCCGAGTTCCCGATGGACCCGACGGTCCAGTTGTGGGGAGCCATCGAGGCGGTCTGGCGTTCATGGACGCTCAAGAAAGCCGTCGACTATCGCCGCGTGAACAGCATCCCCGAGAACCTCGGCACCGGCGTCAACATCGTGTCGATGGTGTTCGGCAATCTCGGCGATGACTCGGGAACCGGCGTCGCCTTCACGAGAGACCCGTCGACCGGCGAGAAGACTTTCTACGGTGAGTTTCTCGTCAACGCGCAGGGCGAGGATGTCGTCGCCGGCATTCGGACGCCGCTGAGCATCGACCAGATGGCCGATCGTTTGCCCCAGGCCTATGAGGATTTGCGAAAGACCGAGCAGCGCCTCGAGCAGCACTTCCGCGACATGCAGGACATCGAGTTCACGGTCGAGCGCGGAAAGCTGTTCTTACTACAGACGAGAACTGGAAAGCGCACCGCCGCGGCCGCCGTTCGCATCGCGACGGACATGGTATCCGAAGGACTGATCGACTCGAACATGGCGGCGTTGCGCGTCGCGCCCGAGCAGCTCGATCAATTGCTGCATCCCGTCATCGACGCCGGCGTTCGGGCGACGCCGCTCACGACGGGTCTGCCCGCGAGCCCTGGCGCAGCGAGCGGCATTGCCGTTTTCGATGCGGACGTCGCTGAACACCGCGCCGCCGCGGGAGAACACGTCATCCTCGTTCGCGACGAGACGACTCCCGAGGACTTTCATGGGATGGTTGCGGCGAGAGCAATCATCACCGCGCGAGGAGGGATGACGAGCCACGCTGCCGTCGTCGCGCGCGGGATGGGCAAGTGCGCGGTGGTCGGGTGCAAAGAGATTCACGTCGACGACCACCATCGACGGTTCACGGTCGGCGACCAGACGATCGTCGAAGGCGACTACATCACCGTCGATGGTGCGACCGGACGCGTCTATCGCGGCGACCTCCCGACGACGCCAAGCGAGGTCGTGCAAGTCATTCGGGGGATGCGTCACGAGCGAAATGCGCCGGCTTATCGCGCTTTTGCGCGTTTGCTTGGGTGGGCGGACGAAGCACGTCGACTCAAGGTCCGCGCGAACGCCGACACGCCGCATGACGCGCGCGTGGCGCGCGGGTTCGGCGCGGAGGGCATCGGGCTATGTCGGACGGAGCACATGTTCTTCGAGGGTGATCGCATTCACGCCATGCGCGAGATGATCGTCGCGCGCGACGAGAATGGGCGGCGTCGCGCGCTCGCGAAGCTGTTGCCGATGCAGCGCGCCGATTTCGAGGGAATCTTCGAGGCGATGAATGGGCTGCCGGTGACGATCCGTCTGCTCGATCCGCCGCTCCACGAGTTTCTGCCGCACGGCGCCGGCGAAGAGAGCAAGCTGTTAGCGAGAACGCTTGGGATCCAAAGAGACGAGTTAAACCGCATTATCGAATCTTTGCGGGAGACGAACCCGATGTTGGGACATCGGGGATGCAGATTGGGTATCACGTATCCGGAGATTACGGAGATGCAGGGCCGTGCCATCTTCGAGGCCGCAGTCCGTGCGAAACGAAGAGGGCTCGATGTCCGTCCTGAGATCATGATTCCGTTGGTTGCGACGGTTGGCGAGTTCGACAATCAGCGGGGCATACTCGAGGAGCAGTCGCGGGTGGTGCTGGGTGGAATGCGAGAAGACGTCGCCTACACCATCGGCACGATGATCGAGCTTCCTCGAGCGGCACTGACGGCGGACGAGATTGCGAAGTCCGCTGAGTTCTTTTCGTTCGGCACCAATGATCTGACGCAGACGACGTTTGGCCTCAGCCGCGATGACGCTGGAAGATTCCTACCCAATTACGTAGAACGTGGTATACTTCCCGACGATCCGTTCCAGGTTTTGGACAGGAACGGTGTCGGCAAGCTGATTGGATTTGCCGTAACTGCCGGTCGCAGCGTTCGACCTGAGCTCAAGGTCGGCATCTGTGGTGAGCATGGTGGTGAGCCACGCTCGGTGAAGTTTTGTCACTCGATCGGCCTCGATTACGTGTCCTGTTCGCCCTACCGCGTTCCAATCGCACGCCTAGCCGCAGCCCATGCCGCTCTCGAATCCCCCCCTCCTCAAGCGCGCGCGTCGTAGTCACCCGACACTCCCGAACCTTCCGGATCTGGAATTCATCCCCAGCGACGAGCGCAAGCTGCGTATCGCGCTGGTGACGGAGTACTACTATCCGCATTTGGGTGGGGTGTGTGAGCACGTGCACTTCTTCGCGCGAGAGGCACGCCGCCGCGGCCACCACGTCGACGTCATCACGTCGCACATCCCCGGCGCCGAGCCGCAGCCGAACGTCATTCGCCTTGGCCGAAGCCAGCCGGTGTACTGCAACGGCTCGCAGGCGCGCGTGACGCTCGGCTGGAATCTTCGCCGCGATGTGCGGCGCGCCCTGCGCGAGGGCCGATACGACGTCGTCCACGTGCATTCGCCGCTCACGCCGATCCTGCCGATTCTGGCGATCGAAGAGGCGGACTGCCCCGTCGTCGGAACGTTCCATACGTATTTCGACCGCTCGGTCGGCTACACGCTCGGGCGACGGTTCTTCCAGCGACGGCTCGACATGCTCGCGTCGGCGATCGCGGTGTCGAACAGCACGACTGTCGCGCTCAACCGCTATTTCGAGGCCGACTGGCAGATCATCCCGAACGGCATCGACACGGACGTGTTCAATCCGAACGTCTCGGCGCCACCAGGAATCTCTAATGACGTCCCGACGGTGCTCTTCCTCGGTCGCTTTGATCCGCGCAACGGGCTGACCACTCTCATCGACTCGTTCCGTCGCGTGAAGAGCCGCGGCAGCCGCGGGAGGCAGGCCCGTCTGGTCGTCGTCGGCGATGGCCCGTTGCGCGAGCATTACTACAAGCAGGCGAACGGCGACAAGGACATCGTGTTCGTCGGCGCCGTGCTCGAGGGGCGGCCGAGCTACTACGCGCACAGCACGGTGTACGCGTGCCCCACGACGAAAGCGTCGTTCGGCATCACACTTCTCGAATCGATGGCCTGCGAGACGCCCGTCGTCTGCTCCGACATTCTGGGCTTCCGCGACGTCGTCGTCGACGGGCGTGAGGCGCTGATGCATCCGTGCGGCGATCGCGATGCGCTCGCCGACGCGCTGGTGCGCGTGCTCGACGATCCGGGGTTGGCCATGCAGCTCGGCGTGACGGGGCGTCAGAATTCTCTCGAATACTCGTGGGCCCGCGTCACGTCGCGTGTGCTCGACGTGTATCAGACTGTTCTCGGAAACGTCGCAGTCGGAGTATGATGCTTGGCCTCGGCGCCGCCGCGGTCGTTCTGGGCGGCGCCGCGCACGGCGCCTTTCATCGTAACAGTCCAGTCTTCGGCCGGCCGATCACGCGGCTCGGCACGTCGGGCCGCGCGGTCGCGTTGACGTTCGATGACGGCCCCAACCCCAACGCGACGCCGATGATTCTGGATGCGCTCGCGGAGCGCGGCGTCAAAGCGACGTTCTTCATTCTGGGGCGGCACGCGGAACAGTGGCCGGATCTCGTGCGACGCGTCGCGGATGAAGGCCATGCGATCGGCAATCACGGCTATTACCACAGGAAGCTGCACTTCAAGACGCCGAGTTACGTCCGCGACGACCTGACGCGCGGGACGGAGATGATCGAGCGCGCCTCGGGTGTACACCCTCGGCTGTTCCGGGCGCCGCATGGGTTCCGCAGCCCGTGGGTGACCGCCATCGCGCGGTCGCTCGGCCAGAGGACCGTCGGGTGGTCGCTCGGCGTTTGGGACTCGGACCGTCCGGGCGTTGACGTAATCGCGGATCGGGCGGTCGACGGCGCACGGCCGGGCTCGATTTTGCTGTTACATGACGGCGACGGTTACGATCCTCGCGGGGACCGGGTGCAGACGGCACGCGCGGTGCCTATCGTGGTCGATCGTTTACAGGCCTCGGGCTATCGGTTCGACCTTATCCAAAGCGGATGAAGAAAGCCACTTCGCGCATCCTACGCCTGGCCTTGACCGCAGTCATCGTCGTCGCGCTCGTGCTGTTTGCGCGCAAGGTCAACTGGCACACGACCTGGCAAGCGATCGCCGACGCGAATCGCCGCGATCTCGCACTGGCCGCGCTCGTCAACCTGGCGTCGCTCGCTCTCAAGGGCGTTCGGTGGTGGATTTTCCTGCGCCCGGTCGGCGCTGATTCACTATGGCTCGCCATCAAGGCGACGTTCGCGGGTGCCGGACTGAACAACATCCTCGTCGCCAACGGCGGCGAAGCCGCGAGGGTCGTATTCGTCGCGCGAGCCGCGCACATCCAGAGCGCCAAGGTGCTCGCGACGCTCGCGCTCGAGCGGATGTTCGAGCTGATCGGCTACATCGTGATGCTCGCGCTGTCGGTGTCCTTCCTCGATCTGCCCGATTCGTTGAAGAAGTTCCGTCCCGTCGCGTGGATCGCGCTCGCCGGCGTCACGGCGTTGATGATCTATTTGATCCGGCGTCCGGAGGCGACCGAGGAGCTCATCGTCGAGCCCGCGCAGACCTGGCACGGGCGACTCGGCAACTACTTTAGACATTTTGGAAGAACGATCGGCGGTATCTCGACCGGGCCGCGCTTTGCCGTCGCGCTCGTGCTGTCCGTCGGGATCTGGGCGCTGCAGGTCTGGACCTATAGCCTGACGGCGCGCTCGGCGCACTTCAACATTCCGCTCGTGGGGACGGTGGCGGCGATTCTCGCCGTCAACCTCGGCTTCGCGCTTCGTGCGACGCCCGGCAACGTGGGCGGTTTTCAGTTCATGTACGCCGTGACCGCGGTCGGATTCGGGATGGATCAGGATCAGGCGGTCGCCGTGGCGTTCCTGATTCAGGCGCAGCAGATCATCCCGATCACGCTCATCGGCGTCGCGATGGCGCCGGAGTTCATCTTCAAGCGCAAGAAGACAGTGCGCGGGTCGGATCGTGGAATGCCGGTCGAATCGCGGTCGGAGCAGGTTCGGTCGGCGACCTGAGAGGGCGGTTCGGGTCTGCCCCGCGGTGAGCCGGCGCCTGAGTTGCGCGTCGGCCACACCGCTCGGATGATGATGCGAGTTCTTTAAATCCGCGACGTCCCCGGCCGTCGCGGTTACGCGGCGCGCTTCTTTCCAGCACATTGGGATCCTAAGCTTAGAATTCCACGTGGACAAGTTGTCGCG